>Ga0114999_10009305_pt1 | contig 10783 bp, 9 predicted proteins | sample ArcticOcean_MG_C_3_FD_89820 | JGI IMG/M metagenome (GOLD analysis project Ga0114999, IMG submission 89820) | Marine microbial communities from western Arctic Ocean - ArcticOcean_MG_CB8_126 | ecosystem: Environmental > Aquatic > Marine > Oceanic | place: Arctic Ocean: Canada Basin | collected... | reverse complement strand
CCCCTACAACGAGTTTCTCGTTACCGTGGCGTCGCCAATTTCCCCTGGTCAGACCGAGACCCGCGTATTCGACTCGGACATTGTCTATTTGGGAACGGGGCTCTCTACGCCGGTGACGGTGCGGGGGCTGACGCTGCACTGGGGGCTGGTGCTCATCGTCACGCTGGTGGCGTCGGTGACGGGCATTTCGCTGAGAGAGAGAGCCGCCTCGCTACTGGGCCTGGGGGCGCTGGTCATCGTCACTCATGTGCTCGCCGTTGGCCTGCTGCCGCACGGCTACGTCTGGGCGGCGAACCCTGGCTCGCCGGGCTGGGAAATGACGCTGGCGGAGGGGCTTTACAGCGTGTACTGGGGGCTGGCGCCAGCGATGATTGCCGGGGTGTGGGCGCTGCGGTTCTGGCTGCGAAGGGTGCGGGAAGCAGAAAAGTCCCGGCCGACCCACGGGGGCCAAACCGGGACTTCAAATACGGGTTCGGACCCGGCTTAGTGCTCTAGATGGAGCTAGACTCCAACTGGAACCTGCCGGGAAGGAATGCCGTTACTTCGCTTTACCGATCCTAAAGACGGTGCTCCCGCATACGGAGCAGGTGCCCCGCGTGGCCGGTCGGCCGTTCTTCAATGTGACCGCTTCGGGGTCTTTGATCTCACGATGCTCGCGACACTTCAGACAATACACCTGCAATGGCGCACCTCCAATTAATTTTTCGCTGCCAGGTAAGCGCGCTCGGTTCACACTCTACCTAGGCAACGGGCGTCATTATAGATACGGACCCCTTCCTGCACAACACCCAAAAGGGTGATACTTTTGCTGCCTGGCCCAAACCGGGCCAAATTTGCCAGAGTCAGATCGACTGGCAAAACCGCTTCGAACTCCGAAGGAGACTGGAAAAGTGACAGAAACTGTTCTCATTACCGGAAGTTCAGGCGCTCTTGGAAAAGTGTTGGGAAATGCACTTTCAGATCGCTTTGTCGTACGGGGCGTTGACGTCCGACCGTCCGACCACATCGACACGACCGCCGCCGACATGAGCGATTTGGAGGCTGTGAAGGACGCATTTTCCGGGGCAGACGTGGTTATTGACCTGGCCGCGAAAGCCGACCAGTTCATTGGCTGGGACGAGGCCTACCAGAACAACTACGCCGCCACCCGCAACGCCATTGAGGCGGCTCACAGCGTTGGCGCGCGCAGGCTGATTTTCGCCAGTTCGAACCATGCGGTGGGCAATTTTGAGATGGACTCGCCGTATCGGGAGATAGTGGCGGGGGATTATGCGGGCCTGACGCCGGGCGGCTTCGAGCGGGTGGGCGCTGACTGCCCCATTCGGCCCGACGGTGCCTACGGTATCGGCAAGGCGCTGGGTGAGTCGCTGGGGCGCTACTACTCCGACGTGCACGGGCTGTCGGTGATGTGTCTGCGCATTGGCACAGCGAACGTGGAGGATCGGCCGCTGACGCTGAGGAACCTGGCGACGTTCCTTTTCCACAAGGACCTGATCCAGCTGGTGACCCGGTGCATTGAGGCCCCGCCCTCGGTGCGGTTCGGCATCTACTACGGTGTGTCGAACAACCTGTGGCGCTTCTGGGACATCGCCAACTCGGAAAGCGAGATTGGCTACCGCCCGACGGAGGACGCCGAGCGCTTTCGGGGCGACTTCGCCTAACGAGGCTCCGGGCTCTAGTTAGGTCGAATTAGGGCCCGGCGGCAGTGGGAGACGCCGTCGACCGTGCACCAGTAGGTGACCATGAGGTCGCCCGTCTCCAATAACACGCCGCCCATCTTGCCGAAGCCCTGCGCCATGTTGGTGGCGAGCGCGTCGCTCCTGTCAGGAGTGCCCAATAGTGCCTCGTCGCCCGCGTCGAAGATGACGATTTCTTCTTCGAAGCGCTCGTAGCCGATGGACAGTCGAACGCCCTCGGGCTCGGTTCGGTGGGTGTACAACACCGCGACCCGGCCATCTGGCAGGGCTACTGGCGCAGACGCCTGGCCTATAAGCCCGGTGGGCCGGAGCTCGGGCCAGGTCCTGCCGTCGTCCTGAGAAAGGGTGAAATGGATGGACAGGTCGGCGTTGGCCTCGGCGTCACTCACCCACATGGTCTCGTAGATGCGGCCTCGCCCATGCGCACCAGGGAGCAGGACGGTTCCGGAGTGGTCCCAGTGAATGTATCGGCCGGTCGGGTCGTCGGCGACCACCGCCATTTCGGGCCAGGCCTGTCCCTGATCTGAAGAAAATATTGCTGCCGCCTTCTGGTCGAGAGGGCTGGTGGCACCGGTGGGCAGCCAGGTCTCGAAGGGGTACATCCAGCGGTCGTCGCTCAGCATGAGCAACACGCCTGAGCCGTTGCAGGAATACCGGTCCGGGTCCAGCGGCGGCGAGAGGGGAATGGGCGGCCCCCACGTCCGGCCTTTATCTTCGGACCAGGCCAGGAACATTTCGCCGCGCTGCACGGTGCGGGTGGCCGGGTCGAAGGTGGTGGGGGGATGAGTCGGTCTCGAACCGGGTGCCGGTGATGAGCAGTCGTCCGTCGCTAGCTACATAGATGTGGGGGGGGTGCGGTAGCACCAGCCGTCGTCGGGCTAGGGCGTGATCGGGTCGGTCCAGGTGTGGCCGCCGTCGTCTGATCGGAAGACTTCGAAACGGCCGTCCGGGGCGACGAGCGTGGACGCGACGAAACGGGTTCCAATAAGTTCACCAGAGGGCAGGGGAGTGACGGCGGGCATGTACGCGCCGCCGCTGGTCGGCATGGGGCCGACGAGGCCTGTGTCAACGATCTTCAACAAGAGTTATTGGCCGCTATTCGCCGTCTAGCGCTTTGATCTTGTTCAGGCGGCGAATGTACTTCTCTTCGGGGATGAAGGTAGCCCCGAGGAACGCCGAGACGATTTCCCGGGCGATTTCGCCGCCGACGATGCGGGCACCGAGGCACAGCACGTTCATTTCGTCGTGCTCAACGCCCTGGTGAGCCGAGTAGGTGTCGTGGCAAACCGAGGCCCGCGCGCCCCTGACCTTGTTGGCCGTGATGGCCGCGCCGACGCCGCTGCCGCAGATCATGATGCCGCGCTCGGCGGTGTTCCCGACGACGGCCCTGGCGACGGCCTCGGCGAAGTCGGGGTAGTCGTCGAGCGGGTCGACTTCGTGCGCCCCCACGTCAACAGGTTCGTGGCCCAACGCCCGGATAAAGTCGGACAGTTCGCTCTTAAGGGGGTATCCGCCGTGGTCCGCGCCGATAGCTACTCGCATGGGGTGAGTTTATGCCGGGGTGTGCGTTGCGGCAAATTGGGCCGGGGCAAATGGGGGGTGGCAAATTGGTGATGGGGATGTGTGCGGGTTCGGCAGCCGCGCCATCCTCCGTGGGGGCGCGACGGGAACTGGTCACGAGCGGGCCGATGGAGTATGCGAGGCTTACGGCAACCGCTCCATAAACCCTTCCAGACGCTCATTCCAAACACCCATTTGTCCCCAAACTCGCTCTCGGCTTTCTGGCATTAACCCCGAGTATGTGGCCTGAGGCTGTTCACCTAATGCGATCTCTTCCCACCAATTGAGAGTGGCCGGTCCAAGATTGTTCCTGACAAACGCTTTCGCCCTAAAAAACCATTCTTCAACCACGTCATCGTTGGGAGGTAAGTTTGAAACATCCCGCTGGATGCTGCGGCCTTCTTTGATTAGTGAGGCGAGTACAGCGCGTTGATCTATCTCAGGCTTATCGCCTAAAGACACTGGCCCAGATTTTCCCGACAGGCGTTCATAGGATAAACACAGGTTGGTAAAAAGTTTCGGCCGTTCTATGGCCCGGTAGTAAGTGGTCGTTCTGACGTGTGGGTCGTGCCCATGCGGGTAGCCCGTTTCGATTCTCGCCCACCCACGTTTTGTGTCGTTGGGGTGTCCAATGAGCATCCCAACGATTAACGGCCCGTCGTACCAACGGACCTCGGTTCCGGCGGCTTCCTCGGCCCGCCGTGTCGCGTATAACACGTCTCCTCTCGCCTGTTCCGGGGCAATGTCATATACAGGGGCGACAGCCTCAATCGCCTTGGGGTGGGTGAGGACAAGCCGCTTTATGTGCCCCTCTCGCCAAATGTCTTGGCGGGCTGCCCCTTGGCCGAAATGCCACTGTGCCCTTATTTCATCTGTTTTCTTGACTACTTCGGTAATAGTGCCTAACGCCCGGTCGGCATCGTCTTTTGTGTCATAAAACTCGGCAATTGACTTCGGAGATTTCCTGAGCAACAGGCCGCCAATGATGCCTCCCCCGAACACAAACATAACTGGCGCAGCTACACCAACAACTCCGACCCACAGCAAAACCTGAACACCAAGAGTTTGACTGGTAATTACGGCAAATGTGGCGAACAGGACGGTGCCCGCGAAAGAGGCGATCAACCCATACACCCGATAGGCGTTCATCGCCCATTTAAAACCGTTGATGGTGGTTTTAGCTGCCTTACGAAATTCCATGAAACGGATTCTACACAGGCGAACTCATGTGCAAGTTCCCGAAAGACTTATCTCTCACACACGCCGAAGGCTCGCCCGTATCATTGCTGCCATGTACGAAGTAACGAATCGCTGGCGCAGGGACCGGATGCGGCTGGTGAAGATGCTGGCGGACCCGCTGACGGCGTCGAAGTACTCGTCCAGTTTGTACCTGACGCCTGGGTCGTGCGAGGCGGTGCTGACGGACCGGCGCGAGGGGCTGCTGACGGGCGGGATGCGGGCCGACATGGCCGAGATTGTGGAGACGACGAAGCCGGGGGAGACGGGGCTGTGCCTGTTCGCCGGGCCGGATGGGTACCTTGCCGTCGTGCCGCCGTTCGCTATCGAGGCCGATCACGAGGCCCGGGCGTTCGAGCCGGGTCCGCTAATTGACTTGCTAGAGAGGGATCGGACGGTGCTGGTGGTGCTGGTTCGGCTGGGGCATTACTCGATTGGCTTGCTGCACGGCGACAAGGTGCTGGCGTCGAAGTCGGGCACGCGGCACGTGAAGAATCGACACCGCAAGGGGGGCTCGTCGCAGCGCCGCTTCGAGCGCAGTCGGGAGCGGCTGATGCGCGAGTTCTTCGACAAGGTCTGCGTGGAGGCGCGTCGGCTGCTGGAGGGCGAGCCCCAAAAGCAGGGGGCACCGCCGCCGACGGGCAAGATGCCCCAGTACGTGATCTACGGCGGCGAGGCACAGACGGTCAGGGGGTTCCGCGAGCGCTGTGAGTATTTGGAACGTCTCAAGGCTCCGGCGCTGGCGCGGCTGCTGCCGGTGGACCGGCCAGGGCACAAGGTGATGCAGGCAATGGGAGCAGACATCTACTCAAGCGCGACGTTGTGGTTGAGCAAGGCCGACCATGCCGCTCTTGTCTCGTTTCGCTGACGGGAGTCAGCGAATCATCACGCCTGGCGCACTAGCGCGCTACTGCGCTGTGTAGCCGCCGTCGACTATTAGCGGGGCCCCAGTGACGAAACTCGACTCGTCGGAGGCCAGGAAGAGCGCACAGTTGGCGATCTCTTCTGGCTGTCCCAGGCGGCCAATGGGGTGCAGGTCTATTAGCGCCGCGTTCTGTTCCGGGTCCGACGTGAGCGCTACGGTGAACGGCGTTTCCACGAAGCCGGGGTTGATGCAGTTCACCCGCACGCCCTTGGGGGCGAGGTCTACAGCAAGGTTCTTTGTCAGCAGCAATACGCCGCCCTTCGACGGGTTGTAGGGAGAAAAGCCGCTGCCGGTGCGGCCGTTGTAGCCGACCAGACCCATGATGGACGACAGGTTGATGATGGACCCGCCTCCGCTCGCGATCATGGCGTCGGCAGAATGCCTGCAAGCGAGGTATGTGCCCTTGAGGTTCACGTCGATGACGGCGTCCCACACGCCCTCTTCGTCCTTGTCGGCCACCGCTGCCATGCGCGGGTTCAGGCCAGCGCTGTTCACCAAAATGTGCAGGGCTCCGTAGGCCTTTAGCGTCCGGGCCACAACGGCTTTTACCGACGCGGTCTTGGTGACGTCCATTGCCATGCCGGTGGCCTTTGCGCCCGTCGCGACTATTTCGGCGGCGGTCTTGTCGGCGGCTTCCTGGCTCAGATCGGCTACCACTACGTTAGCGCCGTGCTCGCCGAACAGCAGGCCGGTGGCGCGGCCGATGCCCGAAGCGCCGCCGGTGATGATGGCGGTTTTGCCCGCAAGTCTCTTGGTCATCTGGTTATTTCTCCCCAATCGCCGCTTCTGGAGTCGGCGACCAGTCTGGTGGCCGGTAAACGGGGCAATGATATCCGAAATATCATTGAACTATTTCTTATACTTGTTCGAAAATATGAAGGCGACCGAGGGACGGCCAAGTCGCTAGCTGGAGACAATGGAGACCATAGGCTCGCCGGAACAGCTTACCCTCATTCGCGACTTCGCCATCATCATGGCGGTCGCGGGGGTTGCGGTCGTCATTTTCAAGCGCCTGCGCCAGCCATCCATACTTGGTTACCTGGTTGCAGGGGTCCTGGTTGGACCGTTCACTTTCCCCAGCCCGCCGGTAGCCAATATTGAGATAGTTCGGCTGCTGGCCGATCTCGGCCTCGTATTGTTGCTATTTGCGGTCGGCATGGAGTTCGGCTGGCGGCGCATACGCCAGGTCGGCTTCGGGGTGCTGCTGATAGGCACCATCGAGATGCTGGTGATGATCGCGGTGGGGTACCACATTGGCAAGCTGCTGGGGTGGAGCCCGATCGAGGCCATCTACTTAGGCTCGGCCCTGGCCATATCGAGTTCGGCCATTCTGATAAAGGTGCTGCGCGACTCGGGCAAGCTGACCACGCGCGCGGGCAAGCTGATCGTAGGTTTGCTGGTGGTCGAGGACTTCGTGGCGGTGATACTGCTGACGCTGCTGTCCGGCGTGGCCACCTCTGGCGCCGCCGACCTGGGCGACGTGGGGCCGCTGGTGCTGAAGCTGGTCATCTTCACAGTCGCGTCTGTAGCCATAGGCGCGGTTATCGTTCCAAAGCTGATCTCTTACATTCACAAGTTCCACTCGTCAGAGACGCTGGTACTGGCGGCGCTGGCGCTGTGCTTCGCCCTGGCGCTGCTGGGTGAGGAACTCGGCCTTTCGGCGGCGGCCGGTGCGTTCTTGATCGGGGCTGTAATCGGTGACACCAAAGAAGCCGAGCAGATGACCCGCAGCATCGCGCCCATTCGGGACATGTTCGGGGCGCTGTTCTTCGTGTCCATTGGCATGCTGATAAACGTGCACGTCATTGGCGACCATATCGTCCCGGCGCTCATTATTTCGGCGGTGTTCATCGCCGGCAAAGTACTCATCAACATCTTCGGGGCATTCATCACCGGCCAGCCCGACCGGGTGCCGGTGGAGTTCGGCATGCGCACCCCCCAGATGGGTGAGTTCTCGCTTGCCATGGTGAAAGTAGGCGTCGAGCACCAGACTATCGGCGCGTTCGTGTACCAGGTGCTGGCCGCCGTTACCGCCATTACGGCGCTGGCTTACCCGTACATAGTGAAGTCTTCGGACCGCGTTGCCGACCTGATAGGCACGCGCTCGCCCGACGGCCTGCGGCGCTACGTGGACGGGATGTCGGTGGGGGCCAGGGGCCTGCGCAGCGGCGTGGGGCTGGACTCGGACTTTAAAGAACGCGTGCGGGGACCGGCGCTGACGATAGTGGTCAACTTCCTCATAGTGGTGGTGGTGATCGCGCTGGGTGTGCTGGGCGTGGGCGTGGCCGACTCTGTGGCCGAGACGATCGGCATTTCCGAGGCCATCGTGGCTTCTACCATGGCGTTTGCGGCGCTGGCACTCAGCTTCCCGTCCGGGGTCGCCATATGGCGCAGCCTGGAGCGGTTGTCCGAGCGTGCGACGACCCACCTGATACTGCGCGACCGTGAGCCCAGGTTCTGGCTGCACGGCGCGGTTAAGAACACGGTTCGGGACTCGGTGATGATAGCCATGGTCTTCGCCATAGGCCTGTGGGCGATACCCGTCGCCGCCCAAGTCTTGTCGCTGGGGCCACTGGAGGTGCCGCTGCCGTTCATGGTGGTAGCGAGCCTCGTATACGTTGCTATTCGATTTTTGCAGCAGGTACACGGCCACCTGTTCGAGACGTTCTCGAAAACGTTCCTGGACGGCTTCGGTGACACGCCAGAAGATGGCCCGGCGACAGGAGCTGACGGGACAATGCCGGTTCGCACCGGGAGTAGGCGCTCCGGGTCCTCGCGGCGCTCGCGGCCGAGCGTGACGGTGCGTTCCGAGTTCGCCCCGCCCATGTCGTCCCAGTTGGAGATGGTGATGCCCGGCGACGATGCTCACCGGGGCAGGCCCGGCGTCGGCATGAGGCCCGTCAGCATCGCCGACGCTGAGATAAGCGCGCTGGCCGCGGTGGAGGCCGACCTGTCGCCTTACGGCTCGCACATGGGTGGCTCGGCGTTGACCTGGGAGTTCCAGGATGCGTCAGAGGTGGACGGGCACTACCTGGTGAAACTCCGGTTCCGCCAGGTGGGCGCGCCGCTCGATGAGTTCGGCGAAGAGGACGTACACGTGGACAAGTGGGGCCATGTGCGCGTGCGCCAGATCCGGTCCTGGCCAAAGGCCGCGGGCCATCGCTTCTCGCTTCCGTTCGTCTACGGCAGCGGGTTCGTTGTCATGGCTCTGATGCTGGGGACGGGCCTGATGTACCTGCTCGCCTAGCGGTCCCCAAATGGCCGAAAGGCCGTTGATAATGCCATGAAGAGGTTGGCCGCAAGCCCATGACTGGTTTTCCCAGCGTCACGGTGGTCGGTGGCGGGGTTATGGGCTGCTCGGTGCTCTTTCACCTCGCCGAACTCGGTGTTACAGATACCGTGCTGCTCGAACAAGAGTCACTCACGTTTGGCTCTACGTCACGTTCGCAAGGCGTCCTGCGCATGCACTACTCCAACGCTGTGACGACCCGGCTGGCGTGGGACAGCCTCGCCGCTTTCCAGAACTTCGTCGAGCATGTCGGTTCCCCTTCGGGCTACGTGCGCACCGGCTACCTGCTCGCGGTGCCCGGCCAGTACGGCGATGCCATGCGGCGCAACGTTGCCATGCAGCGCGGCCTGGGCGTGGACACGGCCGAGGTGGACGCAGACGAGTTGGCGAGTATCGCGCCGCAAGTTAGCACCAGGCCAGACGAGGCGTACGCCTACGAGCCCCAGTCGGGCTATGCCGACGCGCACCTCGTCACCGGCGGCTATGCCCGCCGAGCGGGGGAGATGGGTGCGTCTGTGCGCACGAACGCGCCGGTCGAGAGCATCGTGGTAAAAGCCGACCGAGTCCAGGGAGTGCGCGTAGACGGGGAGACGCTTCCAACGGGCGCGGTTGTGCTGGCCGCCGGGCCGTGGACCGGGCCGCTGCTGACGGGGATCGGCGTAGAAGCGCCAATGACGACGGTGCGGCACCAGGTGCTGGTGGTGACCCGGCCACACGCCCTGCCTCACCCGACGATAGGTGACGTGGTGAACGGCTTCTCTGGCAGGCCCGACGGGACCGGCCACACCCTAATCGCTCTTGGCGAGGACGTTAACGCGCTCGGCCTCGACGGGTACAACCAGCACGTGGACGAGACGGCGATTACGGCGGGGCTGAGCGCGATGGCGACGCGGGTACCGGCGATGGCGGACGCGGGCTTCGCAGGGGGCTGGTCGGGGCTGTTTACGGTGACGCCCGACTGGCACCCCGTCATCAGCCGTGTGCCGGGCATAGACGGCCTGTACGTTGCCGCCGGGTTCTCCGGGCACGGGTTCAAGATGGCTCCTGCTATCGGGCGGGCGATGGCGGAGATTGTGCTTGGCCTTGATCAGACCATCGACGTTAGTGCCTTAAGTCTGGACCGCTTCAAAGACAACGCGCTGTTGGGCTCGGCGTATCCGTTGCGGGTGTTGGCGTAGGCTCTTTTTCCCGTCTCGATGCTTCGTTTGAGGCTTTTTGGGGGCCAGCCCCCAAACCCCACGCAGGGGGTACCTACCCCCTACGAACCCCCGATGGCTTGTGAGCCAATCACGTTTGGATGGCCGTCTTCGTAGGTGGCATCACGGTTTTGATGCGCATTCGCCTCTATTTTGCCGGTCCGTGGAGGCTGTGACTCGCCGTACGGGCAGCCTTGCCCAAACCTTGACCAGTGGGAGCCCCGTGCCTAAACTCCCGGCAGCCATTACTCGTCTCGCAGCCTTTTCGGGAGCACTTTTTTATGGACCTCGTTTTACTCGGTGGACGGATTCTGACGATGGACGGTGCCAGTAGTCGGGCCGAGGCCATTGCGGTTAACAAGGGCAAGATTGTCGCGGTGGGCGCCAATGCCGAGATAGCGCCGATGGCGGGGGACGAGACGCGCGTTGTGCGGCTGAACGGCCGGGCGGTGACGCCGGGCTTTATCGACCCGCACAACCACTTCTCGATGACCACGTTCGAGCCGGTTTCGGCCGATCTTCGTACGCCTCCTTTGCGGTCGAAACAGGCCGCGCTGGACGCCGTCGCATCCACTGCTGCAGCGACGCCAACAGGGCAGTGGATTTGGGGACAGACCTACGGTGCACGCGCGCTCGGAGACGGGGGGCTGATGACGAGGGCCGAGCTAGACGAGGCGGGCGGCGATCACCCGGTGTGCGTGATGGACGATTCGTACCACGCCCTGTATGCCAACTCGGCCGCGCTGGCCATAGCGGGTATAGACCGCAACACCCCCGACCCGCACAAGGGGTCGATAGACAGAGACGCCTCGGGCGAGCCGACGGGGTTCCTGATGGAACGAGCGATGGACGCAATTCATCGCACGACGATGCGCTCGTT
>Ga0114999_10009300_pt1 | contig 10785 bp, 3 predicted proteins | sample ArcticOcean_MG_C_3_FD_89820 | JGI IMG/M metagenome (GOLD analysis project Ga0114999, IMG submission 89820) | Marine microbial communities from western Arctic Ocean - ArcticOcean_MG_CB8_126 | ecosystem: Environmental > Aquatic > Marine > Oceanic | place: Arctic Ocean: Canada Basin | collected... | reverse complement strand
GGACCGACATCGGGGCTGTCGTTGAATAGCCGGCGGCGAATCGGTTCAGGCAAGGTGCTGCTCTCAACGACCGATAGGGTGGCCGAGGGGGCAAGCGACGCCTGAATGTCTTTGGGGATAACGATGGCGAGATACGACTCGACTTGCTCGCAGTTCAACGGAGTCGGTACGGGAATCTCGATCGACTTCTGCCGGGGTGTTGTTGTGCGCGTCGCGAACAGTCGTACCGAACGGGGGACGTTGGGCCGTAGTGATTCGGCGAATTCGATCGTGAGTGTTTGCAACCCATTTCGCGACCGTTTCATATTCCAGGTGGTGACACCTCGTGGTGAGTCTTCGTCAGTCGTGCGCACGTCGGTCATCTGCCAGCTTGAGGGCAGGCCGAGTTGAACCTGAAACGTTGCTCCCGAGCGCGCCTGCCATTTGACGTCGGACACCATCGTCTGTTGTTCCCCCGTGATCACCACGCGCGTCGCCGACTGTACGGCGAGTGTAAGCCCCGGTGACGAGATCGAGAGGATCAATCGGGCGGAATCGCGGAAACGGTGGAAATGCAGCGTATCGCCGTCCACCATGTCGGAAACCGAATCGGTTTGACGGTAGCCTGCCCCTGTTGAACCTCGCGTTTCCAAGGGGAGGGCGATTGTGAGATGCAGTGCGCCGGTGAGAAAGACGGATTCATAGGCACGGGATGATTTGCCGCCGACCGATTGCAGCCTGACTTCCGGCACGGTCCAGTTCGTACTCATGCTGGACGGGGCAGTTCCTCGAATGATGATCGATCGGCCGCGTCCTAGTACCGGGTCGGGGAGTTGAACGTGGAGACGTCGAGTCCCGTTCATTGCGGTGGTCGTCCACTTCAGTCGGGTCTCGTCGGTGCCGTAGGCCACGGTGAAAATTTCGATGTCGTTTGGAACGGCGAACGTCAGTCGGTCGACGGAATTTCCCAAAACTTCGAAACGATGTTCGTGGCGAAAGTGAAATCCGTCGGCCCGCACGACGCAGGTGACATCGCTTTCGGTAAGCACGGTGGGAGTTGCGGAAACTCGTGGCTTGCCTTCGGAGATAGTGAGGCGACATCGGGTCTGGCTGCCCAACTCGATTCGCCAGGTTTTCCACTGAGGCGTTTCGCTTGGTAGCGGACCGACACTGACTCCCTGTGAGCAGTGTGGGACATGGGTTGCCGGGATTTTCAGGATCAGACGTGAGACCGTGGCGGTGGCGAGTTCAACGTCGAATTCCACTCCGCGCGGGAGTCGGCGGCCGGTCAGGCTCCAACGTCCTTGAAGTTGTGCTTTCGCGGTCTCGACCCGAATCGCAGTGGAGTCGCTTTTTGTTGCGCCCCAAACTGCTGGTCCGTTATTCCAGGCGAGGTCGGACAGGGCAAGGCCGAGCGAGTCGAGTGATAGCAACCCTGGTTTGTTCGTGGAATTGCGAACCTCGGCTGAGAGTTGACCGTCGCGCAGCATGCCGTTGCCGAACGTCGCGGAGTACTCGGCCCGTTCGATCCAACGGCCTGTTGAACGATCGCTGCGGCGTGTGGCGGCCTTGGAAAGTGCTTCAAACCGTGTTCGTTCGATGGGCTTCCACTGGCCGTCGGTCAGGAAGCGATCCAGTTCGTCTTCCGGCACGAAGACCCGTCGAATACGGGATGCGGGTTGAGCGGATTCCGGCCGTATAGATTCTGGTCGCGTAGATTCCTGAGCGGATGCGGCCGACCCCGAGCCGGGAATAACAGATTCCGCCGCAACGACGAAAACTGCCAAGCACCCAATGAGTATCGCCCGCAACGACGAAATGCAGGGACTCATGGCTGGAACCCCGAGTGGGACGAAACAGGCTCGCGGAGGGCGTCGGTCGGCTGGAGGTGTGGCTGTGGTTGCGAAAGGGCACCCGACATTGTCGACGGATGCTGTTCATACGAGGGCGGCGATTCCACCGACGAAGTCGATGTGGGGGCGAGGACGAAGTCGCTCGGCGAAGAGAGTGTGAGAATGGTCGACGAACGACGACGGCGGAAAAATGCGTCGATCAGGGCGGCCGCGATGGCGAGTAACAGCCCGAGAATTGCAGGTTGCAGGAGCAGTTGGATCGGTTCCAGGAACCACAAAGCGGCCAGCGACACCACGAAACCAAGGATCAGAACGGTCAACACGTTCCGCGTGACGGGGATTTTTAGCAGAACGAATCCCAACGCGAGGGAGAGCCCCGCACCGAACAGCACCACCAATTGCTGATGCATTGATCGAAAGCCAATCTCCGTCGCGGCACCAAACCTTGTGAATCGGTAAACGTTCCCGCTGTTAAATTCGTTTCGTGGTGCTGGACCTGCCGGGGCCGTGCGGGCCGTTTGGTTGGTGGCTGACGGATTGTTCGCATCGGGTGTTGTGCGTCGGAACCAAAACACGCCATCGCGTACCCAGTGGAACTGCGCTGCGAAGCCGTCAGGTATGGTGAACAGGTACTGCTGTGACGGCAGCGACACGGACCACTCACTGCGTTCGACCCATGCTGCATCTGGAAACGTTGGTGCTTCGACGGAGAAACGCGGCGACCAACCCAAAGGTTTTGAGGATTGCACCCGGTAATCGATCGTCAATTGATGAGAGCCGACCGCTCCGATTTCCGAAACGTGAAGTCGGTATTCGCCCGTCTGGCGGTCGACTTGCAGAATCTCCTTCTCTTCGAGCAATGCCGTGTCCCACCAAACACGTTCGATCGTGCAACGCAGTGGGATTTTTACTGCAAGGTCGGAGACCGGTCCTGTGACGAGGAATCGTGCGCGCGACCGTGCGGTTCCGTCGGGCGTGAATAATGTGCGGATCACGCTTTCGTCAACCGAGTAGCCTTTGGCGACTCGCTGTGTCGAACGTTTCAGTCTGACGGGAATCTGGGTGACTTCGGCTTTCGTTGTGAACGCGGGGCCGTCGGATGTCGTGGGACGTCGCTTCCATTCGTTGCCATCGATGGTCACATGAAAGACACCACCATCGTGATATTCAAAATCGATCGGATGTGAGGATGCGGTATCCAACGGCAGGACGAATGGTACGAGGAGGGTGAACTCGTCGCTCGCGTCGGCGGGGGCTGTGAATTCGACGAAATAACGTGCTGATAACTCGAAGCGGTCGATCGTCGATGTCGGAAGCGAAAGTGTTGCATTCAACCATTCTTTAGTCTCTCCAGGAGAGACTTCGACCGACAATCGCTCTTCGCCGATGAAGAACTCGACTTGCTCTTCCAGTGATTTGGGAATCTGCAACTTGAGTTGAGACAGCGGTGCGTAGGAAACGTCGTACCTGATGCGTTCCGTGACCGATAACCCATCTCGCACCGGTTCGGTTTCGATAAGAACCGAGGCGGCCACTTTGCGTTCGTGGACAGAAATTTGCGTGGAGAGGGTTCTTGCCGTGGATTCAATGCGGTAGCGAGCACGGCGGAGTTCTTTGTCGCGATGCAACGGCTCGACGGTCTTGAAAGCTGTGTCCATTCCCGGTGTGAAGTCGACTTCGATATTGTCGGCCAGTTCGACCAACACATCGTCGGGAAGCCGCGTCGATGCATCGATGCGTGGCAGCACGAGGTCGAACGGTGTGTTGTCGGAAACGACATCGCGATGCGCACGCAGGCGCACCTCGAATGATGTTCCCGGTTTGTCGAGCAACAGCAGGCGGAGTTGATCGGCCGGCGCAGTTTCGTCGATGACGAACGGGCTGTCGTCTTCGGCGGCCACAACCGGTTCCACACTCCAGCCGTCCTTTTTCCAATTCGGCCATTCGAGCAGTAATTCCTGCAAGGCTCCCCGGTACACCTGCACGCGGTAGCGGGCTTCGAGCGTTGCCTCCCGCGATGAAAGGTTCAACCGCAACTCGGGGCGAACCGAGAAGAACGGCTCGACTTCCTGGAGATCCAGAACAAGCCGAAAGGACTGCTTGAGGAAGCGAAATGCCCCAACGAGCGTTCCCTGCTCTGTTGATTCACTGACGTTAATGCGATGAATGTCCTGAGCGATTCGCTGATTGACGCGGTAACCGTCGATTGCCCTGATGGCCACTTCGCCCGTTTGATGACGCTGCGCTTTCTCGATGTCGAAACCTTGCAGTACCAGTTGCCCGTCTTTCGGGAACGCAGACTTCAACGTCCAACGCAACTCGACCGGCCCGGTGGTGGCTTCCATCAACTCGATCGTCGCTGTGGTCTTCTTCGCGTCGACCGTATGGTTGGCGTACTCTTTGCCTTCCACGTCCAGCAGCTCGAATCCGTCCGGCAACCGCACCTGAATCGTGGAGAAACTGCCTTGCAGCGTTTGGATGGTTTGATTGGCCCGCAGCAGAATTGAATCGCCCGTCGATTCCACCGTCATCACGGTCCGCACACTCAGGGTGGTGTCGACTGCTTTCTCATCGGGAATCTCTTGCCATTGCAGATCGAATCGCCCGTTGCTGCTACCCGTCACTGTGATCTTGGTCCCCTTCGCTCGAAGCGATTCTGTTTGGACCACCGCCGGCTTTAGAACTTTTACGAGGACTCGCTCCTCGGGAAGCGTCATTACCAAGCGGTGCACGGCAGATGGAGGCAACGCGAGTTGTAGACGACGGGACGGCACCTGTTTGCGGATGGGAACGATCAGCGAGAGAGTCAGTTCGTGGTCACCAACTCCGGAGAAACGCCAGCGATACCCGTCTTGAGGGTCGAAGGGGTGAACGAACTCGGCTTTGCCGACAGTCGCTGCCTCGTCGTTTGTTTTATCGGCATCCGCTTTCTTGGCGTCGGGCAAACCGTTCGGACGAAACGTGTGGGCCGTGTCTTTCAATACCGCTTCGTTCAGCCGCAACGGAACGACAACCCAACCTTCTTCGCGTCGCACTTGGATGCGGATCACGGCTTTCAACGTGGCGTATTCGTCATCAGCCGTGCCTTCGAGAGAAACCGAAGCGATACCGAAGGCTTCGTCCGGCTGCGCGGTCGGCTTGGCGTTCTCGTTCCGCCAGCGCAGGAACTCTTCAAGAGTTGCATCGGCGGGAACCGGCACAAGTTGTCCGTCGGCCCGCTTCAGGTAGATGATGTCGCCTAGAATCTTTGGTTTCGACTTCGACTCGAATGGAGTCTCCTTCGGAGCCGGCTTGGTCGGCCCAACGGGCTTCTCCTTAGGCTCCTGCGCAGCGGCGACCGAGGCCGACAGTGTCAGCAGAAGCACCAGTAAGATGGACCGAAACGCGAACACTGGTCGCTCCGAACGGAACGATTCGAGGAGACAGGAATGTCCGACGGCGGGTTCCTTCACCGAGCCGTCCAAGTCGGGACGCGAAACCAAGATATGATTTCGATGGAACGGCAAGAATTTCACGCAGATCGACACGTGAGCCTTTCCCCATTCGCGGCACCAACCCGTCTCATATCATACGTCTCGATTGGCCCATGAGATAGCGGGAAATTCAATCGATCCGTCAGATTTCGGCTAGACGAGCAGTTGTTGCAATTCTTCGTGAACTGCCGTGCCGTTGGTTGCCAGTAAATCTGGAACGGCAATATCCAACGGGCCGCCGCTTGAGTTCGAGATACGACCCCCCGCTTCCGCTACGAGAACCGCACCAGCCGCCATATCCCAAGGTTTCAGGCTGACCGACCAGAACGCGTCGATTCGCCCCGCCGCAACATACGCCAGGTTCAACGCGGCCGATCCCGTCCGCTGCAAATGCTGTGCTTTCGTCAAGACCCGCAAAAACCGTTCGACAGCCGGATGATCCGTCCCCACAGCCACCGGCAGGCTGGCCACCGCCAAGGCGTGGTCGAGCCGGTTGGTTTCCGTCGGCCGCATCGTCTTGCCGTTTAAGGTGGCTCCATGACCTTGCGCAGCAACGAACAATTCGTCGCGGTTGGGGTCAAAGATCACTCCCGCCACCATTTCGCCGGCGCATTCCAAGCCGATCGAAACTGCGTAATAGGGGAATCGATGCACGTAGTTTGACGTCCCATCGAGCGGATCGATCACCCACCGGTAGGGCGAAGCGCTGTTGGTCTCGTTCAGACCTTCCTCGCCGAGAAAGTTGTGGTCAGGAAAGCGACTATGGAGCAGCTCGTGAATCGCCGTCTGGGCCGCGAAATCCGCTTCGGTGACCAGATCCGACCGCCCTTTTTCAGTGACGGTGAACTTCTCGGTCCAGCTTTCAAGAATTGCACCGGCGTTACGGGCCGCTTCTTCGGCAACTTGCAGGAATTCCGTTTCCACCACGAATCTGTTCTCCTTATGTTGATGTCGCCGAGCGGACCAATCTGAAAACCCACGATTTGGTCAACAAACCGATCTTGTCGAATCGAAATCGAGTCCATTATCCTCGACTCGGCTCTCGCGTATCTTAACGAGACACCCGCCGGCCTGGCAAATCGGGGGAACTTTTCCACTTGGGAACCGTCCGAATGCCTAATGGATGTTTTTGTGATACGTATACTGGGGGGAGGTCGTGCGCACACGATCTGCTCGCCGTGATGATAGCAACCTGCCGATGTGATCCGGCTTTCGGTTCGCATCGTTCGATTTGTCGCTGATACCCGGTTTTTTGCACCGGATTCTTCGCTCTGAGGAGAAGGCTCATGTCACTGAGACGAACTTGCTCCCCGCCGTCTTGATCGTCCTGCAGGCCGCAGCAGCCTTCTCACAGAACCCTCCGGCAAAAGACACGGCCAAGAAAAAGGCAAAGCTGCCAACGGCGGTCGTCACCTCGCTGCCACGAATACCGGTGGCCGTCCACGACGCCCTGCAAAGCCGCAAATTTTCTGAGGCGATCACAGCCATCGATGTGGCATTGAAGCAGGAGAAGGTTGCCGCTCCCGATTATCTGCTTTACCTCAAAGGCCGAGCACAAACCGAGTTGAAGCAGTACCCGCAGGCAACGGGCACATTCAAGGTGTTGGAGAAGACACACCCCAAAAGTCGCTGGCTGGCCCGCTCCCGATTCGGTCAGGCCGACGTGCTCGCTCGCCAACGCAACTACCGGGCAGCTGGAGCGATTTATCAGACCGAAGCCGGCCGGCTGCTTTCCAGCGGTCGCAAAGACGAACTCATCGCGATTTATCTGGAATTCGCCGATCGCTACTACGAGGGTGTCGCTGCGAAAGATCCCTCAGCGAAGAAACAGCCCGATTACGCTCAGGCACTCACTTACTATCGTGAGGGAATCAAGCTCTCCCCCAGTCTGGCGGAACAGCAACGGATCGAATTGCGGATCGGCCGATGTTTACAGGAACTCAAGAAGTACGCCGAAGCCTACGTTGCTTACCGCAACTTCATCGCACTGTACGCTTCCGAGAAAACCAAAGCCGACCGTCGCGCACCGGCCGCGTTGGAAGTCGAGGCCCGTTACCAGCTTGGTCGCTCGTTGCTGGCCGGTGGCAATTCCGCCGAGGCATGGCGTGTCTGGCAGGATTTTCTGAACAGCGACATCGGTAAGAAGTCGGGCGGAGATTTGTTGCCTGAAGCCATGTACGGCTTGGCCCGCACCCACGGCATTCCCGCGCCACCAAGCATTGCCGCGCTCGAACAGGGAGTGGCCGCGCTTGAAAAATTCGTCAAGACGTACCCCAAGAGCAAGCTGGCCCCCAAGGCGTCTTACGAAATCGCACAAAGCTACATCCATCACGGCCGATACGAAGACGCCATCACACGCCTAAAAGCCTTCATCGCCGGACCGTACTCCGCCAGCGAACAGGTCGCCACCGCTCGCCGGTTATTGGGCCAGTCGTACTTCGCCCAGAAAAAATTCACCGAGGCTATCGACGTCTGGCAGGAATTCCTCGGCAAACACCCCACCGACAAGAACTGGAGTGCGGTGCAGAAGTCGGTTGTCGATACCGAATACCTCATGGCCGATGAACAACGGCAACGCAAGAACTACGTCGCCGCGCGCAAACTTTGGTCCACCTTCCTCAACAAGTACCCGCTCGATGTTCGAGCCGCGCGCGTGCTCTTCGAGTTCGGCGGCATGCGTTACCAAGCCGCCGTCACGCAATACAGGAAAGACAACGAGAAAGCCGTCGCCGCTGGTGACAAGCCGAAACTTCTCCAGGCCACGCAAACTCTCTTCGAGCAGGCCATCACCGACTGGCAACGGCTCGTCAGCAAGTACCCCGGAACCAACGAGGCCTCGCAGGCCGGTTACATGATCGGCGTCACTCTCGAAGACCGTCTCGGGAAGCTTGCCGATGCGCTCAAGGCTTACCAGAAAGTCACCGGTCGCTACGCCGATCGCACCAAACAGCGGATCGAAAAACTGACATCCAAGAACCTCGAACTCGTCACCGAGCGCAAATTTCATTCCGACGAAAAACCGCGAATTCGCCTGACGACGCGCAATCTCGAAAAGGTCACCGTCAAGGTCTACCGCATCGACTTGGCTGCCTACTTCCGCAAGATGCACCTCGCCACCGGAGTCGAGAAACTCGACATCGCCCTCATTGACCCCGATAAATCCTGGGAGTACGAAGTCGCCGGCTACGAGAAGTACAAGCAGGTGCAAAATGAAGTGACGATCCCCATCGACGGCCCCGGTGTGACGGCTGTCACCGTCGTCGGCGAAAAACTCGAAGCGACCACGATGGTCATCGTCAGCGACCTGGACATCATCGTGAAAAGTTCTCGCAATGAACTGTTCGTCTTCGCCGAGAATGTTCGCACGGGGAAACCCGCCGAGGGCGTTAGCCTGCTCGTCAGCGATGGCAGCAAGGTCTTCGCTGAAGAACTCACCGGTAAAGACGGCGTGCTGCAAAAATCGTACAAGGAATTGAAATCGGTCGCCGACCTGCGCGTCTTCGCCGTGCAGGAAGGACATGCCGCCTCCACCGTCAGCAATCTGGCCGGCCTCGACTTCGCCGTCGGTCTGTCACCGAAAGGCTACCTCTACAGCGATCGGCCTGCGTACCGTGCCGGTCAATTGGTCAACTTGAAGGGCGTTGTGCGTTGGGTGGCTGACGATCGGTATGTCTTTAAGGAAGGCGAAAAATACCAGCTCGACGTCTACGACGCACGCGGTCGCGTGATCCGCACGCAGGAAATCAAACTCGACAAGTTCGGCACGTTCGCCGATCGGTTCTCACTCCCCCAAAGCTCGCCGCAAGGTAGTTACCGGGTCGTCCTGCATCAGCCGGGCGGGAACCAGTCGTACGAAACGAACTTCACCGTCCACGAATACCGGCTCGAACCGGTCCGCCTCGCCGTCGACTTGCCGCGTAAGGTTTACTATCGCGGCGAAAAAATCGAAGGCAAGATTACGCTGAAATACTATTACGGCACGCCGATTTCCGGCCGGACAATCCGCTATCGGCTTGGCGGTGAGCGTACTCACACCGCGACGACCGACGCCAAGGGAGAAGTCGCCTTTGAATTCGAGACGCGAAAATATTCCGAGTCGCGGCCGGTGCCGTTCTACGTCGAGTATCCTGAACGCAGCTTGGCCACCGGCGAAACGATTTTCCTGGCGACACGCGCGTTCGGTATCGGTGTTTCCACGCTGCGCAAGGTTTACATCGCGGGTGAAACCTTCGACGCCAAGCTTGTCGTCACCGACCCGGCTGGCAAGCCGGTTGGCACGAAACTCAAACTCGAAGTGTTTGAACGGACCCTCGTCGACGGCAAGCGAGGCGAGAAACTCATCGAGACGCATGAAGTGACGTCGGATGAGAAAACCGGTGAGGTGCGACAAACCTTGCGGGTCGAGAAATCCGGTAGTTACATCATTCGCGCCACCGGTATTGATCGATTCAAACAGACGATTAGCGGCTCGCTCGTCGTGGCCATCTCGGGTGAGGAAGACAGCGTCCGCCTGCGAATTCTCGCCGACGCGCATCATCACAAAGTGGGCGACACGGCCAAAGTGCAACTGCACTGGCGCGAGAAACCGGCACTCGCATTGGTCACATTTGAAGGGGCGAAAGTGCTCGGCTATCGGCTCGTGCAACTGAAAACAGGAGCCAACCCGCTGGCGATTCCGATGGAATCGCACCTCGCACCGAACTTTGTGCTTTCTGTGGCTGTGATGCAAGGCAACGACTTTCACCAAGCCTCCAGCGAGTTCCGTGTCTCACGGAAACTGCATATCAAACTAGAACCGAGCGCGACGACACTGGAGCCAGGCGGCGACTTGAAGGTGAACGTCACCGTGACCGACGCGCAAGGCAAACCGGTGGTGGCCTCCGTCTCGCTGGGCCTGATCCAACAAAATCTGCTCGCCCGCTTCGGCGACACCCACGGCAAGATCGACGCCTTCTTCAGCGGCGGATACCGCCGCCCCTCCGTCCGCGTGTCCACAAGCTGCCGCTTCGATTACCGCCCGACAACGAAGGGCATCAGCCAGTTTCTGTTGGCGGAGAATGAACGCACGAGGCTGAAAGAGTTGGGATTCAAGCTCCGCCAGCGGTACGCCACGGAGTATGCGGGACGGGGCGTTCCAATTCTGAATCGAATTCCGGCAACGCGGCGAGTCCTACTCTCCGACCTCGACGACGACGATGAATTAGCCAGCCTTAACTCGCAACGGCTCCACGACCAGGTCTCGGCCGCCCTCGAGATTGCTCAGAGAGTGAAAAGCTCTGATCCCGATGCAGCTCTGCAAACCCTTAGGCAGGCTCTTGGCCTCGTCCACCGGGCCGGCAACATTCGACCTGATTCTCTCCGTACAAATGACCATAAAATTGAATCGCACGATCCTGAGTATCGACAGAGAACGGGTACGTATTGAGCAAAACCTCATGAAGCTGGCCGAGGACATGAGCGCGGCCGAAGCGCGGCCGAAG
>Ga0114999_10009297_pt1 | contig 10786 bp, 9 predicted proteins | sample ArcticOcean_MG_C_3_FD_89820 | JGI IMG/M metagenome (GOLD analysis project Ga0114999, IMG submission 89820) | Marine microbial communities from western Arctic Ocean - ArcticOcean_MG_CB8_126 | ecosystem: Environmental > Aquatic > Marine > Oceanic | place: Arctic Ocean: Canada Basin | collected... | reverse complement strand
ATGGTCGAGTACACCGCGCGCCACCTTGATGTTGATGGCTTTCCGACGCCGCTGCGGCTCAAGACGGCGGATGATGTTCTCGCGTTCGTACGCGAACATCAGATCACGTCGATTCGCCTGTGGTTCACGGACATCCTGGGCAATCTGAAGACTTTCGAGATTACGCCGGCCGAACTGCCGAACGCATTCGAGGAAGGCATGGGCTTTGATGGATCGTCGATCCATGGCTACCAGCGAATTCAGGAAAGCGACATGGTGGCGATTCCGCTGCCGGCGACGGCGCAGTTCATTCCGTTCCAGATCGGACCGTCCCGCTGCCTGCGCATGTTTGCCGAAGTCCGAACTCCGAACGGCCTGCCGTACGCGGGTGATCCCCGCAACATTCTGCGTTGCCAGCTCGAGCGACTCTCGGAACGCGGTTTCAGTCATATGAACGTCGGGCCGGAGGCCGAGTTCTTCTACTTCCGCTCCCCCGATTCGACCGAGAAGCTCGACGACGCGGGCTACTTCGACCTGGTTCCCTCCGACGCGGGCGACGACCTGCGCGAGGCCACCCACTTCGCGCTCGAAGCGATGGGTGTTTCCGTCGAGTACAGCCATCACGAAGTCGCGCCTTCGCAGCACGAGATCGATCTCAAGTACGACCGCGCGCTCGAGATGGCCGACAAGCTACAGACGTACAAGTGGTTGGTGAAGGAGATCGCCCGTCGCAACGGGGTCCATGCCACGTTCATGCCCAAGCCGCTCTCCGGCGAGAACGGCAGCGGAATGCACACGCATCTGTCGATCTTTGACGGCGACAAGAACTGCTTCTATCAGAGTGATGACGAGAACCACTTGTCGTCTACCGCGAAGCACTTTCTCGCCGGCGTCCTCGCCCACGCGCGCGAAATGTGTTTGGTAACCAACCAGGCCTACAACTCGTACAAGCGACTTGTGCCCGGCTACGAGGCTCCGGTGTACATCACCTGGGCTGAGGCCAACCGCTCGGCGCTCGTACGAATCCCGCTGTACAAGCCAGGCAAAGAGGTCGCAACGCGGATCGAGTTGCGATTCCCCGACGCCGTCTGCAATCCGTACCTGGCGTTCGCGGTCATGCTGTCGGCGGGTCTGGATGGGCTCGACAATAAAATGGAACTTCGTCCGGCTAGCACCGAAGACCTGTACCACATGTCGGAAGCGGAGCGCTCGGCGCAGAACATCGCTTCGTTGCCGCATGACCTCTACGCCGCGGTGCGCAGCGCCGAGAGTTCGGAGTACCTGCGCGAGACGCTGGGTACGTCCGTGCTCGACAAGCTGGTCGAGACCAAGATGGCCGAGTACGACGGCCACCGGTTGCATGTGTCGACGCGGGAACTTGAGGAGAGCCTCAAGCTCTAGCGTTCCGTTCTCCACCCGCCCACCTAGCGCTCCGGTCCCCGCCAGCCAGGTCGACGTTCCGAGGTCGTCCCTGCGACTCGTAGAAGGAGGCCCCCGTAGTGTTCGTCGCTCGACTCGTAAGTACGGTAGCCACAACGGGCGTGCGTATGCGCGCCGCCGCGCTGGCGGTTGGCGTGACAACAGCGATCGCTATCGCGTATGAGGCACTGCGACAAGACCTGACGGCTGGATCGGCGCTGGCGTTGTTGCTCTTCTACGGCGGGAGCACCGCGATCATCATCGCGTTCTCCGTGTGGACGGCGACGGACATCGGTCTTCCCAGCTTGCTCTGCCTCAGCACGCTGGACACTCGCAGCCGCCTCGTGCGTTGGGTCATTCTCGGAGTCGGGCTTGGCTTCGTGCTCGCAGGTGCCAGCGTCCTGCTCAGCGGCGGAGCCGATTCTCCCCTGCAGCCATGGTTTTGGCGACGCATCCAGACGCCGTTGGGGGTGGCACTGTTCTCAGCGCGGGCGGCCCTCCTCGAAGAGACGTTCTTCCGTCTCTTCCTGATTCCCTTCCTCGTTTCAGTGGCGCTCCGCTCTCGGGCACCGCGCCACCGACTCGAGCTGCGTTCGGGCAATGCCCGCGCCACCCGTGCTGCGGTGGTGGCCGGCCCCTTGTTGATTCTCCTCGCGTGCACCATGTCGAGTGCGATGTTCGGGCTGGCCCATCCGTTCAATCCCGTGGGGGCCGTGGCGCTTGCGCCGTTGTTGGCGGTCGCCTATCTGTGGGGCGGATGGGAGTCATCGGTTACCGCGCATTTCGTGGCCAACATGATTCTTCTCCAGTTCTACTACTAGACGGAACTCTGGGGCCGGCGCGTCCGTACCTCTGAATAGAGACAACAATAACGGAGGTGTGCGTGTTCGAGCTACTTGGCCTGCTGGCCGTCGTCGTCATGGCGGGAGTCGCAGTCTTCCTCGTGGCACTGTTAGTGCTGCCGCTCCTGCTTCTTTTCCAAGTGGTCGGCTGGGGGGCGCACGTCGCTGCTCAAGGCGTCGGTCTTCTGGTCGGGGTCATTGTGCTGCTGCTGTTAGGCGTTCTGTTGATACCGCTTGGCCTGATCATGCGGCCGGTGGTAGCGGTGATCGGCGGACTGGTTTTGCTCACGCTCGCGATACTGGCCGCGCCACTCTTGTTGCTGGCCGTGCTGATCTGGGCAGTCGTTGCGCTCACGCGACGACCGGTAGCGGTCTAGCGGGCATCCGATCGAGTTAGGCGGACGCGGCCTCGATGCGGCAAAGCCGCGCAAGGGTTCGCCGCACGTGCACGCGCGTGACCCGCTTGCGCCAGTAGTAGACCAGGTCGGCGTTGTCGAGTGGAGTCGCTCTCCGGTACGCCGCTTCCGCCGCGGCCTCGAGCAGTTCGAGTGTTGGAGCCTGCCCCTCCAGTAGCTCGCTCGCCACCGGTACGTCCAGCGGATGCGTGTGAACAGCCCCCAGGACGACCCGCGCGTCGCGGATCAACCCGTCTTCAAGGCGAAGACTGGCACCCACGCCCAGGATCGGGAAGTCGAAGCTTCCTCGTCGTCGAACCTTCGTATACGCGGAAACCTGGCCCGGCTTGGGGGCCGGCAGCATCACGCGCGTCAGGATCTCGTCGGGGCGCCGGGTCAGGTACTCGATGCCGTCATCCTGGTACAGACTGGCCAGATCGATGACGCGTGGGCCCGTGCCGCCCAGAAGCTCGACTTGTGCGCCGAGGGCCATCAGCGCCGGTGCGCTGTCGCTCGAGGAAATCGCCCAGCACTTGCTCGAACCCGGGGCGACGAGGCAAATGTCGCCATCCTTCTTCAGGCAGAAGCCGACGCTCTTGCGCCACTCGAACGTCTGGTTGTAGTAATTGCACCGTGTATCGACACAGAGGTTCCCGCCCAGGGTCCCGACCCGTTGGATCTGGAGATTAGCAACCTGCCCCGCAGCCTCGGCGAGAGCGGCATAGGCGCTTCCGAAGCGTGGATCATCCGCGATCTGGCGCAGGGTCGCTGCTGCGCCGATGGTGAGCCCCCCGTCGGCACGCTCTTCGACGTTTCTCCCGTGCTCCAGTCGGCGAATGCCTACAAGCACCGGCGGCTCGAACTGCCGCCGCTTCATGTTGGGCACAAGATCGGTGCCGCCGGCCACATACATGGCGCGGCCGTCCGCACTCGACCACAGTTCCACCGCCTCGGCGGCGGTGCGGGCGTTGCGGAACTCGAATGGGGGTAGCCGCAGCATCAGTCCGTCTCCGCGCGACGCGTAGTGGCAACCCACTGTTCGGGGGGCTGGTCGTACCAGACAGGATCCACATCGATCGGCTCGCCCCAATCGATGTCGGGAACTCCGGCCGGCCCGTAGCGACCTGGCCTGCCCTTGGCGAGCTCTGCGAGAGCGGCCATGACTTTCTCGGGCGTAATCGGTAGTTCGTCGATGCGAACCCCGACGGCATCGTAGACGGCGTTGGCTACCGCGGGCGGCATCGGAAGCAGCGGGCCCTGCCCAACTTCTTTCGCACCAAAGGGCCCCTCGCCATCGATGCTTTCAACGATGAAGGTCTCGACCGGCGGCATTTCAAGGAAAGTCGGACTCTTGTACTCGAGCATGGACGGGATCTTGTGCATGCCTTTGCGGAACACCTGCTCCTCCATCAAGATTTCCCCGAGCGCCATGTAAATTCCGCCTTCCACCTGGCCCTCGACGAGCATGGGATTGACGGCGCGCCCAACATCATGGGCCATCCACACGCGCTCAGGGGTCACGATTCCGGTCTCGTGATCAACGTCGACGAGGACGGCCGCGACACTGTAGGAGTATGCCGGCGAGGGGCCGACGCCGGAGCCTTTGTAGGGGCCGGCCAGGCGGGGCGGCGTGTAGGATCCAGTCGCCGTGAGTTGGCCGAACATCGCCTCGGCCAGTAGCACCGCGTCGGCAAAGCTCATTCCTTCGCCGCTGGTGCGTCCTTCGACGCGACGGTGACGAAGCACGCGACTGGCGGCATCCAAGTCGAGTTTTGCCGCGACCGCGGCGACCAGCATGGCGCTGATCTTCTCGCCCGCTTCCTTGGCCGCGTTGCCCATCATGAAGGTCACACGGCTGGAGTATGAGCCTAGGTCGATCGGCGTGGTATCGGTATCCGCGACGACCAACTGGACGTCTTCAGGCGTGAGGCCCAGAACCTCCGCCACGGTCATCGCGAGTACCGAGTTCGAACCCTGGCCGATATCGATCTCCATGCACTTGGCGCAAACACCACCGCCACGGTCAACCTTCAGGTCGACCGACGTATGCGGCATCTTGTTCCAGTAGATCGGCAAGCCGGAGCCCGAGAGGTAGGAGCCGACCGCAACACCAATGCCTTTCCCATAGGGAAGCTGGCCGCGCAGGTTGGCGAAGTCGGACGCGGTCGCGATCTTCTCGAGGCACGAATCGAGGCCGCAGGAAGTGATCCGCATGTGATTCGCCGTCATCGTGTACTCGTCAACAAGCATCGATCGCCGCATCGTCACAGGATTGAGATCAAGCTTCTCGGCCACCTTGTCGAGATGAACCTCGAGTGCGTAGCGCGCTTGCGGGGTGCCATGACCTCGCTTCGGCCCGCAGGCCGGCTTGTTCGTGAACACCCGTACGCCGCGGAACCGATAGTGGGGAATCTTGTACGTGACCGTCTGCAGCGCGCCCGTGTAGTAGGTGCTCGCGACGCCGTAGCTGCCGTAAGCCCCGCCGTCGACATACGACTTGAAGTCCAGCGCGGTGATTGCGCCCGCCGCGTCGTGGCCGGTTCGCAACCACATCAGCACGGGGTGTCTGCCCCGGTGCATGTAGAACACTTCCTCGCGCGTCAGGGTGATCTTGACCGGTCGCCCAGTGTTCATCGAAAGCTTCGCCGCGCAGAACTCGTGCGGGAAGGGGTCCGATTTGCCGCCGAAACCGCCGCCGTTGGGAGTCGCGACCACGCGAATTCGACTGGCGGGCAGGTCGAGAACCTTGGACATCGCCTTGTGAACGTAGTGCGGCGTTTGCGTTGACGACCACAGTGTCAGGCGGCCAGAGGCCGCGTACTGGGCCACCGCGGCGTGTTCTTCCATCGCCAGGTGGTTGTTGCCCGAGTAGAAGTACACGCCTTCATGGACCGAGTCGGAGTCGGCGAAGGCGGTGTCCACGTCGCCGAAATGCAAGTTCACCAACTTGTGGACGTTGTCACGCGCGCCGTAGTCGTGGATCCGGTTCTCCTCTTCATCGACCGGGCGCAGGCCCTCGTCGATGTCGAAGGTACCTGGTAGCTCCTCGTACTCCACATCGATGAGTCGAACGGCCGCTTCGGCGGTGGCTTCATCGATGGCGGCCACAGCGGCGACTGGGTCGCCGACGAAGCGAACGCGGTCGATTTCCAGCGGGTACTCGTCCTCGCTGACCGGCAGGATTCCGTACTTTCTGGGCATATCGGAGCCGATCACAACCGCCTTCACGCCGGGAAGCGCTTCGGCCCGGCTCGTGTCGATCGAAATGATGCGGGCGTGCGGGACGGTAGCTCCGAGCATCTTCCCGTAGAGCATCTTGGGTAGGTCGATGTCGTCGGCGTAGATCTCCTGGCCGGTCGACTTGGTCAGGCCATCGTCCTTGGCGGCCGGCGTGCCGATGACATAGAGCGGATCGTCAGCGCTCACGCCGAGCCTCGCTTGCCCTCGACGGGAACAAGGTCGGGGCCGTGCTCCGCGGCTGGACGCTGGGGCATGCGGTGCTCCGGGTCGAGCTCTCCGGCTTCACGCCGATCAGCGACGCGATTGGCGGCGAGTTCGATGGCCTCGAGAATCTTCAGGTAGCCCGTGCAGCGGCACAGATTGCCGGAAAGAAACTCACGGATCTCCTGGCCCTCGGGACGCGGGCTCCGTTCGAGCAGCGCAGCCGCTGACACGAGCATCCCGGGGCTGCAGTAGCCGCATTGCGACGCTCCCAGTTCGCCGAAGGTGATTTGCAATTCGTGCGGCGCGGAGCCAGCAGCCAGGCCCTCGATGGTCCGGATCGAGGCGTCGGCGATATCGAGCGCCAGAAGTAGGCACGACAGCACGGGCTCGCCGTCCACCAGCACGGTGCAGGTCCCACACTCCCCTAGCTCGCACCCGTGCTTCGTCCCGGTCAGACGGAGGTCCTCACGCAAGACCTCTAGTAGCGTCTTGCTGCCATCGACAACGACGTCGTAGTCCTCGTCGTTTACGCTCAGCTGTAAACGTTCTTTCACCGTTGTCGATCCTGTCCTTCAGAGGTAGGCGGTTGCTCACGATACACCAAGCTCGGCGGGCGACTTCGCTCGAACAAACCTGGCTCAGGCGCGGTCAAGGTTCCTGCCCGAACTCCGCGCGGCGCTTGTCCCGGAAAGCGTTGAGCCCTTCGAGTACATCGTCCGAAACAAACAGATCTTCCTGGGCTTCGGTCTCGGCGGCGAGGGCCGCTTCGACGCCCGATGACGCGCCCTTGCGAAGGAGATATTTCACCGCCTTCACCATTTCGCGCGGTCGCGACCAGTCCGCGAACTCGTCGACCGTCGCATCGAGCTCGCTGGCCTCCACTACGCGATGCACCAGTCCACGTTCAAGCGCCTCAGGGGCCTCCAGAAGCCGTCCGCTGAGCACCAGTTCGATCGCGGCGGCGTATCCCAGCGTCTGGGGCAACCAATGCGTTGCGCCCCAATCAGGCGCGAGGGCCAGTCCGCACCAGCTGGCCGCAAATCGCGCCTTGGTGGTGGCTACACGAAGGTCGCAAGCGAGCGCTAGCGCAAACCCGGCCCCCGCCGCGATCCCGGGAATGGCCGCGATCGTCAGGCCTGGAAAGGCCTGCAGCGCGAGAACGCACTCCGCACCGGCGTGAAGAATCTGATGAAACTCGGCCTCTCTCCCCTCTTCGCGAAGGCTGGCCATGGTGCTGACGTCGCCGCCAGCGCAGAACGCGCCGCCCGCGCCCGTGACCACCAGTGCCCGCGCGTTCTCACGCGCGGCGCGGCGGATCGCGTCGCGTAGTTGTTCTCGCATGTCGCCGGAAAACGAGTTCAGCTTCCCCGGCCGAGAGAGCGTGGCGACTGCCACCTCGTCGGCAATCGCGTACTCGACGCTGCCCGCGCTCATGACACGCGCTCCAGAAGCAGGCTGGTCCCCATGCCACCGGAGACGCACAACGTCGCGAGTCCATTCGAGGCTCCGCGCTGTTCGAGCGCGTGGATGAGAGTGACGATGACCCGTGCACCGGTGCACCCGATGGGGTGCCCTAGAGCAATGGCGCCGCCGTTCACATTGAGTCGTGCAGAATCGATCGCGAGGTCGTCGCACACGGCTAGTACCTGCGCAGCAAAGGCCTCGTTGAGCTCAACGAGGTCGATGTCATCGATCGCAAGATCAACGCCGTTGAGCAACTTCCGCACGGCCGGGACAGGCCCTATTCCCATGATGGCCGGGTCGACGCCGGCCTCGGCGGCGGCCAGGATCCTCGCTTGGGGTGTCAGTCCGTGCTTCTCGACGGCGCTCTCGGTCACCACGACCATGGCAGCGGCGCCGTCCGTGATGCCACTGCTGTTACCCGGGTGGACCGTGCCACCCTCCTTGAATACCGGCTTCAACTTGGCCAGAGATTCGAGAGTCGAGTCAGGGCGGATGTGCTCGTCCTCTACGATCGTCACCGGCCCCTTCCGCCCGGGCACCTCTACCGCGACGAGTTCGTCGGCGAATGCCCCTGCCGTCGTCGCGGCCGCTGCGCGCTGCTGACTATCGAGGGCAAAGCGATCCTGTCGGGCGCGGTCGATACCGTATTGCTCGGCGAGGCGCTCGGCCGTGCGTCCCATGAGATCACCGCTGAGCGGGCACAGGAGGCCATCCTGATACATCCCATCTACGAGCTCGACGTGACCCAGTCGGGCACCCCAACGCGCGCTCGGTACGAGGTACGGGGTGTTGCTCATGCTCTCCATGCCACCGCAGACAATCGCGTCGGCAACACCCAGTCGAAGACTTTGAGCTCCGAGCATCACGGCCTTCATACCCGAGGCGCAAGCCTGGTTGACCGTGAATGCAGGTGCCTCGATGCTGATCCCGCCGCGGATCGACGCCTGGCGCGCCGGATTCGGGCCGGCTCCGGCCTGACGGCCATGACCCATGATCGTCTGGGTGATGGCCTCGGTCGGTATGGCCGCTCGGGCCACCGCAGCCCGAACCACTACGGCACCGAGATCGGGCGCACTCATGGCTGCAAGTCCGCCGCCGAACCTGCCGATCGGTGTGCGCACCGATCCCGCGATGTAGATGGGCTCTCCGGACCGGAGATCCAGCATGCCGGGTGCGCTTAGACGCCCTTGAACGCTGGCTTCCGCTTCTCGATGTAGGCGGTGATGCCTTCACGAGCGTCGGCCGAAGCGAACAGACGGTTCTGAAGTTCTCGCTCGAGGGCGAGGCCACTGTTGAGCGACATCTCGGTGCCTTCCTGCACGGCGAGCTTGATCAGGCCTTGTGCCATCGTCGCGCCCTGCGCCAGTTGCTTGGCCCAGTTGACCGTGTAGTCGAGCGCGTCTTCGTCCACCACGCGGTTAACGAGGCCGATGCGCTCGGCGTCCTCGGGCGAAAGGAGATCGCCCGTCACCATCAGCTCGAGGGCCTTGGCCTTGCCAACGACGCGGGGCAAGCGCTGCGAACCGCCGGTTCCTGGAAGCACACCGAGATTGACCTCGGGCAGACCGATGCGGCCGCCGTCGCGGCTCATCACGCGCATGTCACAGGCCAGTGCGATCTCGAGGCCGCCGCCCACGCAGTGGCCGTTCAGCGCCGCGATGACGAGCTTGGGAATGCGTTCCAGTTCCTGCAGGGTCTCGTTGCAGTGAAGGCAGAAGCTGGCCTTGTAGCGCGGCTCGGCCATCTGGAGCATGTTGATGTCGGCACCGGCGGAAAAGAACTTCTCGCCGCCGCCGGTGAGCACGATGACTTTGACGTCCGTGTCGAACCTGACTTCCTCGATAACCTCATCGAGCTCGTGCATGAGGTCGAGGTTGTACGTGTTCCCGGGGCTCCGGGACATCGTCGCGATGGCAACGCCATCTTCCTTCTTGAGATCGAAGATTTCCCAGGCCATGAGATTCCTTCAAAAGGTCGCGCTACGAAGCGGCGCAGGTATCGGTATCGGGAGATACGGAAGTCGTGGACAGCGACCCGTCGTGAAGGGACGGTGCGGGGCTGTCGGAAGACGTCAGGGTAACACCCTCTCCGAAGGCCGGCAAACGAGGCCTGCCGATGCGACGGAGGCGAATCCGGACTCTCTTCTGGTGCTAGAATCGCGCCCGGTTCCCAGCTTTCTAGAGCCGTTCCGCAGACGCCCGGTTGTGGCAGTGGCGGCGGCTTGTTTCTTGGTTTTCTTCAGACGAGAGACTGGCATGCGCGTGAAGGTGGTTCGGACGCCCGGTGAACTCCGGGATGAGATCGGTCACAAGATCATGATCCAGAAGGATTGGCGCGGTTCAGTGACCGAGGTCCTGGACGAGGTTGCGCTGGCCGCCGCGGGCTTCCACCCGAAGCGGAGCGAGAGCGTTTATCTGGTGCTCTTCGATGAGTGGGCTCAGGAAATTGCTGTGCCCGCCGTCAATCTCATCGAGATCGAGGCGCACGAGGATGCCGATCCGGGCCAGGCCCAGGAAGGGCAACAGAAGGGCTAACGGGAGCGCCCTCCGATCAGCCGCTCGTGCTCGCTGAGTGCGTAGCGATCGGTCATGCCCGCGACATAGTCGGCTACGGCGGGTAGTGCGCCCACGCGCTCGGCCCGTTCCCGATGACGCGGCGGCAGCAACGTCATGTCGTTCGCGAAGACCTCGAAGAGTGCCCGGAGCTTTGCCCGCGCGTCCTCCATCTCCGCCTGCACCAGTGGGCTACGGTAGAGTTCGACGGACAAGAAGTCCGCCATCGTTTCGAGATCCGCGAGGACCGGCTCGGAATGCGCGGCCAAGCTGTCGACGTGGTTGCGCACGTCGGCAAGGCTCGCGACCGCGGCGTCGCTCACCCGCTGTTCGGTCGTCGTGATCAGATCCGTGACGAGCCGATCGACCATCCGGCGGATGGTCTCATTGAATAGCTCTCGATCGGTCGCGTTGGGCAACTCCGCGGTCAGCTCGCGGTAGGGCCGACCGAACAGGGGCACCTTCGAGAGACGGGCCACATCGAGGATATCCGCCTCCACCCCATCGTCCACGTCATGCACGTTGTAGGTGATGTGATCGACGAGATCGATGAGCTGGGCCTCCAACGGCGAGCGCTCCTCAGGATTGAACTCCGCGATCTCGCTGCCATCGAACCGATCGTAGCGAGTGGCGTGCTTGGCGATGCCCTCACGCACCTCGTAGGTCAGGTTGAGACCGCGGAACCCTGCGT
>Ga0114999_10009288_pt1 | contig 10795 bp, 11 predicted proteins | sample ArcticOcean_MG_C_3_FD_89820 | JGI IMG/M metagenome (GOLD analysis project Ga0114999, IMG submission 89820) | Marine microbial communities from western Arctic Ocean - ArcticOcean_MG_CB8_126 | ecosystem: Environmental > Aquatic > Marine > Oceanic | place: Arctic Ocean: Canada Basin | collected... | reverse complement strand
GACTTGCCTGAGCTTATTGAGTACTTGTTCCGGGCTATGACCTTTTCTTGGCATTTCTGCCTCCCTTCATTTTGTCCATTATCTGATCTTTCAGATGGACACGTTTGAGGGGGGCAGGTCAAATCTACCTGCCGACGCACGTATCGGTGTTGGCGATGCGGGTGCGATGAGGTTCTACGGGAACCGATTTACGTACGATCTGGTCGGATTAAACTATGCAGAGGCAATCGGCAGGCCGTATCTGAACTTCGCTGAAGAAAAGAAGATCGACTACCTGTTCGTGTTCCGCGATATTTACGTCGAAAGTTGGCAGTTTGGTGAACCTGTGCACACCATTCAGGTCGATAGAAACACGATTCTGGGTGGTTCTCAGATGCGGGCATACGAAGCCGACTACGATACCGAGATTATTTACGTCGAATCAACGATTCCGCTCGATGAAGACCTACTCAAGCGAGATATCGCGGTGATCGATATCATCGACCCCGGAAATGGAGCATCGCTTGCCCGGTACTCCGAGGCGGCGCACGCCTACAAGCTCGAGGGCGGCGGAAGTGTTGTTGAACGGGAGTTCCGCACGGTATTTACAGGGAACATTAGGGATGAAGCGACCACATTCTCAGGTTCTGAACAGTTCACGGTGAACTCGGTTGCAGGCGAACTTCTGGTTGTCGCAAAACGCTACGACGCGGCGCTCAGAGGAGTACTGAAAGTGTTTGCCGATGGGGCAGAGGTTGGCAATTGGGAGTTAGCAGACCAAGACTTCTTCTTCGGAGTCGACTCTTACGATATTCCAGCGTCATTCATCACGAGCGATAAAACCATTCTCAGGTTCGAGGTTGTTATTGCTCCAGGGCAAACTTCCAGTAACAGCTTCATGTGGTGGATTGCCGTTGAAGCGTCAGTTGCGGAAGAAAATGGGATAGAGATAATTGACCTTGGCGACGTAGAGCAAAACCCAAACCAGGCAGAATAATTAGACCAAAGTAGAGCTCGTTATTACCACTGAATCTTCAACCACTAGCCCCGTTCAACAGGCGATCTGCCCGCAGTGTGATGCTGTGTTCAAATCACCACAGGGGCTGGCGGGCCATCTCAGGTTCCGGCACGGTAATGCCGAGTGGTCGGATTCTGTGGATCGAGCCAAAGCCCAGCGAATCGAAACACTTACGTCGTTCGCTGCCATGCCGGGTCTACCGCAGCCCACTCAGCTGCTAATCGCCAAACTGCATCGTAAAAACACCGCTGGCAAGAAATCCGACCCGCCCACCGATTGCGTTCTGTGTGGGGCGATTACCAAGACTCCACAGGGTCTTTCGGGTCATATGCGTTATCGCCACGGGTTTGGTGCGCAGAAGTCCGATCCACGAGCCACTACCGATCTCGTACGCTACGTTCAGTCGAACGAAATGCCCGAGATCGTGCGAGAAGCGATCTGGGAGAAGATTCTTCGCCTCGAAGGATTCCGCTGGTAGCTGGCCGATAGTTCGTCTCGTCTGGATCGCTTAACGTCACGCAGCGCTATCGAGAATCCGTTCGTCAGCAAGCACGGCCCAAACGACCGACGCTGCGTAGATGCCTCGCATGTTGGAGGGTCCGCTCTGAGGCCACTGATTCAACGCCTTCTTGAACTGGCTACGAGGGATTCGAGCACCACTTTCGTTCACGGTCATGTACCCGGCATCGATTTCATAGGTGAAATCCTGACCCCGCTTCGTAGCGATCGCCTTACCGGCACTCTGTTCTATTCGCCCCCAGAGAGCGTCGAACGATGTGTTCGAGGAATGCGCCAGAGAATGCTCTGCAGGCTCTCTAACTGGCAGTAGAGCATGATTGGCGGGTTCGAATCGCGTCGGCTCAGGCTGCGCTGAGGATGAAGCCGGGCGGGAAGGGTCATCCACAGTCTGATCTGGCGCCATTTTTGGCGCTATTTCTGGCGATTCCTCGTTCAGAGTGGCCTGAATGAAGCGATCGATGCTCATTCCGCGTTTGTGCGCCGCTTTTACGAGTGAACGGTAAGACTTCTGGGATACATCGATGATGGGCATAAGGCGTGTTTCAAGTTGATTTCAGCTAATTCAATATTGGCACTGAATCGACCCATACATACATATATTTATACATATATATCGTGTGGAACTATACGCACACCCGCGTGGGGCGTAGCATCACGCTGCTCACCAAAAAAAGGGCATGAGGCGTCCGTGCCGAAGTACAGCTTTGGCAAACCGGTGAACGTCCTAGGAGTCGAACTCCAACACCGATATCGAACGATAGGATGTAACTAGCGATGACTACTGCGCGAACTGGCGAACGAGTCGCCTATTTCAACGGCGAAATAATGCCCGAGTCCGATGTCAAAGTGCCTTTCCGGGACCGTGGCTTCAAGTACGGCGATGCCGTGTTCGACATGACCCGAACGTTCGGCCACAAGATATTCAAGCTTGAGACCCACATCAGCCGCTTCTACGACTCGCTCAAGTACGTGGACATCGATCCCGGAATGAGCGAAGAAGAGATGGTCGCTAAGTCCAGAGACGTCCTGGAGGCCAATCTACACCTGTTGGGTCCAGACGACGACTTCTGGGTCGGTCAGCGTGTTTCACGTGGTGTCGACCTCGTTGGCGGCGATATGTGGGAGACCGCAGGCGGTCCAAACGTGATTATCGAGTGCGCCCCGCTTCCCCTGAAGCCACGAGCACGCCTTTACAAAGACGGCATGGACGTTCTCGTTCCTTCAATTCGCCGTACACCGCCCGAATCGCTCAGCCCACGTGCAAAGACGCACAACTATCTCAACCTGATCATGGCCGATATGGAAGCCAAGGCGCAGGATCCCGAGGCATGGGCGATATTGCTCGACACTCGGGGATTCCTCACAGAAGGCATCGGATCGAACATTTTCACGATCAAAGACGGCGTTATCTATACCCCTCAGGAACAGTACGTGCTTGGCGGAATCTCTCGTGAGACGGCGATCGAGATGGCAGAGCGAATCGATGTTCCGGTCGTGACCAAAGATATCGACCTGTTCGACGCCATGACCGCCGACGAAATCTTCCTAACTTCGACTTCGCTCTGCATCTGCGGTGTTCGATCGTTCCAGGGTCGCCAGATCGGCGATGGCTCTGCGGCGGGTCCGATCACCAAGGCGCTGATGGACGAATACGTCGATTTCGTCGAGTACGACTGGCTTGGTCAGTACCTGAAGAGACTTGAAGACTAGGGCTAAAACCAAATGACGATTAAATCGGACCTTTACCTCCCGCCAGCAGGCGCTTGGGAACGAAAAGATGCGGCTTCGCTTGGAATCGACCAGTCGATTCTCGATAAGGCGGTTCAGTTCGCATTCGACAACGAGATCAACTGGCCAATCGACATCGAGCATGGCCGGGTCGGCGACGATGCTACGGAATGGGCAGCAAAGCTCGGTCCGTACAAGGATCGCGGCGGTCCAGCAGGGCTTGTGATCAAAGACGGCTATATCGTTGCTGAATGGGGCGATATCGAACGAGTTGATCTCACTTTCAGCGCCACGAAGAGCTATGTGGCAACGATGGCGGGTCTCGCTTTCGACAAAGGTCTTATTAAAAGCACGTCAGATCCTGTGCTTGGCTACGAAGCTGGCAAATCGATCACAATGAACCCCACCGGCGAGCCGGTCGACGGGTTTGATACCGACCAGAACCGCAGCATTACGTGGGAGCACCTACTTCAGCAGAGCTCGGAATGGGAAGGAACGCTCTACACAAAGCCCGATGTTGTCGACTGGAACAGAAGCCTGGCGTCTGATGGCACAGGTGAAGACGGCGAGCCCGGCCGAAAAGAACGAAAAGCAGCCGGTACCCATTTCGAATACAACGATGTTCGAGTGAACCGAACTGCGCTTGCGTTACTGGCAGTTTGGGGCGAGCCGCTTCCCGGCATTCTCAAACGAGAAGTGATGGACCATATCGGTGCTTCAAATACGTGGATATGGCACGGCTATGGCGAGCATTCCACTGTGAATCTCGACGGTCTGGTGACCGAATCGGTGTCCGGTGGAGCCCACTGGGGGGGTGGTCTCTGGGTAAACACGCTGGATCACGCCCGATTCGGGATGCTTTTCCTGAATCGGGGACGCTGGGGCGAACGCCAGATCATCTCGGAAAAATGGATCGATATGATGACGGTTCCATCAGCAAATAACCCCCAGTACGGCTACATGTGGTGGCTCAACACGGGGCAAGCTTTTAGTCACGCATCTGAATCGACGTTCGTAGCGTCAGGCGCAGGGGGCAACGTCGTGGTGATCGATCCCGAGAAGAATCTCGTTATCGTCACTCGCTGGTGCGAACCCGCCGACGTCGCAGGTGTTGTCAATCTTGCAGTCGAAGCGTTGGGTTCTAACTAGAAATCCATGGCACCATCCCCATCTGAAGGATCGTCAAAACCGGTAGCTACGCCGAGTTCACCCGAGAAAATCGAACGGCGCCCGTTATCGGTCAAGGCTGGTGCTTTTGCGCTCATGCTTGCGACGATGTGGGCTGGAAATCCGGTCGCCAACAAGGCAGGGCTAGAAGATGCCGGCCCGCTAAGGCTCGGCTATCTGAGATTCATTCTCGGTGCGATCGTTGTTCTGATTTACGCGATTGCAACCAGACAATCGTTCCGAGTGCTTCGGCACGAGTGGTTGCCTCTAGGGATGTTGGGCGTGCTGTTCACCGTTCAGCTGGCTTTTATGAACGTGGGTCAGGATTACACGACCGCGGGTCACGCGGTCATTGTGACCACTACGTTCCCGTTGTGGACCGGCGTTTTCGCTCATTTCTTCGTACCGGGCGACCGCATGTCGCGATCTCGAACATTCGGAACGCTTGTGGCGTATTCGGGGGTTGTAGCAGTTTTCTACAAAGGATTCGCTGAGTCCAGTTCAGATTTCCTGATTGGCGACCTGTTACTTCTCGTTTCGGCAATGCTATTGGGAGCGCGTCAGGTTTTTCTATCTCAGCTAGGGCAAGGCATAGCTCAGCACAAGCTGTTGATGGCGCAGAGTGTCTTTGGAATCGTGATTTTCGTGATTGCCAGCCTGATTTTCGAGGGCGACGAAGCGTTTACAGTCACTTCTCGACTCGTAATTGCACTGTTGTACACAGGCGTGCTGATAGCCGGATTAGGCTTCATAGGTCAAACGTGGCTGCTCAAGCGGTATCTGCCGAGCAGAGTAACCGTCTTATCGCTAAGTCAGCCGATATTCGGCGTGATTTTCAGCTGGTGGATTCTTGGCGAAACCATCGGTGGCGAGCTGTACATCGGCGGTGTACTGGTCGTAATTGGCTCAGGACTCGCCCAACGAAGGACGAAATCGAAAACTAAGCAGCCAGAGCCTGCTGGTGACGCTTCTCGATAAGATCGCGCACCACTTCGACATCGAGGTGTCGTTTCGGGTAGAACGCCGCGGCTCCTGATTCTTCAGCAAGTCGTTCGTATTCGTCGTCTTGCTTCATCGAAGTCAAAACGACTACTGCCTGCGGATCGGTGCCGATGATTGTCCCAGCGGCTTCAAAGCCGTTCATCTGTGGCATCTGGATGTCCATGATCACTGCGTCGGGCAGAATATCCTGGTAGGTGCCGGCTGCATGAGCGCCGTCTTCACGTTCAGCGACCACCTCGAATCCGCCGTCTTTATCGAGCATGCCTCGAATAATATCTCGGAAGATGGGTTGGTCGTCTATTAGAAGTACTCTGTACATAGGTAACTCACGTTGCCCGTTTGGGGGCTGTTCGAATTGATCTAGTTTGATACTACGATCAAGCGTTCGAAACGTGAATAGCCGATGGTTTAACCGACCCTGTGGGATTATGCGCGTCGAGCGTTAGGTGCGCACCACAGTCTAGGCTGCAGAAGCCTGTTCGCCGGTTTCGCCAATGACACTGGTGGCCTCACTGGGTTTGAGTTCAGAGAGTCCCTTTTCGGAGTCTGGAACCACGAACGGAATCCTCAGAGTTAGGCGAGTGCCATTCCCGGGTTGCGAGTCGATTTCCAGCAAGGCGTTCATTGCGTCGGCATAGTCGCCTATGTTGACCATCCCGAGACCTGTCTGGCGAAGCTCGGCGGGATCGAATCCTTTGCCGTCATCGGAGACCGACACGATCAGCTCCTGGTCGATTTCGTCGTAGCTCCATCCGACTTTGCAAAAAGTCGCTTCGGCATGTTTAGCAACGTTGCCCATAGCCAACTCTGCGATTCGATAGATGCCGAGTCGTACGTTGTCGGGAATAACCGACGTTCCTGCTGGCTCGAGCTGCTGGACGGCTTCGTTGATTTCGAGTTCGACTGGGATCATAGATGTGTAGAAATTCCTGAGTGATCGAAGTCCTACTCCCGCGCCGACCCTGACAATGCTCGGGTGGAGGCGGTGCGATATTCCTCGAATGTCATCTTCTCGAACGCTGTCGAGTTCCGCTGTAATCTTGTCGAGTTCTTCGATCTGATCGGGGATCGTGTCGAGGTTTGTTTCTCGGAACTGTGTCAGTTGCATCCAGACGGCGAAGAGCTTCGATTGAACCGTGCCGTGCAGTTCCTCTGCAATGGCTCGCTTCGTTGAGTCTGCTGCCTGAACCATTCGTTCCCGTGATTCGCGCACCGCAATGTTCTGTACTGCGAGAGCTTTATTAGCTCGCTCGAGTCGGAGTTGCGCTCGTGAAGATGCCCAGTGGAGCACAAGTAGCACGAGGACCATGCCTGCGTTGAACACACCAGCAATTATCCAAACGCTCTTGTGTGCAATTTCAAGATCACGGCCAACGTTGGTTGTGATGGCAGCGACCATGAGAGTTCGAGCAGATCGGCCGTTGCCGGGGGGTTGGTCCCAGATGAGTTTGTAGGTCTGGAGAAGATTCGCTTTGGTGCCGAGTCGCGTAAACGCTGCATCAGGCTCCATGTGAATCGACGATGGCGTGTTGTTGATCGCATCGCCAAAAGCAGTGAGCATCGAGCCTTCTAGAACGGGTACTCTGCCGCTGGTGCCATAAAGAGGGTCACCGGTGATCGAATAGAGATCGAGTCGCTGGGCGTTCGCCCCGAATAGTCCACGTTTCATCAGTCCATCGAACGATTCCGAAGCGATCGCGTCGCTGAGTCGCTCTCTCGCTCCAAGTCCAGTGATCTCTGCGTCACCAAAGTGGATAACCGATGCGAACCTATCTAGATCTTCGATCTGGCCCTGGCTGATGCTATTGAGCGTGTTCTGTGGGAGGACGCTCGATCCAAACGCAATAATTGCCCCCGTCATGACCGTGATCGCGACGATGCCGATTACGAGCGGGGATTGGAAGATACTTCGACTTATAGCGGATGTAGATTCAGGTGCCGGTTGATTCATAGGGTTTACGATTCAGACCATTCGAATAGTTCAGCTTTTGGTAGCTTCTGGCAGTGCGTGTTCCCTGCGTGCGCTAAGACTATTGCGGGAGTGCGAAACAGGTCAGTGACCTCATACCCAGTACTCATGTGGGTTTATACGCGCGGTGTGTTTTATGTTTGATCGGGAATCGGTAACAGGTAATAAAAAAGCCCCGATATTTCGGGGCTTCTTCGGTTCATATTGCTAACTGAAAGCTAGGCAGCGATGGCGTCGCTGCCGCCGGATGGTCCGCCGCCAACCAGGCTTCGGAGCATCGAAACGTTCAGATTACGCTTGGGAACGAATCCTCTGGCACCGATCTCTCGTGCGAGTGTCGGGTATTCGGAATCGGAACCCGTGCTTGTGAGAACGACGTTGGCCTGTGGGTGTCGAGAAAGGATGCGTCGAGTCGCTTCGACTCCGCTCATGTCGCCCATCTGGACGTCCATCACGACGATGTCGGGGTTCAGCTTGTTCATCAAATCGATAGCGTGTGCGCCGTCGGTGGCTTCACCGATGATCTCGCATGCGCCATCTCGCTCCAGTACCGAGCGAGCTACGTTTCGAAATACTGGCTGATCGTCCACCAGAAGAACAGAAATTACTTCCTGGTCAGGCTGTGGAGAGCTCTGGAAAAAATCGACTATCTCGCCCATTGTCGTCGTGTCCATCTTTTGATCTAGTTTGCCGAGCCCATAGAAATAGGGGTCGGAATCGCTACTAGAACCAATCTATTCTTGCTGTGTTGAACCAATCAGTAGGCATGCCCCCGATTCTCTTGGTGCTACCTCACAACCCGAGTTTCGTGTTTCTCGGAGTAAGGGATGGGGGAAGTTGCGCAGGTTCGTACTTGTGGGCTATTGCTGCGACAGACCAAGCAGTAACAACGTTGGTATGCGGGTAGAATTCCTGCCGCACCATGTCAGACTCGCCCCAAAATCCCCAGAACAACCAGCCTGCCGTTTCAATTCCGCAAACTGCTGAAACATCCGGAATAACTCGACTCAGCCGAACTGAGAGCGAGACCGAAGGCGCTCACCTGCGCCGTGTTGCCGATGAACTCAGCGGATCGGGCGAAGAGCGTATCGCTCGCTTACGAGGAATGCTCACGAGCCGGGTTATGGACGAGCGAATATCAGCAGCTCTCGAGCTTGGTAAGAACGGCTCGATCAAGGCGATACAGCTATTGCGCGAACTACTGATTTCTACTGATGAAAACTCATGGCAACTCGCCATCCACGGACTAAGGACAGGCGGGTCACGCGAGGGCTGGCTTTGTCTTGAGGGCGTAGCGCAAGATGATGCCACGCAGCTTGGATCGAGCAACACACGAGAATCAGATACTTCATTCAAGCGGCTCATGGCGATGGGGCGAACCAAAATGATGGATCGCCTGTTCCGAGCGGCCGACGGTCACTCACGTTCGATACCCGGCGATGTGGCAAAGCAGTTCTCGATCAACGCCGTAGCGACTCTCCCGGATCAGCACCGCAGCGTTATGGAGCTTCGATTGGGTCTCACGAACGGTGCTTCGGCAACTCCCACCGATACTGCGGAGGCACTTGGTATTGGGTTGAACGAAGCTCGATCGCTTGAATTGCAGGGCTGGCAGTCGATTCACTCGCCTGTTCAGATCGAAGTCGAGTAACACGGTCCAATTCGCAGGCATATACTGCGGCAGAATTGAGTAACGATCAGGCAACAAAACAAGAAGCGTCCCGGGGAGCGATCTCCGGTTGATACCTGCTAGCTTGCCCAGCGCTTTCCGATCCCTCAGCAATCGTAATTTTCGGTATCTGTGGTTCGGTCAGCTTTTATCCGCTACGGCTATGCACGCCGACATGGTCGCCCGTGCGTGGCTTGTATGGGACATCACTGAATCATCGACTTCGGTCGCATCGGTCTTAGTTGCGCGTGCAGTGCCGATGTTGATACTCGGCCTGATTGGTGGAGTCGCAGCCGACAGGTTCAATCGTCGCAAGCTGCTGATGATCATTCAGATCTGGACGTTGCTAATGCACGTGATCATGGCTGCGCTGCTGCTGTCTGGATCGATAGAGCTATGGCACGTGTACGTGCTGGCGTTTGGGTTGGGATCGGGCATGGCGATGAACCAGCCCGTGCGCACATCGATCATCCCGAACCTCGTCGATAAAAAAGACATGTTCAACGCAATGACTCTCAATTCGATTGCGATCAATGCGACTCGAATGGGCGGCCCAGCGCTGATCGCCATATTGATAGCCGCTACTGACGTTGGTTGGGCCTACGTCTGGGCAGCAGGTGCTTCGGCAGTCGTAATTTTGACAACCATGAAGATCGATATTCCTGAGATATCTTCGAAACTGGCGAAAGGCAATCCGTTTGGCCAACTGATCGAAGGCTTCGTCTACATCGGTCGGCATCGAGATATCCTGGCACTTGTACTGATCGGCCTGGGGCCGCTCTCGATCGGGTTCTCGCATCAGGTGCTTTTACCTCAGTTGGTTGAACAGGAGTTTGGCAAAGGAATTGCCCTGCTGGGACTGCTGACATCGGTCGGTGCTATCGGGGGGCTTAGCGCTGGATTATTCATCGCTTCCAGAAAAGAGATGCCGCATAAAGGCCGTCTCATGCTGTTCGCGGCTACTTCCTATGGACTCGCGCTTCTGGGATTCGCAGGTGCTTCTTATTTGTGGATGGTGTTCCCGCTAATTATCTGGATCGGCGCTTCGCAGACGTTATTCCGTGCCGGTAACAGCGTTACTTTGATGGAACTTGCGCCCGATCGCCTGCGAGGCCGGATAATCTCTGCGACATTGCTCGATACGGCGCTCTCACCGATCGCCGGAATCGCTGCCGGAATCGTCGCCGACAGATGGGGAGTCAGTTCGGGTTACATGCTGTTATCGATCGGCTGCCTGGGGGTCGTTGCGCTAACCGTATTGATCTACCCACGTATAAAAGATCTCTAGTCTTCATCGACTCCCCATATCGACGCTCTCTTATCAGGCATAAAATGCCGCCTGTTCGGATCGCGATTCAGTTGACCCGAACAAGCGATTAGCTACCTAACAAGAACTCTCGATAAAACCATGAAAATCACCGATATCAAGACATTCATCATGAAGGGCGGAGGCCGGAACTGGGTTTTCTGCAAAGTTGAATCCGACGAGGGGGTCCATGGATGGGGGGAAGGCACTCTCGAAGGACACGAGCTGACGGTTCAGGCTGGTATCAACACCCTCGCCGCTCGTTTGATCGGACGAGACCCGACCCAGATCGAGAAGAACTGGCAAATCATGTACCGGCACGGCTTCTGGCGCGGCGGTGTTGTGATGGGGTCGGCGATGGCAGCTATAGATATCGCTCTATGGGATCTCACAGGCAAGGTCTACAACCTTCCCATCTACAAGATGCTCGGTGGGGCG
>Ga0114999_10009287_pt1 | contig 10796 bp, 8 predicted proteins | sample ArcticOcean_MG_C_3_FD_89820 | JGI IMG/M metagenome (GOLD analysis project Ga0114999, IMG submission 89820) | Marine microbial communities from western Arctic Ocean - ArcticOcean_MG_CB8_126 | ecosystem: Environmental > Aquatic > Marine > Oceanic | place: Arctic Ocean: Canada Basin | collected... | reverse complement strand
TTTAGAAATTATTTTTGTACGGCGGGTCGTTGAATATTTCATACGCATTAACATGATATCGGCGGTCGAGACGTAACGAAAAATCATCTTATCACCAGCTGAATATAGCCGAACAACCCCGGTCCCGTCTGCTGGAAGGATTGATCGTAGATCATCGGTTCTGCGAATTTCTAGAATAACGTCCCGTCCCATTGCAGGGTTGGCAACTCGCCATCGAACGGTCGGGTTTTCTTTCGGCGGGGCGCCAATTTGATGCATCAGAAGCTTAGGATATTCGGTCGGTGGGCCATATTTTTTTTCAAAGTAATTTATAAGACGATCAAATCTCTCTGTCGGAAAGTTTATGTGAAATTGGCTCGCTTTTCCGCCGTCATAACGGATCATGGCCATGTCATCCCCCATAAAGGACAGAGGGCTTTTGAGTATTTTTCTAATGGGGTCCGGCCATACGACACGTTCCAAGCAAAACAAAATATTTTGTTCGGTTTTTTCCACGCATTTACTTTCCTCGACCAATTCAACAGTCAATTCTTGACCCAAACTATTTGCGGCACCCACCACAAGGTTGACGTTTTGGGAAATAGAAATGGCTTGAACTGGTGGGGGAGGCGCCGGGAGCGGCAGGTTTGCATACGAAGCACTGTCTTCTGAATATTTATTCTCCGGAAATTCGTTCGCCAAAGAAGCCTTCACCGTAGGTTCCTTCACTGAAGTTTCGTTCTTTAAAAAAATTTTCTCAGGAGGGTGAACCACAGAAGCTTCATCTTTCACCGTTGGATCGATCTTAGCTGTTTCCGTTTCAGGTCTATCTTTAAGGTTCTTATCCCATCTGCGTTTGAAGAAGTGACCAATTTTGGCAAAGACGCTTTCCTTTGCATCGGGCTGCTCAGGGAGGGGGGGCGAATTCAATTTAGATTCTACGGGTGCCCGGGGTTCTACAGGTGTTTGGCTTTTTTGCCCGGCTGCAATTTGTTTGCGGTGTTGAACTCTCTTTTTGAAATCCGCGGCAGCCTGGTCTTGCTCGGCTACGGGATCAATTTTTGGTTCCGGCTTTGGTTTGGGTGGCGGCGCTAATTCTGCTTCGGCGCGTTGTTTCGCTGCTGCTGCGGCTTTCTCTTGTCGTGTTTTTAGGTCAGCATTCTTTTGCTCGTAGGCTATCGCAAAGGCAAGGGCGCTGGCCTCTACTTCGTCGTTTATGTTGCCTTCTGGCCTTTCGGGGGGCGTGCTCTGAAGCGCTGCAGTTTCTTGAGTGGCAGGAGCTTTTGAAGATTGTTCCCGCAAAATCGGCAAACGTCGATGCGTCGGAGATGCGTCTTCGCTGCTGCCCTTATTATCACCTGTGAAGGGAACCCAATCGGTTAGGGAGTCCCAAGCGCTCGAGAAGAAACCTTTCTCGGGCTTTTTCGGAGTGTCACTTGCAGTTGTCGCCGGAGCTGGAGCCTTCTTCGTAGGTACAGCCGGAATCTCCTTGGTAACTATAGTTGGAGCTTCCCTAACAGCTTTAAAAACCGGCGCTGGAATTTTTTTCTCTACGGGGTCAGGCGTTACTTGTGTCGGACGGCTGGGTTGTATTTGTTTTGCCGGGGCTATTTTTTCAGATTCATTATCCCCCGTAAACGGCACCCATCCGATCATCGAATCCCATACATTGGACATAAATCCTCCGACGCCGATTTTTGGAACAGCCGGGGCCGTCGCAATGCCTTTCGCAGCTTTGGCAGTGGCGGTGATCGCTGACGTCGGATTGGGAGCAGGCATCGGTTTAGGAGCCCGGGGTTCAGGAGTCCGGACAAGGGAGCCGTCCTCATTTGTAAGCGCGGGCGGTACCGGAGGCGGCGCTAGTGAGAGTTTTGGGGGTGCTGGAACGGCTTGAATCGATGGCGCTCCCAGAGTTGGTGCGGACGGTTCAGGTGCTATCGGTAAGGTCGGGACCTTGATTGCAGGCGGAGAAAACCTGGGTGCAGCGATGCGGGGTTGGGCCGGTATTTGCGGTGAACTAATGGCGGGTGGGCTGATAACAGGGGGGCTGATAGCAAGCGGCGCAATCGCCGGCTGTGGCACAGATTTAAAAACTGGCGCAGCAAATTGTGGGCCTGAAAGAACTGGCGGCGAGATCTGTTTCGGTGGGGTTAGGGCTGGCAGCGGCGTCACCGGTGGCGGCAAGGGTATTTCCTCTTGCTTCGGTGCAGGTGCCTGATGGATGGACAGAAGAAAATGCGCGACTTCAAAATGCCCCAAATCGACAGCCAGATCTACAGGCCGTACACCAAGGGAATTTTCTGCACCGACGGCGGCGCCCTGAGTGACCGCAGCACGCGCCGATTCCAGGTCGTTTTCATTAATAGCTTTGAATAATTGACGTGTTGAATTGGACAGCCCTTCAGTCGTCGGGTCATTTGCCTGCACTTCTTGTGCAGCAACGACAACCAATAAGGCCAGAACCAATGTGGCAAAACATCGAAAGAAAATTGCCGCCATGAATTCCTCTTACAAATACAAAGATCGTTGAATTGATTTTAACACGCTAATTAGGACCTAATCCATAACCCTGAGAGGAAGGCTCATTATTTAGCCGTCCATCCTCCGTCTACAAGCAGGCTGGTGCCGGTCACCATGGCTGAGGCGGGGCTGGCTAAATAGACGCACGCGCCCATGATGTCTTCGATGTCGGCGATCCGATCGAGCAGGATTTGATCCATGACGGATTTCTTAAACGCCTCGTTTTTAAAGAATTGCTGGGCCATCGGGGTGTTAACAAACGTCGGGGCAATCGCGTTGACGCGAATGTTGTGCTCCGCCAGATCACAGGCCATTGCCTTGGTCAGGCCTTCGACACCGTGTTTGGTCATGCAATAGACCGTGCGAATGGGACCGCCAACTTGGCCCATTTGAGACGACATGTTGATGATTGAGCCGCCGTCGCCCTGATCAGCCATCTTTTGGGCGGCGATTTGGGCCACCATGAACACGGCCTTTGAATTAATCGCGATGACTTTGTCGACGTTTTCTTCCGGAACTTCCAAGAACGGCTGCGGAATGTTGGTGCCTGCGTTGTTGACCAAGATGTCAATTCTATCCAGACCGCCGATTTTCTCGCGAATTTGTTCGGTTGAGGTGACATCGCAGATCAGGGTTTCAGCCGATCCGCCGAGCTCTTCTATTTCTGCCTTGGTTTGGTCTAGGTCGGCTTGGGTGCGCGCAACGCAAACCGTATGTGCGCCAGCCTGGGACAGGCCCATGGCGCAGCCTTTCCCGATCCCGCGTCCAGAGCCCGTGACGACGGCTACTTTCCCGTCCAATCTAAAGGAGGGGGTTCTTAGAAGGTGTTTTTTATCGTCGCTCATTATGTGATCAATCCTAAAAAAAGGTGTGGCCTTGAAAAATGTTGGGAACACCCTACTTTTATCCACCCGCCGCTTCAATGTCAGGAATCCTTGATTTATGATGTGGCTCAAATTTTTAATCTAATATGGGGGAGGAAACTCACATGCCAGAAAAATACGATGAAAACATGTTCGATATGGCTCATTTACGGGCAACTGCAGAAAAGTTAAAAAACTGGGGCCGCTGGGGTCCTGATGATGAAATGGGAACGTTGAATTTCATCGGACCGGATCAGGTTAAGGCCGCCGCAGGTCTGGTCAAAAAGGGAAAAACGATGTCCCTGGGGCTCAATTTTGATCGATTCGGCCCGCAAAGTGGTATCTGGGGTAACCGATTTAATCCGATCCATACCATGCTTGCAACCGGCACCGATGCGGTAGCCGGCAATCAGGATGCAAACGGGCTTCGCTACGCGGATGATATGGTGTCATTGCCCTTGCAATGCGGCACTCAGTGGGATGCGTTGGGCCACATCTTCTTTGATGACAAAATGTGGAACGGCTACGATGCGCGTCTGGTTGATTCCGACGGTGCGCAGAAGAACGGCATCGAAAAGGTGAAACATAAAATGTTTGGTCGTGGCGTCTTGTTGGACGTTGCCCGACACTGTGGCGTGGATTTCTTTGAAGATGGCACAGCGATTACCAATGATGATCTGAACGCAACGGCTGAGGCACAAGGCGTCGAAATCAAGCAGGGCGATTTTGTGATCGTCCGTACGGGTCAAATGGAAAAGCGGCTGAAGGATGAGGACTGGGGTGCCTATGCAGGCGGCCATGCGCCAGGCTTGGCATTTGAGACGGCGGAATGGATTTTCGAAAAGGAAATCGCTGCGATCTGTACCGATACCTGGGGATGCGAGGTTCGTCCGAACCAAACCAATGATGCCCAACAGCCGTGGCATTGGATCGTGATCCCAATGATTGGCATCACCATGGGTGAGATTTTTAATCTAAAGGAACTGGCGGATGATTGTGACGAGGACAAGGTCTACGAATTCTTGTTCACAGCACCGCCGTTGCCCGTAACCAAAGGTGTGGGATCGCCAATTAATCCCATGGCTGTGAAGTAGTTTAAGTCTGATGAAATCGAAGGCTGGCTCGCTTGCGTTGCTCGCCTTCTGTGAGGTGGCGGTGATGGCGTTGTGGTTTTCCACAACTGCCGTCATACCGTCGCTGATTGCCGAATTTACCTTAAGTGATACCCAGGTCTCGCTCTTCACAAGTGCTGTGCAGGCGGGGTTTGTCGTGGGGACGTTGACGAGTGCCATTTTCGGCATGGCGGACCGTTTCGAGCCCAGGCGCTTTTTCAAAACCTGTGCTTTGGTCGCCGCTGCTGCCAATGCCTTAATCCTGATAACACCGCCAACTTCTTTTAACGTTGTTCTGCTTCGGTTCGTCACCGGGGCCTGTATGGCGGGCGTGTATCCTGTGGGCATGAAAATAGCCGCGAGTTGGGCTAAGGGAGACTTGGGGCTCCTAACAGCGATCTTGGTTGGGGCTGTGACATTAGGGTCCGCTTCGCCTCATTTGTTTAATGCCTTTGGCGGTGTTGATTGGCGATTTGCTGTTTTGACTTCATCTGTTGTGGCGCTGAGTGCTGCTTTGTTGATTAATTTTGTTGGGCTCGGGGACCGTCTGGGCAAATCGGCAAAGTTTGAATCTCACTTTTTATTGAAAGCTTATCGAACGCCATCGCTGCGTCTCGCGAATTTTGGATATCTGGGTCATATGTGGGAGCTCTATGCCATGTGGGCGTGGCTGGGGGTATTCTTGGATGCTAGCTTCAGGATCAATTCCGCTGGATTTGACCCAGCCTTCGGCGCCCGGACTGCTACTTTTTTGACCATGGGTGTTGGCGGCGTGATCGGCTGTATTCTGGGCGGCGTTCTCGCCGATAAATATGGTCGAACCATCGTTACAATGGGGATGATGATGGCAAGCGGCACATGTGCCTTGGTTGTTGGATTTTTTTTTGGCGCGTCTCCCTATCTGTTGGTCGCACTTTGTTTTGTCTGGGGGATCACCATCATAGGAGATTCGGCGCAGTTCTCGGCCAGCATTGCAGAATTGTCCGAGCCCACGCTGGTTGGCACCATGTTGACGATTCAGGCAAGTGCAGGTTTCCTGCTGACCTTGATCACCATTCATTTGATGCCGGTATTGGTGGAATATTTGGGATGGACCTATGCCTTTGCCGGGCTTGCCATTGGGCCGTTTCTGGGGGTTTTGGCAATGGCGCGGCTTCGCAGGCGCCCAGATTCGATAAAATTGGCACAAGGCCGCCGTTGACTGAACGGCGATGCGGCTTATAAATCACCGTTCAAAAAAAAAGGATTTTTAGACATGGCAAAATTTTTGAAACAAGGTCAGGGCACCCGTCCGACGGACGAAGCAGAACGCCAAGTGCGTCAAATCGTCGAGGGAATTATTGACGATGTGAAAGCACGCGGCGATGACGCGGTTCGTGAATTGTCCGAAAAGTTCGACAAGTGGGGGCCGGAAAGTTTTAAAATGTCTGCTGAAGAAATTGATCGCGCAATTTCGGAGCTGCCAAGTCAAACCATTGACGATATCAAGTTCGCGCAAACTCAAATTAGAAATTTTGCTCAAATTCAACGCGACTCAATGCAAGACGTTGAAGTCGAAACATTGCCGGGGGTTATCTTGGGCCATAAGCACATCCCGGTTAACCGGGTCGGTTGCTATGTGCCAGGCGGGCGCTATCCGATGGTGGCCTCTGCACATATGAGTGTTTTGACGGCTAAGGTTGCCGGGGTCAAAGAAGTGATCGCCTGCACACCGCCGACAGACGGTGGCGCGCATCCTGCAACGGTTGCTGCCATGCACTTTGCGGGCGCCGATGAGATTTATCTTTTGGGTGGTGTTCAGGCCGTCGCGATGATGGCGCTTGGAACTGCTTCAGTTGGTTCCGTCGATATGGTGGTTGGACCTGGGAATTCATACGTCGCGGAAGCCAAGCGACAATTATATGGTGCCGTGGGGATTGATCTTCTGGCGGGTCCTACGGAAGTTCTCGTAGTCGCCGATGAAACGGCGGACGCTGAAATGGTGGTCGTTGATATCTTGGGGCAGTCTGAGCACGGACCAACGTCACCGGGTATCTTGGTTACGACGTCGGAGAAATTGGCCAATCAAATTCCGGATGAAATTGAGCGTCAGCTCAAAATTCTTCCAACAGGGGAAGTCGCCGGGGCCGCATGGCGCGACTACGGACAAATCATTCTTGTTGATAGCATCGACGAAGCGGTTGCGGAGGCTGACAAGATTGCCGCCGAACATATTGAAATTCTAACCGAAAACCCACGCTATTTCCTTGATAACATGACCAACTACGGCGGTATGTTTATCGGGCCGGAAACCAATGTTGCTTACGGCGACAAGGTTATCGGGACAAACCACACCCTGCCCACCAAGGGTGCCGCCAACTACACCGGCGGGTTATGGGTTGGTAAGTTTCTAAAAACCGTGACTTATCAGCAATGCACCCCTGAAGGCAGCGCCGTGATCGGGGACTATTGCTCCAGACTATGCGAAATCGAACGTTTCGATGGCCATAAGGAACAGGCAGATTTACGGCTTCGGCGGTATGCGGGGAAGAACGTGGGGATTGGGGCCAAATAATTTATAGCCTTTTGGTCACGCCACCCCGTCCGCCGGTGTTTAGGCGGTCTGCATAGTCGGGTGCTAGCGGGCGACCATTTGGAATATTTAGCCACAGGCGAAGCAATCTTCGGCGTTTCTCTTTCTCCGGCCAATCTGTAAAGCGGCCGCGGCTGTGCACCGTCGTGTGGTTATTTAAAAGTTGGATGTCGCCAGGTTCAAAGGCCATCTTCAGTAAGAACTCATCCGAAAGGGCAAGTTCTTCAAGCAGTGTGATTGCCTCTTTTTCAGCTTGTGATAGCTCATTGTCAGTACGCGCAGCACCGAGTTCGATCTGTTGTTTATTAAACCGGCAAGAAAGAAGGTCTTTGTACCAGCTATAGACGGGCACACGGTTTTTTGTCACTTCGCCAGCCGTCTAGCCTTTGCCGACAAGATCGTAATGAAAGCCTTGAAGGAGAGGCCCTATGAGGTCCGTCCGTGTTTCAAGAATTCGGTTGTAAACAGCAATCGATGACGAGACCCAGCTTTCGCCGCCTTCCTTGGCAGGCTGCATGCACAAAAGCCCAACGACGTCCGATGAGTCAGAGTGTGGTGCCAAAAAGGCATTCGTTCGGTGCTCCCTGACGCCTTCTTCATAGTAACCGCCCTGTTCGTATTTTCCGTCTTCAAGATCGGTCACTTGTCCCAAAAGATCACCCTGGCTGTTTTGGGATATAATTTGGCCGAGATGTGTCCCCAATCCCCAATAAAGAACCGACAATTTGTCGAGTTCATAGTCCGTCACATTCAATCCTTTGAGCACAACAAAGCCGCGTCCGTATTCGACATCATCCAAAAGGTCGATAAGTTTCGGGCCAAGGGTGGGAAGCGGAAAGTCCTCTTTGCGGAACTCCAACGGCGGAATTCCACGATCGTGAAGGGCGGTTGTCGCACGCTCAAGTTCTGCTAAATCGGTTTTGGAGAAACGAAAGGCCCACGAGTTGTCCCGTTCCATGTCGGCGCGGGTCCAAACTGAGGGGCCTGTTGCCCTGGGATGTGTCTCGTCCGCCATTGTGGTCGTTCCTATGCCCAATTAAGCCTTGGTAATTTTAGCCGCCAAGGCTAGCAACGTCTCATCGCTACCCGGGCCGCCCATGATGGAAATTCCGACGGGACAGTTATCAACTGTGCAAAGGGGCAGGCTGATTTGCGGCAGCCCCGCCAGACCTGCGGGGGCCGTGAGCGCCAGGGCTCTGCTGCGGAAGCTATCGACGGTTTCCGCGGTGCTGTTCAGCAAGGGCGCGATTCCAGGGGCTGATGGTAATACCACCACGTTGTCGCCGATGAGGTCGATAAGACCGCTGGCAAAATCTTTACGGAAGGCGTGAGCCTCAATTGCTTGTTCTTCTGTGACCTCGCGGGAGAACTCGAACCGCTCTTTAACGCCGGGGCCTAAATTAGGCTTGGTTTCCATGATCCATTCACCGTGGTTGATCCAGGCCTCACGTGACTGAATATAGCGAAACGGCATGACGATTGAGGGAAGTCCATCCTTTGTCAGGCGCACATTTTCAGACGCTCCTACGATCCCGGCAATTCTTTCTGCTTGTTCCTGAAGCGCACCCCGCGCCGCGTCGTCCGCCATTTCAAAGGCGTCGTCGGCAATGAGAATATTAGACACAGGTTTCTCAGCACCATAGGGATCCAAGAGAACTTGGCCGACCCGGCGCAGCAGGTCTGCATTCCGGGTAAACCAGCCAATCGTGTCGTAGGACTGGGCCAGCGGCATAACATTGCTAATCTCGACCCGGCCATGGCTGGGGCGAATGCCGAAAATGCCGCAATGGCTGGCAGGCACGCGAATTGATCCGCCGGTGTCAGAGCCTAAGGCAAAGTCCACAGCTTCCCCAGCCACAGCAGATGCTGACCCCGCCGATGAGCCGCCAGGAATGCGCCCTGGTGCGTTGACGTTGACCGGCGTGCCGTAGTGAATGTTTTCGCCGGCCATACTGAAGGCCAGTTCATCGGTAATCGTTTTACCTTTAAGATAGGCCCCGGCCTCTATCAGTGCCTCTATGACTGGCGCCATTTTTACCGCGGGCTCGTGTGTGAGAGCCCAATCTGGATTGCCGCAGCCGGTAATTGCGTTCTCGATATCCATGATATCCTTGGCAGCGAATGTCACCTCGTCGAGCGGGCCGTCTGCGGCTCCTGGCAGAAACATATCCATATCAGACATAAAGGCATTTAGGGGCTTATTCACAGTCTTCGTACTCCGATCATAAATATTGGCCAATTAAAAATATTGATTCGTACTATTGCCGTAACTTGCCGAGACTTCAATGTTGCAGCGTGTATAACTAAGTTCATTAAATTGCCGACGCGTATTTTCGGAGCACAACATGCCAAGTCCCAGGCCAAGTTTGAGTGAAGAACAAATCAACAGCTATCGGTCGAATGGGTATCTTTTTCCCTTTGACGCCCTGAGTGCTGAGGAAGTTTCTCAATATCGTCGAGGATTGGCAGAAATGGAAGATCATCTTGGTGGCACGCTCATGAGTGTGGAGGCGAAATATCGTCACAACTCGCATCTGCTCTGTAAGTGGATGGACGATCTTGTCCGTCACCCAGCGATTTTGGATGTGGTTGAAGGTTTGCTAGGACCTGATCTTATTCTTTACACCAGTCGCTTTTTCATCAAGGAGCCAAAATCAGAAGGTTTCGCCGCCTGGCATCAGGACTCGGCCTATTTTGGACTGCAGCCCCATGATCATGTTACGGCATGGGTCGCGCTTTCGGATGTCAGCATGGAAAGTGGGCCAATAGAATTCGCCAAGGGCAGCCACATTCGGGGTCAGCTAAGTCAGAAAAGCAAGATGGTCGAAGGCAGCGTTAATACCGCAGGCCAAATTATCGTCGATTGGTTCGATCAGTCCCAAACTGAATTTGGTGTGCTTAAGCCTGGGCAGTTTTCATTGCACCATACTTGTGTTGTGCATCAACCGGCCCCCAATCGTTCTGATACGCCGCGCATTGGTGTAACGCTGAGCTATATTCCGACCCGGCCGCGGAATACGGGATCGGTCCGCATGCCTGTGTCCTTTGTACGCGGGCAAGACACGCACGGGAATTTTGACTTGCAAGCGCGGCCTGAAACGGATTTTGGGGAGGCGGAAACCCGGTGCCACGATACGTCGTCAGAGCTTTATCTAAAGAATTTCTACGAACAGCTAGAATTGCACGAAGCATAACTGCCAGCAGCTTAAACATTAATATTAGAAAGTTTTCACATTGACCCGTCTGGGGCTGACGTTTAGCTTTGAACCTCGGTTTCAAACGGTGCAATGATAAAATTTATTTGGGAATTAATTCATGGCAAGAGCGACCAATAAAATAACAGCGATCAAGGGCGGGCGGTTAATTGATGGCAATGGCGGGGCTGTAGTTAAGGACCCGGTCATCGTTATCAAAGGGGACCGCATTCAGGCCATTGGACCTGCCAAGGATGTGAAAATCCCGAAGAACGCTGAAATTGTCGATGCCAAAAAGCATACCCTGATGCCGGGGATGATGGACAATCACTTGCACCTTTGCATGTTCAACTGTCTGACGTTTAAGAACTACCGGGTTGCGCAGTGGGAAGTCACACCTGAACTCCAGCAGCTTTATGCGCTGTTCCATGGCCAACTCTGCCTCGATATGGGTTTCACGACATTGCGCGATATGGGGTTCTTAACCTCTCGCGGGCTGGTAACGAACGAAATGTGTGCGGTTCGGGATGCCATTGATGTTGGAATTTTCAGGGGG
>Ga0114999_10009285_pt1 | contig 10797 bp, 10 predicted proteins | sample ArcticOcean_MG_C_3_FD_89820 | JGI IMG/M metagenome (GOLD analysis project Ga0114999, IMG submission 89820) | Marine microbial communities from western Arctic Ocean - ArcticOcean_MG_CB8_126 | ecosystem: Environmental > Aquatic > Marine > Oceanic | place: Arctic Ocean: Canada Basin | collected... | reverse complement strand
TCGCCCACGAATTTCATTCGTATGAGGGCGCCGGACACGCGTTCCAGAATTTCACCAACCCGGCAGGGTACCGCGCGGCGGCGACGGAAGATTCGTTCGCGAAGATGATCGCCTGGCTGGGGAAGAATTTGTAGGCAGGGTTTCAGCCAAACGCCCACACTAGATTTGTCATCCCGGACTTGTTCCGGGATCTAGATGTCGTTGAAGTCCGAAGACTGGACCCCGGAACAAGTCCGGGGCGACAGGACTAAGTTGTGGGTTGGATTTCTAACCTGCGCTGCAGGCGCCGCCGCCGAGCACGCAGAATTTGGCGCAGTGGGGGTGGTTCAGCGGCACGTCGGCCGCGGCCTCGGCCAGGGTTTCGCCCATCTCGAAGCGTTCGTCATAGGGCAGCAGAGTGCAGGGCATGACGACCGGGCTGGAAGCGCCGCGGCGCTTGACCACCATGCGCGAGGTCGCGCACATCATCGCGTCCGGCGACACGTCGAGAATGCCCCAGCACGCGGTCGTGATTTCCGGTACGTCGGCCATCTCGTCCATTTCGGGGAACAGCACGAGATCGACCGGGCTAAGCGGGTCGATTGGCAGACCAAGCCCGGCGAACAATGCGCCGTAACCGGCGCGCAGATCGTCTTCGGTCTCGTCCCAGAATGTGCGGCCGGCGACATTGATATTGAAGTCGTTGTCGGACAGCCATTTCAGCCCGTCGATGGCAGGCTGCCACGACCGCTGCCCGCGTTCCTTTTCATGATGTGCCGGGTCGTAATGATCGATCGAGACGCGCAGGACCAGCTTGTCGCCGTATTTTTCGCGCAATCCCAGCAGTCCCTCGCGCATTTTCCACATCGGCTTCATGGCGTTGGTCAGCACCAACGCGCGCAGGCCGCGCGACAGGGTGAGATCGAGCATGCCGATCATATCCGGGTTCATAAACGGCTCGCCGCCGGTAAACCCGATCTCTTCGGTGCCCAGCCCGTCAACCGCGATCTCGTCGAGATAGGCGCGGATTTCGTCCGTGGTGATGTAGGCCAGCCGGTCGTTGGTCGGGCTCGATTCGATATAGCAGTTCACGCAGGTCAGATTGCACAGCGTACCGGTATTGATCCACAGCGTCTGAAGCTGTTTCAGCGCCACGGACGCGCGCGCATCGCCGCCGGCTGTGATCAGCGGGTCGCGGAACTTGGATACATCCAGGGGTGCGACCTTGCTGGGCGCAGCGATATCCATCGGAAATCCTTGATCTGACAGCGGTAACGGACGGTGATACGTAACATATAGTGGCTAAAACGCGCCAATCGGATAAACTTTTCGTCAGACGGCACGGATTGCGCCCGAATTCGGAGGCCCCGCGCGGCTAGGCCGTGGGATCACCCTTGCGCGTCAGGTCGATCTGTTCGTCAAAGGATCGGTACCCACCTTCCTTCTCAGCCCGTCCCTGATCTTTCGCCGGCAAATCGGGCTGGATTTCTTTTGCGCGTTTCCAGCCGGCCAGCGGGGTATCTTCCCCTTCGCGCGGTACATAGCGGGAGTCCGCCACCTTGTCGTAGCGGTGGACGTAGCGCGGGCAGTTGCGGAACACTTCGGTCACGGCGACGCGAACGATAAGCTGGGCCTCGTACACCTGATCGAGCAGCGGATCGTTGTCGTCGATCGTCGCCGTGCCCTGGATGCGCAGCCGGTAGGGCGTCTCGAAATCGGTGAACAGCAACCCGATCTGGTCGTTGCCGGCGATATTTCCCATGGAATAGAACATGCCGTTGCCGTCAAAAGACGGGAATGCCAGGGTTGTGTCGTCCAGCACGCGCACGAACCTCGGATCGCCGCCCTTGTAGGACACGGTGGGACGGCCCCGGTGATCGACGGTGGCGAGCCAGAACATGTCGCGCGCTTCGATGAAACCGCGGTGAAAATCGCTGATGGCGGGCTCCACCACCCGGCGCTCCACATTGTCGGCCAGACGGCGCGTATCGAAATGGTCCTGAAGATCGCGGTGATTGGGGCCGTAAAGGGTGGTCATGGAAGCCTCCTGTCCGTTATGCCTAGGTCTCGATATCACGCCCGGTCGCACGCCGGCGGCGCTAGAAAATACGCTCGAACTGCCGGGTGCGAAGATCGCGTTTCAATATCTTGCCGAAATGACTGCGCGGCAGAACATCGAGAAACGCGATCGTTTTCGGCACCTTGTATCCCGCAAGATTCTGCCGGCCATAGGCATAGAGATCGGCGGCCAGATCGGCATCATTGACGGAAGGGTTGCTCTTCGCCGCGACCAGCAGGATCGCTTCGCCCCATTTCTCGTCCTCGATGCCGACCGCCGCGCATTCGGCGATATGGGGATGTTCCATGTAGACGGCCTCGATTTCGACCGAGGGGACGGTCTCGCCACCGGTGATGATCACATCCTTCGACCGGTCGACGATGCTGACCTTGCCGTCGTAGTCCATCACGCCGATATCGCCGGTGAAACACCAGTGCAGGCCTTCGGAATCGCCCTTGATCGGGCGCCAGGTGACAGCGCTGATCTCGTCGTTGTTATTGTAGCGGAGCGCGGTGTTGAAGCCGCGCAGCACGATATGCCCCTGCCGGTTGCGCGGCACCGGCCGGTCGTCGTCGTCGAGAATGCGCAGTCTCGTGTCGATATGCGGCTCGCCGACGCTGTTCGGGTAGACAAGCAGCTCGCCCGGCACCTGGGTTGCCATGTTGATGCTCTCGCTCAGCCCCGCCGCAATCATGATGTCGGAATCGGGAAACATTTCGGCAAGCTTCTGGCGCAGCGCCGGCGGCGTCGGCGCCGAGGTGCTGACGATCACGCACGGCTCGGTAATCGGAATACCGTCCCACGCCTGGTAGGTCGGGTTGATCACCGCCGGCACGAGCTGGAGATATTCGATCTTCCGCGCCTTTATTTCGGCGATAAACTTCGCCGGATTGAAGGACGTATCGGCGGGAAACACCACCGTGCCGACCCGCCAGAACACCGGCAGCATCCCCCAGTCCATGCCCGCCGCATGATAGGTCGGCATGATCATGATGGTGTTCCAGCCGCGGCGCACATCGAATTCGGCGATGTTGCCGAGGACCGTGAAATACACGCCGACATGACTGTGCAGCACGCCCTTGCTCATGCCCGTCGTGCCGCCGGTCGAGACAAGTCGGACCGGATCGTCGAGCGAGGTGACCACCGGCAGCGGGCCGGCATCTTCAGCCTGCACCAGGGTCTCATAGTCGAGCCAGCCACCCGCACCGGACGTTGATATTCGAATTTTCGCGTCCGCGCCGGTGAATTTACTCTCGAAATCCGCATTGGTGACGATCGCCGTGCAGCCATGATTATTGACGTAAGCCGCGACCTCGTCGGCGAGCAGGCGGACATTGAGCGGTGCGACGACGATCCCGGCACGGGCGCAGGCGAAGATGGTTTCGACCACGGCATGTTCGTTCCACAACATCACGCCGAGAAAATCACCCTTGCGGAGACCAAGGCGGCCAAGCGCACGGGCAAGCCGATTGATGCGTTCGTCCAGTTCACGGTAGCTGAGCTTGCGTCCGCGCAGCATATCGTCGATGGCAACCCGGTCGGGGTGAATTTCAGCGCCGCGCGAAACGATATGCGCGATGCTCGACAGTTGCCGTTCCGGGTTTTTGAGCGCGTCCGTCATGCCGTTCCCTTCCCTGCCGCCCGTCCCCTGCCGCCCGTGTGCGCGTTTGTCGCGTCTTCGGGTTTAGTTGCCCCCCGGATCGCCGATCCAGCGCCGCTGGGCATCGAATGCCGGCGGCCGGGTACCGTTCTTTTCGTCGTCGACCATCACGGCAAGGCGGGCTTGTTTTTCCGGTGTGTCCTCGGGAATGACGTCGAGCGCGTCTTTGTGCATCGGTTCGTAATCGCCGCCCACCGGACACACGTCCTGGCACCGGCGGCACCCGGTCGTCACCCCGGCGCCGCGCAGAATGCTCATCCAGGCATGAAAGGATTCTTCTGATTTGATCAGACCGAGTTTTGCGTCGGGTTCCGGCTCGCCGAGGATTTTCACCATCTGGCCGGTCAGTTTCTCAAAACCGTGGGGCGACCGGTAGGCGTCGCACCCTGCCCAGTCGCGCGACCAGTGGCCGACCACGTCGCCGGGACAGGTGCTCAGACAGCGGCCGCATTCCGGACCGTGGCACAGCGCCGCGGTCATCGGGATGTCGGTCTCGCAATCGACGTTGCACAGCACGCCCGACAGAATCACGCGCGGCCCGTATTCCGGCGTCAGGAGTTGAAGATTGAGCCCCAGCGTCCCAAGCCCGGCTTCCACCGCCGCATGTTCAAGCGAGAAATGGGCCGGCGACGAACCGTCAGTCCGGTCGGATAACGGATTGGCAACGGCCGGCGGAATCACCATTCCCGCCCCGCCCCGCTCCTCCAGCCAATAGACCAGCCGGAGCGCCGCCTCTTCGATCAGATCGATGGTCAGCTCGTCATTGTAATGCTTGTGCCGTTCGTCCCAGCGGGTGATGCGGGTGGTCCCGCTCATGTAACGTTTGGCGAGCACGATCACCCGCCCGCCGTCGCGCTCGGTCATCTGCGAAGGCTTTTTTGGCGATCCCGGCGGCACATGGTTCTCGAAATTGCCGCCGTCGGCGATCCCGACCAGATCGACGCCGAGCGCAAGCGCCGTGGCCTTGATCTCGGCAGCGGGGATAGTGGGGGGCGGGGCGGACACTATTCGGGAACCCTCAATCGCCATCGGCCGCGTCGGCGGCGGCCTGTTCCTTTTCGCGCTGGGCTTTCTTGAACGCCTGAAGCTGGCGCGCAACCATCCCCTGATACCCATCGGGTCCGACCCAGCGGACGTTCCAGTCATCGAGGCCGTCGACGGCATCGCCGTTTTTGCGCGCCGCCTTGAAGCCTTTCGCTTTCTCGACCTTCTCCGGCGTTTTCTCCGGGATTACCTTTTGTACGTCGGCGAGATGCGCATGATAGTCGTTGCCGACCGGACAGACCGCAAGGCAGCGCGGGCAGTCGCCGAACGATCCCACCACCCGCACGATGCCCTGCCAGAAGCCGAACACTTCGCGGTCGGCCAGCATCTCGCGCTGTTTGCCGCGATCCTGACGGACGAATTCGCGACAGAAATTCTGGAGGGTGGAATAGCCGTATTCCTGTGCTTCAGCGGTACAGGCGCGCTTGTCGATTCCGAAATGCCGGACCGCGTCGGTCGGGCAGGAATACAGGCACCGGCTGCAAGATTCGCCGATGCAGACCTGTTCCCGGATCGGCGAGTCGGCTTCGATCGCCGCCTCGGTCAGCACAGCAGTCAGATAAATCCGCGGACCGAATTCAGGGGTCAGGATATTGACTTCCAGACCCATGGTGCCGAGCCCGGCCTCGATGCCGAGATGACGGGTGCTGAGCTGGGCGTAGCTGCCGCCCTTATAGTCCCAGTGGGTTTCCTGGGACGTGGTGATGAACGACGGATGACCGAGCTGCTGCAGCCAGTCGGCCACCCGATAGGCACATTTGTCGATCTCCCGCAGCACCAGATTGTCCATGTACTGCACCGGCACGCTCGCCTTGGCGCGAAACGCTCCGGTCGGAATGCGTTTGGCGATCACGATCGCGCTTTTGGTATAAGGCGAAATCCGGTCGGGTGTTTGCGGCCATTTGGGGTCCGGCGGAAACGCGTTTAGCGTCTCGGCGCTGGCGATGCCGACAAGATCGGCGCCGAGTTCAGTGGCTTTTTGCTTTACGAGTGCCGCGTCGAGATCGAAGGACATAATTCTATCCGGGTGTGTGAGCGTGATCGGGTTTCAGGATGATTTTACCGCGCAGATCGCGCGCATCGAGCAGTTCATGGGCTTTGCCCGCATCGGACAGCGGCAGGGTGGCATGGATCGGCGGCGCAAGTGCCCCGGCGGCAAAGCGATCGACGATCTCGCCCAGGACCCGCGCACGCGCCTCCGGATTCGCGTCGTAGCTGTGCCACGAAAAGCAGCGGACGGCAGGGCTTTTGCCGAGATGGGCACGCATCGCCGCGAACAGCTCGTTTTCCGGCAGGCCGGCCAGCGCGTTGAACGAGATAATCATGCCGAGCGGCGCGAGCATCCGCAGATTGTCGGTGAAATCCGGTCCGACGAGCTGATCGAGAATCAGGTCGACGCCGCGCCCGTCGGTCAGGTCGAGCACGCTGTCGGCGACGTTGTGGTCGCTGTAATCGACCGTGTGGGCGGCGCCAAGTCCTTTGGCGAAGGTGCATTTGTCGGCGGAGCTCGCGCCGGCAATCACCTCGATACCCTCGTGGCGGCACAAATCGACCACCGCCGAGCCGACGCCGCCCGACGCCCCGTTAACATAAACCGATTTCACGTCGGTGCCGCGCGCGGCTTCGCGCAGCAGGCACCAGGCGATGGCGTAGTTAGGGATGCAGACGGCGGTATCGAGATCGACCGTTGCGGGCAGCGCGGTCACGATTTCGGTCGATACCGCGTTAAACTCGGCATGACGGCCGCCGCCCGTGCCGAATACCAGCACCGACTGGCCGAGGGCGATGTGACTGACACCCGGCCCAACGCCGACGACATGGCCGCTCATCTCGTTACCGATGACGGCGGGAAGCGGCGGCATCCATTTATAGACGCCCGATCTCAGCAGCATATCAGGCTTGCCGACGCCGAAGGCATGGGCCTTGACCAGAACCTCGCCCGGACTTGGCTTCGGGTCCGGCAGATCGACATAGTCGAGAACCTCGGGCCCGCCGGTTGCGCCGAACTGAATTGCTTTCATGCGGATTTACTCTTGGATTTGAGGCTCGACAGGGTCACGCCGGCAATAATGACCGCCCCGCCGACGATATGGAAGAGCGAGACGGTCTCACCCAGTAGCGGGATGCCGAAAATCGCGGCGGCCACTGGCGTCAGATACATGTAGTAGCCGGCGCGCGGCGGGCCGACCCGCGCGATCGCCGCGTTCCAGCACATGATCGCGATCACCGACGGAAAAATGGCAACGAAGGCGAGCGAAACATACGCGACCGGTCCCGGGATCGGCAGTTGACCGGTGGCGACCTCGAAGGCGAAGAACGGCAGGTGAATGATGGCGCCGACGGCGCAGACGCAGGTCAGCAGCGACAGCGGATGAATGCCGGGCGGCAGCCGCATGATGACGATGCTGTACCCGGCGAGGCCGAGATTGCAGCCGATCAGAATGGCGTCGCCGAGATTGAAGTTAAGGTTCAGGAGCACGTCAAGATCACCGCGGGCGATCAGATACAACACGCCAAGAATGGCTAGGGCGGTTCCCACCCATTGCAGGGCGGTGGTCCGTTCGCGGAGAAAGATCGCGGCGAGGATAACGATCATCACCGGCATCGAGGTCTGGATCACGCCGCCATTGACCGCCGTGGTGTGACCGAGCGCGACATAGGTAACCCCGGCACCCATGAACGGCATCAGAAACCCTGCGAAAACCAAATTCTTCCAGCTCGCCCGCAGGCGTAGCCGGTCCGCGCGCAGACGGGTCCAGGCAAATGGTAACAATATAAGGGCACCGATCGTCCAGCGGACGAAACCGAGCGTATAGGCCGGGACCTGGCCGACGGCGAGACGGCCGACAACGTAGTTAAGCCCGAAGATCAGCACCGCGATCAGCATGATGAAAGCCGCCGCAACCTCGGGGGAGATTCCAGCGGCTTTGTCTGTTGTGTCTGTACTCACCGGGTGGGAATGGTTTTAGCAGTACGTCTGCCCGTCCGGAGAGAGATCACGCGTCCTGCCGGAACTTCGGATTGGTGTACTGGGCGTTGTTCTTGAGCATCTGATCTATCAGTTCGCCCATGCTTTCCTCGGTCGGGACCGGATCGGTATCCCAATAGCCGTATTCGTCGACACCCCGCACCAGCGTCGCCGGGCGCCGTTCGAGCGTCGATTTCACGTGGGTCGGGATCAGGAAGAACGAGTAGCCGATGCGGACATCCGGCGTGTTGTTCGGCCCCGATGCATGCGCCGTTCGTTCGTTATGGATCGAAAACTGGCCCTGCTCCAGTTCCATATGAACGGCTTTCGATTCGTCCAATCCCCGGATCGTCTGGCCACGCCCGAGAAGGTTTTTCTTCTCGCCCGGGGCATCTCCGGGGGCGTTCTCATGGCTTTCGTCGTGCTCGTAGCCGATCTTGTGCGAGCCCGGCATCGACCGCATGCAGCCGTTTCCCCGGTTCGCCGGGGTGAGTGCCACCCAGCAGGTCACCATGTCATGCGGATCGCAGCCGAAATAGGCGGAATCCTGATGCCACGAGACGAAGGAGCCATCGCTGCCGGGTTTGACCCAGAAGCGCGATGCGAAAGCCAGAATGTTGGGTCCGATCAGATCTTCGGCGATGTCCAGAATCCTGGGCTCGCGGACGAAATCCCAGGTCTCCTTCATCGTCAGGTGACCCTTGAGCTTGAACACGCCGGGATTGACGCCGTATTCGTCTTCAAAGCGAGTCACACCGTCAAGCAGCTCGTTACAGCGCTCTTTCGAAATGCCGTCGAGAGGATACAGATACCCTTTGCGGTGATAAAATTCGATTTGTTCGTCGGTAAGGACCTTGCCCATTCGTCACGCCCTGTCGCACCAGTTATTTTAAAAATTAGTTCAGTAGCTAACGATAGTTATAGAATAACACGGGATGGCGGTCCTTAAAACCATTGTGCAGGCAGCCAATTTACTTAAATATCGTCCGACATCACTGAATATAACGGAATTCGCATGCCTGATGCTGGCCCCGACGCTGGCCCTGCCGGTCCTGACCGAACGGCCCTGACCGCCGAAGAATTTTACGCCCGTGCCGACACGCTGGCGCCGATGCTGCGCGACCGCGCCGCGGCGGCGGAGGCGGCGCGCTGCGTCCCGGTCGAAACGGTCGATGCGTTCAAGGCCGCCGACCTGATACGGATCACCCAGCCGGCCCGGTTCGGCGGCCATGAAATGGGCTGGGACGTGCTGTGCGAGGTCGCGTGCCGGCTGACCCGCGGCGACGGCGCGCAGGGCTGGATCCAGGCGATCATGTCGGATCACGCACAGATGCTCGGCACGTTTCCGCTCCAGGCGCAGGAAGACGTCTGGGGCGAAAATCCGGGTGCCGTCATGTCGGCGGCGTTCGACCCCAAAGGCATCGCAATACCGGCCGAGGGCGGCTACCGGTTTTCCGGCCGGTTCGGGTTCGCCAGCGGCATCGATCACGCCGACTGGCTGATCTGCGCCGGCTTCATCGTCAAAGGAGACAGCCGCGATGGGCCGCATTTCTTTATGGTGCGCCGCCGCGATGCTGAGATCATCGACGACTGGCACACGATCGGCCTCGAAGGTACCGGATCGAAGGGCTTTGAGGTCGACGATGTCTTCGTGCCGGAATATGCGGTGCTCGACGGTGCGCTCGCCCGCGCCGGCAATGGCCCGGGCGCCCAGGTCAATCCCGGCGCTGTCTACCGGCTGCCGCGCGGTTTCCTGACGCCGGCGATTTTCGCTGCCATGACCATCGGCATGGCCCAGGGGCTGCTCGACGCCTGGCTCGCCTATACCGCTACGCGGATGTCGCGCGGCGTGAAGGTCGGTGACAGTCCGGCGAGCCATATGGTTGCCGGCCAGTGCGCTGCGGAAATAGACGCGGCCGAAGCGCTGAACCGGAGCACTATTCGCGGCGCGATGGCGGTCCTCGAAGCCGGCAACGCCCTTACGGAGATCGAACTGCTTGGCGCCAAGCGAAACTCGGCCTGGGCCTGCCGGACGGCACTGGAAGCCGGCGCCCGGCTGTTCTCCGCTGCCGGCGGCCACGCGATCTACAGGGGCGGGCCGGTGGAACGCCAGTACCGCAACCTGCTGGCCAGCGCGGCGCATCATATCGTGAACTGGGAAGTCAGCGCCCTGGACAGCGGCGCGGCGATAATCCGGGAAGCGGGTTAGCTATGCCCGCCCATCAGCGGAAACGACGCAGCGCCGATAATCGGGCCGTTATCGGCCGCCTGCAGGACAATGACACAGCCGTCGCGGCCCGTGGCGCCGAGCGCCTTCAGATCGACGCGCTTTTTCAAGTCCGCGCCGGTCCAGGTGCCGATACGCCGGAAACTGCGCACTATACTGCCGTTGACGATCGTCTCCCCGCGGTTCTCGCCCGCCCTTACCGTGGTTTCGCAGGCACTGTCGTAAAACCCGATCCACAGTTCGGCGCGGCGCTGGGCGGCTTCCGCGGGCACATGGATATCGGCGGTGCCGTCCTTGTGGAGGGCGACGTCGATGGCGATCTTCTGGGCGGCGGCGGCCATGCGGATCAGATTGTTGACGTTCGAGCGGTTCGAGCCGACGGTCTCCGCCCGGCCATCGACGACGACCTGCGGCGTGTACACGTAGCGCTTGCCCATGGTGCGGCCATAGGCGCGCTGGCGGGTGGAAGCGTCGGGCGACGAAAACGGATCGGTCCAGCCGATATAGTTCCAGTAATCGGCATGAAACGACAGCGCGATGATATCGTCGCGCTTGGCAAGCTCGGCCAGATACGCGTCGGCCGGCGGGCACGACGAACAGCCCTGCGACGTAAGCAGCTCGATCACGACCTTCTTGCCGCTCCCGGCGAATGCGGGAAACGCAAGGACTGCACATAAGACGGCGCTTGTCAGAAGGGTTCGGACCGGCAGGAACATTCCCGATATATACGGACCGGCGGTTAATATCGCCTAATCAACCACGTTCACTTGTCGGTGAGAGTCCCGGCTGCGGTGGGTCTCCCGGGGATTACGCCGCGTCGAGCATGTTACGGATAACGTATTGCAGAATGCCGCCGTTTT
>Ga0114999_10009284_pt1 | contig 10798 bp, 9 predicted proteins | sample ArcticOcean_MG_C_3_FD_89820 | JGI IMG/M metagenome (GOLD analysis project Ga0114999, IMG submission 89820) | Marine microbial communities from western Arctic Ocean - ArcticOcean_MG_CB8_126 | ecosystem: Environmental > Aquatic > Marine > Oceanic | place: Arctic Ocean: Canada Basin | collected... | reverse complement strand
GCGGCCGGGCAGTGGTCGTCGGTGCTCATGGCGGCGAGCGGGTCGAGGTGGACATGCTCGACCTCTTCCGGCGGCACGTCGCCATCCTTGGTTGTGGCCGTTACACGCGCGCCATCCTCGCATCCGTATTCGAGCTGCGCTGCGACGGCCTTCCTATGCCGCCCGTACACGCGACGTATCCGCTGGCCGAGGCCGCCGAGGCTCAACGGGTCATGGATGGCCGCAAGTTCTTCGGCCGCCTGCTGCTAAAAATTGCCTAGAAATGGTGTCTGACACCATTTTTCAGAGGCCTTGAAAGAACTTGATGATCTCGGCGTTGAAGAAGTCGGGCTGATCGTAGTGCACGAAGTGGGCGGCGTCGGGCACGGTGTCGACCTCGACGTTCTCGAAGTAGTCGACGAGGCTATCGCGCCATTCGACCTTGTTGGGCGGGTCGAGTTCGCCCCAGAAGACACGCGCGGGCGAGGTGATCTTCGGTAATTTGGGCGGTCCCTCACGGGAGGCGCGCAACCGCATCTCGGCCCACGACTTGTACCACTTGAAGCTCGCCTCGACGCGCCCGGGGGCGGCGAAGGCATCGACGAAATGCTCGAGGTCTTCGTCGCGGCCCGCCTTGTCGTGCGACCAGTGGCGTAGGAAATGGCCGAAGTAGAGGCGCACCGTATCGCGGTCGTGGCCGACGAGTTCGTGGGCCCAGGGCAGGCGCTGGAAGCTCTGGTACCAGACTTCGATATGGTGGTCGGGTTCGGCCCAGCGGGCGCCGACGCCAGGGTTGGTGCAACTGCCGAAAAACAGGCCGGCGACGCGATCGGGCGCTCGGCGTCCGAGCTCCTGGGCGATCCAGGCGCCGACGTCGTGGCCTACCGTGCCGAAGCGCTCGAGGCCCAGGTGATCGGCGAGCGCCAGGATGTCGAGTGTGAAGTCCGCGACCTCTGGAATTCCGGCCGGATCGTCCGACTGGCCGAAACCGCGGATATCGGGCGCGATAACGTCAAAATGCTCGGCCAGCACCGGGATGTTGCGGTGGAAGGTGTACCAGAATTCGGGCCAGCCATGCAGCAGGATCAGCGGCAGGCGACCTTCGGTGCCCTCGCGCACGTAGTGGATCTTGAGTCGGTCGAGCTCGGCAAAATGATGATTGAAGTCGGATGGTGCACGCATATGGGCCTCCCTGTTGCTAAGTGATTTTAACGCCTGCAGCAGGAGGCGCCAGAATTTGGGTGTTGGGGTCCGACCCCGCTAGTTCTGCTACAATTGGGTATGCCGGATCGAGCTTTGAAAGACAGGCGGCCGTTGGTTCCCGAAGGCGCGGCGTTGTTCGCCGTTGACGAAGACCTGGACGTCCGTGCGTTGGTGACGGAACTCGGCGTGGAGTACGACGCGCTCGCGGCGGCCGACACCGACGATCCGTACCACAATGCCGTACTGATGCTGGCGCGGCGGCTGTCGCGGCGGCTTGATCGGGAAGAGCTCACCCATTCGGCCCTCGAACAGGCAGTCCAGTTGCTGAGCGCCGACGCCTTCACGGCCCGTGCCGCGCGATTCGGGCGGAAGCTGGGTGAGACCGACCCGGCGCGCAACGCGCCCACCCTGGAAGGCCTGGTGCGGTCGCTCGCCCATGGTGAGGATGGGGCGCTCGTTCCGTTCGACGTCTTTCGCGACCGGGTGGCGCGGGAAGCCTTCGGGCTTGTCGTCACCGCCCACCCGACGTTCGGTTTGCCGGAAGAGCTGATGACGGCGCTGGTCGAACTTGCGGTTGGGTCCGATGCCGCCGGTGAACCGCTTGACGAAGCAGGGATGGCCGCCCGGCGCGAGCTGGCACTGACCCGCGAGCACCGGCCTGAGGCCATGACCCTCGAACGTGAACACGATCTGTCGCTCGCCGCGCTGGCCAACGTGCGGGACGCAACGCTGCGGCTTTATGGCGCGGTCTACGACGTTGCGGAGGCCTGCTGGCCGGAGCGCTGGCATGAGCTGACACCGTGCCTGCTCACCGCCGCGAGCTGGGTCGGCTACGACTTCGACGGGCGCTCGGACGTCGGCTGGATCGATACCTTCCACAAGCGCCTCAAGGACCAGGCGGCGTGCCTGCGCACGACCCTCGCCGAGTGCACGGCGCTCTGCGCCCTGGCAGAAGCCGCCAGCGAAGGCCCGGAGACTGTGGACGTCTTGGCATCACTCGAAGCGCTGATCGGGGCGGCCTTGGTGCAGGCGAGCGACGCCGTAGACGCCTTCGCCGGCATGTTCGGCGAGGATCCGGTGACGGTGCGCGCACAGGTCCGCGAGATCGCGCCGCGCGTGGTCGACGGCGCATCGCGCCGGCTGTCGGCTGAAGGAGACGATCTCGCCGACCATCTGGAGCGGGCACTGCAGGGTGCAGAATCTCGACCGCTTCGTCGCCGATTGTTCGCGCTTCGTGCAATCCTTGCCAACACCGGGCTCGGCATGGCGCGCGTACACGTGCGGCTGAACGCCTCGCAACTCCACAACGCGTTGCGCGGCGCCGTCGACCTGGACCACCCGCCGGACGACCCGCGCTATCGCGTCTCATATCTGGATCGCGTCAACGCGCTCCTGCAGGAGACCGAGCCTGTCAGTATCAACTTCGGCTCAATCCTGTCGGAACAGGCCTCCGCCACCCGGTTGTTCATGGTGGTCGCCCAGATGCTCAAACACGTCGATCCGGCGACCCCCGTCCGCTTCCTCATCGCGGAATGCGAGACCGCGTTTACCGTTCTCGCAGCACTCCACCTGGCACGGCTCTTCGGCGTGGACGACCGCATTGATATCTCGCCGTTGTTCGAGACGCAGCGGGCGCTGGAGGTCGGCAGCCGCCTCATCGATCAGTTACTCGATAACCCGCACTACCGCGCTTATGTGGAGCGGCGAGGCTGCCTCAGCGTCGAGACCGGTTATTCCGATGCTGGGCGCTACATCGGTCAGATTCCCGCTGCGGCTTCGATCGAACGTTTCCGTTTGCGGCTCGCCGCCGTGCTCGAGAAGCACGGTCTCGAGAGCGTCCAGCTCGTGGTCTTCGATACGCACGGCGAGTCCGTCGGCCGCGGCGCGCATCCCGCCGGTTTTCCCGATCGCCTCGACTACGTGAATACGCCGGCGACTCGGCGTGCCTTCGCCGAAGCCGGAGTCGACCTGAAGGAGGAAGTGAGCTTTCAGGGCGGTGACGGATATCTCCACTTCATGACACCGGCTGCTGCTCTGGCGACGGTCACCCGCCTGCTTGAGCACGCGTTGGAAGCGCCGGCGGCGGGCAACCCCAAGTTCGCCGATGACCCGTTCCACGCCGAGGCCGACTACATCCGCGAGACCTTCACGACCATTACCGAATTCCAGCGCGACCTGATAGACGATGCGGACTACGGTGCGTTGATCGGTGCTTTCGCCCCGGAAATCATGTTCCCCTCGGGCAGCCGCGCGACGGTGCGACAGCGTGAGGGTGGAGAGGTCACGATGATCACCCGGGCGGACGAGCTCCGGGCCATCCCGCACAATGCCGCTCTGCTGCAAATTGGTGCACTCTCCAACTCACTCGGCGGACTAGGGGCCGCCATCGATCGGGATCCCGACCATTTCGTCGCGCTATTCCGGCATTCGCCCCGGTTGCGAAGCCTCATGAGTTCGGCCGGCGCCGCTTGGAGTCTCGGTAATTTCGAGGCACTGAAGGCATATATCGCAACGTTCGAACCCGGGCTTTGGCTCGCCCGGGCCGCCGACGTGGTGGATGCATTGGAGCCCGCGCCGATGAGGTCGGAGGATCGGGCCGAGCAACTGCGGGAGGTCGCGGATGTCGTGGCGCGTACGGATCTCCACGATCGGCAAAACCGGGTGTTCCGGCGCCTTTATCGCGATGGCGTAATGTTGAGCTCCGCGCTGCATCGCCTGTGGGACGAAGGCTTGCAGAGGAACGATCTAGTGGCGCCGGAAACGCGCCGGGCGATGGCGTTGCTGCATGCCATCCGGGTGGCTTTGATCCATGAGATCTTTCTGCTGGCTCTCCGCGTACCCGATTTTTCACCTCAGCTTGGCACGTCCCGCGACGAGCTTGTGCTGCGCCTCTTTCATCTCGACGTCCAGGGTGCCGTGGCGCTGCTCGAACGTATCTTCCCGGCGGAGAATGACGATGTGGACGGCGCAGACCACTACGGCGAGCCCGCCACCTATCGAGGGGAAGGCGGTCAGACCTACCGGGCGGAACACGCTGAAATCTTCATGCCGCTCAGAAGTCTCTATGACCTCAGCCGGCGAATCAGCAGCGCCATCGTCCACCACGCCGGTTTTTTCGGTTAGGTTTAACACTTGGGGTCGGACCTCAGGTCCGACCCCAAGGGGTTGCAGAGGCTAGAGAGGAGCGGAATATGACGTTTTCGGTTGGCGGGTACTGTGCGCGAACGGGCATGTTCGGGGTTGCGGTATCGACGTCGAGTCTCGCCGTGGGCAGCCGCTGTTCCTCGGTCCGGGCCAAGAAGGGCGCGGCACTGATCCAGAACTATGCCGACCCAGGCCTTGGACCCCTGGCGCTCCAGGCGCTGGACGACGGCATGGATGCCCAGGCGACTGTGGACAACCTGGTGATGATCGGCCATGGCATCGCCTGGCGCCAGATCATGGTCGTTGATGGGACGGGCGGCACGGCGCATTACGATGGCGAAAACTGTCTTGGCATTCACAAGTGCGCCGAGACTACCCACTGCGTCGCCGGCGGCAACTTGCTCGCCAGCGCCGATGTGCCGCAGGCCACGGTGGACGGCTTCGACGCTGCCGATGCCGGCCTACACCTCGGCGAGCGGCTGCTGCAGGCTCTGGAGGCCGGGCTCGCCGTGGGCGGTGAAGAAAATCCAGAGCGTTCGGCGCATCTGCTGGTGGCTGACGAGCTCGACTGGCCCCTCATCGATCTCCGCGTCGACATGCACGCCGAGCCCGTCGCCGAGTTGCGCCGGGTGTGGGAGGTGTTCGAGCCCGAATCGTGCGGTTTCGTTGCCCGCGCCGTCGATCCGGCCTCCGCGCCGCTTCATGGTAGCGGAGAAGTGAAGGGGTAGCCGTTTAGCGGCAGCTCACTTCTTCAGGGCGATCTTGGCGCCCGCGGTATCGGCGTCCTTGAGCACGGCACGATCGAGTTCGGCTCCGGTGAAATCCGCGTTGCGGAGATCGGCGCGTGACAGGTTGCTCGGCGCTTTGCGGCCGAGCGGTTTGCCGTCGGGACCTTTGAGCTCGATCGGCTCAAACGTCGCGTAGCCCAGGCGGGCCCCCTGCAAGCAAGCGTCGGCGAGACTGGCACCCGAAAAATCGGCGCGCCAGGCATTGACGTCCTCGAGGTTCGCGCCCGAGAGGTCGCTGAGCACGAAGACACCCTTCGAGAGATTCGAATGGGCGAAGTTGCATCCCCGAAGGTCGGCGCCGTTCAGGTAGATCCCACTCAGGTCTAGGCGGCTCAGGTCTTCCTCCTGGAGTTCCGCACGGGTGCCGTCGGCGCCGTTCGATTCGACCCAGAGCGCGTGCTGAGAAAGAACTTTTTGCACCTCCAGGGCCAGATCGGTGGTCCCGCGCGTCACCTTGGCGTCGCGCAGGTCAGCGGAATCCATCTCGGTGTTCGCGAGCACTACGCCGGTCATGATCGCGCCGCGCAGCAGGGCGGACTCGAAGTTGGCACCGCTGAGATCGGCGCCACGCAGGTCCGCCCGATCAAAGTTGACTTCACCGAGATTGGCGTCGCGAAAGTCCGTGGCGAAGAGGTCGGCATGGGAGAAATCCGTGCCCATCATCTGACACGTGCTGAAGTTGGCGCCGGATGCAACCGCGTGCGAGAGGTTGAGGCCCGGCAGCCGCAATCCTGACAGGTCCTGGTACTGGAGGTTGGCCCGCGCGCCGTCAGGCTTGCCGGTCACGAAGCGCTCGTGCTGCTTGATGAGCTGGACCAGTTCTTGTGGCGTCATGGCTATCCCCCTCATTAGCCAGTCCGGATATTACTCAATAAATGATGTCAGACACCACTTATTGAGACACCACTTATTGAGCTCTGATGGCGGCGGCGCGGGCTTCGATGCTGGCGGCTTCTTCGTCCTCGCCTCGGGCGCGCCGTATGGTGGCAAGATTGTCGAGCATGATGGCGTTGTTCGGGTGCTCGGGTCCGAAAATGCGGATATGCAGCCAGAGCGCCTCCATGGCGAAGGGCAGCGCGTCCGCGTGGCGGCCCGCGGCGATCAGCGCGTCATGGCGGCCCGATGCCTTGATGAGTTCGAGCGAGCGGGCGCTCGGCGTCACCTTGAGGAGCCAGGAGAAGGGGCGTGTCTCCGACAGGGCGCCAAGCAGGGCGTGCGCGGCACAGGGGTCATCGCTGAATTTGTCGCGGTTGGCTTCGCAGACGCCGTGCCAGTGCAGGCTGCGGTTGCCGATCGTCACGGCAAAGGCAATGACGCCCAGTCCAAGCAATAGCAAAGCGATGGCCTTGGATCGCGTCACGAGATTTTGTCTCCTGGGTCCAGTGCCGGGATATCCCCATACCGGAGTATCCCAGTACCGGTTATCATTGAATCGACGCTGACACCAATTTCCAGAGAGGGCATCGCCATGACCCGGATAAGACCGCTCACCGTGGACGAGGCACCTGTTGCCGCCCGGCCGTTGCTGAAACCTCTGGCGGACGACCAGGGCCGTGCCCCGGGCTCCGCCGGTATTCAGGCGTATTGCCCGCCGGTGCTCGCGGCGAGCCGGGCGCTCGCCGCCGCGCCGGGGGAAAGTGGCGTGCTGCCGGGCGAATTGATCTCATTGGTCTGCCTGCGGGTGGCTCAGCTCGTCACTTGTCCCTTGTGAATTGACGCCAACGCTGCCGGGAGCAGCGCGGCGGGAAGTTCGGCGGAGAAGATCGCGGCGGTGGCGGACTGGCGCAACAGCGACCTGTTCACGGCGGCCGAGTGCGCGGCGTTCGCGCTCGCCGAGGAGGCGACGGAACTACCGGCCGTTGTCTCGGATGAGACTTTCGCGGCGGCGCGGGCGCACTTTGACGAGGCCCAGCTCGTGGCGCTTGCCGCCGCAGTGGCAATGGAAAACTACCGCGCCCGCTTCAACCGGGTGTTTCAGGTCGAGTCCATGGAACTTTTTCGGCCGGATGAAGATTGAGCCGGCGGCGCGTGTCCGATCAGCGGGCTGAGTCGTTTTAGACCCCCCTCCTGACCTCCCCCCTGTTAGGTGGGAGGAACCCCAGCCGCATGATCTCCCTCCACCTGCTTTAGGGGGAGGGTCGGGGTGGGGGTTTGATGAGAGAAAGGCACTTAATAGAGAAATCGTGCGAGACTATCTTCCGCGAATGAATTCCGTATCGATCATCAGAGCATGAGCCGATTTGATCTCTTGGGGGTGTTGGCGCCCTTCCAGGTAAAGAGTTTCCGATTCCAGTGGCCGGCCGACCTGCTGACATCCTGGGCCTTCGAGATGGAGACCCTGATCCTCGGCTGGTACGTGCTGGTCGAGACGGAGTCGGTGCTGTGGCTGACCGCCTTTGGGGCGCTACAGTTCCTGGGTTCGCTGATCGCGCCGCTGATCGGGGTCGTCGCCGATCACGTTGGCCGCCGCGCCGTGCTGTGCTCCACGCGGGGGCTGTTCATGATCCTCGCGGCGCTGCTGATGACACTCGGCCTGGCGGATGCCCTGTCCCCGACCGTCGTGTTGTGCATCGCGCTGATCTTCGGTCTCGCCCGGCCCTCCGATTCGGTGATGCGCAACGCTTTGATCGCCGACACGGTCCCGGGCGGCATCCTGATGAATGCCATTGGACTGTCCCGCATGACCATGGACTCGTCGCGCATCGCGGGCGCGCTGGCCGGCGCGGGCCTGTTCGCCGTCCTCGGTTTCGTACCGGCTTATGTGGTTGTCACCGGCTTCTATGCCGTGGCGCTCACATTGACCCTGGGCGTCGCGCGGCCCCGTCAAGTCGAAGCAGATCAACTCAACACGGATGCCGATACCCAACCGGGGGCTCAACAGACTCAGGGCCCCGGACGCCGCTTTGCGCCCTGGCAGGAGCTGAAGGAGGGCATGGCCTTCGTCTGGCAGTCGCCGACGGTGCTGGCATTTCTTTGCCTCGCGGCCCTGCTCAACATTACGGTCTTTCCTATCGTGTTCGGCCTGCTGCCGTACGTCGCACGCGAGGTCTACGGCCTCGATCAGATCGGCTTAGGCCATCTCGTGGCGGCCTTCGCGGGCGGCGCCCTGATCGGCTCCCTCATCATGGCCATGACCGGAGGGGCCCGGCGCCCGGGGCGCTATGTCCTCGTCGGTATGCTGGTCTGGTATGTACTGATCCTCATTTTCGCCCAGCAGGAATCCAAGCTGCCTGGGGTCGGCATGCTGGCCCTCATCGGCATGGCCCAGGGGACGGTCATGGTCACCATGGCGGTCATCGTCTTGCGTGTGACGCCGGCACAGTTCCGCGGGCGGGTCATGGGGGTGCGCATGCTGGCGGTTTACGGCCTGCCCACGGGCCTGATGGGCTACGGAGTGCTGATCGAGTGGATCGGATTCTCGACGGCGATTTCCCTGAGCGCGGTGATCGGATTGCTGATGACCGGCGTCATCGGTTTCCGCTGGCGCGGGGTGATCTGGGGGCAGAGAACGGGAGAGTCTGTTCGCTGACCCTCTCCCCGGCCCTCTCCCTGGTTAGGGAGAGGGAGATCATGCGAGAGTGCGGCCCCGAATGACATCTGTATCGATCACCCGACCATGAGTCGTATCGAGAATATGCCGGCGCTGGCGCCATTTCGCGTCAGGAGTTACCGCTACCAGTGGCCGGCGGATGCGCTGACGTCGTGGGCCTTCGAGATGGAGGCCCTGATCCTCGGCTGGTACGTGCTGACCGAAACGGGCTCCGTGCTGTGGCTGACCGTATTCGGCTCATTGCAGTTCGTCGGCACCTTGATCGCGCCGATCATCGGGGTGATTGCCGACCGCATCGGGCGCCGCGCACTCCTCAGCATCACGCGCAGCGGCTACGCGGTGCTCGCGGTCGTCGTCATGGTGCTGGCTTTCGCCGACCTGCTGACGGCCACTTGGGTTCTGGTCATCACCTTCTTGGCGGGCTTGGGACGGCCCAGCGATTGGTCGATGCGCAATGCACTGATCGGCGACACCATGCCTGCCAGTGCACTGGCCGCGGCCATGGGGCTCAACCGCATGACCTGGGATACGGCGCGTATCGTCGGCGCGTTGGTTGGTGCGGGGCTTTTTGCCGTGCTCGGAATTGGCGTCGCCTACATCGCCGTGACCGCGTTCTACGTCGCCAGCGTGATGATGACGCTCAAGGTGGTGGTGCCGCAAAGAACCGGGTCCGGTGATAAATCCGGCACCGATACCGCGTCCGGCACGATCTCGGGTGTATCGCGTGCCTGGCACGAACTGTGGGAGAGCATCGTCTTCGTCTGGCGCTCGCCGACCGTACTGGCGCTGATGGCGCTGGCCTTCCTGATCAACCTGCTGGCCTTCCCGGTCACCATGGGCCTGCTGCCGCACGTTGCCAAAGAGATCTATGCCATCGATCAGATCGGCCTGGGCCATCTCGTGGCGGCCTACGCCGGCGGCGCGCTGCTGGGCTCGATCGCCATGACCCTGACCGGTGGGCCTCGGCGTAACGGCAGATTCATGGTGCTGAGCATCGCCGCCTGGTATCTGGGCATTCTGTTCTTCGGATGGCAGGAGACGGAGTTGTCGGGGATCGCCGTCCTGGTCGTCCTCGGGTTTTTCCAGAACACGGCGGCCATCGCGCTGGTGGTGATCCTGCTCACCGTTACGCCCGAAGAATTTCGCGGGCGGGTCATGGGAGTGCGAATCCTGGCCGTCTACGGCCTGCCGATGGGACTGCTGGGCTATGGCGTGCTCATCGACTGGTTCGGATTCGATGTCGCGATGACAATCGGCGCGATCATCGGTGTGGCGGCGACGGCGTACATTGGCGTGCGTTGGCGTGAGGCGATCTGGCGGTAGCCATTTTCGAAGCGGTCTACCCCTGAATGAGGAGAGGTTCCTGCGGTGCCGTCCCGATTTCCCTCCACCTGCTTCAGGGGGAGGGTCGGGGTGGGGGTTCGGGAGAGGGATGGTATGGTGCGTCCCCGAATGAATTCTTCTGAAATCACGTAATCATGAGCCATCTCCCGGCGGCGCTGGTGCCTTTTGGAGTGCGGAGTTTCCGGTTCCAGTGGCCGGCCGATTTGGCGACGTCGTGGGCCTTCGAGATGGAGACCCTGATCCTGGGTTGGTACGTGCTGGTTGAGACGGGCTCGGTGTTGTGGCTCACGGTGTTCGGCTCGCTGCAGTTCGTCGGCACCCTGATTGCTCCGATATTCGGGGTCGTCGCCGACCGCAAGGGCCGACGTTTCGTGATGGCGGTCATGCGGGTGATCTATCTGGCCTGTGCCACAGCGCTCATGGGGCTGGCGATGAGCGATATGTTGACGCCGGTGCTGGTGCTGGTCGTCGCTTTTGTGGCGGGTTTGGCGCGGCCTTCGGACATCTCCATGCGCACGGCCCTGATCGGCGACACCGTGCCGGGCGCGGTACTGACCAACGCGCTGGGGCTCTCCCGCATCACCATGGATTCGGCCCGCATCATGGGCGCGCTGGCCGGCGCCGGCCTGTTCGCGGCGTTGGGGATCGGGCCTGCGTATATCTTCGTGACGGGGTTCTACGTCGTGGCCTTCGTGCTCACCCTGGGCGTGGCCGGGCCGCTCGCTCCACACAGCGAGACCGACTCCGGGTCAGAGTCGATGCCGGTCTCCGAGGGTTTTGCGCCGTGGCG
>Ga0114999_10009279_pt1 | contig 10801 bp, 7 predicted proteins | sample ArcticOcean_MG_C_3_FD_89820 | JGI IMG/M metagenome (GOLD analysis project Ga0114999, IMG submission 89820) | Marine microbial communities from western Arctic Ocean - ArcticOcean_MG_CB8_126 | ecosystem: Environmental > Aquatic > Marine > Oceanic | place: Arctic Ocean: Canada Basin | collected... | reverse complement strand
GCGATTACCGCCCGCCCCAAATCAATCTCCAGAAACCACTGGTCCACCGGCGAGCTACGCAAAGGCTCCCAATAGGTGCTGGGGTCACGATCCAAAATAGCCGCCGCCTGGTCCCGACTGGTACCCACTTCACTAATACCGCCCTGCAGGGTGTCTTGCGAAACGAAAGGGTTCACGTAAATAAAATCGGCCGCGTCTTGTGCCACCTCGATTCCGCTGCGCAAAAAACGCGGTTCGACCGTGCCGTCCTCGCGTACGACCTGCACCCCGGTGGGCGCATCCCAAACCTGCCAGTGCTCCGGTTCGTTGATGCGCACTTGGTTAAAAAGTAAACGGTAGCCCTCGCTTTCCTGAGCGAAAAGCGGATGGGCCAGAAAGAACAGTAGAATCGGCAGCATTATGCGCACTGAACTAGCAAAATTTTTACCGAGAAATGGGGTATGCAATTGAGTTCGTATACGCACTGTGAGTTACGAAATTTCCAGCTAAAAGTGGCCCATGCCACGAGCGCAAATCTCGTACTAACCCGTCACAAGATATCAGCGGAAGCTAGCGGCTACTTGATAAAGACGTATCAATTAGGTAGTCAGCTATATAAACGACGATCGCTAGCGTAGGGACAAGGGTGGATGGTGTCTATTCACATTGAATAATTTACAATACATGCTGCCGCAAAGCGCATAATAAGATACTCGGACATCCGTCATCTGGTCGTTTCTTCCCGCAAGATATCGAGATAGCGCTCACCATAACCCTCGTATTCTAGTCCCTCGCTATACGCTCCGTCGCGACCGTCGAGGCTCGTCGGTACCGCCTCGACCACCGGTTCGATCTGGGTGTCCTCGTGCCACTCGTTCCACGAAGTAACCAGCAGCATATGTCCGGTAGCCGGTTCCGTGTAGGACGCCGCCTGCTGCAACATAGCGCGAAAGAGGCTGCCGGGTTCACGCGTCTTAGTCAGCTTGCGAGACACCGCCGGGTGCCCATCGCGCACACCTTTGTCGTTGAAACCCGGTGTGGCGGCGGGAACAAACGCCGCACCCGCTGCATTCGCCAACTTCTGCCATTTGCTCTGCGCCGCATAATAAGCATCAACTTTCTGCTGCCCGGCGTAGCCCTGCGCGCCCATACTACCATATACATCGTAATTCGTCACGCCGTCAAGCAGTCCGAGGGCGGACGAATTTGTCGGTTGTCCGAATACCTGGTCGCCGACGATATAAATGTCGTGGCCCGCATCCGTTGCCGCATCGCGCATTCGCACGACCACCTCGTCGAGCACACCATTGCGCGACAGCACGCGCGTTAGATAAACAAATAACACGGGGCGACCGTCGATGCGCAGATAGTTTGCATGATCGAAATAATTGGCCGCCATATGGGCGATATCCGCGGAGACATTGGACATATCCTCGAACTCGGGAATACGCCCGGAGGTCTCGTAGAATAACGCCACTTGCATATCCCCCAGTTCCTCATGCGGCAAAATACGCTGCAATAACGTAGTATCCTCGCGGCGACCCGGCCCCCACCAACTAGCGACCCACAGCGACACATTGGCGGCGCGACTCCACTGCAAATGCTGGGCGATGACCTCTGGGGCGCGGTCGTCATACTCGCCAAGGCTGGGTGGCTGCGGCGGTTGCAAATGCTCGCGCATATAGCGACCACCATGAAAATCACCCGCATACCACGGGTAATAATAAACGCCAACCGTATAGGCCGAGTCCAAAGCTGGGTCTTCGGAATCGGTCATCTCCTGCCCTTTTGTAGAATTTGTCGTCCCTTGCCCTGTGCAGGCACTCGCCAAGGCAAGAAAAAAGCTACAGGCGCAAACGAGCAACAAAGCCCGGTGAAATGGGTTATATATTGTATACTGAGACATTTTTACAAGCTTTGCCGAGTTGTTCAATTTAGTCCTTTATGGCGCTGTAGTAGCACTCTTTTTTACGTCGAGACCAGTCTGGCTCAAGATGCAACACCTCATTTACTCTCTCAATAAAACTCGCTTTCAAATGCCGCCAATGCGGCGCGGACCCCGATCCATGGCTATCACAGAAGTGTCAAAACTGCGTTTGATAAGATCGGCACGGATATTGGCGAAGGCCGAATTCTCCCACTGATTGTCAAATTCGTCGGGATCCTCCTGCAAATCGTAGAGTTCGCCGTAGTCGCGACCGTGGTAAACGACGAGTTTGTAGCGCCGATCGCGGTACATCGTGGCGAGCGTGCCATCGCGGGCCTTTAGTGCATCGTAATACTCGCAGCGCACGAAGTCCCGGTGGTGATCCGGTGCAGCCTTGCCGGTGAGAATCGGCACCAGTGATTTTCCGGTCATATTCTCGGGGATCTCCTGCCCGCTCAGCTCTAATAGCGTCGGCGCCTTGTCGCTCAGCTCCACCAATGCATCCGAGCGTTGCCCCGCCTCGATGTGGCCGGGCCAGGAGAAAATAAGCGGCACCCGTACGAGCCCCTCGTAAAAACGGCAGCCCTTTTGTATCAGACCGTGATCGCCCAGTGTTTCCCCGTGGTCGGAGGTAAAGACGACGATCGTATTGTCGCGCTGGCCGCTGTCATCCAGAGCCTGCAAAATTCGCCCCAACTGATCGTCGACCAGCTTGATCATCGCGTAGTAGACCGATTTCAACAGACGGGCGTCACTCGGCTCCCAGGGAGCGTCTTTCTCTGCAGAGTAATAGTCATTCTTCCAGCCCAATTCCTGCGGATAACACCCCTTCGACTGAAAATCGGCAAAGGACAGCCGCTCCTGTTCGGCCAGGTCGGACTCGCGGAACAACGGTCCGGGCATATCGGCCGGGTCAAATAAATCGCGATACTCGCGCGGCGCGTTGAACGGCGGATGCGGATCGTAGATATTGACGCTAGCTAACCACGGAGTATCGCGCTTTTGGGCCATAAACTCGATGGTCTTGTCGGCACACCACGTCGTCTGGTGGTATTCCGTGGGTACGCCGTCGGGATCCGGCACCAGGTCACCGAGGACCTTGCCCTTTTCACGCACCCAGTCGGCATAGCCGTGGCCCACGGGCCAGTCGTCGCGCGGCGCGTGGCTGTACTCCCAATAGCGATAGCCGTCGTCGGCGCGCGGTTCGACATTGCCACCCGAGGCCGATGCCAAGTGCAGCTTGCCAATCAAACCGCAATCGTAACCCGCGTCGGCGAATGTACGCGTCACCAGCTTTGGCCGATCCGGAAAGTATTCGAGACCGTTGCCGTTAACGTGCACGGCGCTGGCATACATACCGGTGAGGAAACTAGCGCGGCTCGGCGTGCAGATCGGGCTCTGGCAATAGGCGTGCGTGAAGGTCGTGCCCGAAGCGACCAAGCTGTCGATATTCGGTGTCGACACGTGTTCGTTTCCCAAAGCGGCGATCGTGTCGTAGCGCTGCTGGTCGGTGCAAATCCAAAGAATATTCGGCGTCATATATAGGGCCTCGTTATCATCGATAAAATAAATTGCGTTGGGTCCAATAGGGAAGGAATGTTCTCCGTTCGACCTATGGATAAACCTTCAATGCCTCGTCGTTGAAGTCAATGATCTTATAAGGCGAAGATAGAGCTTTTATCATTTTATTTTTTTCGGTTCCGACACTCCGCAACAAGGCGCGTTTGTCTTTCTTAGTACGTAGTTTGCGGTTGCGGCCAACTATACTGCGGCACCCATGGCAACTCATAGCCAAGTCGGTGCGCCGCGCGCTGCCACCAACGCGGATCGGCCAGTGCTGCGCGGGCGATAAATACGCCGTCGGCCTGTCCTGTGCGCAGGATATGATCGGCTTGCAAGGCGTCTGTTATCGCTCCAACCGTTCCTACTGGCATATCGGCCTCTGCTCTTATACGGGCGGCAAAGGAAGTCTGATACCCAGGGCCAGACGAAATATTAAGATTGGGCACATTGCCGCCCGCTGAGACGTCGATAAGATCCACACCGCGTTCTTTGGCCAGTTTGGCAAAGTGTATGGAGCGCTGCAAATCGCCTTCGATATCGTCCCAGTCGGTGGCTGAGATGCGCACGATGAGCGGCATGGTATCGGGTATTTTGGCGCGAATAGCATCGATAATCGCCAGCGGCAGTTTTAAACGGTTGTCGTCCGTACCCCCCCATTCGTCCGTGCGCTGATTGACCAACGGACTGCGAAACGAGTCGACTAGATAACCGTGCGCGCCATGCAGCTCTATCAGGTCGAATCCTGCAGCGACGGCACGCTTTGCAGCCTCTGCAAAGTCTTCGATGACAGCGTGAATTTGTTCGACGGTCATCGCGAGAGGTGCTGAATAGTGCCCGAAGGCCGCATCCGTAGGGGCCAACGTCTGCCAACCACCCTCCGATGTTGGTACCGTGCCGTCCGGTCCCGTAGTCGGTGGGTACGTGGCGCCCTTACGGCCGGCGTGGCCAATCTGAATGCCGATTTTGGCATCGTGGCTATGCGCGTGCACAAAGTGCGTGATCCGCTGCCAAGCGGCTACTTGCGCGTCGTTCCACAAGCCCGTATCCCGAGGCGAAATGCGCCCCTCCGGATTCACCGCTGTCGATTCGGCTATGATGAGCGCCGCGCCGCCCGTCGCGAAAGACCCTAGATGGACTAAGTGCCAATCGTTGGGAACGCCCGGCGCGTGTACCGGGTCGCAAGAATACTGGCACATCGGCGAAACCCAGCCACGATGAGGCAAGTTTACCGAGCGCAAAGTCAGTGGCTCGAATAGAGTCGAAGTCTTCATTCATATCCTTTGGGGAAAAGTAGCATTTACACTTTCCGAAAAACTCTAAAAACACGTACAAAAAAGCCGAATCGGCAACGACACGGCTAGCCCATTCGGCTCAAGGTTGAGATTAGTCAGGCCCTACAGTGAACACCATCAACATGTATTGGATGTTTCACCGCGCAAACTTTTGCATCCGCCCTTCCCCACACGCGGCCACTACATCAGCCCCTGGTAACGCGAATATTCTCTAGTGCCGCATCCGGAAACGACCCCTTCTCCACCGCCTCGATCAGCGCTTCGGTATTGCCAACGCCGTTGATCCCCCAGCACCTCGTCTTGCCCGCATTGATCGCCTTCTGCAAACTCTGCGCTGCGCGCTCCACCATCCTCGACAGCGAGCCGCCCGCGTTCCGGCTGGCGCTCATTCAGCACCGCATGGTGCAAATAGATCACGTCGACATGATCGCGGCCCAGCCATTTTAAACCCTCGTCTATCTGCGTAGTAATCACCTGCTCAATAGAATCGAGATTCTCCGGCCCCGGACTGACCTTGGTAGCGACCACCACATCGCCAAAGGCCGTGCCAGCGCCTACCGCGATCCTCTCATCAATGCAGCAATAACATCGGCCGCTGCAGCGTACTGTGCTCTGTAGCCAACTCATATATATAGGTGCCCGCACTAGCCGGTTGATTGGCATGGTCCGTGCCGTCCCAAATCACCTCTTGCGCACCCGCCGCCTGAGACGCGTCGACCAGGGTCTTGATATGCTGCCCTAAACTATTGTACACCTTGAGCCGCACACTCGTCGGTGCCGCCAGCGCATAACGGATCGTCGTCGAGGGGTTAAAGGGGTTGGGGTAGTTTTGCTCTAAATTGAACCGGTCGGGCTGGTCTTGTGATTCTCTAATATTTGTAGCCGCGAGTTGCACAGTAATCGTCTCGCTATCAGGCATCAAAACAAAGCTCGCCGTAAAAATATCGCCGCCGCTGCGGACCTTGACCTCATAATCGCCATAGAACCCCCGCTCGCTAAATTGCCCGCTGGCATCGGTCTGGCCCCTTACGCTCGTCCACCATTCCTTAAAAACTAGATCCTTGTAAATCTGCGCATGCGGCCTCGGCGTCCAATCAGCCGCATAGAGGGCGGCCGCCGGCCGCCAATGCGCTTTCTCCCAAAACCCCCAAAATTGCAGACCGGTGACGGCGGGATGGCTAAAGATCGCCGTCATAAAATCGCGTGTATAGTCGTTGAGTAATTCCTGGTCGGCGCTATTGATATCAAATTCGGTGATCTTAATATCGAGACCTAAACGTGCAAAGCGATCGAGCACGCTGAGCACCTTAGACGGAGCCGTCACGCTCTCGCCAAAATGACCCTGCATGCCGACCCCCGTAATCGGTGCGCCCTGGTCCAGTAAATACTGAATCGTCTTTTCATAGTGGTTTTGGTGCGCGATATCCTGGCCGCCATTGCTGAGAATGCTAAAGTCATTAATAAAAAGCGGTGCCGTCGGCAGGTTGCGGCGAGCCGCGGCAAACCAATCGACCATTACCTCGTCGCCGCTCAGATCCATCACATCGTGGTTGTGGTAAGGCTCATTGATTACATCCCACTCCTGCACCAGATCGCGCGTCTGTTGGGTTATCTCGTCGATATGCTCGATAATCAGCGGTGGAATAAGTGTCGCCGCGTCGGAATTACCCTCTAAACTCTTGAGGCTTTGTGGCAGATTGGACCAACCGGGCCAGACGAGTACGTGGCCGCGCCGATGCAAACCATTGGCCTTCAGCCACTCGAAGCCGGCCAGCGCCTTTTCGCGACTGAAGTCGTTGCCCCAATCGCCGTCCCAGGGCGGCCACTTCAGCGCGTTTTCGTTTGAAGCGGCGTTAAAGAGCTCCTTGACCTTCTCGCGATATATCACATCCTCGGCCGCAGCGCTGCTCAAGCGCCGAATCTGCAACGCGGAGCCAAAGAGAAAGGCGTGGCGCCACATCTCGACCTCGACTTCCGCGTCGGCCAAAGGCTGTCCACTCGGGTCGAGTATGGCCAAGGTGAAATCGCCCTGACGGTGTTGTCGAATGCGCTCTGCCGCCGCGCTACGCCATGTGGCATCAGGCTCGCGACCGGCATAGGTCGGTTTTATTGCCGGCAAATCGTCCACCTGCAATTGCTTCCCGTAATGCAGCACCTCAAAACCGGCGACCTCAATGGTCTGGCGACGACTGCCAACGCCAAAATTGATCATGGCCTGCCCCGTGGCGTAGTCGTCGATAAATTCAAAGGGAAAGAAGAACTCGCGCCATTCGGCCCCGACGCTGACGCCGCGATGCAGCGACTTATCCCAATTCGGCGCGCCCTTCTGCGCGTACAGCGTAAAAAAAACCTCGCCCGTCTCATCACTCGATTCCGTCCCGCGGGCCCAGAAATGGATCAGCGCGACATCGCCCCTCGCCACGGGTGCTATCGTGGTATTACCGATTTCGACGCTCCAGGCATCCCCGGCCTCGTGCAAAACCTCGACGCGCAGCGCCCGACTGAAATCCTCGTGCTCGATGTCGACGATCCGGCTGCGGGCGTCGCTGCCGGAAATCGGCCGGCGGGCGGTAGCGAGAAAATCGCCCGGCGTCAGCGGCGTACCGCCGGCGGGGATTTGCGCTAGTGCGGTATGGAAAGTGCTTAAAATAAAAAGGACAGGAGCGATGTATCTTATCACAGTGCGATTACTCGGTCGATAGAGAAAACGGCAAATGCTCCGGCCCGCACGTATTCTCCCCTGGCTGATCCGCCATCGCAAAGCGCATGGTACAACCACCCGCCAAAACTTCGTGCGCGATATCGGCCGCAGGATGCACGGCACCATCGACCTCGACCCCTTGCACATACACATTTTGCGCGGCATTGTCCGGTGCTTCGATGACAAGCTCTTTGCCATTGTGCAGATGCACCGTGGCCTTTTTAAACAATGGGCTACCCAATACATAAGACGGGTGCCCCGGACAGAATGGATAAAAACCCAATGCCGAAAAAATATACCACGAGGCCATTTCACCATTGTCCTCGTCGCCACTGAAACCCTGGGGTGAATAGAGTTCGTCGAGCACGCGCCGCACGCAATATTGTGTACGGTGCGCCGCCCCGGCAAACGCATATAAATAAAGCACGTGGTGCACGGGCTGGTTTGAATGCGCGTACTGGCCGAAGTCGACGGCGCCCATTTCGGTCATTTCGTGTATCTCGAAATTATATGAACCCACTTCAAAGCGCGGCGGCAACACCAGCATCTTATCGAGCTTGTCGACCGTCGCCTGTGGCCCACCCAATAGCTCGATCAAACCAGCCGCGTCGTGCGGCACCGCCCAGGTGCATTGCCAGGCCGAGCCTTCGATATAGGCGCCGCCCCAGCGAAATTCATCGAAGGGTGTTTCCCAGGACCCGTCGCGCAGACGCCCCTGCATAAAACCCGTCGCTTTGTTGAACGTGTTGCGATAATAGAAGGCGCGCTCGCTATATCGCCGATAATCGTCTTTGTGCCCCAGCGCCTTGGCGACTTGTGCGACACAGAAGTCATTATACGCGAAATCTTGCGTGCGCGAAGCCGCATGCTCAACCTCGTCGTGCGGCACCCAACCCAAACTAACAAAGGCCTCAATACCGCGGCGGCCATAATGCCCGGCCTCGTCGCCTATTTCATTGGCATTTTTCAGCATTGCCGCATACGCCGTTTCCAGATCAAAACCCGTAACACCACGCGCACAGGCATCGGCCACCACCGCGTCCAAATGTGTGCCGATCATGCAGGCGCGATAACCAGGGCTCGTCCATTTGGGAAACCAGCCGCCTTCGCGATAAGCCTGTACCCAGCCTTCGACGACCTCAGCCAAGCGGTCCGGATCGAGCAGTGCTAACAAAGGATAGACCGTACGGTGAGTGTCCCAGAAACCATTGTCGGCGTATAGCACACCAGGGTGCAACTCGCCGTCGTATGGACTATAGTGATAGGACTCGCCCGATTCGTCGTATTCGTACCAGACGCGGGGAAAGAGGTGCGCCCGATACAAACACGAATAGAAGGTCTCGAGCTGCACTTGGCTAGCGCCTTCGATATCTATGCGATTGAGAACCGCGTTCCAGACATCCTCAGACTCGCCGAGCACTTCGTCAAAACTGCGGTCGCCGACTTCGCGCTGCAGATTGCGTTGCGCCTGCTCGACACTAATAAAGGAGGTCGCGATGCGTACGGTAATCGGTCCGGTAAGTTCCGCAAATTCAATAAAAGCCCCCAAGGCATCACCCATCCGCCGCGTTTCGCCCTCCCAGACTTCACCCCCCTTGAAGAATCCTCCGTCTTTGATGGGTGAATCCACCTCTATATAAAAGTACAGCGCATAGTTATCGGGTACACCACCGCTATTGGCCCTGGTGAAACCGCTCAGCGTCCCTTGCGCCTCGTCAAATACGAACTCGCACTGACCGTCAAAGAGATCGACGATCAAGCGCGCCGGCTCGCCCTCGGGGAAATTCAAGCGCACCAGCGCACAACGCTCCGTCGGCGTGATTTCCACGCTCGTGCGATAGCGTCCCAAAAAGGTGCGAAAATAATGCGGGCCTAGCGTCGTATCCTCGGCGCGAAAGACGGACGAACGTTGTGATCCCTGCAAGAAACGACGACCACTTTGTGGACAGAACAGAAAATGTCCGTAATCACCGATCCACGGACTCGGCTGGTGCGTAGCACGGATGCCCTGCAATTGGCGCGCGGTGGGTTGGTAGAAACGCGCACTGTCCTCGGTCTGCGGCGCCCAGTGGGTCATCGCAAAGGGTCGCGCGACCAGCGGCAGGGTATTTCCTTGTGAAAAAGTATGCACAGAATTGGTGCCCTGGGCGGGTTTAACATAGTCGAGCAGATTGCGCGGTTTTTGTTTTTTCGACATATAAATAATCCAATAAAAGCGGCGGCCATCATACCTTCGGCTCGCCGACATAGGCTAAAGACCTTCTAAACTACACCTTCCTATTGCATTCTACCAGTTCGTCGTTTCTCCGGATAGAACAACAACTCAAGCATCCGACGAACCCGGTACCCAGCCTTGTTACTTACTCCACACATCCGCCCGTTGCATCACCGACCAAATAAACGGCGTCTTGGCCTCGACATCATCTTGTCGCCGTTCCCGCTACTCCTCGGCCAGCGCGTATTTCAATTCGGCGTATGTGCGCGCCTCCTCGTCATTCACCCACATATAATTACGCGAAAAAGCAACGGGAATTGTTCGAAAAAATGGCCCGCTCTCCGCAATCACCGCCGGCCACTGCGCCTGAGTGATCGCGTATTTGCCGAGATAAAATCCTCTTTGACCACCATCTCGCGCACGGGCTGTTCGGCCTTTGACCGATCGTCCCACATCTGCTGGCTGCGCAAATGCTCTTCTTGCGTCGGGCTGTTGCCCATCCTGAAAGTTCCCGGCTTGATCCATGCGAATTGCACGCCAAGATCGCGCAGGCGCAACGAATCTCCTTTCCGCGCATCTTTTTCGCTGTTGGCGCAACCGCACTAGGTGCAAAACAACATCAGATAGCCCATTGTTCGATAGCTCATCTTTGCCCTTTACCCCGTTCGCGACAAGAGGCCTTGTATCGTCGTCGTTCCAGCTTATCTTTTGTCAGCTATAAGCCATTTGATAATTAAGCTAACCCAATAGAAAAAGCCATGACACCTGATCAGATGCTGACACCCGAAGAAGCCCGGGCCATCGTACTCGAACACATCCAGGTCCTCGGCCCCGAACGCGTCTCGCTGCTCGATGCCGACGGTCGCGTACTGGCCAGCGATATCCTCGCCAATCGCGACAACCCGCCCTACGACAACTCGGCAATGGACGGCTACGCGGTGCGTCACCAGGACGTAGCGCAGGCCAGCGGGGATGCCCCCGTAGCCCTTGTCGTCGTAGAAGACATCCCCGCCGGCACCGTACCGCAAAAGCAAGTCGGCCCGGGCCAAACCAGCCGCATTATGACCGGCGCCCCAGTGCCCGCAGGCGCCGATACCATCGTGCCCGTCGAAGATACCCGCGGC
>Ga0114999_10009275_pt1 | contig 10803 bp, 16 predicted proteins | sample ArcticOcean_MG_C_3_FD_89820 | JGI IMG/M metagenome (GOLD analysis project Ga0114999, IMG submission 89820) | Marine microbial communities from western Arctic Ocean - ArcticOcean_MG_CB8_126 | ecosystem: Environmental > Aquatic > Marine > Oceanic | place: Arctic Ocean: Canada Basin | collected... | reverse complement strand
TAAGGATGTAAAGGATTTCATCAAAGGCACGAACACTATCAACAGGGATGTAAGCACAGTTATACGCTGCTACGTTACACTGTTCCACTGCTGGACCAGAGGTCATTAGCAAACGCATTGAAGGCATGACCTTTAGGTTTAGTACAGCGTCTTCTAGTTCATCGCGAACTGCTGCATCCATAACAAAGTTATTGTTACGAAGTAGTTCCTTTTCCATGTGGTTAAAGTATCTACCTACAGTTTCTTGCCACGTTTCTCGACGCCCTTCTTCTTCCAACCAACGAGCATACCTCGATGTATGGATGTACTGCTGATAGGCAGTCATAGATTGATTGCTAGTGTCCACATTACTCTCCTTTTATATTAATTTTAATACCAACTACACGAGTACCATAGACTTCATCTAGCACTTCTTGAAGAGCGTCTTCAAGTTCTTCGCTAGGGTTGCCATCTACTGGCATAGGAAACTCTTCTTTATCTATGTCTAATATGATGGCAACTCTAGCGCGCAACATCTTAGGCGTTACCTTTTGTGAGTGAAGCAAAGTTAAATACTTGTTGATCACTTTCAAGGCTACTCTCAGGTAGGCGAGATATAGCTTCACCTACGTAGCTACTGAGTAATTCTCTAACCTCTTCATCATCCTCTATAGCAGGAAGAACAGAAGTCATGTACTCACACAGCATCTCAAGCTCACGCTTATCAGATTCATCAAGGGTGTTATCTTGAGATAAAGATATAGACACAGTTACTTCACCTGTCCATATACCTTCATCGTCTTCTGTAGGAGTTACAATAACCGCGTAACTATTGTCTGTTAGGTCTGGATGTTTCATATGATATTCCTATTTGATTAACTACCCAATTACTTTTGTTCTTGTAGGAGGTAATGGTTGGCCGGATTCCTTTAGCCATGATTGAGGTATGACACGATTAGAATATACAATATCTTTTCTAACACACCATAGAGCATATGATGTTTTAGAGTTTTTGTAAAGCTTATTGTTTTGGTTCTCAAAAACTATACGAATGTCTAGATGAGGATGTTGCTTCTTTATTTCAAGATGTTTCTTTCTATCATGGGCTACCCACCTGCCCTTAACCTCTATGATAATACCATTGTCTAGTATAAAGTCAGGGGTGTATGTTCGTACTGCGTAGTCTACCCATTCTATCTTAATGGTTTCGTACCTAACAGTGTTACCTTCTAGTTCAATCTGTCGTGCTATCTTATGTTCGATAACACTACGAAAGCCCTTCTTCCTTGCTGCTAAGACAAGCTTACTCTTACCCCGCATGTAGTACTGTCTTTGTTCTAAAGGAAGCAGGAAGCTCTGCATCTAACGCAGAGATAGCCATGTTATAACAGTTTGCCTTAGCTGTAAAAGAGTTACGAGTATCGTAGTCACCCTTAGCTATGTACGAAGCATGTTCAAAGTATTCTTTTGCTGATCGTACTCCTAAGAACCAACCAACACTTTGATCCATTAACACACGTACAAAGGCGTAGTAGTCACAGTTTTGCTTACGTGTTACATCAGCTACACTACAGTCGTAATGAGGCTTAGGCTTTACAGTAGTCTTCTTAGTTTTAACATCTACCTTCTGACCATCAACAACGATATCATAGTCCATAGTGTTTTGATGTATACCTCCTATAACCTGTAGAGCTACTAGCTCACCAAGAAAACCAAACACATTACCTTGTCCTCTAGTAATACTACGCCGAAGGATACCCATCTCCTCAGACATATCATGTGCAGTATTTCTCATGTCATTAGAGATTTTAACTTCTATCATTAACTTTCTCCATGTCAACATAAAATACTATAGGTGGATTCTTAGCAGCGGATACCCTTGAAGGTTCCTCTGATAGTGCGCCCTTCCAACAGTCATGTTTGAAAGAGCAGAAGGAACACTGCCTAATCAGCTTATGATTACCAGTTAGCTTGCTCCTGAATGTTTCTGCTTCAGGCTTAAAGCAACGCTCAAAGATGTTGTTGTTAACCTTGTCTGCCGTAGCAGCCAGCTTCTTTACAACCTCCTTTGTATCACTCTCGTATGCTACATACTTGAACTGACCACTGGCTTGATTGATAACCCACCAACCACCAGCAGGTACGTTAGCACCAGTACTGTACACAGCAAGCTGCCCTACATAACCAAAGGGATCATCCTTCTCAAGGTTCTTACCGTCTGTGAACTTGTTGTTGTATGACCACGGGCTAGTAGACTTAATGTCATCTACTGCACCGTCAACAATTAAGTCATACTCTCCAGAGATATCTGTAGTACCTATCTTAGCTTGGATACGCTTAGAGTCTTTGTAACTAACATTAGCCTCTCTTAAAAGACCTTTGAACAAAGCCTCTACCATATCACCAAAGACCATACGCACTAGGAAGGTGGTGTGTAAGGGTTCTTCTTTCTCTGGGTGGTTCTTCTGATACCACAACTGACAAGCAGGTCTACCTAGGTTGGAAGCACGGAGGGTAAAACCCCCCGTACCACCACGCCGTTCACAGAACTGCCGCCGCAAAGATTTAGCTACGTCATCAGCAATCTTACGAATGTTTTCCTCAGACATAGTTTTCTTATTGGTAGTTACCTGTTCTAGATAACTGTGTACTGCTAGTTCTGCTACATGCTCCATGATAAACTAAGCAACGTCAGTTGCGTTAGTGACATCAATGAAACTGTTAACAGTATCTTCATCTTCTAGAGACATATCAGTAGTAGACTTTAGATCATAGGTCTTCTTGATACCTTGGTTAATGTTCTGTACCCATAGCTTGAAGTTAGCAAACAACTCCTTCTCTTCTTCTGCAAGTGGAAGAGTAGAAGTAAAGTCTACCTTAGTAACAGGCTTGTAGATCATGTTGCCATTAGCCATTGCTTCACCTGTAGTAGTTAGTTCAATGCTGTGTTGAGGTAGCAACCGACGATTGCTTGCAAACTTATCAATGACCTGTCCGATAGTCTTGAACGCATCCTTGTTATCAATCTCCCAGATGACAGGGATACCCTCCTCAGATGAGACAGGCTCACCAGTATTGTCTACCGCATCGTGCATTGTAACCAGACCAAACAAAGCACGTACTCGTTTAACTGACATGAACAGTTTCTGTTGTGCTTCAGGTAGGTCACCCCAGTTCTTGATGTATCCAGCAGGACGACCACAGTTTACCTTGCCATCAGTATCAATCAGATCATCACGGCCAAACTGTGACTGGCCTACCATGACAGACTTTACGAACCGTCCCTTACGCCCTTGATCGTCAGGCTTAACGTAAGGTACATACCGACTGTAGAAAAACTGCTGAAGGAAAGGTTTGAAAGATATCTTATCTGCGTAGCTAAAGTCTCCATTAGAATCTTGCAAGCGGTAAGTACCCCCCGGCACTACCTCAACCTGTCGTGACTTACCCTTGACTTGCTCAGTACCCATGATGGACTGATGCCAGATACGAAGGCGAGCCAGTGAAGAGTTGCTAGATTCAGCAGCAGCAGAAGATTGTACAGCAATGCCCATAGCTTCTGCCATGCTGTCGAAGTTATTAGTTGTGTCTAGTGTTACGATGTTATTCATTTAATTCTCCATGTGTAAAAGAAATACCAGTATACTTATATTCTCACAATTATCAAGCTATATCTTCCATAATCATCCAGTTTTTTCCTGACTTAGGTTCTAGTACAAGAGGAACATCTAGTGCCACATTAAACCTAGCAAAGATTGTTGAAGGTAACTGCTCAATAGTTTCCTCTACCGTCTTAACTACAGTAGCTTGCTCGTTAGGGTACACATCAATGACAGCACTATCGTGTACACTGTTGACTAGAATACTCTTGAGGTTTTTCAACCGCATATTTCTTTCTAGCAAGAGTAGCGTAGTCTGAACAATGTCTGCGGCAAATGATTGCACAGGATAATTTTTAACCATTGTAAAGTTTGTAATCTTACCAGAGGGTAGCCGTCTTGTGTTAGGAAACTCAAACTGTCTACCCGAAGGTGTTGTTACGTAACCATGTGTCATCACCTCATTAGCTAGATCACGATGCCATGATGCAATACCCTTGTATTTAACTAGAAAGTTTTCGTAGTAGGAAGCTTCAGAAGGTGTACGCCCAAAGCCTGTAGCACCAAACAAAGGAGCGAAGGTATGTTCCTTAGCCTGTTGCCTAGTAATAGTCTGACCAGCCTCAGTAATGATAGACGCAGTATAACTATGCACATCAAAGCCTGTCTGTATTTCTTCTATAGCAAGTTTGTCTTTGCTTAACTCTGCTGCAACTCTAAACTCCAACTGAGCAAAGTCAGCCTCAAGTACTGTACCATTATCCCAACGAGAAGTAAACACTTTCTTGATAGGAAACGTGTTGCCTCGTGGCATATTGTGTAGGTTAGGTGAGTCAGATGCCAACCTACCAGTACTAGTCCGATGCTGTGTCATACGAACGTGAAGCCTACCATCTGCTTTAGTAAAGGTTTGTATGCCATCTACGAAAGCAGATAGGTACGTGTCTAGTGCTGATAGCCTACGTACCTTGAACAAGAAGTCCCTAGCACTTTCCATGTTGTTACTGATAGCAACCTTTTCAAGGAACTCTAAGGTTCGTTTGTCTGTCTTAAAGCCATGAGCAGCAATGAAAGAATTAGCACCGACACTGAACTTTAACCCAGCCACTTTGGTGTTAGGTACAAAGACTACACCTGCTGTGTCACAGTTAAGGCAACGACGCTTGGCCTTACCCTTGCTACCATCTTTCTTTCTAGGGAATGAGTAACCCTTACCCTGACATACAGTACACTGGAAGACTTGAGTCTTGTAGATAATATCACTGTTGTTCTCTACAATAGAATAGAACTCTTTCTTCTTAGTGTACATAGGAAAGAGAGATGCCCATGTGGACTTGTCTTTAGGCTTACGACTGTAGATCACCCTACTCAATTGTTCTGGAGAAGATAGGTTGATAGGTGTATCGCCCATAAGCTTGTGTACCTGCTCTTCAAGAGAAGCTACTAACACAGCACGCTCTTCAGTAAACTCCTTACGAACATCCTCCAGTACATCAAGGCTAACCTTAAAGCCTCGTTGATATACACGAGCAAGTAGTACACACATGTCATTAGTCAAGTCTAGTATAGGCTGCAGAGGACTGTACGTTTCCTTGAACATCTTCTTACGTAGTTCATTAGATAGTTCTTGGGTACTACGTACATCCTGTAAGCAATACTCAAGCAGTTCATCTTTAGGTATTGAGTCAACAGTAACACCCTTCTTAAGATACTCTGACAGGGTACCGAGCTTCTGATTAGCTAGCTCATACCTCTCAGCTACTGCGTCAAGAGACAACGGCAACTTCACTGATCGTTGCAGTACATACTCTACCAGTAGTGTATCAAAGACTGGACCATCATACTCGAAGCCACACTCCCACAGCCAGATCAATTCATGCTGTGCATTGTGACATATAAGTACAGTAGCCTCCGATAGTAACTCTTGTAAGGCAACATGGGCATCGTTGCTATACTCTACTTCTTTGTGGTTAAACCAGAAGTGATGTTCCACCCCCGTATCTGTCTTAGCACACACAAGCACTAACTCGTTACCCTCAGTGAAAGGGTCCAGCATAAGCTTTCCCTCTGGGGAACGACATGCTGTGTTCTCTATGTCAATAGTTAGTTTCATTACGCTTCGTACCTCGCTGTTAACGGGTTAAGTACTGTCGTAACTTTACCATGACGACCAGTGAGTTTGTTCTTAACGATACACCAGTGCCTAGTCCAATCTTCCTCCTCTTGTCCATCAAACGTGGGGTTGTTAGTGATACATATCAAGAGGTCAGCTTCAGATGCCTTACCTGTTTTCGATCCTTCAAGCATTGACATGCTGGCATTGACCTTACCCTCTGCCTCTGCCGACAACTGTGACATAGCAAAGATAGCTGTGTTGTATTCTTTACCTACAATACGTAGTCGAATGTACGTAGCCTTAAGCTGCTCATGTCCAGCAGTGAATGTACCTCCGGGCAAAAACTTATCAGCCATGTCTGCGATTAAGATGTCAGGCTTGTATGCTTTAACTGCACCTTCTAGCCTGTCCATGTCCCAGCTTGTAGCGTCAGAGATAAACAGATTATCTTTAAGTAAAGCAATACGCTTTTCTGCTTGGCTCTTGTTCTTTCTGATCTCATCAAGGGACATACCACAACAGGCAGTGAGGTACCTACCGGCTACACGAGTAGCACGTTCCTCATTAGCCAGCACCATAACCCGTGCCCCTTGCTCAATGAAGCCACCGGGACCGGCACACAAGCTGGCATGGCTACTAGTCTTGCCTGTGTTAGGTCGTGCAGCAGCGACAATCAACTGACCGGCATTGATACCCGGAATCATTTGAGCAACAGTAGGTATGTTGATAGTCCACTTAAACTCTAGATCATTCTGTGTAAGTAGATACTCAATGTCTATAGGCTCAAAGTCTACCCGTAGAGAAGGGGTAAAGTTATCTGCATGTTGATCAATGAACTCACGTACTGGGTGTAAGGATGTGATCTCCCCATTGGCTATCTTAAACGACAGGTCAGCCAACTCATCAGCAGATGCTTCACGGTTTAACTGGGTCAGCACATCATGTGCTACCTCTTTGGATAGAGGCTGCTGTGTAAGAACCTTCTGAAAGATACTACGATACACATCCTTCTGTGCAGAAGTAAGTGCAGGATTAGCAGCGAAGAACAAAGCTTCTAGGTCATCAGTACCTAAGTCTTCCTTGTATCTAAACATAGCATCATCAAGGACACGCTTGATTGATTTAGTTTCCTTCGATCTGAACACGCCTTGTCGTGCAAAGACTTTGTTAGTGTCATAAAACTCTTTGTTCAAGAGCGTCTTCATTAGTCCGAGTTCCATACTCATCCTGCAAACTTCCTTAAATAAGCCATGTCTGATGGCATCCTATATTTGATATCGTCCTGTAAGTTTAGTGCATAAACATTTGGAAAGGTAGACCTAAGTGTTGAGGTAATCTGTAGTGTCTTACGTTTAGCATCAGGGTCTAGTGCAACAATGATCTTTGAATAAGGTTTAAGGTAGTCAACGTATTGGGCAAGAAGGTTAGTACCTAACAACCCAAAGCCTACCAAATTCTCCATCTCACCGACAACACTTGCCGAGACACAATCCTCCACAACCACCACAACCTCACCCTCCCCATATACGTAAGGGACTTGTGCTTCACCATAGCGTTTCCATTTAGGTACGTAGGTGTTACCTCCAACAGCACGACCAGTAGCATCGACAATTTTTCTATCCTTTTTAACTAGGAATACAACGCGATCTTCCTTGACATCATACCTAGTGTCTATGTGTCTAGCGTTCAAGTCATACTGCAACATCCACTCATTCATTGCAGGGTGTGACCTTACCCAATGGGTAGGCTCATTAAATTCTACGTTCTTTTGTGCCTTGCTTTCTTTCATGTTGCTTAGGTCAGCAAGAGTAATAGGTCTACAGGACTTACCTGACAGCTTACAAGTATTCTTATAACAGTTGTATAGTATACCTCCTATGTTTCTTGAAACAGTGAACGTGTTTCTACCCCCACATACCGGACAGTCACCACGGTAAGAGGCGTCTATATCCAGTGGTGGTATCTGATCGAGGGCTGCTTGTAATAACATAGCCTACCTGTAACCGTAGTGCATTATAATTCCACTGAAGTATATCACAAGTATAGCAGAGTTCAACACAATTAAAGCACGATCAAACCATAACAAACCAACACACAACCATAGCGACACACCCGCTGCCATAATAAAAAGATTGTAGGGTTCAATATCATATGAGTTAAACACTGCCCCAACAATAATTGTAAACGTAGCCAGCCACTTGATGTACCAACTAAGGTCGTGCGTTGGTGTTTTCTTTTTCACTTCACACCTCATTCATTAAGTTGAAAGTTTCTTTTAGTTGCTGCGTTCCTAGCCTGATCAACACTGATCCTAGTGTATGGTGTAAGACTAGCACGGCTCTTGTGTCCACTGAAAGACATCATCTCATTATCAGTAGCACCATGATTAGCTAAGTCAGTCAGCACTGTACGGCGTATGTCCCTGAACTGTAGCTTATCTGGTATGTTAGCTGCCCTTGCTAACCTCCTGAAAGTATGGCGTAATCCGCTTTCAGTGTATGGTTCCATAGTGTTAGGATTGGGTACAACCCAAGGTTGAAATGCATAGTACTCCTTTTGATCAGTGATCATTCGCTTAAGGTTATCCGAGATAGGTATGCCGGGGATATGTTCTCTAGTTTTTTCAATAGACTCACGAACATATAGCTGCTGCTCTAAGTCAAAGTTTTCCCATTGTACTAACCTCATATCTCCAGCACGTTGACCTAGCTCTGCATTGATACGAATGAGTAGGCCAATGTTTCTCCATCGCCTCTCAGCGAAGGCTGTCTTGAGTATGCTCTCAAAGTTAGCGTTAGTCCAGACAGTATGTCTCGGTGCTGCTTGCATCCTTTCTACTAGTGACCAAGGGTTCCTGTCTAACAGATCGTGTTTTATTAACACGTTCCATGCTCGCACTGCTACCTGCACTGTGTAGTTAGCACCACGAACACCCTCACCCTGTGACTGCTTAATCATTAGGTAGTACAAGTCTTGGCAGGTAGAAGGTCTAAGCTTGTCAATAGCTACACTACCTACAGTCTTACCTTTGTACTGCAGTTCACATAGCTTACGTAGTAGGTACGCATACTGATTGCGAGTAGCGTCACGCCGGATGGCTATAGTAAACTGAGGAAGACTAAGATACTTATCTACAACATCACTTAAGGTTTTTAATGAGGACATGTACATACTCCTCTAGCTCTTTTATTTTATTTCTAAGCCTAAAGATTTCATCATCAACTGAAGGATCGTAGGTAGCTATTAACTTATCTAAATACCACTGGCACTTATTCAAATCCTCTACTGGCTTACCCTTGTAGGTGTGCCGCCAGAGATACTTGAAGCAATTACCAGATAGGTATCCTTGTAGTTGTTCTGTGTTTAAGAAAGCCTCAATCGCCTGTATGCACTCGATCTGTCCAGTGTTGTAGTGCGAAGGGCTGTTAACATTATCAAGGGAGTTGGCTGACGACATAGCTGCACTCCTCCATCTCCTGTATTTTATTTCTAAGTCTAACGATCTCATCAGCAGCATCGTTTAAAAGACCAGTCCAATAAGGCGCTAGTGTGGGGCGCATTGTTCTAAGTACTTCAACAAGGTCTTGTTCTTGAGCTTTCATAATGTACCATACTCCTTTTGGTCTATTGTATAATATACATTGCCTAATGCAGACAGATGTATGTAGTGCTGACATACCATACATGGTTTAGCTAGTCTTGTCGAGCCATCTTTACCCAAACGAATAACATACATCGTCAGCCCCTCAATGTTATCCAACCCTGCTCTAAACATAGCGTGTGTCTCAGCGTGAAGACACGGGTACTCAGTAACCCTAGCCAGCTTAGTGTGTGTCTTGTAACTATTAAAGCCAGCCGAGATCACATGAGTATCTCGCATCACCACTGCACCTAACCTAAACTTACCACGACCTACACCAGTAGCACATAAGGCTGCTGTTCTAGCGTGATCAAATCCTCTAGGTACCATCTAGTAAATAGGCGTGCCATCGCCACCCCAGATTTTGTCACCTGAAACCAGTGCATCTGCAAGAGGGTCACGCTCTTCTTTCTCGTTCCTGTCACCAGTACCGCTGAACTTGTTTATAAACGGCAGGTCTTCTTCTTCTTCTTCTGTTTCTTTAACACTAACAGCCCTTAAGTCCTTGATGATAGCCATAACTTCATTGGCATCATCCCATGATAGACGCCTTACCTTATTCAGGATGACCTCGGCGTTCTCTTTAGTAATTAGAAAGTACTTCTGATCTGACATGCTTAACCTCCACTATGTCCTGCTGCCATGCGAGCCTTCAAGGCTTGCTTTATCTTATCTTCTTGCTCCTTATCACCACCCATAACGATGACATGGTTCTCAAACCAAGAGGCACGGTCCTCCTCTTTCTTTTTCTTATTGGGTCCACCTGCTTGCGCTCGTGCCCTTGCTGCTTTGATTTTGTCTGCCATAATTATCTATCCTTGTATAAGATGTTTCCAACTGATGGGGAACTCAATAGCACAGTGATTACTTATAGACTGTGCCACCTCTCGTGTCTCTGCTTGAGCGTCCTCCTTTAATCTTAGATTACATACACGACTGAATGCATATAGACTACCAGACCAGTACCAACTTGTCATCGTCGATTGTGGTAGCACCATTCTTGCTTGTTCAGGACAAATTTCTTCATAGGGGTAAATGTTGTATGTACCAATTTCTGTTGGTTCTATAGTGTGCCGGGGCTTGGCCGTTAACCTTAGCAACATACCGTAAGCCTTCAAAGATGCAGCATAAGCGTCCTTCATTATACCATTAGCAATACTTTGCGATGCGATAGGCTCAGACATGCTGCCCTGCTTCTTATCTACTGCCCTACGCCTCCACTCAGTAGGAGAATAGAACTCAGGCTCGCTATCCACATACCTACGGCTGACCTCATTCCATGCCAACCCTACCTGATGTTTCTGTAGTTGTCGTGCTACAAAGATAGGCGCATCGATCTTAAACTGCATGAACACATGACTGAATGGTGACCAATGCCCATGCACCGCAAGGAACTTGATTAACTTCTCATCGCCTTCATCTAGTTCTTCCTTGTGTTTAGCAAAAGATACACGGGCAGCATTAGCTAC
>Ga0114999_10009274_pt1 | contig 10804 bp, 8 predicted proteins | sample ArcticOcean_MG_C_3_FD_89820 | JGI IMG/M metagenome (GOLD analysis project Ga0114999, IMG submission 89820) | Marine microbial communities from western Arctic Ocean - ArcticOcean_MG_CB8_126 | ecosystem: Environmental > Aquatic > Marine > Oceanic | place: Arctic Ocean: Canada Basin | collected... | reverse complement strand
TTGAAATAGCGGAAGCGATCTTTCATCCGCGAAGGCTACGAACCACCCGTCTCCGCATCAACCCCGTTTGCTTTGACAGTGCCCGTCGTTGCATTCATCTGGGGTTCTTTCACGCCAAGGCCTGTTTCTGCGTATCGCTCTGTGTCAGGTGCGCTAGAGTGGCGTCATGACGAAACTCTCCGTACTCGATCTCGCCTATATCGGCGAAGGCTTCACCCCGGCCGACGCGCTGGCAAACGCTCTCGACTTGGCGCAACACGTCGAAGCGGCCGGCTACGCGCGCTTCTGGCTGGCCGAACACCACAACCTGGCGGGCATCGCAAGCGCCGCCACTGCGGTGTGCATCTGCCACGTCGCCGGTGGCACCAAGACGATCCGCGTCGGCGCTGGTGGCATCATGCTGCCGAACCATTCCCCAATAGTGATTGCGGAGCAATTCGGCACATTGGCGACGCTGTTCCCCGGCCGCATCGACCTTGGCCTGGGTCGGGCGCCGGGCACCGACCAGCGCACCTTGCGGGCGCTGCGGCGCGGCCTGGACTCGTCGGAATATTTCCCGCAGGACGTGGTCGAGCTGCAGGCCCTGCTCGGACCGCCGCAGGAGAACCAAGCGATCCACGCCATTCCTGGCGAGGGTACCAACGTGCCGCTGTGGATTCTGGGTTCCAGCCTGTTTGGCGCCCAGCTCGCTGCCATGCTCGGCCTGCCCTACGCCTTCGCCTCGCATTTCGCCCCGCAGGCGCTGATGGATGCGGTGTCGATCTACCGCGAGCGGTTCCAGCCTTCGGCGCAGCTCGCCAAGCCCTATGTCATGGTTGGCTGCAACGCCATCGTCGCCGATAACGAGGACGAGGCGAGGCGCCTGTTCACCACGCCGCAACAGCAGTCTACCCGCATGGTCCGCGGCACCCGTGGCCAGCTGCCGCCACCGGTCGAGGATATCGAGAGCTTCTGGTCGCCGATGGAGAAGACGCAGGCGTCGTCGATGTTGGCCTGCTCGTTCTACGGCTCGACGGCGACGATAAAGGCCAAGCTGGCGCCGCTGATCGAGGCCACCGGTGCGGACGAACTGATGGTCGCGGCGGCGATCTGGGACCATGAGGCTCGGGTGCGCTCATTCGATCTGCTGGCCCAGGCCATGGGATCGAGCTGAGTGCGTCCGAGCGGTTCTGCATGTAGACGGACCGGCGGCACCGTCAAAGCAAACGGGGTTAAACGGAGAAGGGTGGTTCGTGGCCTTCGCGGAGGAAAAACACGTTCCGCTATGTCAATTCGTCGCCCGAGATCATTCTCCTTACGGTGATGCTTTCCATCCGTTACTCGCTGCCGGGTCAAAGACACCTTGTTCGGGCCCGGTGTCACTCTCGGTCAAGCCACCAGCAGCAGCACCGACGGCTTGCCACAACCAGTATCTCGGGCCGCGGATCCTGATGACCATATCGTTGAGATGGCAACGATCATTGGAGCGCAGGGCGCGCGGACGGCTGCGACAGAGAGTGCCCGCAATCAGCCGCCCTAACTTCTGAAATCAGCGTTGCGCCGTCTCGTTCGATACATCAATGCCGCGCGCGGCCAGCAAATCCTCGACATAACGACTCGAAAGCGCGAACCGAGCATAATATTATATGGCATGCAGGACGATCATGGGCGGGAACCGATATCGCTTGATAGATATCGCAATCATACGGCGGTGGTAACGAACCCCCGCCTGCTCCGGTCACAGACCTAGGGCGTCAATGCCCGCCAAGGGGCAATTTCGGATCCAATTTACTGAGCACCTCAGCTCCGTCTTCCGCCACCACAAGGGTGTGTCCGAGGGACATGGCGACACCGGTATCGGGATCGGCCAACATGGCGTGGAGAAACAGGACCATGCCCGACTGCGCCGGAGTCGGATTGCCGGAATAGAGCATTGGCGGAACGTCCATCCAGATCGGACGGTAGGTTGCCCCCAAAGAATAGCCGCATGCGGCGAACCGGTTGACCTGGTGGCCGGCCTCATCGAATACGCGGCGGTGGGCGTCGTCGATTTCGCCGACCGGGCGGCCGGGCTGTGCCGCTTCGGTCATGGCGCCGATTGCATCGCGCACGACGGTGAACATCTCGCGATGTTGCGGCAGGGGCGCGCCGACAACGGCGGTACGCATAATGCAGGCGTTATAGCGGTGGTAGGTCGCTGCGAACTCTAGGGTGACCTGATCCTGCTCCTCGACAATGTGCTCGCCGCACACACCGCGCCCATACAGCGCCCTCGGTCCGGAATTGACCAATGGACCGGCGGGGGGCGCGTCGCCACCGCCGCCGAGAATAACCGAGAGCCCAGCGGCGGCGACTTGGGTATCAAGACTCCCGGGCCGGCAGTTTTCGACCATGGCCAGCAGGGCATCGTCGGCGAGGGCCGCAGCCTTGCGAACATAGGCGAGTTCGGTCGGTGATTTCACCACCCGCAAGGATTGAACGACGTGCGAAGCATCGATCAACTCGCACCAGCCTGACAAGGCCACTCTTACACGCTCCCAGTTGAACCCTGTCAGGCCATAGGTCGACAGTTCGACGCCGATCCGCGTGCCGGCCAGCCCCTTTTCCTCGAGTATCGACTTGAGATCGTTCGCGGGATTTGCGCCTTCGGCGTCGTACCAGACTCGGATGTCGGTGATCGTCGAGGTTTCTTTCGCCTGTTGCACGTCCGGGCGCCGCGTCAGCAGGGTGATTTCATCCGAGTCGGCGGTCAAAACGGCGCATTGAAAGAAAACGTAACCGCCGGTGTCATACCCGGTGAGATAGAAATTGCTTTCCTGCGCGAAGATCAGCAATGCGGACAGATCCCGCTCCTTCAATATCCTGCGCGCGTTGGCGACCCGCGCGGCGTATTCCTGGCGCTCGAAATGCATAGTTTCTTACCTTGTTCGGGTTTCTAGACGGGGATCTCGCCTAGGACGGTCACACGCCGTAACCGCCGTGGAATTTGGGAATCGAAGGCCTCGCGCGCATGGGTGCAGCAGCGGTTGTCCCACATGACGACATCGCCGTTTCGCCAATCGTGATGCCAGACGAATTCCGGCCGCGTCATATGCACCCATAGTTCGGTGAGCAGGCGGTCGCTGTCTTCCACCTTGCGGCCGAGGATATAGCCGTAGCCGTTGCGGCCCAGATACAGGGCTTTCCGGCCGGTGCCCGGATGGGTGCGAACGATGGGGTGCGCCGCGCCGGGTCCCTTCGACTTGTCCGTCACGGACTCGAACCCGGCACGCAATTCGCCCATTGCCGTATAGGCGAAGTCATGGATGGAGCGCGCTTCTTCCACCTGCCCCGCAATCTCGGCAGGCAGCGTTTCCCAGGCTTGATACAGATTGGCGAAACGGGTTCGCCCGACTCCCGACGGCACATCCACAGCGTAGAGAATCGACGCCGATGCGGGTTTCTCGAACATCGACATATCGGTGTGCCAGGTCGCCTCGTCCGAGGGACGGGCGCCGGGCGGCACGCCGTCCTCGGGTTGGTTGGAGATGATTTCGATTTCCGGCGCAGTTCCGTCCGGCTTGCCGCCGTAAGCCAGCCCTTCGGTCCGGTGGAGTTCTCCGAAGCGGCGGCCGAAGGCGATGAGTCTTTCATCGTCGAGGGTCTGGCCGCGAAACAGCAAAACGAGATGCTCGTGCCATGCGTCCCGAATGGCGCCGATCATCTCGTCCGAGAGATCGGCCGCCAAATCGACACCGCATATTTCCGCGCCAAGCGCGCTTCCGGTCGGCCGGATGGCCAGCCCCGGTTGTGCGCCTGACTCACCTGTTGCCGTAGCCATGTCTTTGTCTCCGCGTCATGCGGCGTAGTAGGGTGCTTCGCTTTTTACCGTGACACGGTGAAGCAGCCGCTGGCTGTTGGGATCGAAGGAGCCGCGCGCATGGGCGACGCAACGGTTGTCCCAGACGATCAAGTCGCCGACCCGCCATTCGTGTTCCCAGATGAACTCCGGCTTGGTGATATGGGCCCACAGGGCGTCGAGGAGCCGATCGCTTTCCTCGACCGGCAGATCGAGGATATAGCCGTTGCCGATACGGCCGATATAAAGCGCCTTCTTGTCGGATTGCGGATGCGTGCGGACGACGGGATGGCGTGCCCCGGGGCCTTTGCTCTTGTCGGTGACGGCTTCATGGCCACGCCGGATTCCGCCGCCGGCCAGGTATGCGGAGTCATGGATCGAGCGGCGCCCTTCTACCGATTTGCGAAGGTCTTCGGGCAAAGTTTCATAGGCACGCACATTATTGGTGAACCGGGTGTTTCCGCCCGATGGCGGAATTATCTCGGCATAGAGAAACGTTGCAGATGAGGGAATCTCGTACATGGACATATCCGTATGCCAAACCGCTTCGCTCGCCCCGAGCGCACCGATCGGCTTGCCGTCGCACACGATGTTCGAGATCAGCTCGACTTCCGGCGGCAGTTCGTCGGGTTTCCCGCCATACTCGTAGCCGTCCGCGCCGTGCAGTTCGCCGAACCGGCGGGCGAATGCAACCAATTGGTCGTCGTCGAGTTTCTGATCTCGGATCAAGAGAACGAAATGCTCATGCCATGCGTTCTCGATTTCCGCGAACACCTCCGTCGGCATTGGTTTGGTGAGATCGACGCCGCGAATTTCAACGCCCAGCGCCTTTCCGGTGGGCACGACTTCCAGATTGTCCATCGTGTTCGCACAAGTCTTCATGATGTTTCCTCCACAAACGGGTTGTTGTGCAGTAGATGAATCGGGCGATCCTGGCGTGGCTTCATCGCATCAGGCCGTCCGGAACCTCGGAGCCGGATTGTCGTCCGCGCCGGCGCAGAACTTCGGCAACGAATAACAGGAACAGGGAAAGAATGATCAGCATGGCGGCGACGGCCGCGATCGTTGGATCGATCTCCTCGCGAACGCTGTTCCACATCCTCTTCGGCAGGGTGGTAGCGCGTGTGCCGCTGATGAAGATCGCAATGACTAGTTCGTCGAATGACGCAAGGAACGCGAACAGCGCGGCTACGACCACAGCCGGCTGAATCAAAGGAAAGGTTATTTTCCAGAACGCCGTGACGCGCCCCGCTCCGAGTGTCCACGCCGCCTGTTCCAAGGTGACGTCGACTTTCGCGAGAGCCGCTGACACGACAACGACGACGTAGGGAACGGCAATAACCGAATGGGCCAGGATCAGGGCCGTCCGGGTACCAATCAATCCGTATCCGGCAAATTGGTAATAGAGCGCGACGGCGAGCACGATCGTCGGGACGATGATGGGAGCCAGGAGCAGGCCGAGCACAGCCTTCTTGCCGGGGAAGCGCCCGCGAACGATCCCGATGGCGGCCAAGGTGCCGGCGGCCGTGGACAACAGCATTGCGACGGTTGCGACCTCGAAACTCGTTATCGTGGGGCGCACCCAATCCGGCCGCCCGAAGTAATTTTCGAACCACCGCGTCGAATAACCCGGTGGCGGGAATTGGAGAAACGGCGCGTCGCTGAAGGCGAGTGGAAAGACGATGGTGATCGGCGCCACCATGAAGAAAAGAACGGCCCAGCCGACTACGCCCGAGAATGAAGGCAGGGGCAGACGCAGCAACAATGGGGCCCAGCGGCTTTGCTCTCGGCCAAGCCGTCCGGTGGAGGTGAATGGCCGCGTCGCTGCCGCGCGGATGCGGAGTATCCAGGAAATCACGCTGCCGATCAGCGGAGACTCGTTCCCGCCACCGGCAAGTACCCGGTTGTAGAGGGTCACGAGTAGCAAGGTGGCCAGCAAGAGGGCGACGGACATTGCGGAAGCCAGCGGCCAGTTGAACAGGCGGTTGACATGGCGCTCGATCAGCATGACGAAGGTCGTGTCAGAGAGCCCGCCGAGCAGGGCAGGGGTTACGAAGAATCCGATGGCAAGAATGAAGACCAGGAGCGAGCCGGCGAGAACGCCCGGCAGGCTCAGGGGCAGGAAAATCAGGAAAAAGGCCGAAGCCTTGCCGGCGCCCAGGCTGCGCGCGGCGGACATCAGCCGAAGGTCGATCCGCTGCATGATCGCATAGAGCGGCAGGACCATGAACGGCAGCATGATATGGACCATGCCGATATAGACGCTCGTGCTGTTGTAGAGCAGCGTCATGGGAGCATCGGTGATGCCCAACGCCATGAATCCTTCGTTCACCAAACCCTTGCGGCCCAGGATAACGATCCAGGCATAGGTTCGGACGAGCAGGCTCGTCCATAGGGGAAGAATCACCAGAAGTGCGATGAAGCGCCGCGTCGTATCGGACGACCGCAACATCAGATAAGCGACAGGGTAGCCCAGGAGGAGGCAAAGGCCCGTGACGGTTATCGCCAGCCAAAGCGTCCGTACCAGAACGGCCAGCAGAATGTCGTCGCCGACGAGGCTCTGATAGAAGTCCAGGGTCCAGCCGTCTTCGCCGAAGCTCAGCAGAAAGATCTGGGCAAGCGGTGCGATAAAGACGCCGAGCAGCAAAAGCAACGCGGGCACGAGCAGCAGCAGGCTCAGCAATCGCCCTTGTTCGGCGAAGGAACGTTGCTTCGTGGGGGCATTCCCGGCGGTGGCTCGGGTGGCGGATACGCTCGTCACGATTCGTCGAGCCTCTAATCGCCGGCTTGGGACAAGGCAGGCGCAACGCCCACGCGATGTGACGCGATCCGGCGCTCAAGACGGTCCAGAAGACGGTCCAGTTCGGTGTGATCGATAGCCGAAAGGTGGGCTCCAGGCCGCCGCAGATGAGCGGTCGCGATAAGGCCACGGCGGCGCAGGATCTCTTTTCGAACGGCAAGGCCGAAGCCGGGCTGCTGTTCGTAGCGCAACACCGGGAGATAGGCGTCGAACAGGTCGTCCGCCGCGTCTTGGTCGCCCGCGGTCATCAGGCGCAGGACCTCGACTAGCATTTCCGGATAGGCGAAGCCGGTCATGGCTCCGTCCGCGCCTCGGCCGAGTTCGAGCGGATAGTAGAGCCCACCGTTGCCGACGACGATGGAGAGCCGTCGCAATCCGGCGGCTTCGCTTTCGGCGCGAATCCGGCTGAGTTTCGTCAGACCTGGGCAGTCCTCGTGCTTGAACATTACGAAGCTTTCAACCTCTGCGATCAGCCTGAGAACGACCGCAACGGTGAAATGCGTCCCGGTCGCCTGCGGATAATCCTGCAGGCACAATGGAATGTCTGGGCCCAGGGTGTCGGCGACGGCTGAGATGTAGCTGTAGACCTCGTCGTCCGTCTTCAAACCGTTGGGCGGGGACACCATGACCCCTGCGGCGCCGGATTCCATGGCTTCGTTCGAAAGATCCTTCAGGCCGCGCAGGGACGATTGACTTACGCCGACCACGATTGGGAGGCGGCCGTCGCAGCGGTTCAAAACGTGCCGGGCGAAATTCACGGATTCGTCGCGGGTCAGCTTATGCGCCTCGCCCATCATCCCTAGCACGGTGATGCCGGCGACGCCGCAGGCGATGTAGTGATCGATCAGACGATCGGCGCTGTCGAAATCCAGGTTACCGGTATCGTCGAAGGGCGTGGCCGCAATGACAAAGACTCCCTGGCTCTGCTCGCTGATCCTGTGTCTCGGCATCGATGTGCCTCTCCTTTTCCGTGTGCAGATTCTATGAGCCGGAAACGATGAGCTCGCGTGGGAATGCGGTCAGCCGCTCAGAACCGGAATCCGTGATCGCGATCGTTTCCGATAGTCCGAAGCCGCGCGCCAGAAGGTAAGTGTGAAACGTCATGCCGGGGAGAAAGTTCCAATCCGCCGCTGGGCTTGCCTCCAAGGCCTCACCGCCCGATGGCGGCAGCAATAGGCCGACCGAATAGAAGGTCTTGTTGGTGTATTGCGTCACCAAACCCTCGCCCAACATGCGCGACCGGTAGATGCGGTCTGGCGTAGTGGCGGGAACGCCCGGGGCGACGGCGGCTATGGCCTCGTCCTGAATCGCTACAAGGTGCTCGGCGAAGGCGATTTCATCGGGTGCTGCCCGGCCGACCTTGATCGGCCGCATGAAACGGGCGTGGTAGTGCCGAACGCAGGGGATGGTTTCGAGTTGAACCGTATCGCCGGCCTTGAGGACTCGGTCGGTATAGCTGCCGTGAAGATGCAGCGCGCCTTCACCGGAGGACAGAACGCCAGGGCCTGGAATATCGCTTCCGGACCGGATCATGGCATCACAGATTGAAGCCGCGAGTTCGCGCTCGCTCGTGCCGGGGCGGGCGGCTTTCGCCGCGGCGGCCATCCCGGCCTCCGCACAACGGCCGGCATGGCGCATATAGGCGATTTCTCGCGGCGATTTGATAAGGCGCAGGGAGCGGGCGATGTCGCTGGTATCCGTTAGCTCGGCACCGTCCAGCGCGGCCGCGATCGCTGAGAAACGGGCCGCGGAGAGCGGCCAGGCCGACATTTCGATACCCAGTTTCGGCCGCGAGCCGAGGAGTACGCGGACCATGGCCGCCCCGATGGCGATTGGGTCGTCCGTATCGGTCCAGTAAGCGTGACCCTGAAAGGCGGCGGTGCGTTCGAGATAGTAGGCCTCAACATCCCGGCAGCAGATCATCGGTTCGCCGGTGGCGGGCACGACCGCAAATTGGAATGACGAATAGCCGCGCGTGAAGAACCCGGTCATCCAGGTCACCGATTCGGGTTGGAAGAGCAGCACGCCGTCGAGCTGCTTCGCGGCGATCTCGGCCTGCAACCGTTCTAGGCGCGCGGCATACTCTTCGAGCGGAAACCAGGATTCGACCAACCCCGGAAGGTCGCGAACGACGCCTGAGCTTGTATCGGACATTTGATTGGTGCCGTCGGAATGTAGGAGAGGCAAATCTGCAGGAAGAAACCGGCCCCGCCACTAGGCGGCGGGGCCGGTTGACGCGGAACTACTGGAGAGTGAACTTGTTCCACATCTCCTGGTTCTTCTCGAGGTTGTTTTTGCCGTCCGGTCCGACCGTGGCCCAGAACTCGGCATTTAATAGCACCTGCTTATCTAGGTGGTCGGGATGCGAAGGAAGGATGCGCGCCTCGTCTTCGGTCAGATAGTCGAACGTCTTGAGATTGACCGGCCCGAGCGGTTGGATTTTGACCAGGGCGGCCTGAATTTCCGGCCGGGTCGCGAACTCGATGAACTTCATCGCGTTCTCGTAATTCTTCGCGCCCTTGGGGATCATCCAATAGTCGAACTGCATCAGTCCGCCGTTCCAAACGAAGTTGACCGGCGCACCATCCTTCATCAGCTTGAAGATTCGACCGAGCGTTGCCGGGGCCACCACGACTTCTCCGTCGACCAGGGCCTGGGGCGGCATTGCCGAAGCGGTCGCGAACTTCACGACATGCGGCTTGATCTTGGCGATGCTCGCATAGGCGCGCTCCATGTCGAGCGGATACAGGTTCTCCTTCGAAACACCATCCGCGAGAAGTGCGTATTCGAGCGGCGGAACGACCCAGTCGCCGGCATCGATCATCCGCGGTCCGGGAAACTTCTCGACATCCCATACGTCAGCCCAGCTTTGGGGATGGTTGTCGCCCGGGAAAGCCTCGGTGCTGTATGCGATGACCTTGGTATAGAAGAAGTTGCCGATACCGTACGGGTGAACGACTTCGGGCACGATGTCCGGCATCATGGACTTGAGGTAGTTGTCGTAGTCGATCTTTTCGGCCAGACCTTCGCGGGCGAGAATCATCAGGTCGCCGGGCGTAATGCCCGAGACATCCCATTCTGTGTTGCCGCTTTCGACCATTGCCTTGATCTTCGCGAGGCTGGGCCCGGTTGCCTCGATGACCTTGATTCCGGTCTCTTCCTCGAAAGGCTTGAACATTGTCTCGCGCTGGGCGTCCTGAAAGGATCCGCCCCAGGACGCGACGACAACACTGCCCTTGTCCTGCGCGACCGCGACATTCGCGCCCGCTGCCAAAGCCCCGGCTACGAAGATTGCCGAGGCGTGTTTCAATAGATGTTTCATAGATCTACCTCCCATAGGTTTCCGCAGTTTTTGACCCGTCGATCGTGACGTCGATCCACGGGGCGAATCCGGTCCTAAGACCCGATCCGCTCGAGGACGGATGACGACATTCGCCGTCATCCCACCAATCCTGGATGTGTGTCTGCCTGGGCAGGGGCAAATGACCCACCGGCCTTGCGACTGGCATATCGCAGGAATTCGCGCAGCATTGTCTTGGCTTTCCCCGCGTCGTCGGCTTCGGTGATCAGCGCGTCGACATCGGCGCCATCGTTTTCCAGGCGCGCGCGGTTTCGGGAGAACCAGGTGGGCGCTTCGGCCCGCGTTATCTCCAGATGACCCTGGACGCCCCAGGCCGGGACTTCTCGGTGGCGCCACATCTGATTCGGGCATTCCGGGGTGTGCCCGAGAACGATCATGTCGCGATGGTCGTGGCGCACCTCGTCGTTGTGCCACACGAACATGCGAACCTCGGCGCCGAGCTCGGCGCAAAGCGGATCGTGCTTCGCGGCGTCGGTCGTCTCCAGATCGAGGTAGCCGACCTCGCAGACTCCACGTCGAAAAACCTGGTCCGGGCCGCAGAGCGCTGAGGCGATGATCTGGCTGCCGAAGCAGACGCCGAAAATGGGAATATCTCGCGCGGCTGCTTCCTCGACCAGATCATGCTGTCGGCGGATCCAATCGATATCGTCGTAGGCCCCCTGGGGACTCCCGGAGAGATAAATCGCGTCATAACCGGAAATATCCTCGGGCATGTCGCCACCGGCAGCCCAGCGGGCCTCAATGTGCCAATCTCTGCTGGCAAACCGATCCAGAATCTCCGGCCGCGCGCCGGCTCTCGGCGTGTTGTTCAGAAACAGGATTGTCG
>Ga0114999_10009272_pt1 | contig 10806 bp, 10 predicted proteins | sample ArcticOcean_MG_C_3_FD_89820 | JGI IMG/M metagenome (GOLD analysis project Ga0114999, IMG submission 89820) | Marine microbial communities from western Arctic Ocean - ArcticOcean_MG_CB8_126 | ecosystem: Environmental > Aquatic > Marine > Oceanic | place: Arctic Ocean: Canada Basin | collected... | reverse complement strand
TGGACGACGTGGCAGAGGGCATACGGGTCGAGGACGTACTTGAGGTTGGCAACTACGCCGTCGGCATACTGTTCAGCGACTTGCACGATACGGGGATCTTCCCGTTCGCACGTCTGCGAGAGCTGTGCGAATTCGAAGCGTCCGCGAGGCCCAGTTAGGCTATCGTCGCCCGCGGTTGCCGCTGACCGCCATCGTGCCACCCTCCTCGGTGTGGGCGCGCTCCTTGAGCGCATCGATGGCCTCGGGCGCGTCCGAGACCGCGGTCAGCTTGCCATTGACCTCCCTTTCAGTTTGCCAATGTTGCCGCTCTTGGCGAGCAGCCAGAGTGACCAGTTGCGCGCCGAGTACTTCATCCGCGGGAACACCCGCAGTAACTCGTCGCCCTGGTATTCGAACCCTTCGTCAGGTCGCCGCATTAGCTCTTCGTAGATCATGGCTTGAAGCGGCGGCAGCCCGCCGTCGGCCGGCAGGCTGTACTCAGTGATGTGGGGAATCTTCCAGCCGCGCCCCTTGTGGAGAGAGTGTCGAACCGTATATTCCTGAACCCTGTTCAGAAATATACTTAGGCTTACGTCTCGCCGTTTTTATTACGTTCTGTACAGCGCATTCCAGCAGAGTATTCCAGCAGAAGGAATGCACGGAACCGAGCGGAAACGCACGGCCCTCGGTCCGGCCTCTGATAGACTACGGCCCGCTGGAGGCGCGATGATGATGGCTGAGAACGACCGCAACCTAAGCATCGACGATGTCCGCCACATCGCGTCCCTGTGCCGCATCGGCATGACCGACGAGGAACTCGAGCGAATGAGTGCCGAGTTGAGCGACTTGGTGGGCGAGGTCGCCTACGTCCAATCGATCGACACCTCGAGGGTTGGCCCTATGGGCCATGCCGCTGACAGCATCGATACCGTGATGCGGGATGATGAGTCATCGCCGCCGCTCAGTGTAGGCGACGTCTTGGCCAATGCCCCACGCCGCGAGGGCGACTACTTTCGCGTCCGGGCCATCCTGGACTAGCGACAGCCCATGGTCGATCTCGCCTCAATCCATTACATGAGCGTTCGGGAGATGTCCGACGCCCTAGCCATGCGTGAGGTCTCGTCGGTCGAGCTGACTCAGGCGCACCTAGACCGCATTTCGGCAATCGACGGCACGGTCGGCGCATACCTCGCGGTCGCCGGGGATGAGGCCATCGCACAGGCTCGCGCCGCCGACGAACGGCTGACCAGCGGCACCCTCACGCCGCTTCTGGGTGTCCCCATGCAGCTCAAGGACAACATGAGCACTCGCGGCATCGCCACCACGTGCGCGTCCCGCATGCTAGAGGGATACATACCCGCGTACGACGCCACGGTGGCACGCCTGCTGGCGAACGCTGGCACAGTGCTGCTGGGCAAGGGCAACATGGACGAGTTCGCCATGGGCTCGTCCACCGAAAACTCGGCGTTCAAGCCCTCGCGGAACCCCTGGGACACGGAACGCGTCCCAGGTGGCTCTAGCGGAGGGCCGGCAGCAGCCGTGGCGGCAGGCGAGGCCGCCTTCGCTCTCGGCTCGGACACCGGCGGGTCCATCCGCCAGCCAGCTGCATTCTGCGGCATCGTTGGCATGAAGCCGACCTACGGGCTGGTGAGCCGCTACGGTCTCGTAGCGTTCGCGTCCTCTCTGGACCAGATCGGGCCGATGACTCGCACGGTAGAAGATTGTGCCTTGGTGCTGGGCGCCATCGCCGGCCATGATCCCAAGGACTCGACCAGCATCCCCGGCGCCCTGCCCGACTACACTGCAGGGTTGGACGCGGGCGTCGAGGGCTTGCGCATCGGGGTCGTCCGCGAGTACTTCGGCGAGGGGATCGACCCCGATGTCGCCAAGACGGCGCAGGACGCCATCGCCACGCTCGAAGGGCTGGGTGCGCGTATCTCCGAGGTCTCGCTCCCCCACTCGCGCTCGGCGCTGGCCGTCTATTACATCATTGCACCGTCGGAGTGCTCTGCGAATCTCGCTCGCTACGATGGCGTGAAGTACGGCTACTCCGACCCTGACAGCGAAGGCATATGGGCCGCGCTGGAGGAGACGCGCCGCCACGGCTTCGGACCTGAAGTGAAGCGGCGCATCATGCTCGGCACCTACGCGCTGTCGGCCGGCTACTACAACGCCTACTACATCAAGGCGCAGCAGGTGCGTACGCTCATCCGGCGCGAGTTCACCGAGGCGTTCGAGCACGTCGACGTTTTGGTTACCCCCAGTTCCCCCACGCCGGCGTTCGGGCTGGGCGAGAAGACCGAGGACCCACTGGCCATGCACGCAAGCGACCTCTGCAGCGTCCCGGCCAACATCGCCGGCATCCCCAGTCTGTCGGTTCCGTGCGGGCTGGTCGACGGAATGCCCGTCGGACTCCAGCTCCTCGGACCTCACCTAAGCGAGCAAACGCTGCTCAGGGTGGCTTACGCTTACGAGCAGGCCACCGGCTGGCACAGTCTGCACCCCGCGATCTAGATAAGGATCGGCGGGCTCAAGCCGGGCGTCTCTTCCAACAGGCTCGCGCCATCGACCCTTAGCACTCTCGCCTGTACCCGCGCCGCCTCGGGGACGATGCCGAGGTCAGCAGTGGTCAGCAGCGCCTGCGGGTAGGCCGCGACCTCGCGCATGACCATCTCACGACGCGCCACATCCAGCTCCGACAGTATGTCGTCCAGCAGCAGCACAGGAGGCTCACCGCGTCGCACCCAGAGGAGGTGTGCTTCGGCGAGCCGGAGGCTGAGCGCAGCCAACCGCGCCTGCCCTCGAGAGGCGTGTCGGCCAAGCTCGACGCCGTGCTGCACCAAGCGGAGGTCGTCGCGGTGAGGGCCCACTAGCGTCTGCGCGGATGCACGCTCCTGGCGGCGCGAGGCTTCAATGGCCGCGGCCATAGCGGCGGCCAGCGCATCGGGCGTGCCTGCGTCGCTCACCGGCACGGTCGCCGTGTACTCGATCTCCAGTCCGCCTCCGTCGGCGGCAAAGCGCTCATACGCTTCAGCAATCAGCGGTCCAAGCAGCGCGGTCGCCTCTAGCCGGGGTGCCAGCACAGCGGCGCCCTCGCGGCACAGCTCGCCGTCCCAGAACGCCAGCTCGTCCTCCTCTGCACGGCCCTCGCGCAGGCTGCGCAGCAAGTGGTTGCGCTGCGCCAGCACGCGTTGGTAGCGCTGTAGCGCGTGCAGGTAGTGAGCGCTGGTCTGCGACAGCAGCACGTCCAGGTAACGCCGGCGGCCCTGGGGCGAGCCGTAGACGAGCTCGATGTCATCCGCGGAGAACAGCACGGCGTTGAGCAAGCCGAGCAGCCCCGACGTTCGCTTGGCCACGCCGTTAACTCGTACGCGCTTCTGGAGCCCGCCGCCGCCACGCAGGTCTAGACCAACGCGCAGTTCCGTGTCTCCGGCGGCGTGCTCGACGCTCCCGGCCACCAGCCCAAGCCCGCTCGCCTGGGCGTCCCAGCGCACGAGCTCGCGCTCCGTCTGTGAGCGGTACGACTTACCGATGGCCAAAAGGTAGATGGCCTCGAGCAGGTTGCTCTTGCCCTGGCCGTTGTCGCCATGGACCACCGTCAGCCTCGGACCAAGGCGAACGTCGAGATCCTCGAAGTTCCGGAAGTTGGAGAGTGTCAGCCGGCGCAGCAGCATGGCGGTGCTTATTGTAGCCGCGTCCGCGTCGCAGGGCAGGCGGCGCCGAAGGCTCCGTTGACGGTTGTCGCCGCGCGGGCCCCTCGCCGATACTATGCTATCGGCTCACCGGACCACCCTGGCGCCTGCCGGAAACCTCGTCCATGCAGCACGCACGAACAATGAGCAAAACATGGTGGTGGGCTGCGCTGCTTAGCGTTGCCCTCGTCGCCGCGTCGTGTTCCGGCGACGACCACACATCAACTCCGGCAGCTACGCCGACCTCCACGCCCGTCCCTCGGATTGACGTCGTAAAGGCAAGCACTGTCGGCAACGTAGTGTCACTGTTGCCACAGACCGACGCTGAGTGCCTGCGGCAGGCGCTCGAGGGCTCCGAAGCACTTCTGGAAAGCGCATTCTCGTTCGACGACACTGCGTTCCCCGCGGACGTTGCCGCCGGCTGCTTGTCCAACGAATCACTGGTGCTGCTATTCGTCGGCAGCCTGGAGAACGAGGCCGGTGGCCTGAGCGACCAGACCGTGGTTTGCATCCGCGAGGCCCTTGGCGCCGTCAACCTCACCGGGCTGGCCAGCACGGCCATCTCAAATGCGGGCGACTCAAGCGCAGGCCTAGGCGCCGCCATCGGGCTGCTGCTGTGCCTGACCAAGGACGAAGCGGAGCGCGTATCGGCATCTCGGTTCCTGGGTGACAAGGCCGTGGGCCTCGGCCCTCTGTCGCTGCAAGACTTACGCTGCGTGGTCGAACGCTCCGACCTCCAGGCCCTCAGTGCCACCCTCGAACAAGTACTGGCCGGGGGGGTCCCAGGCGGCGCCACTCTCGCTGCGCTGGCCGCCTGCGCGTCAGGCCAGTGATGACCGGCGCGACGGAAGTCGAGGCCATTCTTTGGCAGCCAGGCCGGCTCAGCCTGTTGGACCAGACGCGGTTACCCGGGGAGGAGGTCTGGATCGAGACCACCGACCATGCCGAGGTTGTCCGCGCCATCCGTGAGATGCGTGTGCGCGGCGCCCCGGCCATCGGGGTAGCTGCGGCCTACGCCATGGCCCTCGCCGCAATCGCGCTTGAGTCTTCACCTCCGCCGGTGTTTCATGCGTCGCTCCATCGAGCAGCAGCGGACATCGCAAGCGCCCGCCCAACTGCGGTGAACCTTGGTTGGGCCGTCGAGCACTGCATGGAGGCAGCTGCCAGTGCGGCGAGCCCCATTGATGCTGCGAATCGCATCGCCTCCCTCGCGACGCGGCTGCACGCGGAAGACGTCGCGTCCAACAGAGCCCTGGGCCGCCACGGCGCCCCGCTCCTGCGCGACGGCGTCGGCGTCCTGACCCACTGCAACACCGGCTCGCTGGCCACGGCGGGGTACGGGACCGCCCTCGGCGTCATCCGCACGGCGTGGGAGGAAGGGAAACGCTTCCCTGTGTTCGCCACCGAAACCCGACCATGGCTCCAGGGCGCACGGCTGACGATGTGGGAATTTGCGCGCCTCGGTATCGCCGCTACACTCATCGTCGACTCGGCAGCCGCATCGCTCATACGCGGCGGCGAGATCGGTGCTGTGGTCGTGGGCGCCGACCGGATAGCGGCCAACGGAGACGTCGCCAACAAGATCGGCACCTACGCACTGGCCCTGGCCGCGGCGGCTCACGAAGTGCCCTTCTATGTCGCCGCGCCCACCAGCACCATTGACCTGGCCACGGCCGACGGTGATCTCATTCCGATCGAGGAGCGCCCGGGCGCCGAGGTCACGACTTTCGCGGGTCAGGCTGTCGCCCCTCTCGGGGCGAATGTGCGCAATCCCGCATTCGACGTGACGCCTGCCGCGCTCATCAGCGCCATCGCCACGGAACGAGGCGTGGCGCGAGCGCCGTTGGGCGAGGCGCTGCGCCGGCTCGCCACTTTCAGCGCGGTCGCGACGCCGTGACGCAGGGCGCCAGGCTTGGGATCATCGGCGGTACTGGGCTGTACGCGATGGAGGGTCTGACCGGCCTTCGCCGGGTCGAGATCGACACGCCGTTCGGTCCGCCCAGCGACGCTATCGCGCTCGGCGATCTGGACGGAACACCCGTTGCGTTCATCCCCCGCCACGGACGTAGCCATCGCCTCCCTCCCGGCGAGATCCCCTACCAAGCCAACGTGTTCGCGCTCAAGGAGCTCGGCGTCGAGCGGCTCGTCTCGGTCAGCGCCGTGGGGAGCCTGCGTGAGGACGTGGCGCCGCTCGATCTCCTCGTACCAGACCAGCTCATCGATCGCACGCGGTTGCGCCCTGCCACCTTCTTCGGCGATGGTCTCGCAGTGCACGTCTCCATGGCCGACCCTTACTGCCCTGATCTGAGCCATGCCGTCGCCGGTGCGGCCCGCGCGGAGGGTGCCACGGTCCACGAGGGTGGCACCTATGTAGTGATGGAAGGGCCTGCTTTTTCCACCAGAGCGGAATCGCAGGTGCACCGCAGTTGGGGAGCGAGCATCATCGGCATGACCGGCCTCCCCGAGGCGACTCTGGCTCGCGAGGCGGAGATGTGCTACGCGACACTGGCATGCATCACCGACTACGATGTCTGGCGCGAGGATGACGAGGGGGTAAGCGTAGACATGGTCCTTGCCAATCTCAAGGCCAATGCCGCATCGTCACAACGAGCACTGCGCGGGCTCGTGCCCTTGCTCGCAGAGGGCGACCGGACTTGCTCCTGCGGCAGTGCGCTCGCAACGGCGATCGCCACGGACCGAGAGAGCATCCCCTCCGCGACGCTGACCCGGCTGGGCCCGCTCGTGGCGAAGTACATACGCTAGTAAAGGTACATGCGCGGGTGCATGTACGAGGCACGGGAAAAGAATAGGACGGAGGATAGAAATGGCATACGGTAGACAGGATCCCGGCGAACCTTATCGGCGCATCAGCGTCCATGAGGCCGTGGCGCTACAGCAAGCAGGCGCACTCGTGATCGACGTGCGCCGCGACGACGAGTGGGAGGGCGGCCACCCTGTAGACGCCGTCCACGTCGAAGTCGACAATGTTTTGACCGAGGCTGACGAAAAACTGCCCAAGGATCGGGACCTGCTGTTCATCTGCGCCGCGGGGGTCCGTAGCGGTCTCGCGGCCGAGATGGCCGCGGCTCTCGGGTTCGATCAAAGCCATCTCTACAACGTGGAGCAGGGCGTGCCCGTATGGATGGCGGAGAGCCTCCCTACGGTCTACGGCAAGTAGCGCGCGCATACCAAGCAAGGAGCACAGAGTGCACATCGCTGGCAAACAAGGAGACATTGCGGACCCGAGCGCGGCAGAAGAAGGGCTGCGTCTGATCGAGTGGGCGGCACGCGAAATGCCGGTCCTGCGGATCATCAAGGCCCGCTTCGGCAACGAGCGTCCGCTAGCCGGGGTGCGCATCGCGGGTTGCCTACACGTGACGACCGAGACCGCCAACCTCGCGCTGGCCCTTCAGGCTGGTGGGGCGGAGTTGACCATGTGTGCGAGCAACCCGCTCAGTACGCAGGACCCGGTCGCAGCCGCGCTGGCCGTCGTCAGTGATATCCCGACCTTCGCCATCAAGGGCGAGGACAACGACACCTATTACCGGCACCTGAACGCAGTGCTGGACTCGAAGCCCCACATGACGCTAGATGACGGTGCCGACCTCGTCGCCGAGATCCACACCAAACGCACCGACCTGCTGAAGGACATCCGCGGCGGATCGGAGGAGACCACAACAGGAGTGGTCCGCCTCCGGAGCATGGCCCTCGCCGGTGCCCTCAAGTACCCGATCATCGCGGTGAACGAGGCCGACACGAAGCACCTGTTCGACAACCGCTACGGGACCGGCCAGAGCACGCTCGACGGAATTACGCGAGCCACTAATGTGCTGTGGGCGGGTAAACGGGTCGTCGTCGCCGGCTACGGTTGGTGCGGCCGAGGTGTCGCCAGCAGAGCCAGAGGCCTTGGCTCTAACGTCATCGTGACTGAGGTCAACGCGGTTCGCGCCCTGGAAGCACTCATGGACGGCTTCTTGGTCATGCCTATGGCGGAGGCAGCAGCCGTCGGCGACATCTTCATAACTGTGACCGGAGGGATGAGCGCCGTCGACCGCGAGCACTTCCAGTCGATGAAAGACGGTGTCTTGGTCGCGAACAGCGGCCATTTCAACGTCGAGCTCAACCTGGCAGCACTGGAAGACATGGCCATGTCGCGTCGCCAGGTACGGCCGTTCGTTGAGGAATACACCATGCCCAACGGCCATCGGATCAACATTCTAGCCGAGGGGCGGCTGGTGAACCTGTCCGCGGCGGAGGGGCACCCCGCGTCCGTCATGGACATGAGCTTCGCGAACCAGGCATTGAGCGTCGAGTACTTAGCCCAGCATGCCAGTGAGCTCCAGCCGGGCGTCCATACCGTGCCCGAGGAGATCGACCGGCGCGTGGCCGAGCTCAAGCTCGAGGCCATGAAGGTCGACATCGACACGCTGACCCCGGAGCAGGCACGATACATTGAGGGCTGGGAGGCCGGCACTTAGCTGGCGAATGACACTATAGGAAGGACTCAGGAAGATCCAGATGGCCACCAGTTTCGAAAACTCAGCCACTTATCTCTATACATCCGAGTCGGTGACCGAAGGGCACCCTGACAAGCTCTGTGATCAGGTGTCGGACGCCGTTCTCGACGCTATCTACTCGCAGGACCCGGGCGCCAGGGTCGCCTGCGAGACGGCGACGACCACAGACCTCGTGCTGGTCTTCGGAGAGATCACGACGTCAGCGAAGGTCGACTACGAGGCCGTGGTCCGGGAAAAGCTGCGGCAAATCGGCTACGACGACCCGGACATCGGAATCGACTATCGTACTTGCCGTGTGCAGGTCGAACTCCACGAGCAGTCCCCCGATATCAGCCAAGCGGTGACCACGGCCTTGGAGCACCGCGACGGAGAGCAAGGGGCCAGCGACGTCGACACGCTCGGCGCGGGCGACCAAGGCATGATGGTCGGCTTCGCCTGTGACGAAACGCCGGAGCTCATGCCGCTAACCATCGCGCTGTCGCACCGGCTCACCCACCGGCTGGCCATTGTGCGCAAAGAGGGACTGCTCTCTTACTTGAAGCCCGATGGCAAAGCCCAAGTGACGGTCGAGTACTCCTATGGCCGTCCGAAGCGCATCCACACCGTCATCGTGAGCACGCAGCACGCCGACGGCGTCTCGTTGGAGCAGATCAATCGTGACTTGCAGGAGCATGTCATCGGGCCGGTCATCCCCGCGGAACTGATGGACGACGACACGCGTATCTTCGTTAATCCATCGGGCAAGTTCGTGGTGGGTGGGCCTCACGGGGACGCAGGTCTTACAGGGCGTAAGATTCTCGTCGACACCTATGGCGGGGTTGCCCGGCACGGCGGGGGTGCCTTCTCCGGCAAGGACCCGACAAAGGTCGACCGCTCCGCGGCTTACGCCGCACGGTACGTCGCCAAGAACATCGTCGCCGCGGGCCTCGCCCGGCGCTGCGAGGTGCAGGTATCGTACGCCATTGGTGTCGCGGCCCCCATCAGCGTCGCGGTCGAGACTTTCGGCACGGGCTCCGTTCCCGACGACGTCATCGCGGGGCTCGTGGCGCGGCACTTTGACCTGCGGCCCGGCGCGATCATTCGCGACCTTCGCCTACGGCGCGCAATTTACGGCGACACGGCCTCCTACGGACACTTCGGCCGCACCGACGTCGATCTCCCTTGGGAGCACACCGACAAGGCCGACGAACTGCGAAGCGAAGCAGCCAAGGTGGCGGCGGGCCGCTGATCACGTGATGGCTGACCGGGCCGCACGCATCCAATTTGGCACCGACGGTTGGCGCGCCGTCCTCGCCAGGGACTTCACTTTCGCCAATGTCAGGGCCTGCGCCGAGGGCGTGTGTCGGTTACTGGCGGAGGACGGGCTCGCGGACCATGGCCTAGTTGTCGGCTACGACACGCGGTTTCAGTCTCGCGCCTTCGCTACCGAGGTGGCACGTGTATCGACCGCGCACGGCATCACCACGTACCTGGCCAGCGGCACAGCGCCGACGCCCGTCGTCAGCTACAACGTCACGCACCGCAAAGCGGGCGGCGCCGTCGTCATCACAGCCAGCCACAACCCCGCGGAGTGGAACGGATTCAAGTACAAGCCTGAGTACGGCGGCAGCGCCCCCCCAGAGGTCGTCGAGCGCCTGGAGCGGCACATCGCCGCCGCACTGGCAGCCCGCGAGCCCGCGAGCGCCAACCTGAACGCAGCGAGAGCCAGCGGCCTACTCATCGACGCCGATCTTGCGCCGCCTTACCTGGCAAACGTTGAGCGCACCATCGACCTGCCTTCCATACGGGACGCGGGGCTCCAGGTCCTCGTGGACAGCATGCACGGGGCCGGGGCCGGCTACTTAGCGTCGCTCCTCGACGGCGGCAGCACGACGGTGACGGAATTACGCGCGGAGGAGAATCCAATGTTCCCGGGCATGGCGCAACCTGAGCCCATCGCGCCGAACCTGGGGCCTGCGATCGCCGCGGCACAGACCGGTGGCTTCGACGTCGCGTTAGCCACGGATGGCGACGCCGATCGCCTCGGGCTCATCGACGAGCGCGGCATGAGTCTGACCACGCTCCAGGTCTTCGCTCTCTTGTGTCTGCACCAATTGGAAGTCCGTGGCCAACGCGGTCCCCTAGTGAAGTCCCTCACTCAGAGTGCCATGATCGACAAGCTTGGCCTTCAGTATGGTGTACCGGTACACACGACCGCCGTTGGCTTCAAATTCCTAGGGCCGGTGATGATGCGCGAGAACGCGCTCGCGGCCGGCGAGGAGAGCGGCGGCTACGCCTTCCGGGGCAACATTCCGGAGCGCGACGGCATCTTCTCAGCGCTGCTGCTGATCGAGATGATGGTGAGGACGGGCAAGCGGCCTTCGGAGCTCGTCGACTGGCTGTACGAGCGTGTCGGTGCGCACCATTACGATCGGCTCGACGTGCACCTCGCCGAGGGCGCCGCCGAGCCGTCGCTGCAGGCGCTGGCCGAGCGCGTTCCAGAGCGCATCGCGGGGCTGCGGGTCATCAAATGCGATATGTCGGACGGCGCCCGCTTCCTGTTAGAGGGCGGCTATTGGGGGTTAGTACGGGCTTCCGGCACGGAGCCGTTGCTGCGCATCTACGCCGAGGCGGATTCC
>Ga0114999_10009270_pt1 | contig 10808 bp, 9 predicted proteins | sample ArcticOcean_MG_C_3_FD_89820 | JGI IMG/M metagenome (GOLD analysis project Ga0114999, IMG submission 89820) | Marine microbial communities from western Arctic Ocean - ArcticOcean_MG_CB8_126 | ecosystem: Environmental > Aquatic > Marine > Oceanic | place: Arctic Ocean: Canada Basin | collected... | reverse complement strand
GAATTGCCGGAAAGGCCAATCAAACCCAGCGCCTCGCCCGCTACGACGCGCTGCCCCTTGGCAACATTTACGCGGCCTTTCATCATGTGGCTATATTGCGTCTCCCAGCTATCATCATGCACGAGCACAACGGCATTACCGGCCTCGCGACCTGCCATAGGACGCTCATTTTTGCCAGCACCGAGATCATCTTCGCCCTCGCGGATAGCGCACACTGTGCCCGTGGCGGCGGCACGTACAATGACACCGCGCTGCATTGCCGGAAGATCAATAAGGCGAAAATCTGTTCCCTTATGGCCGTCATAGGTGAGCCCGGCACAGTGATGATCAGCCACACCGGTGCCGGCGTCGCGATCAACATAAAATTGCATAAAACAATCGCGGCCCAGTTCACAAACGACGGGAATATCCAATTCCGGCGGCGCCGCAGCTGCCGGAATTGTACTGATGGCGACAACAGGGAACCAGGCCAAGCACGCAAGAGCCGCTAAATATTTCATCTGCCGCAATACTCTCCCTGATGACATCAGGCTTCCTCATATTTGGCGGTCGGCAGGCGAATGGTAAAGCATGCGCCAAGCACTTTGCCGTCCGGCGCCAGACTGTTGCGACAGCTTATGGTGCCGCCATGGGCATCTATAATCTGCCGCGAAATACTAAGGCCGAGACCGGAATGGGCGCCGAAGGGCTCACCGCTTGGCCGCAGGGTGTGAAACCGATCAAAAATCGCCTCATACAAATCCTCAGCCACGCCCGATCCCTGATCCTTGATATCGATGCATATATTGTCATCCACCTGCGTCACATGAATTGCGACGTCACCACCCTCTGAGTTGAAGGATAGCGCATTGTTCAAAATATTCTGGAATACCTGCACCAAGCGGTCCTCCACCGCACGAACATAAACCGTTCCCGTTGCCGGCAGGTCTAGTGTGAGGTGCTGCGTCTGCGTTGCAAAGGCCGGGCGCTGCATATCCACCAACACCGTCAACAGCGCACCCAGGTCGACAATCTCTGCTTCTACGCGCGACATTTCAGAATCAATGCGCGATGCATCGGCAATCTCACTCAGCAATCGATCCAGGCGAGTTACATCCTGGGCAACGATATCGAGCAGCTTGTCGCGCTGCGTCGAATCCTTTACGCGGCGCGCCGTCTCAACAGCATTCCGTAGCGAGCTCAAGGGATTTTTAATTTCATGGGCAACGTCGGCAACGAATACTTCGATCGCATCCATGCGCACCCACAAGGCCTGCGTCATATCCCGGAGCGCCCGAGAGAGGCCGCCTATTTCATCGCGCCGCGCGGTAAAATCCGGAATGGAAACCTTGCGCCCGCGCCCCGCCCGCACGCGCTCCGCCGCTTCCGCCAAGCGGCGCACCGGGCGGGTGATGGTGCTGGAAAAATAGAGCGTGAGCAGCACGGTGATGGCGAGCGCAATAGCAAATGCCTCAAGAATGGCAAAGCGCACATCGCGCACACTGAGGGCCACATCCTCTGCCCCGCTCGATATCAATAGCGCACCTTGAATCAGTCTCAGCGGCTGCACCGGCAAGGCGACCACGGCAACCAATTGGCCGGATTCGGTTTCGCGAATGGTACTGGAAACACCACCTTCGAGAGCCTGTGCGGCCTCAGGGAAATCCGCCGCCCGCGCATGTTCCGGCTCTGCCTGGCGCGGCATTTGGGCATGCGGCGGTAAATTCTCGACCACCCAATCATAGACGGCGATCGCCGCCCGACCGAGTGCGCCACCACCAGCCGGTGGCGGTAATTCACGGGTTTGCACATGGGCCCCGGGAAGTGATAGGGAATCAACGATCAAGGCGCCCTCAACATCAAACAGGCGCACCCGCGTGCCGGCGGGGATGGCCAGGCGCTGCAACAACGGCTCGGCCAAATCAGGGTCGAGCCAGCTTTTCTCGCTATCTTCCAGCGGCACCACGCTTTCCCCGAGCGCACCAGCGATCAACGCGCCTTCGCGCGCCAGGCTGGCCATTTTGGTGTCGAACAAATCACTCTGGTAACGGTCTAGGTAAAGAAACCCGGCAACCACAATGGCCAGCGCCAAAACATTGATGGCAAGAACGCGAACCGTCAGCGAGAGCGCCGGCATGCGCCAGCCACGCCGTGGCCTGGCCGGTTGGGAAAGCGGTGCGAAAGGCGTTGCGGAAGGCGGCGCGTCATCAGATTGCGCGTTGCCCTCGGGCCTGCCGTCCGAACCGCTCACCCCGTCAACCGGTTGCGATTTCTTAATCCTGGTTGAAGCGATATCCGACGCCGTAGAGGGTATCGATTTGTGCGAAGTTCGAATCGACGGCGCGGAATTTTTTGCGGATGCGTTTGATGTGGCTGTCGATGGTTCTGTCGTCGACATAGGTTTGGTCGTCATAGGCCGCGTCCATCAACTGGTTGCGGCTTTTCACCAAGCCGGGGCGGAGTGCCAGTGCCTTCAGCAGCAGGAACTCGGTAACTGTGAGAATGACCTCCATGCCGTTCCATGTACAGGTATGCCGCGCCATATCGAGCGTTAGAGCGCCGCGCTCAAGCGCCCGCTCCAGGGTTTCGTCATGCGTGTGGCTTGCCTCCGCTTCATTGGGTTGCATGTTACGGCGCATAATAGCGCGAATCCGCTCAATCAACAGGCGCAGAGAAAACGGCTTGGAAACATAATCATCCGCGCCGTGGCGCAAGCCGGTTAATTCATCCTCTTCCTGGTCCTTGGAAGTGAGAAATATTACCGGCAAATCGCTTTCCCGGCGCAATCGGCGCAATACCTCGAGGCCATCCATGCGCGGCATTTTAATATCGAGAATCGCCAGATCCGGCGGGCGGCGCAACATATCCTGCAAGCCCTCCACCGCGTCACCATGCGCGCGTACATCAAAACCCTCCGATTCGAGCGCAATAGTCACCGAGGTGAGCAAATTCCGATCATCATCGATAACGGCAATCGTCTGAGGCACGGCCAAGCTCCTTGGGAATTCCGAAGTGTGAATGCAATTATAGGATAGATTGCGGCAATTTTGCGGCGAATCACTTATTGCTGTATTCACCCGCACCGATTACGCTTATTAGGGAGCGCTACCGGCTTCGTCTTTGAACACACCATGAGTCGCGCCACCCGCCAGAATAAGCCCGTCCAAACCCGGCTTCGATCAGCGCATTGCCGCCGTCCACACCGCTCAACGTCACCATGCGGGCCAATGCCCGTCCGACAAATTTGACCAATTGAATTTCACGCAAACTGATTGCCGGAACCGGGCCGGGCAGAAATTCACGCGCCGACAATGGCAGCCCGACCAAAAGCCGAAAAAATATTGCCGGCAAAGCTTGCGCGAGACCGCGACCCACACCATGCTAACGCGAGGTCGCAACAAGATGCAATTTTCAGACTTTGAACTTCTCAGACGCATATACATCTAAAAAGGGTATTAATTTAATAGTTTTTCTTCCTATAGAGGATAATATCCGTGATAATGGGAATAAAACAAGGACAACTTAAGCCAAGAGAACAAGCGTGGCCGTCAGGAATTCTAGGTTAAAACAGGAACAATAAATTCAGAAATCGACGCAGCGGCCGTGCTTTTCCCAATCACCAAAGCGCGTTGGATCAGGGCCATCCCGCCCGCCTACCTCGCGCGAGCGCGCGCCATCGCTGGTTGCAACAGGGGAGCGGGACGTAATGCTCTCCGATTTGCTCTCTGTTTTAGACTTTTCGCCCGGCCCGTTTTTGCCATCGGGTTGACCAGCGAGTTGGCCGGCAGCTTTTTTATCGGTTGGTGCGGATTGTGTCATGCACTATCCATAGCGCGCGCCATCCGCAACCGCCAGAGCAAATTGAGCTAAGTTCCGGCGAGAAATTTATCAAAGCCGTTACGCAACAAAGCGATTTATGCGTATAAGCAGAGGATATGGATCCCAAACACAAACCCAACCCACGCCGCACATCGGCACCCGATGAGACGCCTCAGCAAACACCCCGTGAGGCGCCGCCCCCCAGCCGCGCGATCGCGCTGGACGCGCTTGATGCCATGTTGCGCCAGGGACGCACTCTGAACGAGGCCCTGGAAACGCGACCGAGCTATGCCGCCATGGCAAGCCGGGATCGAGCCTTTACCCGTCTTCTCCTGCTGACCACGCTGCGCCGCCTCGGCCAGATTGATGCGGCAATAGATAGCTTGCTGGCCAAACCGCTGCCGGCAAAGCGTGCGCTGGTGCGCAATATTCTCCGCCTTGGCGCGGCGCAATTGCTGTTCCTCGGCACGGCGCCCCATGCAGCGGTTGATAGCGCGGTGCGGCAGACGGCGAAATCACCGCATAGCGGGCTGAAAGGTTTGGTCAATGCGATCCTGCGCCGCCTGTCGCGTGAAGGCGAGGCGTTGCTCGCGACCCAGGATGCGGCGCACCTCAACACCAGTGACTGGCTGTGGCAAAGCTGGACAGAGAGCTATGGCAGAGATCAATGCCGCGCTATTGCCGAGGCACATATGGCCGAACCACCGATTGACCTCAATTTTAAAGCTGGTGGCGAGCGCACGGATAGCACGGGAAGTACGAATAACGGAGACTGGGCTATACGCATTGGTGGGGAAGCTCTGCCGGGCGACATGTTGCGCCTCACGCGCGCTGGTTCGGTTGAAGCGCTCGAGGGCTTTGACGAGGGCGCCTGGTGGGTACAGGATTTCGCCGCCGCCCTACCGGCCCGCTTGCTTGGTGATATTGCCTGCCAGTCGATTATCGAGATCGGCGCGGCGCCGGGCGGTAAAACGGCGCAACTCGCAAGCGCCGGAGCAAACGTGCAGGCACTCGACCGATCACCCACTCGCCTCACCCGCCTGCACCAAAATTTGTCACGCCTTGGCCTGCAGGCCGAAATCATCGAAGGCGACGGGCAAAGCTGGCGACCGCAAACAATGGCCGATGCGGTGTTGCTTGATGCACCGTGTAGCGCCACCGGCACCATCCGCCGCCACCCTGAGATCATGTGGCGCCGCGCCGCCAAGGATATCGCGTTGCTCGCCAAAAAGCAGATCGGTCTGCTGCAGGCAGCGCTGGAGATGGTGAAACCCGGCGGCCTGGTGGTCTATGCCGTGTGCTCGCTGGAGCCTGAAGAAGGGCCTGAGCTGGTCGAGAATTTCCTCCGTCAAAATGGCAATGTCGAGCGTGTCCCTGTAACAGCCAGCGAAATTTATGGGCTGGCGGAGATGCTTACTGCGGTAGGAGATTTGCGTACTTTGCCATGCCATATGGGTGCTGCCGGCGGCATGGACGGCTTCTTTGCCACGCGCTTGCGGCGCATCAATTAAGCTGTTACGAGATCAGACATGCAACAGGCTCTGCGAATAGCTCCCTCCATCCTTTCTGCCGATTTTGCCTGCCTCGGCGAAGAGGTCCGCGCGATTGATGCCGCTGGCGCAGATTGGATTCATATCGACGTGATGGACGGCCATTTTGTGCCCAACATTACCATAGGCCCGGACATCGTCCGCGCCCTCAGGCCGCACAGCACATTGCCATTCGATGTGCATTTGATGATCTCGCCGGTTGATACCTATCTCGATGCGTTTGCCGAGGCCGGCAGCGATATCCTCACCGTTCATGCCGAGGCCGGCGCGCATTTGCATCGCACCATTCAGCATATCAAGGCGCTCGGCAAAAAAGCCGGCGTGGCGCTCAACCCCGGGACACCGGCTGAGGCCGTGCAGCCCTTGTTAGATGATCTCGACCTTATATTGGTGATGTCGGTCAATCCGGGCTTTGGCGGGCAATCCTTCATCGCCAGCCAGATCGACAAAATCAAGGATCTGCGCGCCCGCATTGATGCTTCGGGCCGAGAAATTGATTTAGAGGTCGACGGCGGCATTAACCGCAGCAATGTGGCGGAGATTGTCGCTGCCGGCGCCGATGCTCTGGTTGCGGGGTCCGCCACCTTCTCCGGTGGCGCCTACGCCGAAAATATCGCCGCCCTGCGCGCCGCGCCGGGCGCCGCACAAGGCTAACCGGCTTGGCCCGCGGCCGCCGGAAAAATTCCGCCGGAGGTTCCGCCCTTGGCGGTGCGGTCAATAAAATAAAGGGCCTGGGTTATGCCAGCCCGATCTACCGCATATTAATTGGCGGACGAACGCCGGATCAAACCCTCCACCAGCCGCTCGATATGCTGCCTGGCGATGCTGGGCGCGGCAATGCACTGCTCGATAATAAATATATCTTCGCCGGCCAGGAAGCCATCGTTCCCTCCGGACCGCGCCCTGCTGGCAATCTGGACGGCCCGCCGTGGCGCCATGATAGCGCGGGTGAATTCTGGTACCGCGAGTTACAGAGTTTTGATTGGCTGCGTGATTTGCAGGCCGTCGCCAGCCAGCCAGCGCGCGCCCGCGCCCGCAAACTGGTTGTCCATTGGCTCGATCAGCACACCGCAATCGACCCCAAGCCCTGGAGTTCTGGCCTGGTAGGACAACGCGTTGCCGCGTGGCTGTCCCATTCCGATTTTCTTCTCAAGGATTCAGATGCTGCCTTTGCCAAGCGCTTTTTCCATGGCCTCGCCTTGCAGGCACGCCATTTATCGCGCACCGCGCGCAGCGGCGAAGACGGGGCGGAGCGATTATTCGCACTGAAAGGCCTGCTCTATAGCGGCCTTTCTCTCCCCGAAGGCGAGCGGCGCACGCAACAGGCGCTTAAATTGTTGGAGAATGAGCTCACCCGCCAAATCCTGCCGGACGGCGGGCATTTTGAGCGTAGCCCGTCAACGCACCTCACGGTGCTGCGCCACTTAGTTGATATGCGCGGCTCGCTGATCGCCGCCGGACAACCTTCGCCGGAAGGGCTGAACAATGCCATCGACCGCATGGCGCCGGTGCTGCGCGCCTATCGCCACGGCGATGGCGCATTAGCGTTGTTTAATGATTCGGTTGAGGAAGAGCCCTGGGTGATTGATTTGGTTTTGGCGCAGAGTGCCGCCAAGGGCCGCGCGCAGGCCAACGCGCGACATACCGGCTTTCGCCGCGTACAGGCAGGCCGCACATTGCTGATCGCAGATCAAGGCGCGCCCGCCAAATTTGGCCACCGCGTCCACGCCGGCACACTCAGCTTTGAACTCAGCGCCGGCAAAGAGCGCCTGATCGTAAATTGCGGTCCCTGGCATGGCGCTGACGCCACCTGGCGCAAGGCACTGCGCGCCACTGCCGCGCACACCACACTGACCGTCAACGACACCAACTCCTGCGAATTATTCGACGACGGCTCTATCGGCACAGGCCCCGGCGAGATGACAAGCTGGCGCGAAGACCAAGAGGGCGCTGCCTGGCTGGAAGCAAGCCATGATGGCTACAACGAGCCATTCGGCCTGATCCATCGGCGCCGCATTTACATCTCGCCCGACGGCACCAATGTGCGCGGTGAAGATTCACTGACCCGGGCCGATGCCGCCAATCGCGGAGGACGCTCCTTCACGATCCGCTTTCATTTGCATCCCGATGTACAGGCATCATTGGTGCAAGACGGCGCCTCGGTATTGCTGCGCCCGCCGAGCGGCAATGGCTGGCAAATGCGTGCCGCCGGCGGCACTATCGGATTAAATGAGAGTATTTATGCCGGAGACGGCCTCAATCGCCGGCGCAGTGAACAAGTCATCATCACCGGGCCGGTCGAGGCAGAGGAAGCCGTCATCAAGTGGGCGCTGCGCAGAATTCCTAAGAACTAACGCTCGGAAATCGCTGGATTAACTGAGGCCGAGCCGCTCCATTTGCCGGGCGATGACTGTGGCCTCATCGTAAAGTGCGAGTGCACGGGCGCGCCCGGCTTTGCCCATTTTTTCGCGACGCTCTGAATCACCGGCCAAATCGCGAATCGCACTTCCCAAAGAAACCGCGTCAGAAACCGGCACCAGCAGGCCGGTTTCGCCCGGCACGACCTCCTCGCGCGAGCCGCGGATATTGGTGGCGATTACCGGCAGGCCGACCATCATTGCCTCGATGATCGAGCGCGGCATGCCCTCTCGGTGGGATGGCAGGGTAAAAATATCGGCGGCACGTAAGAGATCGGGAACATCCTTGCGGTGGCCGAGCAAACGCACATTGGCCGGAATCTCCGCCACATCAACCGCCGCCGCATGATCGCTGGCAAGACGGTCACCGGCAGCCCAGAGGATCGCATCCTGGCCGGCCATGGCAGCAAACAATTCTGGATAGCCTTTTTCCGCCACCATACGCCCGGTCATCATGATCACCGTTGTACCTTCGGGCGTCTCCAATTCGGCGCGGAGCTTTCGCCGGGCTTCGCCGTTGTCCGCCGCCGGCAGGAAGCGCGCCGGATCAACGCCATTGCCGATAGCCTCAATCAAGCCGCCCCGACAGAGACCCAGGCGACGTGCGCTGGCCGCATCTTCCTCGGCCTGGGTAAAGAGAACATCCGTGCGACGCCCACCCCACTTCTCCAATGCGATGAAAAGCAAGCGTTTCCAAAAAGCCATGCGCTCATGAAAATAAAAACCATGCGCGGTGTAGACAATTTTACCGACACCCGCACGCCGCGCGGCGAGACGGCCCAACAGCGCCGCGATGGGGGTGTGGACATGCACCATGTCGAAGCGTTCCTCGCGGAACAGGCGCACCAGGCGAAGATAGCTTTTTCGGTGCTGAACAGGATTGAGATTGCGTGCGATCGGCAGCGCCACGGTGCGCAGACCCTCAGCCGATATTTTCTCCATCCACGGGCCGTCCGAACACACACCAACCACCTCATGACCCGCCGCCTGCTGTGCCTGCATCAGCGGCAGAATAAAGTGATAAAGGGTAAAATCGACGGCGCAGAGTTGGCAGATTTTCATAAATTCACGCGGCCAGGTCAGGGCGAAAATTTTCGCACCAGGCTTGGAAGGCGATCAACGTCCAGAGCTTTTCCGAGGTATCGCGCCGACCCGCCTGAAGGTCATCATACCAAAGGCGCGGCAATGCGCTGTGGAAAATTCCCTGACGTTTAAGGCGCTCACTATCAATCGAGCGGCGGGTCAAATCCGCCAGTGGGCCAGTGAGCCATTCGGCGATAGGAATTTCAAAGCCTTTCTTCGGCAAGGTGAAAACCTCCTGCGGCAGGCGATCGGCAAAGGCGCGGCGCAACACCCGCTTGCCTTCCCCCGGCGCCAGCTTGAAGGCGCCCGGCATGGCGGCAGCACATTCCACCACCCGGTGATCGAGAAACGGGCAGCGCACTTCAAGACTGTTGGCCATGCTCATGCGGTCACTCTTGACTAGCATATCACCCGGCAGGCCGAGGCGAGTATCGGCGTAGAGCATGGCATTCAGCGGATCAGCGTCCTCGCTCTCCTCCCTGAGCGCCGCCACCATACGCTCTAAATCGGGTATGGGTTCTGGCTCAATGAATAATTGATGCCGTTCATCCTCGCCCATCAAGCGCATCCAGCCCGCCTGCCGACCGACCGCATCCTTGCCGGCATGCTGGGTGAAACGGCGGAGGCGCCGGGCGCGCTCGAGCAGCGGGCTCGATTTACGCTCCGGCAACAGCGCGACCAATGGCTCGATCACGCCGCAGCGCAACAGGCGCGGCAACGCATGATAGCGCGCGGCCAATAATTCACCCTGATATTTACGGTAGCCGCCAAACACCTCATCGGCGCCATCGCCGGACAGCGCCACGCTGACATGGCGGCGCGTCTCACGCGCCAGGAGAAAGGTTGGAATGGCGGATGAATCGGCGAACGGCTCATCAAGGCCGGTAAACACCGCATCCAATGCGGCGCGCGCATCGCTGGCTGAAATTTCCAACACCGTATGCTCGGTGCCGAGATATTTAGCGACACGCTCGGCGGCGGGACGCTCTTCATAATATTCCGCCGCATCGGTAAAACCGACGGTGAAGCTGCGTACGCGCTCGCCGGCCTTCACCATGGACGCAGCCACCAGCGCCGAATCAATACCGCCGGAAAGAAACACGCCAAGCGGCACATCAGCAATCAAGCGGCAACGTACCGCTTCGTCGAAGCGCGCCACCAAATCCTGCTCCGCTTCACGCGGATCGCTGTAAGTCGGTAAACGCCCGGCATCCGGGCCATGCCAGCGATTCACCGCGATACCCTCTGGCGTTATCCGCGCCAAATGCCCGCCCGGTAGTTTATGCACACCTTCAAGGATAGACAGCGGCTCGGGCACATAGCGCAAGGTGAACAGCATGTGGAGCGCCCCCCGATCTAGCCCCGGAGCGCTGTCCTGTAGGGTCTCCAACGCGGCAAGATCGGAGGCGAAGCAACAGCGCCCAGCCTCTGGTTTATAGTAGAGCGGCTTCTTGCCGAGGCGATCGCGCGCCAGGATTAGCTCGGAGGCCGCCGCATCCCAAATGGCAAAGGCAAACATGCCGGCCAGGCGCGGCAATAATCCCTCACCCCATTCGCGCCAACCGGCGAGCAATATCTCACTATCTCCATTGGTGGTGAAGGCATAACCCGCCGCCGCCAACTCAGAGCGCAGTGCGGGGAAATTAAATATCTCACCATTATAGGCGATCACCAGGCCGAAACCTGACATGGGCAGCGTCGCGGCAGCGCTCAGATCCTGAATGGAGAGCCGCGCATTGGCCAGAGCGCAACGATCATCAAGCCAGATTTCCTGGCTGTCGGGGCCGCGCGGATATAACCGCTCAAGCGCACGGTTAAGACGCGGAGTCAGGAGCGCCTTATCGATCCCGTTAAAGCCGACTTGCCCGGCGAAACCGCACATGCCCTTACGCCCGCGACCGATTACACAAGAGACGCATAGGCCTGCTCAAAATTCTTCACATTCTCCGCCACGGAATAG
>Ga0114999_10009268_pt1 | contig 10810 bp, 8 predicted proteins | sample ArcticOcean_MG_C_3_FD_89820 | JGI IMG/M metagenome (GOLD analysis project Ga0114999, IMG submission 89820) | Marine microbial communities from western Arctic Ocean - ArcticOcean_MG_CB8_126 | ecosystem: Environmental > Aquatic > Marine > Oceanic | place: Arctic Ocean: Canada Basin | collected... | reverse complement strand
TTTCCGTTGTCCTCGAGGTGTTCATCTTTCGGCAAGAAATTCTATCGGCGAACCGGCTGGTGGGAGTGTTGCTCGGCTTTTTTGGCGTAGTTGTATTGATAGGGCCTGACTCATTGTTATCGCTGGGCAACAACATCGGCAGCCAAGAGCTCGTGCTGTTGGCGGCCCTGTTCTACGCGGGGGCGGCCATCTTTGCGCGGCGAAACCTGATGACTTTTTCACCGATGGTCACATCCTTTGGCCAGGTCAGCACCGCTGCCTTCGTGCTGCTGCCATTGGCACTGGTGTTTGAACAGCCTTGGAGCGCGGCGCCGTCAGAAGCCACGTGGGGCGCTCTGATTGCCATCGGCACACTGTGCACTGCATTCGCCTACCCTTTGTACTTCTACCTGCTGCGCCGGGCCGGGGCGACCAACTTGATGCTGGTGACGCTCATCAATCCGGTGACGGCGTTGTTGCTCGGCATTCTGATCCTGAGTGAAAGTCCAGGCTGGACCACCTACGGCGGAATGGCCTTGATTTTTGCGGCCCTCGCGACCATCGACGGTCGCTTGCTCGACCGTTGGACCAAGCCTTCTGGAGCCAGTCGGGGAGCTGACCCAGGGTTATAATAACGTGGTCCGGCTTCGGACTAGAGGGCGCCGCTGCGTCGTTTGAGTTGAACCAAACCGCAGCCATTCCAACAGCCTGCGCCCCAACGATATCCCATTCCAGGTGATCGGCCACCGTCCAGGCATCAGGTGCCGTGGCATCGAGCGCCGCGATAGCCTGTCCGAAAATGGCGGGATCGGGCTTAGCGAACCCAATTTCCTCGGAGATACCGATAAATTGTAAAAAAGTCGAGTAAGGCAAAGCATTCGAGTTTTGCGCGCTGGCTATCAAGACCACCATTGGTTGGTAGGCCCCGCGCAAATCCACTGCTCTTGAGTTCTGAAAAGATCGGGGTCATGTCTGGGTAGCGTTCGTTGCCCTGCTTTCTTTTGGCGGTAAACGCGTCGGCGATTTCGGAGGCCAATGACGGCGCCGCAATCGCGAGTTGGACAAATGCGCCACCGACGATGGCACGCTGCGCATCTTCGAGGTCGTTGCCGCCACGGTCATACACGTTAGGATTTCGCCAAAAGCGAGCGGCGCGTGATGAGATGTTGTCGGCTACCTTGATCGGATTATGCGGACCGATGGCTGCGGCGTAGCCCGCGAGATGATCGCACCAAGCTACATCCTATTTGGCGCACGCCCGGATGAGGGGATCGTCAAGATCAAAGATGACAGTCGTTGGTGTTGTCATGGGCAGGCTTGCCCGTCGCGCCACTATGCGGCGATCTGCGTAACCTTGCGGGAGCGCCACCGCATGAGGTGATAAATTATGTTAGCGATAGCTACTAGCCACCAGCCCTCGCGGTTGAACCCGAGGACTTTGGACGCCAAAACGACGCCCTTTTTTATGTGCACTAGGCGATAGAGCGAGAGCGCGCGGATCGCATAGGCGTCGCTGGCGGCGCGCCTATCGTAGGGACCCGGCAGTCGATTGGCTGCGTGGTAGGCGTAGGCAAGTTCGTCGTCCTGCGTTTCGAGCGTGCGGCCGATCATGATGCGAATACGCGACCAGGCACCGAGTTTTTCATTCACCATGTAGCGTTCCATATGCCGGCGGAACAGCCCATAGTGACCGAATTCGTCTCGCGCGATCAACGTGCAAATCTGTTTGAGCACGGGTTCGTCGACGGCGTCATGAATTGAGCTGTAGAACGAACTGGTGCCTATTTCGACCATGCAACGCGACAGCAGCTCAGCGCTATGGGTGCCGCGAATTGATTTTTCAGCATCGAGTGCCAGTTCATAGTTGGCGCGGAAATCCGAAAAGGCACCGTCGAAGTCGAACGACGGGTCAGCCAGTTTTGCCCATTCACCGAGCGCGCGGCCGTGTTGGACCTCTTCCTCGCCCCACACGCGGGCGGCTTCTTGGAAGATTTCGTCGTCCGGAAAGATGTTGCACAGATAGGTGACGTAGTCGGCGCTACGATACTCGACCATGCTGGCCGCGCGCACGACGGACAAAACCATGGAGTCGACCTTTGACGGGTCGAACCGGTCCCACTCTATATCGTCAATTGTCCACTTCATGCCGATGCCCCGATTTCCCTGCTTGGCACAGCGGTGATCGATACTAGCGGCACTTTACGCCGCGGTCAGCAGCCTTAAACGACCTGCAGCATTCCCCGAAGCGTCGTCAGCTTGAGATCGAGCAGGTGTCGCTCCAGGTCGGAGCGTGCTTCTTGAGCATCTTCTTCAGCGTCCCTAATGCGTTTCTCTAAGTCACCACGCTTAAGGTCTTCAACCGGCACCGCTTCTTCCGTCATGACCGCGCAGCGATCACTGGTGATCTCGGCGAAACCGCCATTGACGAAGATGCGGCGATCTTCTCCACCACTGTTCTGCACTTCGAGAATACCGGGCCGGACAGTCGAGATCATCGGTTGATGCCCGAGCAGCACACCAAAGTCGCCCTCGGTCCCGGGGACAACGATCATGTCGACGTCCTCTGAGATCAGAAGGCGGTCGGGCGAGACCAGTTCGAATGCGATCTTGTCGGCCATGGAAGCTGCCTATGCCGCCTCTGCCGCGAGACGTTTTCCTTTTTCGACGGCGTCGTCGATTGTGCCAACGAGCATGAAGGCCTGCTCCGGCAAATCATCATGCTTGCCTTCACAGATTTCCTTGAAGCCACGGATGGTTTCTTCGATCGGGACGAGCACGCCAGGCGCGCCAGTGAAAATTTCCGCAACATGGAACGGTTGGGACAGGAAGCGCTGAATCTTTCGCGCCCGCGTCACGGTGAGCTTATCTTCTTCAGAAAGCTCGTCCATGCCGAGAATGGCAATGATGTCCTGCAGTGATTTGTAGCTCTGCAGAATACGCTGCACTTCACGGGCAACCCCGTAATGTTCTTCACCGAGGATGCGGGCATCCAACATGCGCGAGGTCGAGTCGAGCGGGTCAACGGCGGGGTAGATGCCGAGCTCCGCGATCTGACGCGACAACGTGGTGGTGGCATCCAAGTGGGCGAACGACGTCGCCGGCGCCGGATCGGTCAAGTCATCCGCAGGAACATAAATCGCCTGGATCGACGTGATCGAGCCCTTGTTGGTGGAAGTGATCCGTTCCTGCAGGGCACCCATATCGGTACCGAGCGTCGGCTGATAGCCCACCGCCGACGGAATACGACCCAATAGGGCAGACATTTCCGAACCGGCTTGGGTAAAACGGAAGATGTTGTCGACGAACAAGAGCACGTCCTGGCCTTCTTGATCGCGGAAGTATTCTGCCAGCGTGACGCCCGACAGACCGACGCGGGCACGGGCGCCCGGCGGTTCATTCATCTGACCGTAAACCAGCGCCACTTTCGAGTTGTCGCCTTCGAGATCGATAATCCCGGAGTCGATCATCTCGTGATAGAGATCGTTGCCCTCGCGGGTCCGCTCGCCGACGCCGGCAAACACTGAATACCCGCCGTGGCCTTTAGCGACGTTGTGAATCAACTCCTGGATCAACACGGTCTTGCCCACGCCAGCACCGCCGAACAGGCCGACCTTGCCTCCTTTGGCGTAAGGTGCGAGGAGGTCGATGACCTTAATGCCGGTCATGAGAATTTCTGATTCGGTCGACTGATCAACAAACGGCGGGGCCGGCGCGTGAATTGGTGCGCGTTTTTTGGTATTCACCGGTCCGCGTTCGTCAATCGGATCGCCCGTTACGTTGAGCATGCGACCCAGTGTTTCCGGGCCAACCGGCACCGTGATGGCGCTGCCTGTGTCCGTGACCTCTTGTCCCCGGACCATGCCCTCAGTGGTGTCCATCGCGAGGGTGCGGACGGTTTTCTCACCGAGATGCTGCGCGACCTCTAAGACCAAACGGTTGCCCTGATTTTCGGTCTCGAGCGCATTCAAGATCGCCGGCAGATTACCTTCGAATTGAACGTCCACGACGGCGCCCAGGACCTGGGTTACTTTGCCAACGATATTTGTGGCCATCAGTATTCTCCGTTTCTCGCGTCCTAGAGCGCCTCTGCGCCCGAGATGATTTCGATGAGTTCGCTCGTGATTCGTGCCTGACGCGACCGGTTATAGTTCAGCGTCAGTTTGTCGATCATGTCGCCTGCATTCCGTGTCGCACTGTCCATGGCCGACATTCTGGCGCCCTGCTCGGAGGCGGCATTTTCAAGCAACGCCTGATAGACTTGGACGCTGAGATTTCGTGGCAGTAGTTCGACCAGGATCTCTTCCTCGTCGGGTTCGTAATCGTAGATCGCGTCACCGAGGTAGGGACCAACATCGTCTGTTTCGGGCAGGGATGCCGGGATAAGCTGACGACGCGTCATTACCTGCAAAATGACCGACTTAAAGGTATTGAAGTAGAGCGTGCAGACGTCGAATTCGCCCGCATCAAACATATCGAGAATGCGCAGAGCGATCGGTTGTGCGTCAGTGAAGGCCATACGACGAATGCCGGCCAGTTCGATCGTGTCAACAATGATGTCACTGAATTCGCGGCGCAGAACATCGCGCCCCTTGCGTCCAACGCAGAGGATTTTGACGTTCTTACCTTCGGCCTGCAGCGCTCGGATATCGGTTCGCGCGGCGCGAGCGATTGAGGAGTTGAACGCGCCACAAAGGCCGCGTTCACCAGTGGCAACCACAACAAGGTGCGTTTCCTGCTTGCCGGTACCTACCAACAAGATCGGCGCCCCTTCCTGCTCCACCATACTGGACCCGAGCGAACCAAGCATGCGCTCCATCCGTTCAGCATAAGGACGCGCCGCGACCACCGAGTCTTGCGCACGGCGCAACTTGGACGCCGCCACCATTTGCATGGCGCGCGTGATCTTCTGCGTCGATTTGACGGAGTTGATCCGAGTCCGAAGGTCTTTGAGAGTGGCCATGCGGCGGTCGCCCTAGGCGAAGGTTTTGGCGAAGGCGTCGAGCACGCCTTTGAGTTTTTCGACGGTTTCAGGGGAAAGGTCACCTGTGTCGCGAATCGTCGTCAGGATTTCACCGTGCTTGGACCGAACCTCTGTGAGGAGTTGCTCTTCGAAGGCGCCGATCCTGTTAACCACCACTTTATCGAGATACCCGTTCACACCCGCGTAGATCGAGATGACCTGTTCCTCAACCGGCATCGGCTGGTACTGCGCTTGCTTGAGCAACTCGGTAAGGCGTTCCCCACGCGCCAATAGGCGCTGGGTCGAGGCATCAAGATCCGAACCGAACTGGGCAAAGGCCGCCATTTCCCGGTACTGCGCAAGATCAAGCTTGATACCGCCGGCAACCTTCTTCATGGCCTTCACCTGCGCGGCGGAGCCCACGCGACTGACCGAGATGCCGACGTTAATAGCAGGGCGAATGCCTTGATAGAAAAGGTCCGTCTCGAGGAAAATCTGGCCGTCCGTGATCGAAATCACGTTGGTCGGAATATAGGCCGAGACGTCACTGGCCTGGGTTTCAATGATCGGCAACGCGGTTAGCGAACCGCCGCCTTCTGAATCGTTCATCTTCGCCGCACGCTCCAAGAGCCGCGAATGGAGATAGAACACGTCGCCCGGATAGGCTTCACGTCCTGGCGGACGTCGCAGCAGCAGCGACATCTGGCGATAGGCGGTGGCCTGTTTGGTCAAATCGTCATAGATGACCAAGCCATGCATGCCGTTGTCGCGGAAGTATTCGCCCATGGTGCAACCGGCATAGGGCGCCAAAAACTGCAGCGGAGCGGGATCGGACGCTGTGGCGGAAACGACGATGGTGTATTCCATCGCGCCAGCGTCCTCGAGCGTTTTCACGACCTGCGCAACCGTTGACCGCTTTTGGCCAATGACAACGTAGATGCAATACAGGCGCTTTGATTCGTCGCCCGACGCGTAGTTTTCTTTTTGGTTCAAGATCGTGTCGAGCGCGACGGCCGTCTTACCAGTCTGGCGATCGCCAATGATCAACTCGCGCTGACCGCGGCCCACTGGGACGAGCGAGTCGAGGGCCTTCAGGCCCGTCTGCATCGGCTCGTGCACCGACTTACGCGGAATAATGCCAGGTGCCTTAACCTCGACCTCACGACGCTCGGCCGAGTCGATCTCGCCCTTGCCGTCAATCGGGTTACCTAGTGGATCAACCACGCGGCCGAGGAGGCCTTTGCCCACCGGAACGTCCACGATGGTGCCGGTCCGCTTGACCGTGTCACCCTCTTTGATGCTGCGATCATCGCCGAAGATCACGACGCCGACGTTATCGGTTTCGAGGTTCAGCGCCATGCCGCGCGTCCCATCGGGAAACTCGACCATTTCACCGGCCTGGACGTTGTCCAAGCCATAAACGCGGGCGATACCATCGCCCACGGAGAGGACTTGCCCAACCTCCGTGACTTCGGCATCGCTGCCAAAGTTTGCGATCTGTTGCTTAAGAATCGAGGAGATTTCAGCGGCGCGGATATCCATCAGCCGGCACCTTTCATTGCGAACTTGAGGTTCTGGAGTTTCGTACGAAGAGAGCTATCGATCATGCGGGAGCCGATCTTGACTATCAGCCCGCCGAGGAGTGAGGGATCGACTTTGGCGTCGATCTGGACGTCGCTGCCGACCGCCGCTTTGAGTTGGGCGCGCAGGACATCGAGTTGAGCAGCCGACATCGGATGGGCCGAGGTTACTTCGCCGGCAATTTCGCCGCGATGCCTGGCCATCAACTGGGCAAAGCCCTGCACCATGCCAGGAAGTGCGAAGAGACGGCGATTGCTAGCCACGAGCCCAACGAACTTCTGGGTCAGCGATCCAAATTGGGCCTTTGCCATAACGGCATCGAGGGCCCCCGCCTGAGCGGCACTCCCGATGACCGGGCTGCGGACAAGACGGTGGAGATCGGCACTGTCGGCGATCATGCGCCCGAGCGACGCCAAATCGTCGGCTGTTTGATCTAATGCGCCCTCATCGGTAGCAAGATCGAACAGAGCCATGGCGTAGCGCCCGGCAATACCAGAAACGTTCATGTTGTTAGCTGCCAAGTGGGACGCCCCTCCAACGCAAGTGCGGTGGGTTAACCTATTGTTTTTCTTCGAAAATTTAGCGACACGACGAGAGTGCCAAACCGCTGTTTTCGGGCGCGATAACTAGCACACGGATTTACAGCTTGCAACAGCACTCCAGACGCCGAAAGGCGCAGAAAGCCTGGAAAATTTGGGAGCTATATCAAAGAAAGCCATAGGGATCGACGTCAACAGCGACCCGAACCGTCCCCGGAATCCGGACTTTGACCAGCCAATCTCGGATAATTGGCTGAACCGCTACGCTTTTTTCAGCTTTTAGCAGCAGCCGGAACCGAAATCGCCCACGTAACAGCGCCAGCGGAGCCGGCGCCGGACCCAAAACCCGCACCTGTTTGTAGTGCGGTGCGGCGCGGCGCAGGGCTGCGGCGGTTTGGCGCGCCGCATCCTCAGACCGGCTGGAGATAATAAGGGCCACAAGGCGCCCATAGGGTGGCATGCCGTGGTCACGCCGGGCGGTCAGTTCGCGGTCGATGAAATCCTGGCGTTGGCCCGAGGCCAAAGCGGTTAGCACTGGATGCTCGGGCAAATGAGATTGCAGAAAGACCCGGCCGGGGCGGCTCTCGCGCCCAGCACGACCCGCCACTTGGGACATCAGCTGGTAGGTCCGTTCGGCGGCGCGCAGATCACCACCGGCCAACCCAAGGTCAGCGTCGACCACGCCGACGAGGGTCAGCAGCGGAAAGTGGAAGCCCTTAGCGATCACCTGGGTGCCGATCAGCAAATCGATTTCGTGATTCTCAATCGATGCAAGCATGGCTGCGGCGCGGGCGGGGCTTGTCAGGGTGTCGCTGGCAAGCACGGCGACCCGCGCCTCGGGGATGCGCTCGGCAACTTCTTCAGCGAGCCGCTCAACGCCGGGGCCACAGGCCGCAAATTTTCCGGTCACTTCGCACGACGGACAGGCCGTCGGCACAGCCATCGCATAGTCGCAGTGATGGCAGCGTAGCCGGCTACTGTGACGATGCTCAACCAACCAGGCCTGGCAATTGGGGCATTGGAACCGATGCCCGCACGCGCGGCAAAGCGTAAGGGGAGCGTAGCCCCGACGATTGAGAAACAACAACGCCTGTTCGCCCGCCTCGATAGTGCGATGGACTTCTTGCTCCAACGTGGCTGAAATCCACTGGCCGGACGGCAAATCCTCAGATCGCATGTCAACCACCGATAGGTCGGGCATCTGCGCACCACCGTGCCGCTCAGGGAGCATCACGTGGTGGAATTTATGGGCCGCAACATTAACCACTGTTTCGAGTGAGGGTGTGGCGGAGACCAGGACGACCGGACATTGCTCGAGCTGGCCGCGAACGATGGCCATGTCGCGCGCGTTGTAGGCGACGCCCTCTTCTTGTTTAAACGACGGATCGTGCTCTTCATCCACAACAATCAAGCCGAGATTTTCGAACGGTAGGAACAGAGCGGAGCGGGCGCCAACCAAGACGGGAACGCGGCCTTCCGACGCCGCGCGCCAAACCCGGCGGCGCTCAGTGCGCGACAGTTCGGAGTGCCATTGGGCTGGCGCCGCACCGAAGCGGTCGTGGAAGCGCTCTAACCACTGTGCTGTGAGCGCGATCTCCGGCAGTAATACCAAGACGGCGCGATCGTGACGCAGCGCTTCGGCAACGGCATCGAAATAGACCGCGGTCTTGCCCGAGCCGGTGACGCCTTCGAGCAGCACCGGCGAAAAGATGCCGCGGGCAACACGGTCGGTGAGATCCTCGGCAGCGGTGGATTGATCCGGCGACAGCGTTTGCCGACCATGATCGGGTTGGGGAATGGTGAAGGGGCGCTCGGCCGGGACCTCACGCCCAACCAATGCCCCCACGTCGACAAGGCCCTTTATAACGCCGCTGCTGACAGCGGCTTGCTCGGCCAGTTCAGCGGACCGGCGGGGCACGTTGTCCTGAGCAACATCGAGCACCCGTTGGCGTGCCGGGGTCGTGCGCGGCGGCACGGTATCGCCGAGGACAAACACCTTTTCCAAAGGCGGCCGGTCGAACGCTTCGGGTGCTGACATGGCCATACGGAGCACGCTACCGGGCGCCGAAACCGTGTATTCGGCGACCCAATCGATCAGGTGCCGAAGCGTGGCCGTGAATGGCCGCACCGGCATAACGGCGCGCACCGGCTTTAGTTTAGCAGGATCGATCTCAGTGTCGGCCGCTTCAGCGGTTACCCATACAACGCCCGTGACCTCTCGGGTGCCGAGCGGCACGCGGACGACCGCACCGGGCCCAGCGTCGAGCTCTGGTGGCAGGATATAGTCGTAAGGCGCGCCAAGCGGTAGCGGGAGGAGAACTTTGACGTAACGCTGGCCGCCACCGGAACTGGTACCCGATTCATGCATACGATACACTTTGGCAGGCGCACCTGACGACGCCAACATGGCACTGACGCGCAGCCGGTAAGGTACCAAAGGTTTCAATGCAGTTTTTTGCAGATACTGCCGACATCGACGACATTCGCGACCTGGCTACGACGGGCCTTCTCGACGGGGTGACTACCAATCCATCCCTCGTAGCCAAGAGCGGTCGAGATTTCTTCGACGTTTTGAAAGACATTTGCGCGGTGGTTGACGGTCCAGTGAGTGCCGAGGTCACGGCGACCGACCACGAAACCATGGTGGCCCAGGGGCGCAAGCTCGCGGCGATGGCCAATAATATCGCCGTTAAGGTGCCCCTGACATGGGACGGACTGAAAGCCTGCAAGGCGCTCCGCGCCGACGGTACAATGGTGAATGTCACGTTGTGTTTTTCGTCGGCCCAGGCCCTTTTGGCGGCGAAAGCCGGGGCAACGTTCATCTCCCCGTTCGTCGGCCGGCTGGACGACATAGGCCAGGATGGGATGGATTTGATCCAAGATATTCGAACCATCTACGACAACTACCCCGCGCTTGAGACGAAGATCCTCGTCGCCTCGATCCGCCACCCCACCCATGTATTGCAATCGGCGCTCATTGGCGCCGATGTGTGTACCGTGCCGCCGGGTGTGCTGCGCAAACTGGCGCAACATCCATTGACCGACAAAGGCCTCGCAGCGTTCCTTGCCGACTGGCAGGCGACCGGCCAGGACATCTAGGGGCCACTTTTTTGGCGCGCTCAGAAACACCGACCCGCAAGCCCAAGACGCTGACCGCAAAGGACGTGGCGGCGCACCTGACCGCGAACCCGACATTTCTGAATGAACACCCTGAACTCATCAAAGTTTTAGCACCCCCGTCGCAGAACAAAGCCGACGGCGTGTTGGACATGCAGGCGTTCATGATCGAGCGGCTGCAGGGCGAGTTGCGCACCCTACAGTCGCGCCAAAGTGAGCTGCTGTCGGCGAGCCGGGTCAATCTGTCCAGCCAGGAACGTATTCATACGGCGGTCTTGGCCGTCATAGAGGCGCGTACCCTGGAAGACATTGGCCGCGTCGTGGCGGAGGACTATGGATCTATTCTCGATGTCTCGACCTCCACGTTGTGCTTTGAAGAGACCGGTAAGAGTGGCCTGCACAATATTATCTCGCTTTCTCCAGGGACGATTGCCGAGATCATGGGCGGCCGTCAGATCTTGTTGCGCCACGACATCAACGGTGACAAACGACTTTACGGTGACGACGCGGCCAAGGTGCGCTCGGACGCTCTTGTCCTCTTTGATGTTGGCAAGGACGGGTCAAGCGGCTTGTTGGTGCTAGGGAGCTACGAGCTGGATCGCTTCCACCCCGGGCAGGGCACAGAATTTCTCGG
>Ga0114999_10009267_pt1 | contig 10812 bp, 15 predicted proteins | sample ArcticOcean_MG_C_3_FD_89820 | JGI IMG/M metagenome (GOLD analysis project Ga0114999, IMG submission 89820) | Marine microbial communities from western Arctic Ocean - ArcticOcean_MG_CB8_126 | ecosystem: Environmental > Aquatic > Marine > Oceanic | place: Arctic Ocean: Canada Basin | collected... | reverse complement strand
CGCGGATCTTGGTGGAACTCAACATCGGTCACAATCGTTGCGGCGTAACGGCAGAGTCGGATGACGCCATAGATCTGTGCCGCGCTGTGCACGAAGCCGAACACTTGCGCCTCGCCGGTATCATGGGCTACCAGGGACACGTTGTTGACCTACCCGACGCCGACGAACGGGAATCCGGCGCTCGCGGGTGCCTGGAGCGCCTTTCCACCGGCGTCGCCAATGCACGTGCCGCCGGCCTGAGCATCGATATCGTCTCCACCTCGGCAACAGGTGACTACTACGTCTCCACCACTTTCGATGCCGTCACCGAAGTGCAGGCTGGTTCCTATGCACTCATGGATGCTGCCTATGCCCAGCTTGAATTGGGTTTTCGCAACGCCCTGACCGTGTTGACGACCGTGACCAGCCGGCCCACAGCGGAGCAGGTCATCAACGATGCAGGCTTGAAAACGCTGACCCCCGAACACGGCTTCCCTACCGTCAAACTGCCTTCCCGCGAAGGCATCGACGTCGGTTCGGATCCCCAGGGGCTGCGCTTTCTTGAGTGTCACGCCCTTTCCGAAGAGCATGGTCGTCTGCGTGCCGTAGATGGTAACTGTCATCTGCAACCCGGGGATCTGATGCAGTTCATTCCTGGTCACGGCTGCACGACGATGAATCTGCACGACCACATCTATGCTGTTCGTGGCGGACGCCTGGAGGCCATCTGGCCTATTGCTGCGCGCGGCAAAGTCCGTTAGAACCTCAACCGGCTGCTCGTCGGCCAGCCACGTACATCGCCAGCGACCGGATCGAGTCGAACAGTTCGATGCGCAGATCGTCATCCGAGATGCGGAAGCCGTACTCTCTTTCGACGGCGGCAACAATCTCCAGCGACCCCATGGAATCCACCGTGGCGTCACCGCCAAACAGAGGCTCATCGCAATCGATCTGCGTCGCTTCGATCGGCAGCTGCAGGGATTCGACAACAAGCTCCCGAACTCTGCATTGTACAGAGAGAATTTCGACAATGTCCTTACGCAGTTGAATGGCCGGCTTCGAAAAGGACTGTATTCGACGTTTTTCTCATGGACCATACCAGGCGCGCTGACTTGCGATCTCAGCAAGAGCCTATTGATTCATTCGTATGTCCATTCCCTTATCGAATCCTGCCATCATCTACGATGGCGAATGCCGCTTCTGCCTGTGGAGCATGGGACGCATTCGCAGATTCGCCGATCAAGGGCAGTTCGAATACGTGCCGCGCCAGCAGCCCGGACTCGATGAGCGCTTCCCAATCCTAGCACAGTCTGACTTCAACACTGGACTTCGGCTCATTCATCCGGATGGAACGGTTCATGTTGGCGCCGACGGCGTCTACGAGATCTACCGACGCCTGTCACCGTTTTACCTGGTTGCCTGGGTTTATCGATTGCCTCTCTGCAAGCAGATCTTCCGCCTCGGCTACGCTCTGATCGCCCGTAACCGGCATCGATTCGGACGTGTCGATGCAAGCCTGAATTGTAAGGATGAGAGTTGTACGGTCCCCTACGGGGACAAACAGTCGAACTGAATCGAAACCGCCAGTGTCCCAAGTACGGCCCCTGCGCCATGGAAAATTATTCTTGGTGCCATTTTTACGACCTGTTTTGCGTGATGATTGTCTGGTTTCGTGATTATTTGTCAAGTTTTGGCGCGCCATATACGTACCATTACTGACAAGCCCTCCAACCTGAGTCCCGGGACCATCAACATGCTCGCTCTTTCTCTTGGAATCATCTTTGTCCTCGGCGCTGTTGCGGCGTTGCTGGCGGACATGGAGAAAAAGCGGCGGCTCATCGTCGAGCTCCTGGATCTGCTCACGCCTCTTGTGGACCGCAACCGCCGACTCGCCATGTCCAATCTGCGCCGTCTCAGCAACAGCCCCGTACAAGCGTATGGCCTAATCGATCCTATCGAACGGGAGATCGGCCTGCTCGAGAAGAAAAATGAAATTCCTGGCCCAGAAGACGTAACGTAAGCCCTTTTCTCTATCACTCGATTGGCCCGTCTGCAACAGCGTATCCTGGCCGTGCAGGAAGCTGGTGCCGATACCGAGGCTCCGATGGTCTAGCAAGAGGCACAAGCCACCGAATCATGAACGACGACGACGACACATCGAAGTCGCCTGACTTTGACGAGATCCCTACGGCTCTGATCATCCTCGATCAGGACAAGCCACAGTTCGTGCTTCGTTGTCTGGTCTCTCTGGTCTTCAACTTCCGCTATGGTCTGCGCACAGTAGAGGCCAGTTCCTTCGAAGAGGCACGCTAGTGGATCGGGGATGGTGTGAAAAACTTGCGCTGCGTCGTGTTGATTCAGAAGCGAAGCCTTGGGACTGACGTTGGAATCTCAGCGTTCAACCTGCGTGACAGTCCTCTCTTCGCGCTGGTTCCGAAAGCGGAAACACCACGCTACCTGCAGCTGACCAAGAAACTTCGCAATGCACACGTGATCGCCTGGGAGAGCGCCTTTCGCGACAGTGGGCGCAGCCTCGGTAATCTGCTTGGCCGAGAGCTTGAAAAATCCGGGCAGACACACCCCCTGGCAGGACTCGATGCCGTCGCCGCGGCTGGCCGACGGGAGTTCATTGACCACCGGCTCCGTGGAATCGACGCCTTGCCCTCCCTACCCGGGGCGATCAGCCGCATTCTCAAACTACTCGCTGATCCCGATGTCAACGCTGAACAGCTTGAACGGGTTGTGTTGCTGGATCCTGGCATCGTTCAGCGTCTGTTCGTCGTTGCCAGTTCCCCCGCTTTCGCCGGTCGGGGAGGTGAGGTCTCCAGTGTGCGCGACGCCATTGTCTGCCTCGGACTGCGCGAAGTTGCCGCCATTGTTATGCAGACCAGTCTCGCCAGTGACTTTCTGCGGACCCAGGAATCGCTCGTGGACTTCAAACGCTTCTGGGCGCATTTGGTCGCCTGCGCTCTCACCGCACATAAGATCGTCTCCGGAAAATCGATAGCCCTGAAGGCAGAAGTGCAATTCCACGATTACTGGACCACTTGTCTGCTGCACGTGTCGAACGTCATCACGCGGGGACTGGGCCTCAGTTTCCCTTTGGAGTCCGAAACCGGCTGTCATGAGAATGTGCTCGAGGTAATCGGCGCGACCCAGCAGGATATCGACGTACTGCGAGACTCGATTGGCCCCGGAATTGTCGCCCAAGTGAAGGAATTGATGCACGACACAGACTGAGAAGAAACTTTCCCGGTTCGCCCCCCCTGCCTACCTTCGCGATCGGTGTAATAAACCTGTCTCAGCCGAGTCGCGAACCGTCAATTGCTTGCTCTATTTCTCGGACTTCTACTCGTCATGGTCGTCTTCTGCGTCATCATCAGTGATATGGATCAATTGCAACGGGAAGTCACCCAACTGGAGCGTGAGAAAGCGATTACGCCGCCCGAGAGGGAGGCTCGCTTTTCGCTACGGCCCGGACGCCCGTTTCGAGAACTCGAAAAACGCATTGTCGAACGGAAAGTGCTGACGGGCACTGCACAGGCGCCAGACGAACCCACCTGAGTATGAAGCGAGACGCACGAATCCGTGTCATCGCCTCTTCTGTGGTCGTTATCACGACGGCGTTGTTTGTCGTGGACCCTCTGTCCCTGCCCACAGCTGATCATGTCTTTGCCGACACCCGCCCCCTGGCTGGTGTGCTAAATGCGGCAAATGTGCTGTCCAATATCGCCTTCCTCCTTGTCGGCCTGCTGGGCCTGGTACAGGCCTGGAAGCGCCTCGCAATACAATCCTTCGTCTCAAACACCGAAGCGCTGCCGTGGTTTCTGTTCTTCGCAGCTACAGTTCTCACAAGCCTAGGTTCGACAGCCTATCACTTGCAACCCACTGATGGCACACTGCTCTGGGACCGCCTGCCCCTGGGCCTGGCGATTGCCGGCTTCGTTGCCGCAGCCATCACGGAACGAATCGGCGTCCGTGAAGGCCTGCTAACGCTGCCGGTGTTGCTCATCTTTACGCTCCTTTCGGTGCTGCTGTGGTACTACGGCCAGGACCAGCGTTACTACTTTGCGCTGCAAGCTGTGGCAATCATTACCGTGCCCTTACTCTGCGCCTTATTGACCGGGCCTTATACGGGCAGCACTGCCTGGTTTGTGACAGCCGGTCTCTACTTTCTGGCCAAGCTTGCCGAACTCTTGGATCACTCGATCTATGCACTGGGCCACGTAATCAGTGGGCATACACTGAAACATCTGCTGGCAGCCCTTGCCGTGTGGGTCCTTGCACGCCATCTGCAACATCGCATTCGCGCATGAGCTGGAAGTTGCAGTATCTTATAGGCCTTGAGACCAACGCTACGGAGCTCCCCGCATGCCCGCGCGCGCCAACATCCTGTTCCTGCTCTCCGACGAGCACTCCCATCGCTTTCTTTCGGCTCGATCCAGCGCCGATGGTGGTGAGCCTTGCCACACACCGGTTCTCGACAACCTCATAGGCACAGGCACTCATTTTTCCACCGCCTACTGTCAGATGCCGCTGTGTACCCCCAGCCGTATCTCCATGCTCTGCGGACGGCACGCCCATCGGAGTGGTGCCTGGAGCAATAACTCCGTCCTGCCACCTGAACTGCCCACTTTTGCCAGCCATCTGTCCGACCACGGCTACGCCACCTGTACCGTAGGCAAGATGCACCTGGGTGGCTCACGTCAGTATGCAGGCTTTCAACATCGCCCCTACGGCGACTTCGGCGGGCCCTGTGCCCATCAGTATGATCCGCTGCGTGCGTTTCAGCCTGGCCAGTCCCTTCCCGGAATGGACCTGAGGTCACGCACGAAAGACGCCGGACTCAGCGACGTTCCCGAGTCTCAATTGCAGGAGAACGCCGTCAGCCACGAGTCCCTCGCATGGCTGCGTGAGCAACGCCACAGGGACGCCGAACAACCATGGCTGCTGATGTCCTCCTTCAGCCGACCACATTTTCCGCTGACCGCACCTGCCCGACACTTCCAGCGCTACTGGCCCGATGGCGTCACAGAGCCAGCTATATCCCAATCCGGAGACAGTGCCGATCATCCGATGACCCTGGGAGCAATTGCGGGATTCCGTACGGCAGAGATCGAAGTAGAAGAGGCTCGCAAAGCCAGAGCCGCCTATTTCGGTTGTGTCGACTTTCTCGATGAACTGCTCGGAGACTATCTGGCGCTGCTCGACCGCGATGGCTTTCTCGACAACACCGTCATTGTCTATGCCTCCGACCACGGGGAGCTTGCCGGTGAACACGGGCTTTGGTGGAAGAACACTTGGCATGAAGCCTCAGCGCGAGTGCCCCTGATCATTTCCACCCCGGACCAGCGACGAGGCGAAACTCCGGCCCAGGAGATCTCCGACCCCGTAAGCCTGGCGGACCTGTTTCCCACCTTCGCCGGTCTGGCCGGGATCGACCCAAACGATAGATTGGCCGACACGCTGGACGGCATCGATCTGTCCCCGGCAGTGCTCGGAGACCCCTGTCCGGCACTGGACGAACGCCCAGGTGTCTACACCGAGTCCTGCACGCCACGCTGGGGTGAAGGCACGGAGTTTCGTATGTTGCGCACCCGACAGCACAAGTACGTCGCATTTCGTGGTTGTGCGGACCTTGCCTTTGATCTTTCCGAGGACCCGTTGGAACAGAAAAATCTGTTGACTCGTGCCGATACTAGAGAACAGGAGGGAATCGTCGAGGACCTGCGCAAGCTGGCCCTGGACGGCTTCGATTTCGACGAGTCGGAAGTTCTGCGCCTGCGCCAGACTGAAGATTTGCACGCCCGTTTCCCCGCGCGCGTGCAACCGCAGACACCCAATCAGGTGCTGCGTGGCGATGGCCGTCTCGTTGAAGCTGATACCCCCCTGTACGACCCCATGGAAGTCAGCGCCCGGACAGGTGCAGACTTCGACCACTAACGCCTAACCAAGCTGGACTCCCCCCGTGCTCTGGATTCTAGTCACCGTTCTTGTTGGACTGTTCGTCATCGTCGTGCCGCCCGCTTCTGGCCTACCAGAAGCGGGCGGCACGACTGAAGCTGGCGCAGAACCCGATCCGCAAGCAGATCGATGACTACAAGAAGAAGATCACCGAGGTCGGTGAAGCGACGCACGTCATGGGCACGGAAAGTCTGCTGCAACTCAAGAAGGACCTCGCGGATTTCCAGCGCCGATCAGGCCTGGCAGCCAATCTTAATTCGGAACTCGATTGAGAGGCACAGGCGTGGGTCGCCGAACTTGACGGCGAAGATGCCGCGCCCCGCTATAGGGACGAGTATTCGGACCTTGAGAAGGACGACGATGACTATGCTCCCAAGCCCGATGAGAACGAGTCGGGCATCGACGAGCTACTTGGCGGCCGCAAGGATCCACACCTGAAGATCGAAAGCAATCGCGCCAATCCGGTAGATATTGTTCACGCCATCCGCCACGAACTCGAAGAGACCCTGGAATACATGGATGGTCTGCGCACGGATGCCAGCATCGTGCAGCAATCCCTGCAATGGCTCGGCGGCGAGAAGAAGGGTAGGGAGGGAGCCAACGGCTCTACCTGACCATGGAGCTTCTCCTCGTCTTCGCCGGTGCCTGTGTGGCCCTGCTCGTGCTCAGTCTCATCCTGCGAGAGACCACCGAACAGAGACTTCGCCGGTTGCGCACGGAGTTGATGCAGCTTCGCTCCCAGATACGGGTTCTGGAGGATAGTATGAAGTCGTTTCAGGGCGTACGCTCTCAAGTCCGTGAAGTACTGCAGCGCATCGACAGTCGCAAACTGAGCGCCAACGACTCCATTAAGAACATCTATGACAAACTGAGAGAATTGCATCTCCTGCTGCGCGAAGAGGAGTTACCTGCTGAAGATGACGACAAAGCAGAAGCAACCGAAGAGGAGGTCGCCGCTTAGCTTATGAACTATCGACGTTTCGGTAAGACGGATTGGCAAGTCAGCGAGATTGGCCTTGGGGGCTCCTGGTTCTACGGCCGGCCCGAGTTTGGCGAAAAACCGCTGGCCTATGGTGTCGGGGTCGTGGAGCGAGCCTTTGAACTGGGCGTGAACTATTTCGATACCGCCCCACTGTACGGCAGAGGTCGCAGCGAAGAGGTCTACGGCCACGCTCTGAAGGGTGTGGACAAACCCTACATTCTGGCGACCAAGGTCGGCTACTTTCCAGAACCTTTCGACTATACTCGCGACACGGTATTGCGTGGCTTTGAAGCGAGCCTCAAGCGCCTGCAACGAGACCGGGTCGATCTTGTACAGATCCACGAGTCGGAACAGGCAGGCTGGGATGGTGTCTTTGGCAAAGGGCGCACCCTCGAGGCGCTGCGCGAACTACGTGAGCAGGGCCTGGTGACGCACATTGGACTGACCGGATCCGATCTCGACTTGATGACTCAAATCCTGCGCGAGTGTGACGACTTCGTCTCCGTCATCACATTCCTCCAGTATGATCTGCTCGTACAGGACGCGAAGCAGGAACTGGTGCCTGCAGCCGTCGATGCCGATGCCGCCGTGATCCTTGCTTCGCCCCTGCATGGTGGACTGCTGGGTTCCAAACGCGAACACTGGCGCTCTACGGGGCGCTTCGCCAATCTCTATAACAAACAGGAACGAGTCGAAGCTGTCCTGGCCAGACACGGCCACGACTCGACCATCGACGCCGGCCTGCGTTATCTCCTGTCCGACCCACAAGTCGCTATGATTCTGTCCGGCGTCGCCAGCATCGAAGAACTGGAAACATCCGTCGCTGCCGCGGACGGGCGCCACTTCAGTTCCGAGCTGATCAACGAAATCGAAAACGTCTAACCGAAAGCGCCTGAATGTCCGCAACTCGCATCGGCTTCATCGGCCTTGGCCACATCAGCATTCACGCACACCTGCCGGGGCTGGCACCACTGGTTGAGTCCGGCGAGGTGGAGTTCACCGCCTTCTGCGACATCAGCGAAGAGGCGCTGGCAACGCAGGCCGCTGCCTTTGGCGCCAAAGCGACCTATACCGATCACCATAAGATGTTCGAGCAAGAGCAGCTCGATGCGGTGTACATCAACCTGCCGCCCACATTACACACCGATCAGATCACCATCGCCGCTGACAAGGGCATTGCCATCTTCGTCGAAAAACCCGTCAGCCTCGACATGGCCCAGGCGGCAGAGTTCTCGCAGCAGATCGAAAAAGCCGGCATCGTCTCTCAGGTTGGCTTCATGAGCCGTTACTATCCGTCCTCCGAAAAGCTTGTCGAACTGCTCAAGGAGCGCACGCCCCGGCACGTGATGATCAATCTGTTTTACAGCGGCCGACCTGTTCGCTGGTGGACGAGCCGCTACGAGGAGTGTGGTGGATCCTTCGTCGAAAACACGATCCACATGGTGGACCTCGTCCGTTACTTGCTCGGCGACATTGCCGATGTGTCCGCCTTCTATCAATGGCGGGCTCGAGGCGAAGGCCCAGAGATGATGAACATGCCCCACGTGTACGATGTGAACTACCGCTTCGCCTCCGGTGTCGTCGGCAACGCCACGACCTCTCGAGTCCTGACCGATGCCGAAGGCGCTGGCCGTCGCGAAGTCATTCTTGTGTGTGACGATTCAATGATTGAGTGGTCGACGGACAAAGTCGTCGAGAACGGTAAGGTCCTGTGGGAAGCTGAACAGGAAGGCCGCACCGCCTTCGCCCTGCAGGCCCAGGCCTTTGTCACCGCAGTCAAAGCCGAAGACTCGTCCCTGATGCGCAGTCCCTACCACCCCAGCCTCAACAGCCTTGCCGCGGTCCTGGGCGCCAATGCCTCTGCCGAACGGGACGGTGAACGCCTGAGCCTCGCCGACGTGGAGACCAGCAAAGTCTCCTGGGACCCGAGATTCTGCGCCGGCCACGGGACACCAACCCTGGACTAGGTCCAACCAGCAGGCTTTCAATTTTGTGCGCTTTTCACCTGGCCCAGCTGATCTCCGGGACAGCGGTTGGCAGTGGCGCCAGTTTCGGAGACCAGGCGGGCGAATGATCCGCTTGCGTAATGCCCGCAGTGAGGTTGGCTTTTTCTGTTCCATCGGGGCGTACGATGAAGATGTCCCGATTGCCCTCTTGGGAGGATACGTAGGTGATCCAGTCACCATCCGTGGACCACGCGGGGCTGGCACCACCCTCCGAGGCGGAAGTGACCAGTCGTGACTTGCCACCCACAGCGTCGATGAGGAAAACACCCTCCCCTTCCGGGCGCAGGCCGGAGAACACGACTCGTGTTCCATCCGGCGACCACGCGGGGCTTTGGTTGCGACCGACACCATCGGTCAGCATCTGCAGATCCTGACCATCCGGTGCAGCACGAAAAATATTGCCATCATTCGGCATGCCCCGATCCCTGCCGCGCCAGACCCAGAAGGCGATCGAACGACCATCGGGTGCCCACGTTGGTTGATCCAGCGACACCACGTCGTTGCCAGTGCCGGGCAAAGGCATGGGCAAGTGCCGCGGTTCGCCGCCGATGATGCCGACAGCGAAGAGCTGCGTCTCCGTTTCCCCGACCCGCTTGCTGAACAGGATCTGGGTTCCATCCGGTGAAAATTTCGGATGCCGATAGGCACCCACATCGACCGTCAGGTTACGCGACACCAGCCCCCAACGATCCATTACTGCAATGTGCGTGCCTTGTGAACCAGGAACCGCGTTCGACACGTAGGTAATCCACAGACCGTTCGGCGACCACGAAGGATCGGTCTCATACCCCGAGCCGAAAGTCAACTGGGTCTGCTCCGAGCCATTGGCATTCATGACCCAGATCTTGTTGAACTCTCCGGCTCGCGACGATACAAATGCGATCCGCCCCTGGGGCTGCGCGGCTAAGTCCTGTGGACTCAGCAACAACAGCAGCAAGAGTGGCACGACCATCGAACGGAGAGATTCCGCGAGTGCGGGTTTTCTTGTTGTAGCGTTATGCATATTCTGCCTATCGGCAGATCGGTGAACCCTCTTCACTCTCCTATTATAGACGTGGCTCGTTGGTGCCTAGTCAGCGCTATACTGATGCTCCCCCGAAAAGTGGACACGTCCAGGCGCCTATCTAGATATTTGCGCAGGAGGTGTTTTTCATGTCCCGAGGATATGATCGAGTGTTCAAGCTGGAAGCCATCCGCATGTCGCTCGAAGAAGGCAGTACCGCAGTCGATGTGGAGCGTCGTATAGTGATTAGTAAGGGCGGCATTAGTCGTTGGAAGCGGCAGTTGAAGGACCAAGGTGATGGTGCGTTTCCGGGTACCGGCCATCTGAGTGATCGTGACGAGGAAGTCCGGCGTCTACGGCGTGAGTTGGACCGTGTAACGCGCGAGCGGGATATCTTAAAAAAAGCGGTCAGCATCTTCTCGGTGGATCGGTAGTGGCACGCTATCGCTTCATCACCGAGCACCGCGCTCACTGGGGCGTTGAGGAGATGTGTAAAGTCTTGGAGGTGTCTCGGGGTGGCTACTACGACTGGAAGAAGCGTCTGCCCAGCCAGCGGGTGCAGCAGCGGCAACGGCTGGATGTTGTGATTACGACACTGTTTGAGGTTAGCAAGAAGCGTTTCGGCAGTCCGAAGATCACCCGGGAATTGATGAAACAGGGTTGGCGTGTAAGTGAGAGTCATGTGGCTCGATGCATGCGTGAGCTGGGGCTGAGCTCAATCGTACGGCGCCGTTTCCGGGTGACGACGGATTCCAAGCATCGGTATCCAGTGGACCGGATCTTCTGCAGCGCAACTTCACCGCCCAGCGCCAAAATCAGGTGTGGGTAAGCGATCTGACCTATCTGCGCGTCGGTGGTGGCTGGCTGTATCTGGTCGT
>Ga0114999_10009266_pt1 | contig 10813 bp, 10 predicted proteins | sample ArcticOcean_MG_C_3_FD_89820 | JGI IMG/M metagenome (GOLD analysis project Ga0114999, IMG submission 89820) | Marine microbial communities from western Arctic Ocean - ArcticOcean_MG_CB8_126 | ecosystem: Environmental > Aquatic > Marine > Oceanic | place: Arctic Ocean: Canada Basin | collected... | reverse complement strand
TTCCCGCACCTTCCCAAAAAAGGAGGAAAAGTTATTGATACAACAGGAAAGAGATTCTGCGTTTATTCGAGAATTTATTGACAATGGAGGAAATGCGACTCAAGCCGCAAAACAGGTTGGAGTATCAGCCAGCAGTGCGTCTACGATTGGTCATCGACTAAAGATGCGCTTGTTGAACGATATTGAAGAAGAACAAAAGAATGCTTTAAAGGGTTATGCGGTTACTGCACTGCATCATCTGCGTCACCTAGTAGAAAATGCTTCATCGGAAGCCGTTCGACTGGGCGCGATAAAGGATGTTCTAGATAGAGCCGGATTTAAGCCTGTAGATAGACAGCAAGTGGAACAGATAAACAGCATAGGCTACGTGAGCGATGAGGAGTTGAAAGCAGAGTTAGATTCACTCCTCAAAGATAAGTATGGATTAACTCAAGAAACGATGGAAAGGTTTGTTAAGAAGCAACAGCACTAGAGCCTCTGTAAGCCATGTATAGCGCTGTATTTGTCGGCTTTAATGTTTATTGAAGACGTTCCTGTCCCACACACACGCACACGGCTGCGACCATTAGAGTGATCGGATTTCCTGTCGCATGAAGGCAATATATGAGATGGCGAAACACATAATCGTAATCGCCAAAAGAGAAGCAATATATGGCATGACCACGAGGATACTCTGGCTCAAAGGGAGTGGGCCTGAAAACCGAGAGAGTGATATCTTTTCTAACACACCCATTCTGACAAAGGAGTGATTCGTCTTGCGCATCGGATTGATGATTGTAATCGTGGAATCTTCGTAGAGTTGTTTGGGGGATATAAGTGAAATACCCTTTTCGATTCTAGCTCGTTGCAGTTGAGCGTCAGCATTTGATAATCCGACTTCCGGAGTTACAGCATTTGCTACTGCATTCGCACCGAGTGGAAGAAAGAAGGAAAAAAAGATCCAAACCGCGATAGCCGACAAAGCAGACGTGACTACACTGGGGAACAATATGGAAAAGAGCATGGCCAAACATAACCAAAAAGAAATATAGACAATACTGATGATCAGGTAAACGCCAATTCGCCAGACGCCTTCTAGACCTGGGATGACACCTACCATACTCAGTCCAAGCCCTGTGATGACCAGAACAATCGAACACATCATCACTGTAATTACGCTAACGCCTGCCAAAAATTTTCCGTTCAGTACCGTATCGCGGTAAATCGGTTGGGACAACAGTTTACTCAGAGTGCCGTCATTGCGTTCCCTGTTAATCGTATCAAATCCCAGGATGAGTCCGATGAGGGGACCAAAGAATCCTACAAACTCGGTAAGTGAAAACATCACTCCCGATGATGTAAACAGCAGCAGAAAGATATGTTTTGGTGTGGCTACCCCTTCAATATTTTGCTTGATTTCTAAACCCACCATGTACACCGTTATAAGGCTGACCATAGCGATCAGGCCAAATAGAATGATAAAACGATAGCTGCCGAAATGATCCGACAGTTCCTTTTTTAGGATAGCGTTAACACCGTACAATGTTATCCCTCCCTAAAGTACTTCATATAAATTTCTTCCAATGCATAATCTTTTGTCCCAATCCCAAGTGCCTCTTCTGCCAGATGGTCCATCGAACCTTGGGCCACCATTTTCCCCTTGATCATAATACCGACACGATCGCAGATCTTCTGAGCTTGGTGTAGAAAATGGGAAGAAAGGATAACTGTCATTTCCTTTTTCTCCGAGACGCTTTGAATCAATTCAATCATCCGGTTCGTTGCATCTGGATCGAGACCTAAGGTTGGTTCATCTAAAAATACAATCTGCGGATCCTTTATTAGGACCTCTGCAATTCCTAACCGCTGCCTCATGCCTCGAGAATAGGCGCCAATCTTCTTGCCTGCCTCTTCGATCAAGCCGACCTCCTTCAAGGCGTATTCGATTCGCTCACCCGCCACAACCATCGGGAGTTGATTTAGGTCGGCAATAAATTGAAGCATCTGTCTAGCGTTCAAATCCCGATAAAATCCTATGTTCTCTGGTAGGTACCCGATTATCTTCTTAACCTTGATCGGGTTACGTGTTGGCTCGACGTCTAAGACTCTTACTTTGCCGCTGCTCGGCTCCGTTAATCCAAGTAACATCAGAAGGGTGGTCGTTTTCCCTGCGCCATTGGGCCCTAAGAAACCAAAAATTTCGCCCCGTCTTATATTGAGTGAGAGATGATCGACCGCAACTTGTGTATTGTAAATTTTTGTCAATTCTTTCGTTTCGATAACTGTTCCTATTTCCATACTATCGTCTTCCGAATTTTCGGAACAACACTGTCAAGCCGAAAATGACCATTACGATGATTCCGATTCCGATCCAGCCCCACGTTGAGGAAGCTTTAACGGTCACCCTAAATTCCATTGTTTTGGCTGCCTGCTCTCCTTCCACTCTTGCGCTTATCGAATAATCACCCACTAGGGCCTCATCATAAGGGGTGATGGTAACCTCTACCTGCTTGAGCTCGCCGGGCTGGATCGTCGGAATTGTGTTAGGGCTAAACACCACCTTCCAGTTTTCGGGTTTCAAAGACATAAACTTAATGTTGTTATTGACCGCCGATCCCGTGTTTTTGACATAGATAGACATATTGGCCGGTTTCCCCTGACCAGCATCCAGTGACAACAGGCCGGTCGATGTGCCTACTTCCAGTTGATACGTCCCTGTGAGGATGACCGTGAGTTTAGCTTCTGTCTCGGCATCATCGGAACTCACTCGGATACTGAAAGGATATTTCCCTGCCTTTGACATCGGGGGCGGTTTAGCCTCCACCGCAACAGTGGTGGTCTGATTCGTCTTTAATCGAATGCTCGATATATATTTTTTCTCATACGCCGGCTTAAAATTGATCACCCACCCCTTGGGACCTTGAGCAAAGAGGTCGAATACAGCATCTTTTTCCAGCTTGCTCACAACGTCCAGGGAAAATTCAAAGGTGCCATCCGACGGCCCCTGAAGTACCGGATAAGAGGTGACTATTTTTACTCCCTTTCCATCGGAGGATGCTTCTTCTTTGATGTCAACCACAATGTTCTGACTGGCCTTGAAATAACCATCCGGTGTTTCTGCTTCCACACGGAATTCATAATTACCCGGTTTTATGTTCTTGCCTGGAATAGCTTCAAAGGTGAGAGTTTTGGCTTCATTAGAAGGAACCGCAATGGCAGTTACATCATAGAGAAAGGTCTTAATTCTTACTTTCCATCCTCGTGGTTTTTGTGCGATCCGGACATGCACTGTTTCATCGGATTGGCCTTTGTTTTTGAAAATAACATCCATCCTCACATTTTCGTTACGAGAAATCACGACCCCTGGATATTCGACAGCCATCACAATCAAGCGCTCAGGTTTACCTCCATTTTCCATCTGTACGTTGTTTTCAGCAATGCTTGGCGAGGTAAAGATTAATGTGCTTATAAGAGCAAGAAAAGAAACCGATAAATTATTTTCACGACGCTGTTTATTCATGACCTTCCATGACCTCCCTCAGGTTTGCCTTTGATCTGTTACGAAATCTGCTGGGGTTTCTAGTTCTAAAATGCCCATTGTCTCTTGCAAATTCAGCTCTATCATGTTCGAGTCTAACTCGGTCTATTCAGCGCAGCTATCTAGAAGATACTTCATTAAAGAAGAACAAGGAACAATCTTGATTTGTTTTCAGCGATGAATGAATGTTTGATCGATCTCGTAAGAGTTACTATCGGTGTTATTTTCGAGCGTTGTCTTACTTAACCCTGTGTTAACGCTAATTGACGGGGCATCCTTTTGCTATAATACATCGTTAGTTATAACATCAAGAATTGAGGCTCGACGTTTTAACCGAAATAACATCATGGGATTACTTGTGACGGAGGAAGGTTGTACGTTCGACTCTCCAACAAAAATCTGAGGGAACTATGTCAAAAGAAAAGAAAATCCAATGGCAAGAACTTCGACGAGGTGAATTTGCGGCGGCATTAGAGGCTGATGCCGTAGTCATCATTCCCGTTGGTGCTATTGAACAGCATGGGGATCATCTGCCAATCAATGTCGACACATTTGATTGCGTAGCTATTGCAGAACGCACTGCACAGTCGATAGATGATTTCCCAGTTCTTGTAACGCCTCCTGTCTGGTCCGGATTCTCACTTATGCATATGGATTACCCAGGGGTTATTTCGCTCACATGGCATACTTTAATTAATGTGCTAACCGAGATTGCCACCTGCGTCCGCCATCACGGCTTCACAAAGATAGTTTTTTTGAACGGCCATGGTAGCAATCAGCCGATTGTCGATGGCATGCGAATGAAATTAGCTGCTGAAGATCACATACCTTCGGTATTGGGGTTAAGTTGGTGGGACCTTCCCGCAGTCGCTGAAGAAATGGATAGACTTACTGACACGGACCAAGGTTGTGTAGCTCACGCTGGGGAAGTGGAAACATCGATTCAGCTTTTTCTCCAGCCGCATTTAGTTGACAAAGATGCCGCTATCTGGAGTAAAGGTGTTTGGGGTGACCCCTCTAGTGCAAGTTCGGAGAAAGGAGAACGCTTGGTTGAGGTAGCAGTAACCGCCCTGGGGCAGCTACTTCGCGACTACCATAGCGGTGTACTTGATCCGGTAGTTGGTCGTGAAACTTTAGTGGGTCGGAAAGAAATTTACCCAGGGGAGAGTAATTTTCTTAACCCATCATTCACGTCTACGGCAGAAGGTTAGATTGCCTGCAACGACTTCCAAGTCGGATGTCTTTCGGTAGGTTCTTGAAAGAATTTGTGGGGCAAAAGTCTTGCTTTGTCGAAAGACAAATCGGTGGATTTCCTCGGCGTTGGCGTGGTAGTTCAGATCACGAAGCGCTGGCGGTTGACGGGAACAATAAATGCATGTAGATAGAACCAAGTGTCAAGTGGGTTTGACAAAGCATTATCGTCCATGTAGCTAGTGTTGCTGGAGAAACCCGAATCAACGAGAGTTTCAAGGCGGTTAGGCGGTTAAGTATGGAGGGCATTTGCCTTGACGCTAGAATAGCGCGTAAATTTGAATATGGTGAGGCACATTTAGTAATCTTATTGAAAATACGTTCCAAATGTTCGCGACTTTACTAAGTAGCTATAAGTAGGCGCCTGGTTGGTTAATCTGGTTGGTTAATGTAGTTAAAGAAAAGGAGATTTGTTGGAATGAAAAAGATTCATTTGTTAATCTCAATTGTTATAAGTCTTTTGTTTTTTGTCCCAGTTGTACAGGCTGCAGGTGATTCCAAACACGTCCTCAAATGGTCAACTTATGTCACGCCAAAGGACATTCGCTACAAAGAATTGGTATTGTGGAGTGAGATGATGGAGGAGGCGTCCGATGGGCGTCTTAAGCTCGAAATTCATCATTCCAACTCTTTGTTCCCCTTTACCCAGTGGTACGATGGTATGAGAACGGGGCTGGCTTGCGGTGGTCCAGCAGCGATGGCCTGGGATGAACGGTTTAAGGCCACGGGTTCTATACAGCAAGCACCGTTTGCTGTAGACATGTCCCGCATTTATGAGTTTGACCAAGAAATACTAGAGGTCATGCGTCCTGAACTCGAAAAGTTCGGGCTTGTTCCTATCTATGAGGACGGTGATGCTGTTACCCAGGATTGGTTCTCCATGAAGCTTGCCCGCACCCCTGAGGAGTACTTTAAGGGAAATATCATTCGAGCTGGAGGCGCAGCTCTCAACTTGACAGTTAAGACGCACGGTGGGACGCCAATGGTATTTTCCCAGGAAGAGACATTCAGCGCTATCGAAAAGGGTATCATCCAAGGTGCTAATTTTGGATTACTTACCTTCCATGGCTGGGGTTTACACAAGAAAATGCCTTGGATGATAAGAGCTGCACAGTTCATGACCACACTTCCTTTTGTCGTGACCAAGGATTGTTATGATGATCTTCCAGCAGATCTACAGCAGGTGCTGATGGAGACAGGAAAAAGACTTCGCCGCGAGGTTATTAGTAAGATATATATAGATGAGATAAACCGTGTTCTCGGTGAGATGGCCTTTGAAGGGTTTAACGTCTATAGCATTCCTCCAGAAGATCTCTCAGCCTGGACAGAGCCAGTAGAGGGTCTGTGGAAAGAGGAGATTTTAAAGCGCACAGCTGCGGGTGGTTTTGCAGGCATGGGGCCAAAGGCCATTGCAGTATATGAGAAGTATGCCCGCTAAGCCGCTAAGTAGCACATAAGAGGCTAAACAGAGATTTAGAACAATAGTTTAGTTGGTTCCGTAGCGCCAAGGTTTCTACTTGGCGCTACGGAGTCCCTGTAGTAGAAGCAAAGTTTTCTAAAGCTCACAACAGCAGCCTGGCAGGTTCCCGAAACGGGGAAAATGGTCATCCCGACATATGATCAGATGTGGACTGAAGTATTGTCTACTGCAGATAAGGTGATCAACCAGAGATCTAGTAATTGCTAAAAATACAAGAGGGATTGTTTCGTAGCGCGGACTTTTTTGCTTTGCTCTGCGGAGCCCTTATAGTGGTGCAAAGCATGTGGATTACCTACGCGGTGTTCCTGCGTTATTTCCTGGGTCAGGGAGACATGTACATGCTTGAAGTGACCAGCCTATTATTGTTGGTCGTAGCATTTCTGGGCGCCCCCCTTGCTCTTCGGGAAAATGCCTTTCCCACGGTGTTCATGTTAGTCAACCGGTTTCCGGTCAAAGGTCAACAGTGGCTGAGGATTGTTGGGTTAGTAATGTCCATCATTTTCTTTGGCTTTTTCACTCGTGGGGCAGCCTGGATCGCCATTGACGCTTTCAAAACTGACTACGTAACTACGGTCGTTCACTGGCCCTACTATCCTTTTTGGGCAGTCATAACGTTGTCGGGCATACTGTTCATTCTTATTGCCCTGGTGTTGGTGATCAATACCTTGAAGAATATTTTCCAAGTCTCCGGCGATGGCACGACGGGTAATACTACAAGTATCAGATAACGAGGTTAAAAGGGAAGGCACTGTGGAATGGTATACAGTTGGACTGATGGTGTTAGGGATTATGCTATTCCTGACTACAATCGGAGTGCCAATTCCCTTCGCTCTGGGTATTGCCAGCATTGTGCTTCTGGTGCCGGCTGTCGGATTGGACAAACTGGGTCCGGCAGTTGCCATACGAACTTTCGGTGTGTGGTGGTCGTTTGGGCTCATGGCGGTGCCCCTTTTCATTTTGGTCGGAGAGATCGTCTCTGTATCGGGATTAGGGAATAAGCTCTACGAAGCTATCTACCGATCTTTACCCTTGCCGGGTGGTCTGGCCGCGGCGAGTATTGTTGCCTGTGCTCTTTTTGGCGCTGTGAACGGATCAAGCATGGTAGGGGCGTTAACTATCGGTACGGTAGCTGTACCGGAAATGCTCCGTCGCGGCTACGATCGTAGGCTGGTTACCGGCGTGATAGCCGCTGGGGGAACCTTGAGCGTTCTGATTCCGCCCAGTCTCATCATGATCTACTACGGTGTCGTAACTCAGACAAATATCTTCGACCTATTTCTCGCAGGAATAATACCGGGGATAATAATGACGGTAGGCTACATGGCCTATGTGGTGATCTTAGCACTCAGGAGACCCGAGCTAGCTCCGCCTTCAGATGCAAAACCTACAGTCCGGCAACGAGTGCGGCTCGCGTCCAGAGCGTGGGGAATAGTATTTTTAGCTGCAATTATCGCAGTCCCTCTTTATACAGGTGCAGCTACCCCAACCGAAGTTGCTGGACTTGGCGCCTTCGCCGCACTCGTGATAGCCATATTAACCCAGCGCATGCGCTGGAAAAATGGAATGCAGCTCTGTCTCTCCAACGCAGCTCGAACAATGGGTTTCGTAGGGATTCTGATTGCTGCAGCAATGACTTTCGGGCTAGTGCTAGATTTCTATCAGGTTACGCAAGGGGTTGCCTCGCTGGTCCAGTCACTCCCATTTCCTCCCACTATTGTGCTCATTTTTATCATAGTTCTGCTTTTTTTCGTGGGGATGTTTATGGAACCCACATCTATCGTCTTCATTGTTCTGCCGATTATCTTTCCGGCGGTAGAAAGCCTGGGGTTCAACCCTATTTGGTTTGGAATTATTTACACCATAACCATGGAAATGGCGGTGCTTACCCCACCTGTGGGGCTTAATCTCTATGTCATCCAAGGTATTACTCGGGGCGAGGCGTCCCTAAGCGATGTTATATTGGGCTCGATTCCTTTCCTCATTATCCAAGCGCTAGTAATAGTTCTAGTCTTCAATTTCCCTCAGTTAGCTTTGTGGATCCCGAGTGCCTCTTAACAGCGGACAGAGATTCGATAGTTTTCTGGGGTAAATACGATAGTTAAACAAGATCAAAGAGGAGGCAGATATGCCAGCACAGAAACCGGAAGAAGTTGATCAGCTTTTGCTCAAGGCGCTGGAAAAGGGAGACTTGGATACGGCGATCGCCCTATACGAGCCAACCGCGAAGTTTGTGATCTCGCCCGAGCAAGTAGTCACGGGCCACGCGGCGATCAGGAAGGTGTTACAGGGCTTTATCGATGCTAAGGCCACGTTTGATGTTGAGGCGATCACAGCCGTTCTGAGTACAGATGGTACGGTGGCAGTTACACGCCTGAAATGCAGTAGCACCAGCCAAGGCCCAGATGGTGAGCCGGTCACGAGCCCGTTGCATACTGTGGAGGTCGTCCGCAAACAAACTGACGGGTCATGGTTGTTCATCGTCGATGATCCGAGTGGCGAGGGTGTGAAGTAAAACAATAGGCACTCTACTGACCGCAGCGCTGCGTAGTTTCTCTCTGGGCAAGTGCTTGACAAAGGCCCGCACACGGCGACAGATCGACCAGGTTCGCCATATCGGATGAGACCGATTGCTATCGGGGTGTGCAAGACTCTTCGAAAACTACGTCGTTTCCGCCAGTTTTAGGGTAAGACTTATCAGCGATTGAACGAGCACCATGTTCGGTCCTTTGATCGCCGGTTACTTCGTTCAGTGACGGGCGACTAACTGCCGTTCGTGGATGGAATTTATCTTATCGAGTGAAGGCAAAAACTATACATAGTGTGATAACGATGTTTATACCGAATGGTGGTGATATCTTGATCTTGGCGTAGTCCCCAGAATAACCGTGGCGTCACTGGAATTAGGAGTTATGCGCGGGTGTCGGAACATTCACACAATTCTCACAGACAATGAGCTAACCACCATGCGAGTACCCTGGTTGCTTCAGTGAAGTCACTTAGTGCCATGTCCTCACGGGGGTTGTGGCTGCCGTTAGCGTTTCGTATGAACAACATTGCGGTGGGGATTCCAGCGGCAGCGAAAGCGGCTGCATCATGAGAAGCTCCACTACCTAGCTCCATAGATCGAATATCCAACGCCTTAGTTCCCGCTAATAATTCTTCCCGAATTTTGGAAGAAAGAACACCTGGTTCAGCACGCAGGAACTGGCCAAGCTCAAAAACTACACTGCGGCGACGGCCAATTTCATCAGCCAATTCGGCCACTCGCAATTCCATAGCATCGAGAAACTGGCCATCAAGGCTGCGCATATCCAGTGTAAATCCAACCTCGCCAGAGATTTTCGACAAAGTATGATGATCCGGATCAGTGAATAATTTTCCGACTGTAAACGCAAAGTCCTGATCGTCGGCTTCACACTGCGTCCAGATCGTATCTAGACTTCCAATAAATTCTGCGATGGCGACAACCGCATCCCGACGATTTGCTCTCGGGACCCCGCCGCAATGGGAGTATTCCCCCAAACAGCGAGCGTTTAGCAGTCGGCTATTTCCTCGAATTCCAGTAACTAACCCTAGGGGGATCGAAGCGCCCTCCAGTACAGGGCCTTGCTCGATGTGAACCTCGATACACGCGTGCTGAGATGTTGGTGGCAGGATACCTGCCCTGCTCGGATAGCATCGGGATCGCAACCGGATAGGACCATATGCTCATACAATGTGATGTCGGAATCTACTCGTTTGGCCTGGTCGAGCGCATGCGTTGGTAGAGTACCGAGCGCACTCCGACTGCCGATATAGGGAACACCGAACCACTCGCCCTCCTCACCGCGTATTGCCATTACACGGACATCACGTGCTGGCACCACGCCTGCGTCTTGAAGTGCAGTTGTCGCTACCAGGCCTGCAATCACACCGGCGGCACCATCGAAGTTTCCGCCCCGCGCAACGGAGTCGAGGTGTGAGCCGACAATCACTGCTGGCGCTTCACGATTAACTCCAGGTAAGACCATGAAAGTGTTCCCAGCTGCATCACATTCCACCTCTAGTCCCAGAGATTCGGCATGTTCACCGATTAAGGTATGAGCAAACTGTTCTCCCTCGCCATATGATGCTCTCGTGATACCCAGCCCGTCGTGGGTGCCATCTCGCAACTTGTCGAACAAATTCGAAGCGAGGGATTCACGTGCTTTCACGGCTTGATCAAGTTCTATCATATCGCATGCTCCTAAATTAACTAATCTTAGCGGTTGAATTCCGTCGATGGAGTAATGCCAACCGGCGCAGTTTATAACAGTTTCAGGACACAAAAATACAAATTTAGATATGCTGCTTTGACGGTTATAACATTCGAATCAGGTATGCGAGTCACCTGCAGTTGATCGGGGCACCAGCGTCCGTCGCGTACTCGAGACACTTCGTTTTGGGCATATGTCAAATTTGTATCTGAGCAATTCCGCGACACCTACTCAAAAAAGACGGTAATGTCCTTGCGACTTATCCAGACGGTGATAGGAAGTCTGTCAACTAACGTCAGACATCTTTGATAAAGCAAAGAAGTTCACTGT
>Ga0114999_10009260_pt1 | contig 10818 bp, 13 predicted proteins | sample ArcticOcean_MG_C_3_FD_89820 | JGI IMG/M metagenome (GOLD analysis project Ga0114999, IMG submission 89820) | Marine microbial communities from western Arctic Ocean - ArcticOcean_MG_CB8_126 | ecosystem: Environmental > Aquatic > Marine > Oceanic | place: Arctic Ocean: Canada Basin | collected... | reverse complement strand
TCTTATGATGTATGCGATCTTAAATCTTGCATCTTACTCGCTTTCGGTCGTGCAGAACGCGTTTGTTCAGGGTTCCGAGTCAATTCCGGGGGCCCTCATGATCGCGACCTTCGTCGTGTTTGTGATCACCGCCATACTCTGGTGCCGGATGTTGATAATTTTTCCGGCGACCGCGATTGGCCAAAAGTGGAGCTTGAGCTGGGCCTGGGTACCGACCAAATACAACGGCGGGCAATTTTCGGCGGAGGGCTGATTTTCTTCCTGCTCTACCTCCCGTTCGCATTGCTTCTCCTGGGACTCTATTTCGCCCTCGACCTGCCGCTCAAACCAGTCTTGGACCTGGATTGGCGCGTGGGCATTGTCGAATTCCTCTTCGCGTTTTTGACGGTCATGACTTCGGGCGCCGTCGCGGTATATGCATCCAGCATTTTTCGGCAGCTCACGGAGCGAAAAGACGAGCCTACCGAAGCGTCATCCGTGGCGGCATAACGGGCGAACCGACTGTCGCCAGCTTCGCGAGTCTTTCGTTTTCAAACGGAAATTAAAAAGTGTCATGGTTTAAAAAGCGAATACCCTCTACTATGCAGGAATTATCAGGTCAGCCAGTCTCTGTTGCCTCGGGCCGATATCGGTCGCGACGGGCGCAGCTGGCCAGATCCGCATTCATCAACGAAACATCGAGCCTATGACCTCTTCCGATCGTTACAGCATTCCTCGCTCCGAATGGCCGACCATCCTGGAGCGGAGAGAAAACGGCGAAACCTATGCCGCCATCGCGGCGGATTTCGGGGTTTCCGGGCCGACAGTGCGCAATATTCTGCTGCGCGCCCAGGGAGAGGCGGAGGACGCCAAGACCTCGGACCCGACTGAAGAACCCAGCCGCACCGAAAGCGTGCCCGAAAACATGGCCGAGGTCGTGAAAGCCGAGCCGAAACCGGTATCGCGCCTGTCCCTGGCCTCGGTTTCCGCGCGCGAAGAGGCATCCTCCGTACGGGCAGAAACCGCGCGTGCCGAGGCGGCCGCGGCGCCGGCACCGGAAAGACCGACCCCGGCGAAGAGAACCGCCAAGGGCGGGCACAGCCCGCTCGCCACGCGGCTGGCCGAAGCGGCGGAGGACTGCGCGGCGGCCCTCGACAGTGCCGCACGCGACGGGCTGGACGAAGACGCCAAGGATGCCATCAAGCGCAGCCTGCACGAGGTGCGCCGCGCCGCGGCCGCAATCGATATCGCGCTCGGCCAGGGCGACGTCTCGCAGGAACCGACGCAGAAGCGCAAGGCCGAACCGATGGCGGCCCTGCCGCCGCGTCACTCGCCTGCCCGCGCGCCACGGCCTGGCCCCGAACCCCGGCCCGCCCCCGAACCCCGCGCCCCAGCCGAACCCCCTGCAGAATCAAAGCCCATGGCGGCGCGGCCACAAGATGCCGCCCCGGCACGGTCGCGGCGCACGGCGCCACCCTCCGCGGAGGGCACCACGACCATGGAGGGCACGGTCAAGTTCTTCCGCCCCGATCAAGGCTATGGCTTCGTCATGCCCGACGAAGGCGGCCAGGATATCTACGTCCCAGTCGAGGCGCTCCAGCGGTCCGAACTCGACAGCCTCGAACGCAACCAGCGCGTCCGCTTGATCGTGACCGACAGCCCCAAGGGACCCGAGGCCGACAGCGTCGAACTGATCTCCTCCTAGGCCCGTTTTCTCCAGGCGTCGGCACAGGCTCTGCTGGTGAGAATTCGTGCCGGCACCATCGAAACACTCTCTCTTCGGCCGTGTTCGACTCTAAAAATTAGGTGGCGAGCCCGATCCTCGCCCCAAAGTGCGGGATTGGTAGCGACGAGGTCCTGATGCGCGAGGTTGCGGCCGAGATTGCCAGGCTATATCTCACCACTATCGACCGGCCCCTGGCCGAAAGATGCAGGATGGTCGCCGAGGCTTTGGGTCTCAACTGATCTGCGCCTCACGCAATACTGATCCCTGTATGCATGCGCCAGGGTTGCCGAATCGGCCCGCAAGGGCCAGGGTAAATCAAGCCAAGGCAGCGCCGAATACGATTGGCTGACCTTGCATTTTCGTAGCGATCCGAGGCGCCGCCATCACCGGCAGCCCTGTCGGTGATGGCGGCGATGGTGACGGCTATGGATTACGAAAACTATTTCGAAACCGCGCTGAACGGCCTTCGCACGGAAGGCCGTTACCGGGTTTTCGCCGAATTGGAGCGCTGCGCGGGACGCTTCCCCGAGGCCCTGTGCCACGGTGAAGGCGGCCGGTGACGGTATGGTGTTCGAACGATTATCTCAGCATGGGCCAACACCCGGCGGTGATCGGGGCCATGCACCGGGCCCTGGACGAGTGCGGCGCGGGGGCCGGCGGCACGCGCAACATCGCCGGCACCAACCACCATCACGTGTTGCTCGAGCGCGAGCTGGCCGATTTGCACGGCAAGGAAGCCGCGCTGCTCTTCACCTCGGGCTATGTTTCCAACTGGGCCGCGCTGGGCACTTTGGCTTCGAAACTCCCCGGCTGCATCGTACTGTCCGGCGCCATCAACCACGCTTCCATGATCGAGAGCATCCACCACAGCCGGGCGGAACTGCATATTTTCGCCCATAACGATCCCGAGGATCTGGACCGCCGGGTCGCGGAACTGGATCCGGACGCGCCCAAGCTGGTCGCCTTCGAATCGGTCTATTCCATGGATGGCGATATCGCCCCCATCGCGGAACTCTGCGGCGTCGCCGAGGCCCATGGCGCGATTACTAATCTCGACGAGGTCCATGCGGTTGGCCTGTAAGGGCCCAGGGGCGGCGGTGTCGCCGAACGCGAAGGCGTCATGGACCGCCTCACGGTGATCGAGGGAACCCTCGGCAAGGCCTTCGGCGTGCTGGGCGGTTATATCTCCGGATCGGCCGCGCTCTGCGGTTTCGTCCGCAGCTTCGCCTCGGGCTTCATCTCCACCACCGCGCTGCCGCCGGCGGTGGCGGTGGGCGCCATCGCCAGAATCCGCCATCTGAGAACCAGCGATGCCGAGCGGCTGCGCCAGCGCGACCGCGTGGCCGCGGTCCGTCGGCGGCTGGACGCCGGCGGGTATTCTCCATCTGCCGAACCTGAGCCATATCGTGCCGGTCATGGTGGGCGATGCGGTGCGCTGCAAACAGACCAGCAATCTGCTGATGGAGCGCTTTGCGATCTACGTCCAGCCGATCAACTACCCGACCGTGGCGCGCGGGACGGAACGCTTGCGTCTAACCCCTTCGCCCCTTCACAGCGATACGGATATCGATCGTCTGATCGCCGCGCTGACCAAAATCTGGACCAAACCCGGCCTCGAACGGCGCGCGGCAGCCTAGGATTCAGCCCGGCATCAATCCTTCAGGTTGATCAGCTCGATCTTGTAGCCGTCCGGATCCTCGATGAAGGCGATCTCGGTGGTGCCATGCTTCATCGGCCCCGGCGGGCGGGGAATATTCATCCCTTCCGCCGCCAGTTGCCGGCAGGTCTCGTAGATATCGGCGACCCCGACGGCGAGATGGCCGAAGCCGGAGCCGTGGCTATAGGGCTCTTCCTGATCCCAGTTGTAGGTCATCTCGATCACCGCGTGATCGCTCTCGTCGCCATAGCCGACGAAGGTGTTGGTGAAGCGGCCGCCCTCATACTCCTTCTGGCGCAGCACTTTCATGCCGAGATACCGGGTGTAGAAGTCTATCGATTTATCCAAGTCCTTGACTCGGATCATGGTGTGCAAAAGGCGGGGCTGGGCTTCGGCCATGGCTGCATTCTCCGGTATAGACGTAATTTCTTCCATCATGACAAGTCGCGGCTGCTCCGCAAAGCTTCGGCAATTCGGTGCATATCTGCCCTGCGAAGCGCAATAACCTCAACTCCCGGCTTGGTCCGCAGTCATGTCCGGCGTAGGCTCCTACTCACAATTGGATCACGCGTCGTGCGGAGGGAGGTATGGCGTTTCGCCATATCGAAGTGAAGCCACTGGCAAGTGCCTGCGGCGCCGAACTGTCCGGCGCCGATCTTGCGCGACCGCTGGATGACGATACCGTCGCCGAAATCCGGCGCGCCTTTCTCGATCATCTGGTCATCGTCTTCCGTGGCCAGGCTCTCACGCCCGAAAGGCATGTCGCCCTGGCGCGCCGGTTCGGAACGCCAGAACGCCACCCTATGGTGCGCGCGGTCGAGGACCATCCGGAAATCATCGCGGTGACGAAGCTGGAGCACGAGACCGCCAATTTCGGCGGCATCTGGCACTATGACCTGACCTTCCAGGAGAAGCCGACCATCGGCTCGCTGCTCTACGCCCTCGAGGTTCCGCCCCATGGCGGAGACACCCTCTTCGCCAATCAGTATCTGGCATACGAAACCCTGTCCGATGGCTTCAAGGCTGTCTTGGAGGGCTTGGATACGGTCCATACAAACCGGGCCTGGGCACCGCGCGAGGCCTATGGCGGCCAACGGTCCATCAGGCTCTATCAGGACGACTGGCGGGCGTTGGAAGCGGTCCATCCCGCCGTCACGACCCATCACGAAACCGGCCGCAAGACCTTGTTCGTGAACCCCAACTCGTCGATGCGGTTCGCGGGCTGGACGGAAGAGGAAAGCCACCCCCTGCTCGACCATCTGGCGCGCCACGCGACCCGCCCGGAATTCACTTGCCGTGTGCGCTGGCACCCCGGAACCCTGGTGTTCTGGGACAACCGCTGCGCCATGCACTATGCCATCAACGACTATCACGGGCGTCGGCGCATCCTGCACCGGGTCTCGATCGGCGGCGAACGGTTGCCGAGCCGGACCGTCAGCCCTGTCCCCAAGGGAGTGGCCGCATGATCAATTACGACATCACCCCCATCGCCGGCGCCTGCGGCGCCGAAATTCATGGCATGGACCTCTCCCGCGACCTCGACGAAGAAGCCGTCGATGCCATCCGCGCGGCCCTGCTCGACCATCTCGTCGTGTTCTTTCCTGATCAGACGCTCACGCCGGATCAGCAGATCGCTTTCGGCCAGCGTTTCGGCGAGCTCGACATCGACCGGTTTGTCGTGCCGATGGAGGGCCATCCTGAGATGATGGTGCTGATCAAGGAGCCGGACGAAACCGTGAATTTCGCCCGCATCTGGCATTCGGACGTGACCTTCCAGGAGCGACCGGCCATGGGCTCGATTCTCTATGCCGTCGAGGTTCCGCCCTATGGCGGCGACACCATGTGGGCCAACGAGTATCTCGCCTACGACGCCCTGTCCGCCGGCATGAAGAAGTTGCTGGGCGGCTTGCGCGCGGTCCATTCGGCGCGCGGCGGTTACGGCAAGGCCGTCCTGAACAAGCGCTACGACCAGACCAAGCGGAGCATGAAAATCTATCGCGACCGGGACCATATCGCAGAGCAGGAGGTGACGCATCCAGTCGTGCGCACCCATCCGGAGACCGGACGCAAGGCCCTCTACGTCAACGGAGCCTATACGGAACGGTTCGAGGGAATGACAGCCGAGGAAAGCAAACCGATCCTCCAGTATCTCTACCAGCATTCCATTCGGCCGGAGTTTACCTGCCGGTTCCGTTGGACCCAGGGCGCCGTTGCCTTTTGGGACAATCGGGCGGCCATGCACTATCCGATCAACGACTATCACGGCTCCCGTCGCGAGATGCGGCGCATCACGATCTGCGGAGATCAGCCCGCCTAGGAGCGACGCAAGCCGTCGAAATTTCTCTGTCGCCCAGAACCGAGCCGCGCATGTCCGCGTTCGCGCGATGGCAGGCACCGATACCGAAGGATAAAGCAGCATGATCAATTTCGACGTCACCCCCATCGCCGGCGCCTGCGGCGCCGAGATCCACGGCATGGATATCTCCCAGGATCTGAGCGACGAGGCGATCCAGGCCATCCGCACGGCCCTGCTCGACCATCTGGTCGTCTTCTTCCGCGACTAGGACCTGACCCCGGATCAGCATGTTGCCTTCGGCCGCCGCTTCGGCGAACTCAACATCGACCGCTTCGTCGTGCCGATGGAGGGCCATCCGGAGATCATGGTGGTGCTCAAGGAGGCCGATGAAACCCTGAACTTCGGCAAGGTCTGGCACTCCGATACGACCTTTCAGGAAGAGCCCGCGATGGGATCGATCCTCTATGGCGTCGAAATCCCGCCCTATGGCGCCGACACGATGTGGGCCAATCAGTATCTGGCCTATGAGACATTGTCCGACGGCATGAAGGCGATGCTCGAAGGGTTGCGCGCCGTCCACACGGCCCGCGCGGGTTACGGCAAGGCAGCGCTCGACAAGCGTTTCGACAGCATCAAGCGCAGCATGAAGATTCGCCGCGACCAGGAAGACTTGGCGGAAAGCGAGGTCAGCCACCCCATAGTCCGCACCCATCCGGAAACCGGGCGCAAGGCCCTCTATGTCAATGCCGCCTATACCGACCGGATCGAGGGCATGACCGTCGATGAGAGCAAGCCGATCCTCGACTACCTTTACGCCCGTTGCGTACGGCCGGAATTCACCTGCCGCTTCGGCTGGTCGAAGGGCGCAGTGGCCTTCTGGGATAACCGCTCGGCCCAGCACTACCCGATAAACGACTACAACGGCTTCCGGCGCGAGATGCACCGAGTTACGGTGTGCGGCGACCGCCCCATTTGACCAGCCGACCGAGGAGAGCACACATGGCCTATAAATCGATCGACGTTCAGCCGATCTCCGGCGCCCTGGGGGCGGAGATTCTCGGCGCCGACCTCTCCAAGGAACTGGACAACGAAACCTGGGACGATATCCATCAGGCCTTCCTCGACCATGTCGTCGTCTTCTTTCGGGACCAGGATCTTTCGATCGAGCGCCACAAGAAGATCGGCGCACGCTTCGGCCCCCTGCACACGCATCCGCTGGTGAAAACAAAAATCCCGGAGCACCCCGAGATCCTCGTCATCGAAAAAAGCCCCGACGAGAAGGTCGCCGACGGCAACGTCTGGCATACCGACGTGTCTTTCGCGCAGGAGCCCCCGCTCGGCTCCCTGCTCTACGCCGAAGTGCTACCGCCCTACGGCGGCGATACGATGTGGGCCAATATGTATCTGGCATACGAAACCCTGTCCAACGGCATGAAGGCGATGTTGGGCGGCCTCAATGCCCTGCACGGCATGACCTCGTATTGGCAAAAAGACGGCCCGCGCCACGGCGGTCAAAAGCGCACGGTGAATATCGATTTCGACAAGGTGGCCGCGATGGAACCCGCGATTCATCCGATCGTCCGCACCCATCCGGAAACCGGATACAAGGCGCTCTACGTCAACCCGGCCTTCACCATGCATATCGAGGGCATGACCGAGGAGGAGAGCAAGCCGATCCTCGATTATCTCTACAAACACGCGACGCGCCCCGAATTCACTTGCCGGTTTAGCTGGTCGCCGGGCGCCCTCGGCATCTGGGACAACCGCTGCGCCATGCATCTGCCGATCAACGATTATGTGGGCCATGCGCGCCGCATGCGCCGGGTCACGGTCCAAGGCGACCGCCCGAACTAAGTCTCCGCGATCAAGGAACGCGATATGGCGGCCTACGACGCTCTGCTCGAGCCTCTATCCATCCGCCATCTTGCTCTGCGCAACCGAATCGTCAGCACGAGTCATGCCCCGGCCTATGCCGAGGATGCGATGCCGGGCGAGCGTTACCAGCTCTACCATCTCGAGAAGGCCAAGGGCGGCATCGGGATGACGATGTTCGGCGGCTCCTCCACCGTCTCTCTGGATTGCCCCGCCACCTTCGGCCAACTCGACGTCTCGACCGACCGGGTCGTGCCCCATTTCGAAACCTTTTCGCGCCGTATCCACGATGCCGGCGCCGCGCTGATCTGCCAGATCACGCATATGGGCCGACGCACCCGCTGGGATTCGGGCCATTGGCTGGCCCCGATCGCGCCCTCGGCCGTGCGCGAGCCCGAACACCGCACTTTTCCCAAGGCGATGGAAGAGTTCGATATCCGGCGGGTGATCCGGGACTTCGCCGCCGCCGCCGCGCGCTGCAAGGCCGGAGGCTTGGACGGAGTCGAACTCAGCTTCTCCGGCACCCATCTGATAGAGCAGTTCTGGTCGCCCCTCTCCAACACGCGCGAGGACGACTACGGCGGCGGTTTCGAAAACCGCATGCGACTGAGCCTGGAGGTGCTGGACGCCGTGCGCCGCGCGGTCGGCCCGGAGTTCATCGTCTCGATCCGCCTGGTCGGCGATCAGATGCTAGACGGCGGTCTCTCGGCCGAGGATTGCCTCGCCATCGCCGAACGCTTGGCCGCGACGGGCCAGGTCGATATGCTGAATGTCATGGCGGGCAGCGTTCAGGACTATCGCCTGCTCGCCCTCAACATCCTCAACATGTCCTTTCCGAACGCGCCCTATCTGCACCTGCCCAGTGCGATACGCACGCGGGTCGATATCCCCGTGCTCCATGCCGGCAAGATTCCCGACCTGGCCACGGCGGCCCGGGCGGTCGAGGAAGGCCATGTCGACATGATCGCGATGACCCGGGCGCATTTGGCCGACCCCCATATCGTCAACAAACTGCGCGAGGGCCGGGCCGAAGACATCCGCCAATGCGTCGGTGCAAACTATTGCATCGACCGCATCTATGTCGCGGGTGAGGCCCTATGCATCCAGAACCCTTCGACCGGGCGCGAACGCACGATGTCGCATACGATCGCGCCGGCGGCGAAGCGCCGCAAGGTCGTGATTGCCGGGGCCGGCGTTGCCGGGCTCGAAGCCGCCCGCGTGGCCGCCCTGCGCGGCCATGAGGTCGTGCTGTTCGAGGGCGCGGATAAGACCGGCGGGCAGGTCAACATCGCCGCGAAGGCGACCTGGCGCGAGCCGCTGTCGGGCATCGTGCGCTGGCTCGACGGCCAGGTCCGCAAGGCCGATATCGACCTGCGGCTGAACACCCCGGCGACCGAAGAGGCGGTCCGCGCCGAGGCCCCCGATTTCGTGGTGATCGCCACCGGCGGGTCCGCCAACAAGGGCAAGTTCGAAGGCACGGAACACGCGATTACCTCCTGGCAAATCCTGCAAGGCGAGATCGAGCCGGGTGAATCCATCCTGCTGTTCGACGATCACGGCGACCATCGTGGCCCGTCCACCGCTGAGTTCCTGGCCAAGCGTGGCAGCAAGGTCGAGGTCGCGACGCCCGAGCGCTATCTCGGCGTCGAGTTCGGTGCGACCAACTGGCCCGTCCATTTGCGCGAGCTCTACACCATGGGCGTGTTGATGAGCCCGGACCTGCGCCTCATGCAGGTCTATCCGGAAGGCAACCGCCTGGTCGCCGTGCTGCGCAACGAATACACCCATGACGAGGAAGAGCGCGTGATCGATCAGGTCGTGGTCGAGCACGGCACCCTGCCACGCGACGAGCTCTATATCGCCCTGCGGCCGCATTCGGCCAATCTGGGTGAGTTGGACATGACCGCCTTCGTCGAGGGTGCGCCCCAGGCCCTGGTCAACAATCCTGAGGGCAGATTCCAGCTCTTCCGCGTCGGAGACTCCGTCGCCTGCCGCAACATCCACGCCGCCTTATACGAATCCCTGCGCCTCTGCCGCGCGGTCTGATGCCTCTAGTCCTAAGTTAAGGCGCCTGCCTTCCGTCTCCTTAAATTATAATAATATGCCGCCACGCCACCGGTTTGGCCGCGTCCGCCGTGCGATAGTTTTGAACGTAACAGGAGACGCCCTATGAAAGCATTCGCATGCACCACGGTTAGCACCCTGGCGCTTGCCTTCGCCCTCAGCGTGCAGGCCCAAGCGGTGGAAACCGAAACGGTCATCATCGTCGATGCGCCGGACATCCAAAAAATTGCGCGCGACAAGGAAGGCTTCCGCACCTCCGACATGATCGGTATGGATGTCTCCAGCAACAAGGGCAAGCGGATCGGCGAGGTCGAAGATTTCGTGCTCGACCGTACCGGACATTTCTATGCCGTGATCGACATCAACGACGGCCCGCTCAACGGCCTGCTCGATCTCGGCAAGCACGATACCGTTGTCGTCCCCTGGGATCAGCTTCGCGTGTCCTCTATTCAGAAAAAATAGATCACACGCCGCTGCTCGGCCCGTGCGAATCGGCCGCGCCGCCTACTCATCCCATCACGAAGGAGTTCGTCATGCGCAGTCCTATCCTGAAGGCAGCTTTTCTGACCTCGGTCCTGGCCCTCGCCGCTTGCGGCAATACGACGGGCGATCGCGGCCTGTCCGGCGCCGGAATCGGCGCGGCTGCTGGCGCGGTCGGCGGCGCCCTGGTCGGGGCGCCGGCGGCCAGCGCGGCCATCGGCGGTGCGGTGGGCGCCGCGATCGGTGCATTCACCGACGAGAAGGATATCAACCTGGGTAAGCCCATTTGGGAATAGGGTTTCAATCGGGCCCTAACGAAAGCGCATAGACCTCGCCGAAATAAGGAAAAGGCGGCCAGCCGGCCGCCTTTTCTTTATGTGCGATCCGACCGCCTTGCCTGGATCGATAGCGACTCGCACTATGGCGCAATGTGCATCGCGACCGCGGAAAACTGGTACCAAACCGAGTCTCGCCCAGACGGCGTGACCCATATCGGCGAGCCGTATATCAATGAATTCTATCGCTGCAACATCTGGCATGTGCGCGGGCGAGAGAGCGATCTGCTGGTCGATAGCGGTATGGGCGTGGTGCCCTTGCGCGCGAATGTACCCCTGCTGACCGGCCGCCCGATCCTCGCCGTGGCCAGCCACAGCCATTTCGATCATATCGGCGGCCATCACGAGTTCGAGGCGCGGTTGGCCCATCCGGCCGAGGCCGATCTGCTGGCCGCTCCGACACGCAAGG
>Ga0114999_10009259_pt1 | contig 10819 bp, 13 predicted proteins | sample ArcticOcean_MG_C_3_FD_89820 | JGI IMG/M metagenome (GOLD analysis project Ga0114999, IMG submission 89820) | Marine microbial communities from western Arctic Ocean - ArcticOcean_MG_CB8_126 | ecosystem: Environmental > Aquatic > Marine > Oceanic | place: Arctic Ocean: Canada Basin | collected... | reverse complement strand
TCGAAGATTTTCGCCAACTGCACGCCAGCAAAGTAACCTCAAAGACAAAGTTGATCAGTATCAAAGTGCCAGAGGCGTTGCTTAGTGTGTTCCGCAACAAGGCGATGCAGGAAGACGTGCCCTACCAGACGAAGATCAAATCCCTGATGACGGATTGGGTACTGCGGGGTAACTCACAGTAGCGTTGGTCAAGATGGTGTTGGACTCAATTGATCCGCCCAGGACCGAAGATCCGCGAGCAGCTGACTTGTCAGCTCTGGATTCTGCTCGGCCAGGTTCATCCGTTCGCCGGGGTCCACTTCCAGGTCCGAAAGGTTTACATCCTCAGGCAGATCGGGATCGCGAGGCGCAAGCCCCGCTTTGCCATCGTCTCTGCCATTGACCGTGAGCTTCCAGTTGCCCTGTCGAATCGCCAGCTGGCTTGCTGCATATTCCCAAAAGATCTGACGATGTGGGCTTTCAGCACCTTCAGTGACGGTCTTCATGACGCTTTTACCATCCAGTTGAAGATCCTCGGGTGGCTCGATGCCCGCAAAATCAAAAAAGGTCGGCAGCACATCAAACATCGCGCCGATATCATCACTAACCTGCTCCCCGGGTATCCGTCCCGGGAAGCTCATGATCGTCGGCTCGCGGATTCCGGCTTCATACACACTTCCCTTGTGTCCACGAAAGATACCCGCCGTACCGCCATAATAGTGATCCTCGTTGCCATCAAGCCAGTTCCTGGTTTCACGGGAGGGGCCGTTGTCGCTGGAGAAGAAGATCATGGTGTTTTCATACTCGCCAGCCGCTTTCAGTGCCTTCACGATGGCCCCCACACCATCATCCAGTGCGCTGATCATAGCCGCCATGATTCTGCGATCCGGTGGCAGGTCCGGATAGCGGTCCAGGTAGGCCTTCGGTGCATGCATCGGATAGTGTGGTGCGCTGTAGGGCACGTAAAGGAAGAACGGCTGGTCGCTGCCGCGCTCGACAAAGTCGACAGCTTTCTCTGTCACCAGTTCTGTGAAGTAGCGGCCGTTGTACCAGACCTCTCGCTCGTTGTGCCACAGATCGTGGGTCGGGTTGATGCCACGCCAACCCCCGTGATAGTAGATGTGCGAATAATAATCCACGCAACCCGCGAGGAATCCGAAGAACTCATCGAAGCCGTGGGCGTTGGGACGACACTCGTCGGCTACACCCAGGTGCCATTTTCCGAACATCGCCGTTCGGTAGCCGTATGGCTTCAGCAAGGAGGCGATCGTCTTTTCAGTTGGCGGAAGGCCAGGTGTACTTTGCTTGCTGCCTCCTGGTTTCGCTCGCTGCCCTGCCAGAACGCGAGACACACCGGTTTTGTGCGGGTAGCGGCCGGTAAGCAGGGAAGCCCTGGACGGTGAACACACCGGCGAGTTCGAGTACCAGTCGGTGAAGCGCACGCCCGAGTCCGCTAATGCGTCGAGATGAGGCGTTGAAATGGCGTCGGAGCCAAAGCAGCCCAGGTCGCCGTATCCCAGATCATCCGTATAGATAACAACCAGGTTAGGTCGTTTTTTCAATTCTCTACTCCCTTCTTTGAGATGCCAGAAATTTTCACCGGGAACCGGACGCGCCAGTTGAATGACCATAGTATAGTAATGCGCATGTTACGAAAGACGCGCGCCAAGATCACTGCCTCACTTGTCCCCCGAAGGACAACCATGCAGGTGACGAAGCGTCGGTACATCACTACCTTGGCACTACTGTGCACGTTGGCGGTCCTGCGTGTTCACGCAGGCGAGGAGTCCTGGCCTCGAGCCTGGTTTGAACCTGTGAGGACGGCAGGCGAACTGGGTATCACACATTTCTCGCAGAGCCCCATGCTGGACTCGCGCGGCCTACCGCCAGTGGCGGACCGATTGCCGGTTGATCCTGTAGTCGTTGTGCCGCTGGACACAATAGGCCGATACGGCGGTGTGGCGAGAGTCACGCGCGATGAGTGGTTGACGTTTCCCAACGTTGAGGGTCTGGTGGCCATTTCGGCGGATCTGCGCACGCCACTACCGAACCTCGCGGAGTCCTGGGATCTGAGCCCTGATGGCCGAACCATTACGCTGACGTTGAGAGAGGGCATCAAGTGGTCGGATGGCGTCCCGCTGACCAGTGACGATTTTGTGTTCCTGTTCAACGACCTACTCCTGAACAAGGAGTATTCCCCCGTCACGCCACAGGAGGCACTTGGAGGCAAGGCAGTCAGGATCTCTGACCGGGTCTTTCGCTACGAATTTGAGGAGCCCAACCCACTGTTCGTCAACATGCTGGCCAATGCCGGTAACCGCATGTATGCACCCCGCCACTTCTACAGGAATTTCCACCCGGACTATGTCGATCGCACCGAACTCGAGGAAAGGATCAGCGCCAGACATTTTGTCTCCTGGATGGCGTTTATCACCGCCTGTCGACGTCAGCTGATCACCGAGAGCGCCGATGCCCCGACGCTGGATTCGCATCGGATCGTCGAGCGTACACCGACGCTGGTTCGTCTGGAACGTAACCCCTACTACTTCAAGATCGACCCGACCGGGCAGCAACTGCCATACATTGACCGAATCGAGTCGAGCGAGGTGGACAATCACGAGATCATTCAGTCCATGGCCGTCACCGGCCGTCTGGACTTCTCCGCCTTTCACCTGAAGACGCAGAATATTCCGTTACTGAAGCTGGGCGAGCGGACCGAGGCCATTCGAGTTCTCATCTGGAATCGCTCTGTGGCGAGCGATGTGGTCCTCCAAATGAACTACAACTACCCCGATGCGCGTCTGACGGACCTCTACATGGACCGTCGCTTTCGCGAAGCCATGTCATTGGCGATCAATCGCGAGGAGATGAACGACATTATCTACTTCGGTCGGGGAACGCCAAGTCAGGTCACCGCGCACTCGAGCAGTAGCATGTTCGATCCGAGCTTTGTAACCGCCTACACCCAATTTGATCCTGATCGCGCCCGACAACTGCTTGATGAAATGGGACTGAGGGACGTTAACAACGATGGGCTGCGCGAACACCGGGACGGGACGCCGCTCACGATTACGCTGGAGTTTGTCGACCGGGAGACGCCGAAGGTGATCTCCCTGGAACTTGTCAGTCAGTATTGGCGGGCCGTGGGCATTGATCTTCGGCTGAGGATCATCGACATTGGCCTGCAGAGAGAGCGCGCGCTGGCAAACCGGATGCAGATGAGCGCATGGCAGGGTGATCGCAACACGGACATTCTGCTGCCAGTCCGCGCGGTCTGGTGGGCACCGGTGTCCAGTGGGTGGAGCACGGTGATGTGGAACGACTGGGCGCGCTGGTACTCGACGGGCGGCGAAATCGGGACCGAACCACCATCAGAATTCAGGCAGCTACAGATCTGGTTCGACCAGATGCGAACCGCCCTGGATCCCGCGCGCCGCATCGAATTCGGACGCAAGCTGCTCACCAGCAACGCTGAAAACCTCTGGACCATAGGCACCATCGGACTGGCCCCGCATCCCGTGGTTATATCCCAACATCTTCGCGGCGTGCCTAAACAGGGCGTCTGGGGTTGGGCTCATCGCTGGACGATGCCGTACCACCCTGCCACCTGGTATTTTGACAAGCCCTGAGATGATCGCCAGTAAGAACCACAGTTTAGTCTGGGATTGAGGTTCACGCGCTCGAGCAAGGTCGGTCGGGGTCGATAATCTTTTCTTTGACTCGATCGAGCCAAGCGCGCTGTTCATCTTCGTTAGGTGGCATGTCGTTGCCTTGCTTGCTTGGGGTGAAGCAACCGATCTTATCGCCCGAACCGAGCGCTATCAATGGCTACATAGATTGCACCAGCAAAGAACGTCACGTTCTGAGTTACCGTGCTAGTTCCCTCTGTCACGCTACCAATCTAATCACATCTGATTTCTTGAATCGATATTGATTCCCTTCTTTGATGAACTTGATTTTTTTTGCTCGAATTTTCCTTCGGATAGTTGATTCTGAAACACCTAAAAACTCACATACCTGCTGCAGTGTCATGAGATCGGAGCTGGCAAACAGTTTCATCGAGTCAGTAATATCGATGCCAACGACATGACCCTTTTTGTTGTAGCGGATTACAATGCCGTCTTCATACAAAGACTTTGCTTCGACTTCATCGGTGAAGTCTATCGATAAATAGTCAATGGACGTATCGTGATGAACTTTCATTTTTTCACCTCAAAATTAACCATTACGGTAATTACCTCAATGTTGCCGTCTTGCTCGACTGCAACAACCGCTAACGAGTTGTCTGCCCTTGTACCTATTTTCTTGTAGACAATAATTTTGTCTTGAGATTGCTTTATTAGGCCGTCAGGTTTAGCGAAAACATCTTCAACCTCTGCTGTCGATAACTGTACAAATTCCCGATAGGGTCCGTCTTTTGCCATCAGCGTGTCATGGTCGCCCACGTCACGGATTTCACCCGGCGCATCCATAGCTTACCGCCTTGCCTTTGGCCCCAATGCAGGGCGCAAAGCGTCGTCAAACACTATTTCACATCCTGCCCCCAAATCAATCAATTTTGGATTTTCATCAGAGCAGCCTCTGTGAGGAAAGCAGACCGATTACTATGGACTTTCTTTGCCTCACGGTCGATCAAGTACAAAACGCCTTCTGGTATGGTTACATTCACTCGTTTCGCTTTCTTGGACAATTGCCTCGGATCAACCTCAACTGCGGCCAATGCCCAGCCCGGAAACTGCTCAGCCACCGCGTCTGGAGCTGACGGATCCGGAACGTCCAGCCCCCGGTCGATCATATCCTCCAGCTGCATCAATATCGCTTCCTCTGCGTTCTCAATGGCTTCTTCCAACGTATCTCCAGCTGAGAAACAGCCTGGGATATCTGGTACTACTACTCCAAAAGCCGTTTTGTCATCTGCCGGTAGCTCTATCGAAATAAAGTATCGCATGGTTATTCTCCTTCTGCGTTAACAGCTAATAAGATTCATTTCAGTCCAGCTTGTTTCCTGATCGCGTTTTCCAAGCCCTTGCCTATGTTCTTTTTCGGATGTGGAACTGTGACGCTGTGACCAAAGTCAGGGTGCCTGAATTGATGGTGACTCCCCTTTACTCGGGCCAGTTCCCACCCATTTGCTATAAGTTCTTTGATAAGTTCTTTGATCAGTTCTTTGCTGCTCATGTGTATATTATACACATCCTAGGGCAGGCTTCTGATATCAATTTAGTAGACTATCACTAGGGAGAGAGCCACAAATGTTAATGAACAACCCACCACACCCCGGTAAACATGTCCGCATGAATTGTCTGGACCCTTCAGGGATGACGGTGACGGCAGCGGCGAAATCGCTGGGAGTTACACGCCAGGCGTTAAACAACGTCATCAACGAGAAATCCAGTATTTCTCCCGAGATGGCACTGCGATTCGAAAAAATCGGCTGGAGTACAACGGATCACTGGTTGCGCCTGCAGATGAATTACGACCTGGCGCGGGTGAAAGCACGAGCAGCAGATATCGTTGTGCCTGCAGCAGCCGGACAGGCATGACATGTGAGACAGTGTAGGGGCAGGCAGCCAGGTGGTTCGCCCGGTCTGTATCCTAGTTGTTCCAAATGGAACGTAGTTCGTGACATTCGAAGTTGTGCAATAATTGTTCGCCATCATCGGAATACACTACCAACGGATGAATATACGCATCGGGCAGGAAGCAAATGGACGCGGAAATCAGACCACCATTCAGGAATATTTCGATTGAGGTTCGGTCGATGAGTAAACGAACGTCAAACGAGGTTGCATCAACCAGTGGGAACGCGTGGCGGACGACCTTCGAGATTACCGTATGATGACTTAACTGTAGTTCTCTGGCCTTCCAGTCGAATATCAGCTGTTCTCCCCGCACGATGACACGCAGAGTACTCGCCTCCTGTGGTGTGACTGTGAAGGAAACGTCCAGTAATTTCGCATCGGTATCTACGGAAAGCTGTTGACCCCGAGATACGCTCTTTTCGGGGGGACTGATACTACGTACACGCAGCGTATCCAACTCACTCACCGGCCAGCGTCTTAGGGTGACATCCTTCCCTGTCCCGGAAAGGCTTAGCTCAACAGGTATCGACATCTGTTGATTGAATGGCATCTCTGGATACTGGCCGTTGGCCATCCACGATATCTGAATGCGACGGTTATCCGGCGCATCGCTCCAGGTCTGCGCCGCATAGCCATTTATGCCATGTTCACAGACCAGCGCTTCGGTCTCCGGTACGAACGCCTGCCCATCAAAACTACCAACCAGATACAGGCCTTTTGCACCCCAGAAAATCCATCGTTCAGTGCCGGAATCGTCTGTCAGGGGGAAAAAATCAGGGCACTCGGTGACACCGGGAAGCGTGAGATCCTGGAATCTGGTCCACGACTTCGCATCAGCGGAACGCAGCAAACAGTACTGATTTCCCGATAGATACAGGGCCATAATCCACTGACCGCTGCCCTCGTGCCAAATGACCTTGGGATCGCGATTGCCTTCCTCGAAGCTCTCGACGATGGGATTATCGGCATACTTCTGCCAGCTCTTACCACTATCCGTGCTGTAAGCAAGGCACTGGGTATGCGGCTGTTTCGGGGTGACGAAGTGTCCAGCGGCGGTATAGAACACCAGTAGCGCACCTTTACCAAATCCCGCAGTCCCTGCTGAGTCAACCACCGCTGAGCCGGAAAACATGGTGCCAAGCGCGTCTGGATAAAGCTTATGTTCAAGTTGTTTCCAGTGCAGCAGATCGTCACTCACTGCATGACCCCAGGTCATATTGCCCCAGATGGTTGATTCTGAATTGTGCTGGAAGAAGAGATGCCAGACACCGTCACTGTAGACCAGGCCATTGGGGTCGTTGATCCAGTTTTCTTTGGCCGTGAAATGAAACTGCGGACGGTGAAGTTCGTTGTAGTCACTCATGTGGCAAATAGAGTCGTGTTGCGATGGGCCTGGCTTCAATCGTCATGGTGTGTCTTTTTGCAAAATTCTCCCTGGCTTCATTAGGCGGATTCCGCGAGGCTTCCCAGACCGACAGATCGCGATACCATGTGATGAGCAGCATCTTACCGCGATCACTTGCCCGATCTGATTCAGCAAATAAGGCGATAGGCTCACAGTCAAATTCCGCTTCGAAGGAAATCCAGGCCTGTTTGGACAATTCTGCCATCTGCGCGACATCCTTGTTGAGGATATCAAACCAACGAAAGACATAAATACCCGGACTCGACAGTGGTTCGTGAACGGTTGGTCTTGCGGTGGGTTCCAGTAGGTCATGTGCCTGAATATCAAGGTCGTACCCTTTGATTACCTGATCGATCTCATCGATTGTGTCTTCATTGGCAGTGACCAGATAAAACTCATTGGAAGCCAGTCCAAATAAACCTACAAAAAAACCAAACTGGACGGCACCCGTTTCGTGGATAGCTTGCCTTAACGCTGCATATTGACGCTGGGCATGCAGCAACCCATTACTGTTAGAGTCCTTTAACAGTCTGACAACGTATTGCGGCATTTGTATGCGGTCTCCATAGGTAAAGTCACAATATACACCATTGGAAATCGCTGGTTTGCAGATCGTTGGAGGCAATGTAAGAATCGCAACTGACTTCGGCCTCGATGGCGGCGTGCGGCAATTCTGGTTTGAGTAATATGAATCACAAACTATCGGAGACCTTATGATTGAACAACGTATCGAGATAGAAACAAGCGACGGCATCATGACCACGTTTGAGTTTCATCCAGAAGAAGGTGGGCCCTACCCGGTCGTGCTCTATCTGATGGATGCGCCAAGTATCAGACCTGCATTGATGGATATGGCATCAAGACTGGCGTCTGCTGGTTACTATGTGCTGATGCCATTTCTATACTATCGCAACAGTCCCTTCCGGGAATTTGGCACTAGCGATGAGGACATGCATGAGCGTCGAGAACTCATGCAATCGGTCACCGGCGATAATATTATTCCCGATGCCGAGGCCCTGTTGGCCCACGCAAGTCAGAACAAGATGGCAGACACCGATGGCAAGATCGGCGCCGTGGGCTTTTGTATGAGTGGTCCATTAGTGTTGGCCCTCGCCCAGACGATGCCAGAAAAGGTTTCTGCTATTGCCTCAATTCATGGCGCCTGGCTGGTCAATGACAAACCGGATTCACCGCATAAGCAGCTCGATCGCATCAGCGCGGAGGTCTACTTTGCCTGGGCGGACAATGATCCAACGGCAACCGCGGAAGAATTAGAAATCATGGATGCTGCCCTGCAGCAAGCAGGCATCAACTACCGAATTGATTTTATGACGGGTGCTGAGCACGGCTTTGCCCCGGCCGGTGAGCGCTACCATCGCGCCTGCTCAGAGCAACACTGGGAAAGGGTCCACGCACTTCTTAAGCGCAACATCGGCTGAGCCTAAGGTCCAACGGTGTTCGCAGGGGGTATTGATATTCCATTCTGGGGAAATGTTGAGCTGCTTGTGCTGCCGGCGGCCTATGCCATCATGGAGGACTTGGGCATCGTAAGACCTATCTCCTTTTCAGCAGAATGCCGATGGAGAGATGCACCCCGGTCCGTTACATTGACCCCACTAATTGTGATCCGAGATTAGTGTCTGTCTTTCAGGGTTAGGATTTAGGGTTAGGATTTAGGATTAGGATATAGAGGGAGGAATTCCCTATGACAGGACCGCGTCCAGGAATTCCCGGGGCGAGACTACCGCGATTCCCTGTCGCAACAACTTCGGAAAGTGCTTGAGATTTCCAGTGACCAGGAACTCAGCCTTACCAGACACGGCAACTTCAATAAACATCTGGTCTTCAGGGTCAGGAAGCGCAAGATCGAGCGGCTCCGTGAGTATGGAGACCCCGGCACCTTCGAGGAACCCGAGCAGTTCCTCAACAAGGGCCTGGTCGAATGCGAACTTGTCACGAGATAAGACAGTGCGGTACTCGGACAGGATTCGCTCATCAAAGCACAGGCGTCCTCTTCCGGTCAGCAAGGTCCTTAGTGCTGCGGCGGGAGGGCCGTGCGGCGACAGAATTGCTGACACCAGAACATTGGTGTCAAGTACGATATTCAATGGGTTCGGCGCGCCTTTCTCTCTTTGCGCGACTTTTGGATTTCGGCCTCAATACTTTCAGGGGTCAGTTCGTTTAGCCCGTGCTCCGCCGCCTCGCGCTGCAATTGTGTAAGTGCATCGTTTGCACGACTTCGCCGCAACGCCCAAAGGCATGCCTCGAATGAGTCTTCATCCGTAGCACTCATGACCGCAATGGGTTTGCCGTTGCTGGTAACCACCAATTCTCTTTCCAGTTCCAGCTGTTTCCAAAGCTCCGATGTCTTGCCACGAAGGTCACGTACAGTCACGAATTTCATGGGTGCTGCCTAGCCGCTAATGTAGACACAATTGTAGTCCTGATTGGAGCCCATTTCTAGCGAGTTCATCTCAAAAGTAGGCGATACGTACAGAGTATCATCACGCACATACCTTTATTCGCAATCTTCTCTGCAATGAACAGCAGATCCGGGATACAAACACCCTCAGTGGTGTGCTTCTCTCTATGTAGGAGGCCGACCCGAGCTTAATTCGAACCCGGTAGGCGTTAGCGTCGCTATCCCATTCATGGTAGAAAAGTCAGACCAAAGGATCGACATCACGTTGGTCAAGACTGAATTCGGAGAAGAGAATGTCAGACGAAATTGTCGAAATACGCGACTACACCATCGATCAGAACACGATTGAAGCCTACAAAGAATGGGCGGACAAACTCGCGGCACCGTGGCTTCGCGCCAATCTCAACGTCATAGATTTCTGGGTGAATTGCGGGATCGATGCCGAAGTGAGCGGTTCCAATCCCCAGGTATCAGAGAACGGACAGCCCAACGTCTGCTGGATAATTCGGTGGGATTCCAAGGAAGCCCGGGATGCGCAGTTCGGCAAGATCATGGGGGAACAGGGTTGGAAGGATATCTGGGCACAACACCCCGACCCTGGCGCCTATCTCCAGATGAATGTTCGCTTCTTTCGTCCCGCAGCGAGCTAACAGAAAAGGTAAGGCGTCCGATTTACATCTTGCGGCCAGTCGCCATGGCCTCGACCCCAGTTCACCTACATTTCTCTGAAACATCTGCATTCCTAACCGTTTCTTGTCTCCAGGTTGAGACAGCTCCATCAGTCGGTGCTGATGTCAGAACAGTTGGGGGCAGGCGGGGACGCCGGGGGGCCAGCGATCGCAGGCTCTTCAAGCTCGAGGATTAGATTCAAGCTGATATACCTTGGACGCTCAGGCAACTATCTCACGGTATCCATAGCTCAAGACGACTGTGACCTTCAATCTCGTTACGCCATGCTGTTGCTGCAGCGGATAGTTATACGCCATTGGCGTATGAGTGTGTTTATGGTTATCATTGAAACTAGCTTCTTTACCCGGCGCATTACTTCTTTGATGAGTGATGATGAATACCTGGCATTGCAACAAGCACTTATTATTCGACCGGATACGGGACCAATTATCCAGGGTACTGGTGGCCTTCGAAAGGTGCGGTGGCGTATGGATGGTCGCGGCTTAGACAGATAGTGGAGAGATGGCCCGATGAATAAGACATCATTCGACGAATTAATGAATAGCGTCAAGGAAATGGACAGGATTGTTCATGGTCACAAGACGGCGAGTCGCACAACCCGCTTTACCGATCCGGAAGTGAAGGAGATTCGCGAGAAAACAGGGTTGTCACAAATTCGGTTTGCAGCCCTGATTGGTGTGAGCAAACGAACTCTGGAGAACTGGGAACAAGGTCGGCGCCAACCCACGGGGCCCGCTAAAG
>Ga0114999_10009255_pt1 | contig 10824 bp, 11 predicted proteins | sample ArcticOcean_MG_C_3_FD_89820 | JGI IMG/M metagenome (GOLD analysis project Ga0114999, IMG submission 89820) | Marine microbial communities from western Arctic Ocean - ArcticOcean_MG_CB8_126 | ecosystem: Environmental > Aquatic > Marine > Oceanic | place: Arctic Ocean: Canada Basin | collected... | reverse complement strand
TAAGTCGCTGCGCTTCCAATTAAGAAAAGGCCCAATAGCCATGGCAATGAGCATTGGAACCATGAGAGGTAAAAAGACTGCGTTAAAGAACGGCGCCCCAACAGAAATTTTGGAGCCGCCAATCACATCAATAAGCAACGGGTACAAGGTGCCCAGTAACACGGCTGCTAACCCAGTGGTCAAAATTAAGTTGTTTAGCAACAATGCACCTTCCGGGTATATGTGCTGGAATAAACCTGTGCTTTTTAACTTTGGACCACGCCATGCAAACAGCACTAATGATCCACCAATTACGGCCACCAGCAAAGACAAAATAAAAACACCGCGTGATGGGTCGGTGGCGAAAGCATGCACTGATGTTAGAACCCCAGAACGCACCAAGAAGGTCCCTAATAAGCTCATGGAAAAGGCAATGATCGCAAGTAATACGGTCCAGCCCTTCAATGTATCACGTTTTTCAAGCACAACTGCGGAATGAAGCAATGCGGTTCCGGCAAGCCACGGCATAAATGATGCGTTCTCGACTGGATCCCAAAACCACCAGCCCCCCCAACCGAGCTCGTAATAAGCCCACCAAGAGCCAAGCGCAATGCCACCAGTTAAGAAAACCCAAGCAGCCAAGGTCCAAGGCCGGACCCAGCGGGCCCAAGCGGCATCAACACGGCCTTCTATTAATGCGGCAATTGCAAAAGAAAAGGCGATAGAGAACCCAACGTACCCCAGATACAACATGGGTGGGTGAATGGCTAATCCAAGATCTTGCAGAAGCGGGTTTAAGTCGTTGCCATTTAAAGGAGCGGGGAGTACCCGCTCGAATGGGTTTGAAGTCAATAGCATAAAGGCATAGAATCCGAGTGCGACCATTGCCTGAACAGCGAGCACACGGGCCTTGAATGCAGGAGGTAAGTTGCGTCCAAATAAGGCAACTGCTGCACCAAATAGTGATAAAATAAACACCCATAAAAGGAGTGAACCTTCGTGGTTACCCCAAGCCCCCGCAATTTTATAAATCACGGGCTTTGCAGTATGAGAATTTTGGACAACATTCAAAACGCTGAAATCAGAAATTAAATAAACATGGATCAAACTTCCGAAAGCCAATGAAGTTAGAAGGAGTTGTATATAAGCAGTAGGATTGGCAATGGCGATCCAAGACGGCATATTCTTTTGTGCGCCAATAAGCGGTAAGGAGGCTTGCACAACAGCAATTAACATTGCCAATATTAAGGCGAAATGGCCCAGCTCGGCACTCATTTTGAACTCCCTTTTCTTTTTCCTTGCCGTTGCCTTGATTTTTTAATAGCTTCGGCGACTTCTGGCGGCATGTAATTTTCATCGTGTTTTGCAAGCACTTCATCTGCTATAAAGACTTCATTGATGTAGCGACCTTCAGCAACAATGCCTTGGCCTTCACGGAATAAATCAGGTAAAATCCCTTTATAGCTCACCGGTACAGTTTGAGCCGTATCGGTGACCTTAAATAAGACTGTCCCTCCACCAAGATTTGTCAAGCTTCCTTCTTCAACCAAGCCCCCTAAACGCAATCGTTTTTCGGGAGTTGGCTTTTTTTCTAAAATGTCTGTTGGGCTAAAGAAAAAAACGATGCTATCTTCAAAAGCCGTTAAAATTAAACCCGATGCCGCAGCCAACAATAAAAGGGCAATGGCAACAAAGGTCAGACGTTTATGTTTACGCTTTATTTTTTTCATCCAGTTTACGATTAGGCCGCTCAACAGCCAGGCTAGCTAACTCTGATTGAGAGTTTCGAACAAAACGCTTGCTTTGGATCCAAAGTACTAATAGGACAAAAAAAGCAATGCCATAGGTTGCCCAAATATAGCTACCATGGCCCCCCATTTCAAAATAAGACACGATACTTTCCATTTAATTTATCTCTTCTGCAACACTTTTAAGTGCGGGGTCTAGTGTTGTGGGGTGACCGTGAACTTGGCGCAAACGAACGGATCGTATTTTACCTTCGTTTATTTCCCCCCGGATGCGCATTAGCATCATCCAGATGAAGAAGGCTTTAAATGCCAACGCCATTAAGATCAGCGGGATTAACATGCTAGCATGAATAGCAGGGCCATCCATTTTTAAGACGCTTGCGGGTTGGTGCAGAGTATTCCACCAATCGACTGAAAACTTTATGATTGGCACATTCACAAAACCAACAAGGGCTAAAATACTCGAAGATTTACGGCCCCGTTCGGGATCATCAAAGGCATTGGATAAGGCCATGTAGCCCAAATATAGGAAAAACAGGATCAAAACAGATGTTAACCGTGCATCCCAAACCCACCAAGTCCCCCACATTGGCTTGCCCCACAAGGAGCCAGTGAACAGAGCTAAAAAAGTGAAGCAGGCGCCAATTGGAGCCGTTGCACGGGCAGCTAAGTAGGCTATTGGATGTTTCCAAATAAGTCCAATTGCCGCCGCCACAGCAATGACCGTATAACAAAACATGGCCATCCATGCGGCCGGAACATGGATATACATGATCCTGACCGTTTCTCCTTGTTGATAGTCGCCAGGGGATGCCAATAAGGCATAATACAACCCTGCCATAAAGAGCACAATTGTTGCCCTCGCCGCCCACGGTTGTATATTGTCGGCAAGTTTTAAGAACCTAGTTGGATTTGCATATTTATGAAATATCATTTTAAACTTACATAAGTGAGCTTTAAGAAATATCATAGGTTATTTTAAAATACATATCAGGTCTTTTCTGCTTTTGATTTGATTTAAAGAAAATTCGATCAAAATTAGGCGAAAAATCAAGTTTCTATTGCTTGTCGTATAGCCCCAGTCCCAGCCCATAGGCATAATGGGAGAGCGGTTAAAAATATTCCAGACATAATTAATAAATGAGCATTTATGGGAAACCCGCTTATCGCACCATCAATAGCGCTGACACCAAAGATCAAAACTGGAATATACAATGGCAATACCAGTAACGACAATAGAACTCCACCCCGCCGTGAACCTAAAATAAGTGCAGCTCCAATGGCTCCAATAAGGCTTAGGGTAGGTGTTCCAATGGCAAGTGTCAGAACTAGTGCCCAAAACCCTTCGCTGGGTAAATTCATAAAAACCGCTAGCAATGGTGTTGCAATTAAAAGTGGTAAGCCCGTAGTTAGCCAGTGGGCGGTGATTTTTGCCATCACGGTAACTTCAAGGGCTGTAGGTTGAAGTGCTAATAACTCTAAGCTACCGTCTTCATAATCGATTTGAAATAAACGCTCCAAAGATAGCATTGATGATAAAAGGGCCGCGACCCAAATCACTCCAGCAGCGATACGGGCTAGAATATTGGCTTCTGGCCCGACACCAATCGGAAACAGCATAACCGCCAAAACAAAAAATGCTACAATCATAATGCTGTCCATGCCTTGGCGCATGGCGAGCTGTAAATCACGTTTGACAATGGCTGTAAAAGTTTTCATGCAGTAGCATCCGTTAATTGGAAATCACCCAAATTAAGAACATTTGCGTCATTAAGGCCAATTTCAGCGTGGGTTGATGCTATCACCATACCGCCAGAAGCCCTATGTGTGGCGATTTCACGTTCTAAATTACTAATGGCTTCTATATCCAGAGCGGTTGTTGGCTCGTCCAGTAACCATAATTTGGTAGGTGATGCTATTATGCGTGCTAAATTGACCCGGCGTTTCTGACCGGCTGATAAAAAGCGCCCCGGGACACCGGTTAAATAGCCAATGCCGAAGGCTTCAAGGGCAACTTCAATATTAGCAGATGTTGGCCGTAAACTTGCCCAAAAAGCAATATTTTCCCTAACGCTTAAAACGGGTTTGATTACATCGGAATGGCCAACGTAATTTAGGCGGTCGTTATGGCCTTCTGGGTCATCAGAAATGTTTTCATTATCCCACTTAACCGCACCTTTGTAGGGCTTTAAAAGACCAGCCATCAAACGTAATAGGGTTGATTTTCCGCTACCATTGGCGCCACTCAAAATCAATGCTTCACCCGATTGGATGCGAAACGATAAATTAGCAAAAACAGTTCGCTCGCCTCGGAAACAAAGTATATTTTCGCCAGAAAAAAGCGCCATTCAAAAGTGTCTTTGCATTCAGAATTAAACCTTTGAAGAACCTAGCCTATTTGACCTGGAAAAAGAAGCGCCTAGGGGCATTATTTGAAGGGAGGCCCGGGTGCATCATCTAGAACGTTTCCATCAATTTTATTGAGCAACTAATCGCAGAAGGTGCAGATGTTAGGCTCCTCAGTACGGTTCTCTAAGTAGATTAGATACAAAGGTAAAATCAGCGTTGGCTTTATGGCTGAACGGCATCATAAAACCAACGTTAGATTTTCTTGCCATCCACATAGTGTTTTAATCATGAGGTTCGGTTTTGCCTTACTCAAGTGGAAAATTTAAATAATAAATATTAATGTAATTATCCATTTACTTTGTTTCAAGATAGTGGGAATACAAAATATTATGGTCTTTTTACATATACTGCTAGATTACGCTGTAGTTCGCGCTGGATTATTCACAATATTTTCTTCTAAACTGCTGGAAATTACCGGTGAGTTGTGGTGAATCGAGCGCAGTTAATTCTAATGACCTTTCTATTTGACAAGCCTTTAGGAGAATGCCCATGGCCGTTACTGGAAAAGATACCTTAAATACCCGCCGCACGCTAAACGTTGGAAACAAAGAATATGATTTCTTTAGTTTTAGGGCTTTTGAAGAAGCCGGCCTTGGTGATGTTTCTAAATTACCGCATACACTTAAAGTTTTGCTTGAAAACCTGTTGCGCTACGAAGATGGCCACACAGTAACTGTAGACGACATTAAGGCGGTGGTCGGTTGGTTAAAAGAAAAGAAATCAACCCAAGAAATAGCTTACCGCCCCGCTCGAGTTTTGATGCAAGATTTCACAGGCGTTCCAGCTGTAGTAGACTTAGCCGCGATGAGAGATGCTATGGCTTCAATGGGTGGTGACCCAGATAAAATTAATCCGCTTTCAACCTGTAACTTGGTTATTGACCACTCTGTCATGATTGATGAGTCAGGCACAAAAGACGCAATGGCAAACAATATCAAAAAAGAATTTTCCCGCAATGGTGAGCGATACGCCTTCTTGAAGTGGGGACAATCGGCATTTGATAACTTTACAGTTGTCCCACCTGGAACAGGCATTTGCCATCAGGTGAATTTAGAATTTCTATCTAAAACTGTTTGGACGGAAGAAGAAGATGGGCGCACGATTGCTATGCCAGATACCCTTGTTGGAACCGACTCACATACTACAATGGTAAATGGTCTTGCGGTTCTAGGCTGGGGGGTTGGTGGTATTGAAGCGGAAGCTGCGATGCTTGGTCAGCCTGTTTCTATGGTTATTCCTGAAGTTGTCGGCTTCAAATTAACGGGGTCGCCAAAGGAAGGGGCTACCGCAACTGATTTAGTTTTACGTGTTGTTGAAATGCTTCGAGTTCACGGCGTTGTTGGTAAATTTGTTGAGTTTTATGGCTCAGCTCTGGATCAATTATCCTTGGCCGATAAAGCTACAATAGCTAATATGGCACCTGAATATGGTGCAACATGTGGATATTTTCCGGTAGATGCGGAAACTTTGAAATATATGGAGCTTACGGGCCGTAATCGTGATGACATTACCTTAGTTGAAGCCTACGCAAAAGAGCAGGGTTTATGGCGTGAAAAAAATACGCCAGAGCCAGAATTTACGTCTAAGCTTGAGTTAGATATTTCAACCATTGTTCCAGCGATTTCAGGACCAAAGCGCCCTCAGGACCGGATTGATTTGACAGAATCATCCCCTGCGTTTGAGACGGCTTTGAAAATGCTAGCTGGTGTTGATGCTCCCCGAAGTGCAAGTGTTGAGGGGGCTAATTACAGCTTGGATGATGGCCATGTTGTTATTGCGTCCATTACATCTTGTACCAACACATCAAACCCAGCAGTTTTGATTGCTGCGGGTTTGTTAGCGCGTAATGCTGTTGCTAAGGGTCTTACTTCTAAGCCTTGGGTTAAAACATCTTTGGCTCCGGGATCACAAGTTGTTGCTGATTACTTGGAAAAAGCAGATCTGCAGAGTGATTTGGATGCGCTTGGTTTTAATATAGTCGCTTTTGGATGCACCACATGTATTGGTAATTCTGGGCCTTTAGCGAGGCCTATTGCTTCCGCTATTGAGGAAGAAGACCTGACGGTAACTGCTGTTCTTTCTGGTAACCGGAACTTTGAAGGCCGCATTAGCCCTCACGTTAAAGCAAACTATTTGGCATCTCCACCACTTGTTGTGGCTTATGCGATTGCTGGTTCCATGACCAAGGATTTATATAATGAGCCGTTGGGTCAAGATCAGGAAGGTAATGAAGTTTATTTGAAAGATATTTGGCCTTCAAATAAAGAAGTTGGTGACACAATGTTAGCCAGCCTTACCCGTGATATGTTCGAAAGCCGTTACGGCAACGTTTATGAAGGACCAAAAGAGTGGCAAGATATTCCTAAGTCTGGTGGGACAATCTATGATTGGCCAGAAAACTCAACTTACGTCAAGAACCCGCCGTATTTTGAGAATATGGGGCCTGAGCCAAATGTTGCTGCTGATGTAACCGGTGCGCGACCGTTGATGATTTTGGGTGATTCAATTACTACGGATCATATTAGCCCTGCCGGTCCAATTAAAAAAGACAGCCCAGCAGGTGAATACTTGCTTGAGTATCAGGTGCGCCCAGAAGACTTTAACTCATATGGCGCACGCCGTGGTAACCATGAAATTATGATGCGTGGAACATTCGCTAATATCCGAATCAAAAATGAGATGGTTCCAGGTACAGAAGGCGGTTTCTCGAAGCATTATCCATCAGGTGATGATGGCAGCGTATTTGATGTTGCAATGCGCTATAAAGAAGAAGGCAGTCCGTTGGTTGTTTTTGGTGGGAAGGAATATGGCACTGGTTCAAGCCGGGATTGGGCTGCTAAGGGGTCAGCGTTACTGGGCGTAAGAGCAGTTATTACGGAAAGCTTTGAGCGTATTCACCGAGCTAACCTAGTATTTATGGGCGTCCTACCATTAGTCTTTAAAGATGGCGTTACTCGTAAATCGTTGAAGCTAGATGGTTCTGAAGTCATTGATTTGACTGGTATTAAAGGCGGTATTACACCGCGCATGGATGTTCAATGTAAAATCACCAGAACGGATGGGTCGTCGGTAGAAGCAGCTCTTCTGTGTCGCATTGATACATTGGATGAAGTTGACTATTACCTTCACGGAGGCATTTTACAGTATGTGTTGCGCAAAATGATGAAAGAAGCGATATAAAAACGTTTCTTGCAGATAGTGAAAGCAAAATAGACCATGCAAAAAGAGCTTAGGGGAAGCCTGGAAGAGCGCTTCCTTGAAGCAGTTTGGGTTTTTTTGGCTGGAAACTTCGTGGATGCTGAGAATATATGCCGCAAGATTTTGAGCAACCATCCTAGTCATGGTGATACTCTTAATTTAATTGATCTGATTCAGGCACGAGGCGGTGATTTTAAAACGGCTATTGATTTTTAAGGTGCGCAACAAAAAGCGATGGGTCAAACGTTGGATATCATTTTACCTTGGGCGAAATTTTGGTCGCAGCGGGTGACTTTGACGGGGCCATAATCAGTTTAAGTAGGGCCTTATCTTTGCAGTCTGATAACGTTGCTTGTTTGGTCAATTTAGGTATGGCGAATATACATTTACAAAACTGGCCTCAAGCTGTTGATGCATTAACCTGCGCTGTCGATATAGCACCTAAAGAAGCCGGGGTTTATGCTAGATTAGGCGTCGCTTTATAAGGATCAAACGAAATTAGCAGTGCTGTCGACGCTTACCAAACCTCGATATAGCTAGGTCTTAATGACCCCCATACGTATTTTAATTTAGGCACGGCCTTTACGCACATTGATGATATAGATAGCGCCATAAAAGCTTACCAGATGGTTCTAAAGCTGGAACCCAACTATCAGGCTGCTTATCCTAATTTAGGGGGGGCCTTAAAGTAGCTGAATATCAAGATGCGGTTGAAATGCTCCGCCGCGCAGTTGATATAACCCCAGATGATCTCATTGCATTGCAAGATTTAGGCCCGGCTTTATTAAGGATTTCAGAGTACGAAGAAGCAGTTCGTGTCAACCAACAGGCTTTAGAGTTGGATTTAATGTCCATATCCCGATGGTCTGATTAAGCTTTTGCCCATTATGCGCAGGAAACCCTGATGGCGCTTTGAGCGCCAGTGGTTCGGGGCTTCTGATAAAAGCAAACAACACATCGTGGTTAGCCTTTAAATCTACAGCACTTAACCATTTAGAGCGCCGTAAAGAAGCTGGATTTATCCTTGGTCTTGATCGCTTAATTTTTCAAAAACAGTTTGCCGAGGTTGAGGGCTATGTCTCAAACAACGATTTTAATGAAGCCCTGTATGATCACGTTAAAAATCATTCGAGTCTAAATATATCGAAGCTAAACCGAGGTCTTGTTATGGGGCAGGGTACACTTGAATTATTTGATGGCGAACTTTCCCCTGTTTTGGAGACTTTTCAGGGGATAATCCAATCGGTGGTTGAAGACTATAAACAAGTTATTTCAATTGATAAGAATCATCCGTTTTTAATAAGTCAGCCAAGTAAAATAAAAATTCAATGTTGGGCAACCATAATCAAATTGGGGGGGTAGACACGCACTTTCATCCAACGGGCTGGTTAAGTGGTGTGTATTATCCTCGCCTGCCTGATGCAATCGATCATCATGCTGAAGATTATGAAGGATGGATTGAATTTGGTAACGAATATTACAGAATTGGAAGTGAGGATAAGCCACCTGTGTTTGTCGTTAAGCCCAAGCTAGGTTTAATGGTTTTGTTCCCTTTATATATGGGACACCGGACTTTAGCGTTTGAAAGCACAGAAGATCGGATGAGTGTGGCATTTGATATTTTACCCATCGGCTTAATGATAACGTATTGGGAGGTTTTAAATGATGATTGGATCTCATCAATACATCATCACACGAAACTCATATAGTCGTTAAAGCAATCTTAATAAAAATTCAAAAGGTAAATGGAAAACGAGTGATGACATTATAAACTCGAAGCCACTGGTCTCCTGTCATTCAGAACTAAGTTTAGTTGACTTGCCTGGGGCTCAATTTTTCATTTGGTAATGACGCGGGATTGCCTAAATCGAAGTCAAGTGAATGGATAATTCAGTATGGGGCGCTACTATCAAAATTAAATAGTAATTACGATGTTAGCCCACGATCCATAACACTAGCTAAGCGCTTTGCGAAAGCTACGGGGTCCGCAACTTTTTCGCCTTCAACAATTCGAGCTTGATCCAATAGTAGCCAAGCAGCATCTTCAACGCTAGCTTCGATGCCTTTGCTTTTTTTGGCTATTGCATTCAAGTTCTTGATCAAAATATGCCCTGGGTTTAATTCTAAAACGCGAGGTGTGGATTGATCAAGTTGTTTGTGTTGTTTCAAAAGACGTTCCAAATGAATATCCATATCCCCTTCGTCTGCAACCAAACAGACAGCACTGTCGGTTAAACGCTCTGACGTTCTGACATCTTTGACTTTTTCACCCAAAGCCACTTTGAAAGCGGCTACCAGGGGGTCAATATTGATGGCTTTTTTATCATCTTTTTTATTGTTTTTCTTATCGGATTTAGGGTCAGACACTTTTTCTAGATCAGCGCCTCCACGGGTTGCTGATTTGAACATTTTATCATCGTATAATCCGATTGCTGTGATCCAAAACTCGTCCACCGGATCGGATAACAATAAAACCTCGACACCTTTTTTCTTGAAACCTTCAAGTTGTGGGCTCAGTGCAATCTGTTCAGCATCTTCACCAGTGATATAATAGATTGAATCCTGGCCTTCCTTCATGCGTGTGGTATAGTCTTTCAAGCTGAATTGCCCGTCGCCATGAGTTGACTTAAAGCGCACCAACTCAAAAATTTTATCACGGTTGTCGGTATCTTCGTAGAGACCTTCTTTTAATACCGCACCAAACGAGTCCCAGAATGTCGCGTATTCCTCAGGTGCTTTTTCAGCCTTCTTTCCTAGTTCGGTAAAAATTCGTTTGATCAAGGCATTGCGAATTTTTGATAAAGCTGGGTTGTCTTGCAACATTTCACGGCTGATGTTAAGGGGTAAATCTTCTGAATCAACAACACCTTTTACGAAGCGCAAATAAGCGGGGAGTAGGCCATCACAATTTTCAGTGATAAAAATCTTTTTAACATATAATTTAACGTTTGATTTACGGTCTGGATTGAATAAATCAAAAGGTGGAGTGGATGGAATATAAAGTAGGTTGGTATACGCCATAACGCCTTCGACGCGGTTATGAAGGGTCATCCATGGATCATCAAAGGCATGCGCTACATGGTGGTAAAATTCTTTATATTGCTCCGGTGTGATGTCTTTCTTTTCGCGTGTCCATAGCGCAGATGCTTCATTCAGGGTGCGAGGCTCGTCATCTTTTTTCATAGGCATCAATATAATTGGGATGCCAATGTGGTCTGAATAAGTTTTAACGATTTTTTCAATGCGGTTGGCTTCTAAATATTCTTTTTCGTCTTTCTTAATATGCAAAATAATATCTGTACCAAATCCATCACGGGTTGAATCTTCTATTGAAAACTCACCTCGTCCGTCGGATACCCATTTGTAGGCTTTTTCTTCTCCAGCTTTAAAGGTGATGACTTCAACACTATCTGAAACCATAAAAGCTGAGTAAAAACCGACACCAAATTGTCCAATTAAATCAACACCACCTTTTTCTTTTTTTTCCTTA
>Ga0114999_10009254_pt1 | contig 10824 bp, 12 predicted proteins | sample ArcticOcean_MG_C_3_FD_89820 | JGI IMG/M metagenome (GOLD analysis project Ga0114999, IMG submission 89820) | Marine microbial communities from western Arctic Ocean - ArcticOcean_MG_CB8_126 | ecosystem: Environmental > Aquatic > Marine > Oceanic | place: Arctic Ocean: Canada Basin | collected... | reverse complement strand
GAATGTAATTTTATTTTATTCAACAATATTAATTGCTTGATTTTTGATTTTTTATTCCTTTTTCTTGGAATATTATTGATGAAAGAGTAACGAAAGGAAATATGTTAGATCATAAGTGGTTTGATTTTTCAAAAACAGTAGTAAATGAAATGGCATGTGTTAAAAAGAACGAGAATTTACTGATATTAGCTGACACATGGACAGATTTAGGAATTGCAGAATTATGCTTTGAAGCTGGTAGAAATATTGGGGCAAAAGCCAATTTGCATGTATTTCCAATGATGAAACATAATGATTTTTCTGAATTAGATGAAATAGTATCTAATGCAATACTAGCTTCCGATGTAATAATAGGTTTGTGTGAAACAATGTTTATTGAAAAAGAAGCGACAAGAAGGGCTCGGGAAAAAGGTGCAAGAGTCAGTTCTACAATGTTAAGAGGGATGGAAGAATTTGCAATAGAAGGTTTATTGAATGTCGATTATGGAAAAATGCTAAAGCAATCAAAGAAAATTAGTGAAATATGGAAAAAAACTAAATTGTGTAATGTAAGCTGCGATAATGGAACCAATATCTCTTTTAGTCTCGAAGGAAGGCCTGTGGATATTGGTGATGGGATTTCTGACAAACCTGGTGAGGCAGATTTTTTCCCTGGAGTAGACGTAAACATAGCACCCATAGAAAAAACTATTAATGGAAAAATAGTAGTAGATGGATGTATTGACCCAGGAAATGGAATTGTAGATGAATTAATAACTTTAAATCTAAAAAATGGAGTAATAACAGATATTGATGGGGGTAAGGATGCTAACCTTTTTTTAAAAAATTTAGAAAGTGCAAATGATGAAAAAGTTTTTCATTTATGTCACTTCACTCTAGGGCTTAATCCTGCCGCAAAAAAAAGTAACAATATGCATGAATGTGAACATGTAGTTGGCGCCGTCACATTTGGATTTGGCGATCAGGATCCAGGATTTAAAGGAACAGTTGGGGAGGCAAAATTACATTCAGATGTTGTAATTATGTCACCAAAAATAATTCTTGATAATGAAACACACGTTAAAGACAATAAAATTATTAATATGTAAATGATATGGATACACTTATAAAAAATTGTAATTTAGTGAATTTGGAAACAGAATCATGTGAAATAGTATCTTTAATAATTTCAGATGGTAAAATTGAAAAAATTGAAAATTCTATTAAAAATAATAGAACCGACTTATTTACTATAGATTTAAAAAATAAATATATTATGCCGGGTTTATGGGATGTACATACTCATATAGGTGATTTAATACCTGACCCGAATAATTTATTAGAAACTGAAACATTACCTGAATATACAATTCGTGCAGGAAGAAATGCGATTGATGGTTTAAAAAAAGGAATTACAAGCTTAAGAATTTTAGGAGAAGATGGAGATGTATGTTTAGCTTGGAAAAAGATTTTTAAAAAGAAGGGGTTTCTAGGTCCAAATATATATACTGCAAGGAGGGCTATTTCGGCTACAGGAGGACATGGTCATGGTACATTGGGTTCTTACGAAATTAGTGGACCTTATGAAATGAGAAAAGCTGTTAGAGAAAATATTGCAAAAGGAGCTGATCTTATAAAGATCATGGTATCAGGAGGCATCATGACTGAAAATGAAGGAATGCAGGACTCACAACTAACTGATGATGAAATAAATGCTGCTGTAGAGCTATCTTCAAATAAAGGCCTGATTGTTTCTGCGCATGCTTGGGGAACTGAAGGTATTAAAAAAGCTCTTAAATGTGGCGTAAGGTCAATTGAACACGGACTATTAGATGATGAATGTGTTGATTTAATGTTAGAAAAAAACGCATTTTATGTTCCAACAATATGCCAAACTCAAGATTTGGAAACAATTTTAGAAAGTGGCCTGCCTCAATTTATGGTTGATAAAGCATTAAGTGTTAAAGAAGTTCACTTAGAAGGTTTCAAAAAAGCATATAAAGCAGGTGTAAAAATAGCTTGCGGAAGTGATTCTCCACCATTAAGCCAATTTACACACTTAGAATTAAAGCATCTAAATATAGCAGGAATGTCAACAGTGGACACATTAAAATCAGGAACCACGATTCCAGCTGAATTATGTGGTGTTTCAAATACTTTTGGTAAAATTGAGGAAAATTATATAGCTGACATTATTGTTTTAGAAGACAATCCTCTTAATAACCTAAATACTATCTTTGATCCAATAATGGTTTTTAAAAATGGGATTAAGTTTGATGAGCAGTATGGCTTAGCTAGTTTTGAAGATATTTACATAAATTAAAGGAGGTATTATGGATTAATTATCTTTCACAATAAATAAATCAAACATAAATTAATTTACCATTTCATGAAATAGGATTAAATAAAGGAGAAATATGAAAAATTTAAAAATTAAATTAGGTGCTTTTGTTATAAGTATGGCACTCACTTTGACAGCAAGTGCCAATTCAAACTCAATTAAAATAGCTCATAGTGAATATGCATTCAGTTATGATCCTGTTTATTGTAATTGGTCTGATATTGGAAGAATCTGTGCTATTGCATATGATGCATTGTTAAAGTTTGAACCAACAAATAAGGTATTAGTTCCCCATTTAGCAAAGAGCTATAAAAAATTAGATGGAGGATCTAAGTATAGATTCATTTTAAATAAAAACGTCACCTTTCATGATGGTAATAAACTTAAAGCACAAGATGTTAAATATTCTTTTGAAAGAATTATGGCTATTAAAGACGGTGTAGCCAACTTAATTCAAGATGTAAGGAGTATTAATGTTATTGATGATCACACTTTTGATATTTTGCTTAAAAGACCAACTGCAGCTTTTTTGTATAGCCTGCCACAAATAATGATTATAAACTCAAAAACCGCTAAAAAATATGAGGTTGATGGTGACTGGGCAAAAAAATATCTAGATGATCATGATTTAGGTAGTGGGCCTTATAAGCTTTCTTTACACCTTGCGGAACAAAGAGCTGAATTTAAAAAATATGACGATTATTGGAAGGGGTGGAGAACAGACAATATAAATGGAGTCACTTTTTTGTGGATTAAGGATTCGGCGACTCAAAGATTAATGCTCGAAAAAGGGGACCTTGATATTATGATGGAACCTGTCCTAAGCGAATTAAAAGACTTGAAAAAGAATAGTAATCTCCAAATACATTCCACAAGTAGTGCGGTGGTCTTTACTATTGATTTTAGGGTGATTAGAAAACCTTTGGACAATATCAATATAAGGAAGGCTTTGGCACACGCTATAGACTATGAATATCACCTCAACGTGGCACTTGAAGGATTTGGTAAGAGAGCCAAAGGACCACTATCTAGTCAATTAATGTTTTTCAATGATAATCTGCCATTAGTTGATTTTGATATGAAAAAAGCAAAACAATACCTTAAAGAGGCCGGTTATCCAAATGGAGGATTTACATTAAAGGTAGCCTATGAATCAGGTCAAGCAGAAAAACAACGAGCTCTAGAAATGATTCAGCAAAATTGGGGTTTACTAGGAATTAAAGTAGAACCCGTAGGGACTGATTGGATGGGACAAGATGAAATGCAAAAGAACAAAGATAGTGATATCGATGTTTATTTGGGTTACATATGGCCCGCTGCTGCAGAAACAGATATTGCTTTGAGAACTTTTTATCACAGTGATTATAAAGGAGTTTTTGGTGATAATGCTCCATTTTGGAGTAGTGATAAAGTTGACCAACTTTTTGATTCTGGAATTATAGAACAAAATATTAACAAAAGAAGCGAAATTTATAAGAATCTACAGCATGAAATAGTTAAAGGATTCTCATCTGCTTTTGTTTCAGAAACACCATTCGTAATTGTAACTAATAAAAGAGTTTTTGGTTATGAATATAACCCTGCACATCATCAAGCTATAGATGTGTATAATATGACTTTATCAAATTAAATTAAAAAAGCGGATTCCCTTCACAACAGGAATCCGCTTTTTTTATATCAAGGATAAGGACTTTGAATTTTATAATATATATATTAAAAAAGTTAACTTATCTGACAACTGTACTCATTGGAATAATTATTCTAATGTTTATTATTGTCCAAAGTATACCAGGTGACCCTGCAAGGTCTGCCGCAGGTCCTGCCGCATCTAAAGAACGATTAATTGAGATAAGGGAAAATTTAGGTTTGGATCTACCAGTTTATATCCAAGTATATAGATATTTTGGTAGAGTTATAAATTTAGATCTTGGAAAATCGATAAGGACAAAAAAAGATGTCTGGGATGAGTTAGTTCTTTATTTACCTGCTTCTATAGAGCTAGTTGTATCAGCAATGTTTATAAACATTTTTTTTGGAGTATTAATAGGAGTTTACTCAGCAGTCAAACCCAGACAAATAATTGATAAATTAAGTAATCTAATCACAATTCTTGGCATGGGGTTGCCAATTTTTTGGGTTGGAATAATATCTCAATTGTTGTTTTACAATATTTGGGATATCTTTCCATATGGTGGAAGGTTACCTGCAGGAGTCAATCCACCTCAATATCAAACTGGATCATATATAATTGATTCCCTTCTTATGTGGGATCTAGCCCTTCTTTCAATATCACTTCATCATTTGATCCTACCAGCATTTATAATGTCTTTACCGGAATTAGCTGTTACTGCAAGGATCATGAGAAATTCGATATTAAATGTTTTAAACAAAGACTACATTATTACAGCAAAAGCTAAGGGATTGAATCAGAGCAGAATACTTTTCGTTCATGCAATGAAAAACGCAATGATGGTTCCAATTAGTTTGTTCGGAATGCAAACAGGATGGATTCTAGGAGGGACTTTACTGGTTGAAAGTGTATTTTCATGGGGAGGTCTTGGATCTCTTGCCTATAATGCGATCTACAAAAGAGATTTTCCAATAATTATGGGGGTTACTCTTGTAATCAGTTTATGTTTTGTGCTTACCAATTTTTCAGTAGAAATTATTCACAAGTATATTGACAAAAGATTAACATGAAAAAGTTTCGAATATTACCATTATTGTTAATATCTTCAGTTTTTATTTTTTTTATTTGTTCATTAAACATAGATTCAAATTCCGTTAATAAATTAGATAGTAAAAACAGATTCAATTCACCAAACTTAGAAAACTATTTTGGAACAGATGCAGCAGGAAGGGATGTTTTCAATAGAATTATAGCTGGTACTAAAACAACTATTAAAATTGCTTTTTCAGTAATTTTAATAGCACTATTTTTTGGGTTAATAGTTGGAACTATTTCAGGATATTTTTCAGGAATAATAGACAACATATTAATGTGGATAACAGATGTTTTTTTGTCATTTCCATCATTAATCCTTGCTTTAGCAATAAATGCAGCAATGGGGCCCGGAATAGACTCAGCAATCTTTGCAGTAGGCATTGCTATGTGGCCATCATATGCAAAATTACTAAGAACGAGTATTAAGTCGTTAAAGAATGAGGAGTATATTTTGTCATCAAAAGCAATGGGGGCCTCTAACTTACGAGTAATTTTTAAACATATCTTACCCAATAGTATCTCTCCAATAATTGTACAGTGTTCATTGGATATGGGTTATGCAATTTTGGCTGTATCAGGACTGAGCTTCCTAGGTATTGGAGCTCAACCACCAACATCTGAATGGGGATTTTTAGTTGCAGAAGGGCAAGCAACAATTTTATCTTCATGGTGGTGGTCTGCATTTCCAGGGATAGCAATTTGTTATGTTGTAATTTCATTTAATTTATTTGGCGAGAATATAAGAGATATTTTGTTAGATGGAAATAATGTATGAGATAAAGAATATTTATAATAAAGACTTAAAATTTTTATGGAGTTAATAATGGATGAGATAAAGAATATCTATAATAAAGACTTAAAATTATATAAGGATTACTTGAAAAAGGAAAAAATAGATTATAAAAATTTAATAAAATATTTCTCAGAAGCTGATCACTTAGAAGATCAACGATTCGATCCTAATAGTTTTTATCTTCCAAGAAAAAAAGATTATGGATTTGTAAAAATCAATATGAAGAATAGTCTCGGCAATATATTTTTTACGTATCAAGTTACCAGACAACAAACTCACAATTTAATTCTTTCTTAAATAATTCAAATTATAAATGCGATTATCAATACCCAAAACATGAGCATAATCACCCCGTTGCATGGGTGTCGTGGTTTGACGCGATAGCATACTCTAAATGGATTAATAAAATATTTAAGTCAAAAATTATTACACAATCAGCATTTAATCAATCAAACAACTTTAAAGAATTGTTAGCTGATAGTAATTACCAAATATGTCTTCTATCAGAAAAAGAATGGGTATATGCTTCTACATTAGGGAAAAACATTTCTTACCCTTGGGGTAATAAAGTTTCGACAAATTTCTGTAATTTTAAAACATCAAAAATAAAAAAAACAAGTCCAGTTGGATGTTATATGGATGGAGTTTCTGAAAGCGGTTTATTTGACCTATCCGGTAATACATGGGAATGGTTGAGAACAAAATGGGGGCCAAGTTTAGAAAAACGTAAGTACAAAAATGTGATACCGGTTGAAGATGACAGAGATAATATAAAAACCGAAATTAATTATCTAAGAGCTATGAAAGGCGGGTCTTTTCTTGTTGAAAACAAAAGGTTAAAAATAAAATTTGAAGATGCTGTCCCCCCTGAAAGTACTGATGATGGAGATGGATTTAGAATAGGTCTTGTTAAAATATAATGAACAATAGTATCAAAGAAAAAGATCTTATCAATGTAATTATTCATCTCATATCTAGTTCAAGATTGATAATTGATGAACCAAAAGAATACAGCACTATGAGGTTATTCTCTGCAGCAAAGTATTTGTGCAGACTTCTAAAAGATACTGATGACCAAAATATAAATCTTATTGTAAAAAAAATTATTGAGCTTGAACCCATTATAACAAGAGATTTATTCAATAAACCCAAGGAGTTAAAATTATGTTTAGATGACTTGTCAATATTTATCACAAAACATATAAGAGGTTTTGATGAATGAAACAATCAAACATATTCTTTCAAGACAGAGTTGCAGAGAATATTTAAAAAAAAGAATAAGCAACAAAACTATAGAAACACTATTTGATTGCGCAAAAAAAGCACCACGATCCCAAGGTAACGAATTTATTGAATTCTATTTTATAAGGAATAAAGAGATTGTTGAGCAAATATCCTGGTTTTGCCCAGGTATGGATGATATCCCAGAACTTATTGTTATTCTTGGGATAAAACAAAATAAAATAGACGTATCAGAAAGTTATTATCACTATCTAGAATTAGGTGCAAGTCTTCAAAATATTCTTTTATCGGCTAGTTCCCTTGGAATTGGTTCAGTACCAGTTGGATCATCTAACTTTGTAGGTATTCATTCATTGCTTGGGCTATCAAAAGGAATAAGCTTAAAGATTTTGATTTCTTTAGGTTATCCTACAAATAATAGAAAAATTAAAGTTAATCTTAGCCAATATAACAAAACAAGATCTTACAACTTTTTATGAATGCTGAAAGTGAGGTCATACTAAAAATAAAAAAACTTTCGCTAGATTTTCATCTTCATGATGAAAATCTAAATATATTAGATGGTATTTCCATTGATATACATAATGAAGAAATTTTGGCAGTGCTTGGGGAAAGTGGATCTGGGAAGTCGTCTCTGGCAAAATCAATATTAAATTTGCATAGAGAAGAAAAGTCTTCACTAAGTGGCGAAATTATTTATAAAAATAATAATTTACTAAAACTAAATGATACTGAACTTGAAAATATTAGGGGTAGAAATATCTCATACATATTTCAAGATCCACATTCTCATCTAAACCCACTGTTATCAGTCGGTTATCAGATAAATGAAACAATAGTTAAACATAAAATAGCAAGTAGAAAATCCTCTAAAGAATTAACATACCAAATCTTAAGTGATGTTGGGTTAAAATCTCCAAGGCAAATATATAACATGTATCCATTTCAACTGTCAGGTGGAATGAAGCAAAGGGTTTTAATTGCTATTGCAATATGTTGCAAACCTCAAATAATTATAGCTGATGAGCCGACCACATCTCTTGACAGCAATATTCAAAGGATAATTGTAGATCTTCTGATGCATCTCTGTAAGAAATATTCAATCTCAATTATTTGGATTACTCATAATATCAATTTAGCAAAATATGTCGCAAATAATATAGCTATAATGTATGGGGGTAAAATTGTGGAATATGGTAATAAAAATGACATATCGTCTAATCCTAAACATCCTTACACAAAAGATCTATTAAAAATTTCTGATTTAAAAGATTACCAAAATAAATCAAAACTTAAATTCATTGGAGGGAGTCCCTTTAATTTTTCAACAAGAAAAGAAACATGTGTTTACCTTGATAGATGTAGTAAAAAGATTGATTCATGTAATAATTCAAAAATAGAATATATAGAAAAAAACAACCACAAATATATGTGTATACATGAATAAAAACACAAATATCTTGAGCCTGGAAAAAGTTTTTTTTTCTAGGTATGAAAAGTCAATTATTTTTAAAAACAAAAAAACTACGATTCTGAAAGATATAACATTTGATTTGGAAAAAGGTAAGACTTTGGGAATAATTGGTGAGAGTGGTTCTGGCAAATCAACTATTCTTGGACTGATTCAGGGCTTATTGCCTCTTGATCAAGGCGAAATAATTATCAACTCAGTTAATATTAAAACTATTTCAAATTTTAAATTATCATTAATTTCTCAAATAATTTTCCAAAATGTGAGTTCTTGTTTTAATCCTAGATTATCTGTTGAGGATATTCTTGAAGAGCCTTTAAATATTCACAAAATTGGAAATAAAAGAAAAAAAATTTCCAATGTGCTTGACCTAGTAGAATTACCTATAAAAGTTTTATCACGAAATCCAAAAGAATTGTCTGGTGGACAATTACAGAGAATTAACATAGCGAGATCGTTATTACTAAATCCTAAAATTCTTTTATGTGACGAAATAGTTTCATCCCTTGATATTTCAATACAAGCTCAAGTGTTAAACACTGTTAATCTCGTAAAAGACGAATTAGGAATGTCTGTCATATTTGTTTCCCATGATGTAAATGTAACTAAATATATGTCTGATGAAATATTAGTACTGAAAGATGGAATAATTTATGACAGATTTGACACTATAAACAATGATTACTCAGAATTAAAACCCTACACAACTGAGTTGACTACTCAGCCTTTTTGAATTATTTTAATATTTAAATTATTAAAATAACACCATTAGAAAAGAGTTAATAATAAGTCTTTCTAATTATAAGTAATCAGATCAATACAAAAAAGATAACTTCAACCTATAAAAGAAAGGAATTACATGTTAACAAATTTATATTGGGGAAAGTTTGCTGATGTTGCTATTAGAAAATTAGTTAATCCTGAAGCAGGTCAGCCACTAATTGTTTTAGCAGACACGACAAATGATTTGCAACTCGCTGAAGCTTTATTGTCTGCTGCTGAAAACGCTGGTGCAGATGCACAATTAATAATTAAAACACGTTCTGCCCCTGGAATGGCGACAAAACCCGGACCAGTTCTCTCAAATGCATTTAAAAGTGCAAAGTATATTGTGTCTATTTGTGATGACGGTTTCGATGCGTCGCAGGCAATTCAAGAATCTATTTCTAATGGAACAAGAATTTTAATTACCAAAGTAGATGGCATAGAAGAATATGTCTTAAAAGCTATTTTGGACGTGGATATAGATACAATGATTAAAAATGCTAATTTATGTGCAAAACTTTGGGAATCAACAAAGGTGTGCAAAGTCACATGTCCTAATGGAACAAATATATCATTTAATCTCAGTCCAAGAAAAACTATTATAGGGGATGGTGCCCTAACTCGTGATGGGGAGATAGATTTCTTTCCTGGGGCTCAAGTGAATATCGCACCTGTGGAGGAAACAATTAATGGAACTATTGTTGTAGATGGAAGTGACAATGTTAATGGACTAGTACTGACTCCCTATAAAATGATTTTAAAAAATGGAATTATTACAAATATTGAGGGGGATTCTGAAGGAAATAAAATTAAAGATTGGTTGGAAGCTTGTAATCAAGAAAATATTTATCATCTTTGTCATTTTACTATAGGATTAAATCCAGAGGCCGGAATATCCGGCAATTTGGTTGAAGATGAAAGGAAAGTCGCTGCAGTAGATTTTGGTTTTGGATACCAATCGTCTGATTTTGGTGGTACAGTTGGCTCTTGTGATTATCATATGGATGTAGTAATTTCTACTCCCTCAATATTTTTAGATGGTAAAGAAATGAGCGGTAGAGGAAAATTTAATTCTGAAATGGGATTTAAGAATATGGTAAAACCAAGATCTCATTAGGCCTGAATTAGTCTAGGAAAAACTTTTTTAAGAAAAAAGATATGGAAAAAATTAGGATATGTGCAACTATTCCTAATTTGGATGGGAAAAAATCTTGGGGCAATATTCATCAAGAATTTTTTGATACAATAAAAAATCCAGATATTGAAATAACCATTGCTGATTTACCTAAAGCCAAAATAAAATCGGTGTCAAATGCTTTTGATACAACTAATTTAGGTTTCTTGCACACAGAATTAGCCATTGATGCAGAAAAAAATGGATTTGACGGTGTCGCAATGGGATGCTTAGATGAGCCCGGCGTTGATGCAGCAAAAGAAGTATTATCTATCCCTGTCGTCGGGGAATGTGAAGCCGCAATGCACTTTGCTTCTTTAGTAGGGAGGAAGTT
>Ga0114999_10009252_pt1 | contig 10825 bp, 9 predicted proteins | sample ArcticOcean_MG_C_3_FD_89820 | JGI IMG/M metagenome (GOLD analysis project Ga0114999, IMG submission 89820) | Marine microbial communities from western Arctic Ocean - ArcticOcean_MG_CB8_126 | ecosystem: Environmental > Aquatic > Marine > Oceanic | place: Arctic Ocean: Canada Basin | collected... | reverse complement strand
TTTCAGGGCTGTGAATGCCGGCGCCTGGTGGGTGGAGCGCATGAACAACTGGACGACCGTCATTGTCGGCGGATTGGGCATGTGCGGGATGGCACTGGGCGGCGATCACCCTCAGTCGCAACAGCTCATCGATATGGCGACCGGTTCCATGCGGGCCTATCTGGATCACTATGGCCCCGATGGCGAATTCAATGAGAATCCGGCCTACGGCAATGCGTCGTTTCTGCCCGTGCTCTATTTTCACGCGCTCAGGTATCACGAGAAACAGCCGGGGATCTCATCTGAGATCACGGCCCTGCAACGTCACTGTGTCTGGTGTATGTATGCGACGACGCCACCGGGTCATCTGGTCTCCTTTGGCGACGGTGGCCCCAAGTATCGGGCTCTTACTTCGTTCTTCCCAGCTGTCGCCGCAGCGACTCAAGACCCAACGCTGCAGTGGTTCTACACGACATACGGCATACAAGACCCGCAGTTTCCTATTTGGGAACTGCTCTGGTACGACGACAAGCTGGCATCCCAACCGCCCACCGTCGAGGCTTATCCTCTCGGTCGTGCATTTCCTGCCCACTCAGGGCTGATCAGCAGTCGCAGCAGCTGGGATCCACATACGACACCGAGTGTTGTGTTCAGCAAGGCAGGTACGGCCAAGGTCAATCACACGCATCCGGATGGTGGCCAGGTCGAGATCCACGGACATGGCAGGCCCCTGATCGTCGATCTGGGTAGTGCGCCATACCCGGACAGTGAACCACGCCGCTACTATCACTTCAGCTCTGATGGACACAATCAGTTGACCTTTGGTGGCCGTCCTCAGCTGTGGGATTTGGAGCACGAGGCCACTTGCACCGCCTCCGCTTTTGACAATGACCACGGTGGCTGGTGGCAGGTCGATTTGACAGATCTCCATGAGTGCGTCACTGCCGTTCGGCGTACTGTCGTACACCTGCTTCCGAACATCGTCGTCGTCGTTGACGAGGCGAACCTGGATCGAGCGGAAGATATTCGCTTGCGCTGGCATCCGGGGGCGGTCCCGAGCGTCGGTGCGGCGGGGGACTTTTGCGTCAGCGTCGAGGATGTCAATTTGAGTGGACTCGTCGTGCCGCTGGATCTGGCTTCTGCCGATCACCCATCGGCCCTGGTCGTCGGTCAGCACGAGTATCTGCCACCATATGATCAGGACCGCATCGGCAATCCCATGCCGCAGCGCCACGAACCGTATCTGGACGCCAATGTACACGGCCAGAGTGTCCGCTTCTTGAGTCTCTTCGCCATCGGCGAAGTTGGTCAGTCGATGGCAAACTGGCGCAGAACGGGCCCAGGTAGTTTCTCGATGGACGACGACTCGGTCACGGCCGTCGTCGAAGTCACTGAGGCGTCACTGCATGCGAGTGGACCATCCGGTCGCTGGGACGTAAAACTGTCGTAGTCGGTTTGGCTTAGCGCAGATCGTAATCGTGATCGCGTACGGTACCATCGTCGACTCGCAAAGACCCGGCGATGCTCGCTTCGGTTAGATCTCCACGAAACCGTTGCGGGCGTCGGGTTGTTGTACCGTATCGAGGATACGGCGCACCATCAGGGACTCGCCTCGGGGCACATTGGGTACGCCACTGTCGAACAATTGCAGGAAAGCCCGTGCCGTGGCGCTGAAGATGGGCCCTGAATCGATGGGGACATAACTCGTGGAAGCGTCCGTCGACACGGCGGCGGCAAAGGGTGTTGAAGCGCCGTCTGTATGCACATGCACGATCGCTGTGGCACCATGGGCCCATTCCAGCAGCAAGCGACTTCGCTTGTCGTCGTCGCCCCAGCGCATCACCCGCGACACGTTCTCTCCCAGGCAACTGACGACCATCTCTACAGGATGGATTGCATATTCGTCGAAGGAACTTCCTCCACCCCACGCAATCATGTGGTGGACTGCGGCGTCGGCTGCCTCGACCCACTGTTGGACTTCTGTATATCGCAGCGCCGACGTGGTCTGCACGGCGACACGATGCTCATCAGAAAGAGCGAAAATTCTCTCCGCCGTTGATAAGTCCGGAGCGAAGGTCTTGTCGACGTAGGTGGACTTACCACAAGCAAATACCTGTTCACAAAGGGGCAGATGTGTCTGTGGTGTAGAGGGTGCGAGCACGACATAGTGATCGACGTGATCATCGAGCTCTTCCACCGAGTCAAACCAGGTGACCTCATTCACCCAAGCCCAGGCGCGACTTGGCTCATGTTGCAGCGCCGTGCAGCCCGAGACCGTGAACCCCAGGTCCGCCAGCTCGCCGCGAAGCAGCTTTAGATACACGTCTGCGTGGAAATTGTCGAGGCTGTCATCGACGAAACCGATTCGTCCTGCCATCAGACTTGCCCGACGAGGCGAACGTCCACAAAACGCCCCTTCTCTGCTGATTGCTTCACCGCCAGGCAAGCGTAGACGGATTGGATTCCAGTCTCAATCGGCGTGCGCGGGGCTGTGATCTGCAGATCCGCTGCGATCTCGCGGCAGACACCTTGAATCATGCTGCTGATGCGACCACCGTAACCGACAACACCCAAGCGAATCCCACTCATGATTTCCTCGTCACCGCCACAGCTCTGCGTTTCGTTCATCCTCTGGCAACATGGATCTGAGGACCTCCTCATTCAATTCCGCGCCCAGACCGTCGGCCTCGGTCAAGACCACATGGCCTGCATCAATGAAGGGACCATCCTTGTCGAGAATTTGCTCCATTCCCTCATCACCGAAGCGATGATACTCGAGGGCGAGGAAGTTGGGCACACTCGCACACGTATGGGCATCGGCGAGCGTACTCAGCGGGCCCGAATTGTTGTGTGGGGCGAAGGGGACATAGTAGATCTCGGCCATGTTGGCGATCTTCCTGCATTCGGACAGACCGCCACACTTGGAGATGTCGGGCATGATGATATCGGCCGCCTGCTTCTCCAGTATTTCGCGAAAGCCATAGCGCAGATAGGCATTTTCACCGACACAGATCGGCGTATTGCTCGCTGCCTTTACTTTCGCCAGGGCATCGATATTCTCCGGCGGTACAGGCTCTTCAAGCCACATCAAGTCGAGTTCCTCCAAAGCGACGGCGATTTTCTGACCGGCCACCGCGTCGTAGCGACCATGTAGATCGATCCCCAGATCCATGTGGGGTCCGATGGCCTCGCGGATCTCAAAGGCTTCCGAAACGATCACCTCCAGCTCAGCAGGATGCACGGTCCAGTTCCACCGATCGACCTTTTCGGGTCGGTTTGCATCGTCGAGATCAAACTTCATCGCTGTGTAGCCGGCGTCGGTTACTTTTTGATAGGTCTCGGCGTAATTCCCACGGGCACAATCGACATACAGGCGGACCCGGTCGCGAAACTTGCCACCGAGCAATCGATAGACAGGCACACCCTGAGCCTTGCCCGCCAGATCCCATAGGGCGACCTCAATACCCGTCAACGCTGACACGGCATGACCCGACATGGCACCGCGGAAGATGAAGTCGCGCCGAACCTTCTCGAAGCACATGTCCACGTCGCGTGGATCCTCACCCAGCAGGATCGGCTTCATGGAATCGACGATCTGTCGCCAGCCGGCGCCCTGGTGAGATAGTTCACCCGTCCCGTAGACCCCCTCGTCGGTATAGACGCGGACATAACCAAATCGCGCCTCACAGGTCTTGATGTCAGTGATCTTCAAAATGGCTCGTCTTTCGTCAGCAGTGACTGGTCATGGGTTGTCGAAGGGTGAGTGCGGCGGATAATAACTGCGAGCCAACCACATCACGCCAATGGGTAAGGAACCTTAGCGCCATTCGTGTTTCGGATAGCGTCGTTTCAGTTCCTTTTTCAACTCTGGGTAGGTTCGTTTCCAGAATCCTGGAAGATCATCGGTGATCTGTGCGGGGCGAAAATTCGGAGCCAGAATTTCCAACAACAGACCGACTCGCCCCCCGGCAACTTTCGGCGTCGCCTTCACGTCGTAGAGATCCTGGATCTTGGCGCGACCTCTTGGCGGTTCGCCGGGGGTGTAGACAATGCGCATACCAAATCCGGTGGGCAGTTGAACGCGCTCTGGTGCCATCTTCTCCACGAATTGCTGATCCTCCCAGCTGAGCGCATGCCGAAGGTGATCTAAGACGGCTACCTGTCGCACCGCACCCCAGCGACTTGCGGTACCGACCATCTCACCGATGACGACGGCCAAATCGTCTTCCTCATAGGACAGCAGTGCCCGTTCGGGAAACCACTCCGCCACGCAGCGGGCTCGTGACAGCCATGATTCGACGGTCTCGTCCCAACGATCAAATTGCAGGTTGCCTTCCAGGACACGATCGATGATCAGTTGCGCTGCAGCCTCGCTATCGTCAGCACGTCGGCGTCGCTGTTCCAGTTGCAGTGCACCAAATCGTCTGCCATCGATCTGGTAGACGGCCTTCTCATCTGCGTCCCACTCCAACTGTGACGATTGCGAAACTTGCTCAGGCAGCTCCTCGGCAAGCCACTTCCACTCGATCGCCGTCGCCAGAGAAGCAATCGTCTGCACGCCGCCACCATCGGCGCGAGATGCTTCTACCTCGCGCAATTCGACAGCAACAAAAGCGGGGGAATCACCAATCGAACTGTCGCGGTCCAATCGAACGCGCCGCCGTCCTGCCATTTCGCAGGCAGTGTTTGAGGTGTTACGTCGCAAGCCCACATGGTCAGCGAAGGCCACCAACAGACAACGCGCCAACAGCTCATCTTCGGCGTGGTCGAGTGATGTTGTATCTGATTTGGATTGGGACCGCTCATCCTTCGACGATCCAGGCAGATTCTTCGCCAATCGAAGAAATTGGCCCGCTACCCGATGAACCTCACGACATGCTGCGGCGTTGAGTCCAAGTGTCGCACATCGTTGTGGATCGAATCGATGCCTGGCTGCCGCCGCCAACCCACTCTCGCGGACCACCAGGTCTGAAGGCCACCCGTTGTCTGGAATGGTCCGGTAGCGATTCGCGATGGGGCGCAGGCAAATGTCGCGTTCCGAGATCAGTGCCGCCCACACGGCCGCCCGATCGCCGACGCCGCGGTTGGTGGCTAGCGACAACAGGCGCGCCAATCTCGGGTGGGCGGGAATGTTGGCCATGGCACGACCAGCCGTCGTCAACGTGCCAAGTTCATCCAAGGCACCCAGTCTTTTCAGCTGATTCGCCGCATCTGTCAGGCGCTGCGTAGGGGGAAGGTCCAGCCAGGCAAAATCCGTTGCTGCGCATCCCATCGCGGCCAGCTGCAACACCGCCTCCGATAAATCCACCCGCTCCACTTCGGGTGTGTCGTGTTGCACACGGGCGTGAGACTCCGATCGGGGCCAAAGGCGCAGACATGCTCCCGGTGCCGTGCGCCCGGCACGTCCAGCCCGCTGCTGCGCGGAGGCCATGGAAATGCGTTCCACCAGCAGGGAGTTTACACCCCGTGTCGGGTCAAACCGTGCAACGCGTGCAAGTCCGGCATCGATGACACAGCCAATGCCGTCGATCGTGATCGACGTTTCGGCGACATTCGTCGACACAATGATCTTGCGGCGCGCACTGGGTGCCACAGCGCGGTCCTGCTCCTTTGGGGTCAAGCTTCCGTACAGGGGGACGACCTCAAGGTTCTTCTCACTCCACCGTGCAGAAAACAGCTCGACACAGCGGCGGATCTCGTAGGAACCTGGCATGAAAACGAGTACGTGACCGTCCTGCCCTGTATCAAGCCACTGCTGCAAGGCCCTGGCGGCACGTTCCCACAGGGGTACCTCGATGCTGTCTGCTACATAGTCGATGTGTACCGGATATGTGCGTCCCTGCGCCTCAAGGGCGTTGCAACCCAACCACTGGGCAACCTGCTTGGCATCGAGGGTCGCGGACATGACGACGAGTCGCAGATCTTTGCGGCCCGAAGCGCGCAGCTGCCGACATAGTCCCAGCGACATGTCCGCTGCCAGCGATCGTTCATGGAATTCATCGATAATGACGGTGCCGATTCCTGTCAGCTGCGGGTCGCTCAACAGGCGACGCAGAAACAATCCTTCCGTCAGAAACAGAATCCGCGTATTGGCACCGTAGCGTGATTCGAGTCGTGTCTGATAGCCGACCACATCGCCGAGGGAGGTTCCCATTTCATCGGCCACGCGAGTGGCCACGAGTCGTGTCGCGAGCCGGCGTGGTTGCAAGACGAGAATGTTGCCACCACGATCCAGACCCGAACGCAGCAGAATCTGCGGCACCTGTGTCGTCTTGCCCGAACCGGTGGGAGCAGATAACACGAGGGCACCCATGGATGACAATTCAGACACGATTTGATCAGAGATCGCATCGATGGGTAGGGCTGGATATTGTGGTGGCGTCACGCGATCTCTACCGTTGCCCAGACAAGAAACCAGCAAGAACAGAAGGAAAACTCGGCGCCTTTACCATAAGCATACCATACGCATACCATACGCACTCGAAAAGGAGACAACGATGAGTACCATCACACCAGAACTGATCGTCGAAAAACGCACCATCGTCGGCGAAGGCTCGCTGTGGGACCCAGAAGAGCATGTGCTCTACTGGATCGATATTCTCAGCCACGAGTTGTATATCTACGATCCGGCCACCGGTAGCAATCGAACGATTCCCACGGCACAGGCAGTGGGCACCGTGGTAAAAAGGGCTGCAGGCGGTTTGGTGCTGGCACTGCACAATGGGTTTGCCTTCCTGGATCCGACGTCTGAAAAAATCACACCCATCGCCGATCCGGAGCGTCACATTCCGGCGAATCGCTTCAACGACGGGAAGTGTGATCCGGCTGGACGTTTTTGGGCTGGGACAATGGAATTCAATGGTCAAGCCGATGCGGGAGCCCTCTACTGCCTGGACGAACAAGGGACTGTGACGGAGAAACTTCGTCCCGTCGCCATCTCCAATGGCATTGTCTGGACGGCAGACGAGCAAACGATGTACTACATCTGTACCCTCGCCAACACAGTACGTGCTTTCGACTATGACAAGGCCACGGGAGACATCCGCAACGAACGAGTTGTCGTGGTGAACGAGGGTGAAGGTGGATTCGACGGTATGTCGATCGATGTCGATGGAAATCTGTGGGTCGCCGTCTTCGGTGGCTGGGCCGTCCGCCAATACGACCCGCGTACCGGTCAGCTCACACAGGAAATAAAACTACCCTTTGAGCGTGTCACATCATGCGCCTTTGGTGGCGTCAACCTCGACGAACTCTACATCACGTCCGCCGTCATGGGTCTTGACGAACAGGCGCTGGCCGCTCAACCATTGGCAGGTTGTCTGGTAAAGGTAGATCCCGGTGTTGCCGGTGTGCCTGCCTTCAGTTACGCCGGCTGAGTCTGTGCCGCAGCAAGTCTGTCTCGCACTTCAGCCAGCACGGTCAGACATTGGAGGGCCGCTGCCGGGTCGTGGATGCGCACATTGACGATGAGTTCGTCTGCCTGCGTGTGTTTGAGGAAATAGGTCAGCGATTCTTCCAACGTGTCGGCGGAACCCACAAAGGAGCAGGCCAACTTGTGTTCTACCGCCGCCTTCTCCTGCGCCGACCAATAGGCCTCAATGTCAGCGATCGGTGGTGCCAGTGGATCGCGGCGGCCGCGAACCATGTCGACGGACTGCATTTGCATTGACGTATACAGCCGCCGCGCCTCCTTGTCGGTGTCGGCTGCCACGACATTGATCCCCACCATTGCGTAGGGCTTCTCAAGCTGCGCTGAGGGTTGGAAATCCTCGCGATAGACGCTGAGTGCGTCCATCAGATCTGTGGGCGCGAAATGTGCGGCAAAGGCATAGGGAAGTCCCAGATGGGATGCCAGTTTGGCGCTAAACAAGCTGGATCCCAGTAACCAGATCGGTACGCGCAGTCCGGCACCAGGAATGGCTCGTACCGGCTGATCCTGTGCGGCATCCTGGAAATAGGCCTGCAACTCGAGCACGTCCCGTGGGAAGTCATGCTCTGCCCCGAAGCGTTCCCGACGCAGCGCACGGGCCGTCAGCTGATCGGTTCCGGGTGCCCGGCCGAGTCCCAGATCGATTCGTTTTGGATACAGAGACTCAAGGGTGCCGAATTGTTCGGCGATCACGAGAGGTGGATGGTTCGGCAACATGATGCCGCCTGAACCGACGCGAATGGTCGCCGTTTCTCCGGCCACATGACCGATGAGGACACTCGTCGCCGTACTGCCGATGCCACCCATGTTATGATGTTCGGCCAGCCAATAGCGGTGATAGCCCAGGCCTTCGGCACACTGTGCCTGAGCGGCCATGATGGCATAGGCGTGCGCCGCATCGGATCCCTGTCGAATTGGTGCCAGATCGAGAATTGAGAAGCGCATGGCTACGCCCGCCAGGCGCTGAAAGCAACCAACGTCCAGGCTGCGATGAATGCGACTCCTCCCAGTGGGGTCACTGCGCCCAGCCAGCGGCTGCCACTGAGTACGAGCACATAAAGGGAACCAGAGAACAGCAGAATGCCAGCAAGCATCAGCCACCCCGCCAACCGCGGCCCGGACACGTCAGCAAGCGGGTGGGCGACACCGGCAATGACGAATAACCCGAGGGCGTGAATCAGGTGGTATTGCACAGCGGTCTGCCAAATCGCCAGGTCCGCAGGCTCCAGGCGTGCGCGTAGTGCGTGGGCGCCGAAGGCACCAAGTGCCACGGCGGTGGCCATGGCGATGCCGCCGAGACAGATGAAGAGTCGGGACGTGTCGGTCAGGGTGTCGGTCAAGGTATCAGTCAAGGTGTCTTAGCGAGGGCTTTGTGAAGGGGATGGAGATGGATTCGATCGGTACCTTCTGAGGAACTGCGCCAGATGGTGCGCTTCGAAGCGATCACGACTCCAGCGCCGTCGATTCAAGCGCCGATGCTGTGTTTCCACAAGCACATATGTGACCGCTTGTACGGGCGCCGACTCGTCGGGTGGGTCACCGACCCGTGTCGAGACGATGACACGTTCGTACCACTCGCCTTCGAATGCATCGAGTCGTTGCAGGCTGGCTTCATCCACATCTCGCCACAGAATTCCGTCCGTCGCGCGTGCGGCCTCCTGGATCAGTGCCGGATAGGATTCGCCGCGTAGTCCATACCGTGCAAATCCTGGCAGCAGGGCCGGCTCGTGGGCAAACACGGTGTTTGTGACGGTCTCCATCACCTGGGCGAAGGTGAGTGTACCGTAGGCGAAGACATTCGATGTGGGACTCATCGGAATCCTATCGCGCCATCTCTACATCGATGACGCGTCCCTCCCGACGTGAACGATCGGCACAAAATCCGAGCAAGTGACCGGTGACAGAATCTTCAATGCTCGTCGTCGACAACGAAGGCGCTTCGCCTCGAACGACCTTGAGAAAATCTTCAACAAGTCGCAGATCGCCGCCGCCATGGCCACCAAAAGCACCGGTCATATCACCTTTCACGCGAAGGTCGACGACTTCCTCATCGTATTCATGACCCGGCCGTGGGTCGATGTGACGGATGGTAAAGGTGGAGTCTTCCAACACACCCTGTATTTCACCTCTGGTTCCCACCAAATGAATCGATCGAGTCGGCTTCGACGAGCCACCGATCATGTTCAGCGTCGCCGTGCAGCCGTCGTCGAATTCGGCGACGACAGACTGATGATCAACGACGTCATTGTCACATTTCCACACGCACCGGCCATAAGGATTGTCCGCCTTCAGCGAAGCGATCTTGTCTTCGATCGTCGGCGCTGTGCCCATGTGTTCGAGGCTGTCCCAGACGTAAAATGACCAGCGATCCGGATGGTCGATATAGTGCTTGCGTGCTGAATAGAGGCAGTCCGCCTCAATGGGACAATCGACCAGACAACGCGTCCCCGCCCCTTCCGGGGCGCGCTCGGGTCGGAACTGAAAATTGCTGCCGAAACTGGACACCCGAGACACGGGCACGCCAGAATGCATCCATGCGATCAGATCCAGATCGTGGCACGATTTGGCCATCAACATCGTTGACTCGCAAAAGGCTTCCTGGCTCCATTTGCCACGGACAAATCCGACACCCATATGGTGATAGGAAACGTGCTCGACGGCCTGAATGTTGATCAGATCGCCGAGAATCCCGTCCTCGATCTTCTGTCGAATGGCGGCGTAGAATGGCGCATACCGCAACACGTGACAGATGGATACATGACGCCTGTGTTGGCGCGCCGCATCCACGAGCTGCCACATCTGTTGTTCGCTGGTGGCGAAGGGTTTCTCGAGCAGCATGTGATAGCCCGCTTGCAGCAACGGCAAGGCTGTTGGCACATGCTGGTGATCCATCGTCCCATTGATGACGATGTCGCCAATTTTTCCAGCCGCCGCCAGGTCTTGAGCCGTGGCAAAGAGGCGATCATCGGGCAAATCGTAGTCTTTTTGAACCATCCTGCGCCGATCCTCCAACAGATCTGCGACGCCAACGATACGCAACTGCTCTGGATGGTGTTTCGCATAAGACGCATAGGTCATGGCACGATGTCCGGCGCCAACGATCACTGCGTCGAGTGGTGTGCTACTCATTGGGTTGATTCATCCCTGATTCTGTGGTCCGCTTTCTCAATCCAAGATACCTTGGGTCCAGTTCAACCAATCCAATACCAGGATCCGTCGGCGGATCCCCGGGGTATCGTTGCAGCTGGTCGTGGACGGTGGCCCTGCCGTTGTAGGGTAGCAGCACCCGATCGCCAAACCGACAGGGCATCGACGAAGCCGTCACGATACCACAATCAAAGCGTCCGCGCTCGCCCAGTGGCAACAGTGGTTGCCGCTTGTCCGCTCGGATCCACGACCACCCATCGTCACTCGTCA
>Ga0114999_10009250_pt1 | contig 10826 bp, 15 predicted proteins | sample ArcticOcean_MG_C_3_FD_89820 | JGI IMG/M metagenome (GOLD analysis project Ga0114999, IMG submission 89820) | Marine microbial communities from western Arctic Ocean - ArcticOcean_MG_CB8_126 | ecosystem: Environmental > Aquatic > Marine > Oceanic | place: Arctic Ocean: Canada Basin | collected... | reverse complement strand
TATTATTAAAATTATCATTTATATTATATAAATATAAATGGGAAAAATACATTCTTATTTTTCATATCCTTCTAATTATGAATATATCCTAAGAATAATTGAGATAACCGCACCATTTTTAGCTGCAAGTTACACCGCTTTTTACAGCTTAGGTGAAAAAAAATACACGAAATCTTTAAAAGAGTTTATGGCTATCGGAATTGTACCATTATCATTTTTGGCGGCAATTAGACATGTTTTCTTCTTCGGAAAGGCTAAATATTTCGAGTTGGACGGGGTTGGTGCGAATTTGGGGTTAGGAGTTGCTGGAATTGTGGCATTATGCAATAATAGTAGCAATGAGACTTTAGGGGCAATATTTGTAGCAAGTACGGTCTATATGATTATAAACACAATATCATGGATATTATATAGAAAGAATAGTTCAGAGAAATATTTCATGGTGGGATCGTCTTTAGTTATTACCGGTTTAACAATATATTTTACATATATAGCATATCATGAAAAAACCGATCCTAATGAAGATTTTTGAAGTATTTTATAAATTTTATAAATTATATTATAATTTATAAAATGACTACCCATTGTTCTCCCAAAGTTATGAAGATTACTGGAATATTCCATATTTTAGCGATATTAGCGGCATTAATAGGGACCGGTTATCAATTTTATCATGTTAAGACGCAGAAAGCATTGAGTTATTCCTTACCCTTGAGTTTATCTGTTATGATGTTATTAAGAATTCCTAATCAGGTGTGTGTGGCTCGTAAAGAATCTCATGGATGGTTATCAGTCGGGGGTTCTGTTATAGCTATGATAACATATATAGCATTATCTATAGTAATTTATCAAGAAAGTCAGAAATATGAAGAAGAAAGAATTCAAAATGAAAAATAGTATGTTTTCATATCCCAATCATACAAACGTATCATGCCTTCGACCCCAATCACATAAATTCCCGATTATTATTTCTATGATATCTCTAATCCGTTCTTTCATACTTAATTTTCTCCAATTAGGTAAATATTTTTTTACCCGCGCATAGTGCCGAGATTTTGAAGGCTGCGCTAAGTCTTTAAACTGGAATTTTACAGAATAATTCATAATTTGATTTAATATGTTTATCTCTTTCTGTAATATTATTGAGATTCCCATTCTTAATCTAGGATCTCTACATAAAGTTTGAATATGAGGTAAAATAGCTCCTAATACAGCCTTATTTTCTATTTTTCTCCTTGCTGATTTTGATATGACATCTAAGATTTCCCAAAATAATGCCAATGAGCCTATCATAGTTAATAATAATATTAAAAATACTTCTTTTTCTTGAGAAATAGATCTAACCAACGGATTCTTAGACTTCTTAGCATATTTTCTAAGATTTTTAATAGATTTTAATTCAGGAATGCACCAATCCGAATCAAAATCTATCATTCGAACCTTAGTAACCACACCCTTACGAATATTAACAACAAAATTCATAAGTTTAATATCAAAACAGAACTTCCCTTTATTCTTAATAGCAATCTTTGCACTTTTATGAATAAGTACTAACATTTCATATATTATTAATTTTTTTTGCTTAACTGACAGTTTTGAATCTAGAGCATTTAAAGCATCTAAACTCATATATTCCATGACTATTACACCCTTATAAACATTTAAGTAATTTTTATACAAAAATACTTTATAAATTTTAGGTCCTAAATTATTTTTATCCATTTGTAAAGAATTATTAAATTCTTCTATCATTTGATTTTTTGTATTTTTACCTAAGTATTTAACGGCTACTTTAAGATAAGTATTCTTACCTTTAATAAATACTTTATAAACTTTGCCATAAGACCCTTCTCCGATTTCTTGTTCGATTTTAATTAGTCTATATTGAGGCATGAGACACGTATTTAAAACATGTTTGAGTTCATTTTCAATAGTGGAAAAACGTTTACTAGTTCTTCCGCAATTCTCAATTTTATTTTTTTTTTTGAAAAACATCATTTATATTATTTCAAGATTTTAAAATTTTAATGGATATATTATTAGAATGACAGAAAAGATTATTGGTTATATTAAACCGATTGAATACGATATTATTTACATTTTATTTTTTTAATTTTTTTTGCTTCATAATCTTGTGTAGATTCATCTCCACCCCCGCATGGTACATTTAATAAAGGGCTTACAGTCCAACATTCAGGTGGATCATTTTTTGCATGAGTATTATTTAATGTGTAATGTTTGGCTGATTTAACTCTAACAGATCCTATAAAAATATCAACCGGTATTTTAATAGGGCATATTTTGTTGGTTAATTCTCGAGCCCATTTTTTAGATATTACATAACAAGAACCGCTCGGATTATATTCCACAGTCTCTTTGTAGACTTTCAAATCTCCAACTTTCGCTACTTTTTTTCTTCTTGACAGACTTCTCATCCAATTCCCATTAAAAAGATATAAAATATCGAAACCTAAATCTGCATTCATTAACTCATTTAATTTTTCAGAAAAATTTTTGTTTAATCTACAATCATCTTCAAATACTACCATGTATTTTGCATATTTTGATTTGATTAATTGTTTCCAACATTTTTTATGACTTAAAGCAATTGCGATTTCAATCGGTGTTAAGTCTGCTTTAGGTGAAACGATTTTATCTTCTATCATTTTACATAATTTCTTTTCAGTATATTTTTTACCGTTAATACACGCAACTCTTGGTACCTTTCCTAAACCGGCTTTTCCTGCGAGTTTTTCGAAGGTTTCCAAACGTTTTTTGTGAATAGCGCAATTAATAACTCTATATAATATTTCTTTAACCATTTTTATTATATATTAATATAATAAAATGAAAATTGATAACATTTAATTAGATATTACTCTTAGAATTTTATTTATAGTTTCCCCAGGCGATTCTTCCTCATTTACAATTATTCTATGACTAGTATATTTAGGATATAATTTAACTCTTTGGTCGTATAATTTTTCAAAGGTTTTAATACCGTCAGGATAGACTATAGGTCGGTCGTTACCTTCTTTAGATTTTCTTTTTTTGATTAAATCGTACGAAACATCTAACCAAATAATAATATATTTTGATAAATTTCCCATTTGTTCCGGGTAGTAAATAGCAGACCCCCCTACTGACAGTACGATATTACCGAAAGTTTGATTCAAAGATTTTTTCTCGGCTTCAATGAATAAATCTCTTCCATGTTTACTTAAAAATTCTATTTCACTTTTCCCATGTTCTCTTAAAAATAAATCTCTTGAATCAAGAAAAGGTATACTCAATCTATCAGCCAATATCTTACCTAAGGTGCTTTTACCACTGTAACACATTCCATGTAATATGATAGTCATTTTATTTAGAAGTCATCATTTTCTAGATTACTTATATTTAATTTAACATCTCCACGTGACTGAGATGCTAATGTATATTCAGTAACTCTTTCTTCGAAGAAATTGGTTTTACCATCAAGACTAGTCAAATCCATAAAATTGAAGGGATTTTTGCAATTATAGATTTTTTCGTAGCCTAATTGAGTAATTAAGCGATCAGCGACAAATTTAATATATTGTCTCATTAGAGTACTATTCATCCCAATTAATTTACAAGGAAGAGATTCGCAAATAAATTCTTCCTCAATTTCAACGGCTTCTCTGAAGATTTCCTCAATTTCTTCTTGTGATAATTTATCATCTATGTAATCATTATATAATAATATTGCAAAATCACAGTGAAGACCTTCATCGCGCGCTATCAATTCATTGCTTTTTCCCAACGCTTTAGTCATAATACCTCTCTGTTTTAACCAAAAAATCGCACAAAAACTCCCACTGAAAAACACCCCTTCAACAACCGCAAAAGCGATTAAGCGATGTTTGAAGGACTTATTATTCGAGATCCATTTCAGAGCCCAATTGGCCTTTTTAGAGATTGCAGGTATGGTTTCTATCGCATTAAATAGATGTAATTTTTTTTCAGGGTCTTGAATATAGGTATCAATAAGAAGAGAATAAACTTCTGAATGAACATTTTCCATCATGGCCTGAAAAGTATAGAAAAATCTTGCTTCGGGTAATTGAACCTCTGTGCAAAAATTAGTTACAATATTTTCCAAAACTATACCATCACTGCCTGCAAAAAATGCCAAAATATTTTCTATAAAATATTGTTCATCTTTAGTTAATTTATCCCAATCTTTTTTATCGGCTGCAAAATCAATCTCACCAGCAGTCCAAAACGCATTTTCATGTATTTTATATCTTTTCCAGATCTTATCATGTTTAATCGGGAAAAGACAAAACCGATTTTTATTTTCATTAAGTAATTCAGACATTTTATATTATAAAATTTAATTTATAAATATATCAATTTATAAATTAAATGAGATTAAAAAGACTTCAAAGCGAACTTAAAGAATTAAATACTGACACATCTAAATATTTTAGAGTAAAACAAGTAGGTGATAGCATGATAAATTGGATTGCTGTAATTATGGGACCTGAAAACACTCCTTATGAGGGTGGGTTATTTCATTTAGATATTATATTACCTGAAAATTATCCTTTCAAGCCCCCTACTATTACTTTTGTAACAAAAATTTTCCACCCAAATATTAGTTATACTGGAGAGATTTGTATGGATTTATTAAAAGAATCTTGGAGTCCTGTTCTAACAATATCAAGTTTAATATTATCTTTAATATCAATGTTGAATGATCCTAATCTAGATGATCCTTTGTCGTTAGATGTTGCAGAATTATATAAATATAACTCGAAGGAATATTTCAGAACCGCTAAAGAATGGACGCACCATTTCGCAATTTCAATGATAGAATCACATAGCACAGCAATTAATAGAACCGAACACGATATTTAATAATATCATAAAGACTAATGCTGTTGAGTAATTTATAGGTTCAAATTTATTATCATAATCATATGATTTATCATATGATTTAGCAATTCTTGGTACAGTGTAATTCCAAGTTGCCATTAATATTGCGCTTCCGATAAAATAAGTACTTATATATAATACAAAGAAATATATTCCAAGAGATTTTGCCATTTATTATAAAATAATTTTTTAATAAAAAATGAAAATAAATATCATTGGATTAATAATACCGTTTAGATTTTTTTCATTCTCGCCAAAATTCCGCTTAAGTTATATAAGGAAGAATACAATACGTAAAAAACATTCGAAAACCTTCATCCAAAATTCTAAATGCGTAATCTAAAAATATCATATATTGTATGAAAAATTTTATAAATAAAATTATAAAAGGGATTAGTATTATCAAGTTGATAATATTATTAAGATTTAGATAGATTTTAATATTCATTTCGTTATTATTTCTGTTTGTCATTATCATTAAAATTATATTATTATTAAGATAATTCAATTTAGCCTGCATAACCGTTATAATATCGATATAAGTTATAGAAAGAGAGCCCATGACTTGTAAAAATACTATTATAATAAATTTATTTATTATAATAAAAGAATGAAACCAGTAAGAAAAAAGCGCAAAAAGCGCAAAAAACACCAGAATTATTTGATGAAAGATCAGATTAAGGACCTGAAATCTTTAATAAAGATTTCGGAGAGATCAAGAAATTATGATAATATTGATTTAGTATTATTAAATAAAATTAACCCTAGTCTTAAGAAATTAGATAATATTATAGGAATGGAGAACACTAAACAAACAATATTTCTTCAACTTCTTTATTATTTACAAAAATTAAACGTTAAAAATTCCGATTATTTACATACACTAATATTAGGACCCCCAGGGTGTGGCAAATGTCTTGGATATAATACCCCTATACGTATGTTCAATTCTAAAATTAAACAAGTGCAAAATATTGTAAAAGGCGATTTAATTATGGGAGATGATTCGACACCAAGAATTGTATTGTCGATCACTAAAGATACCGGTCAATTATATAAAGTAAAGCAAAGCAATGGAATGGATTATATAATAAATGAATATCATATTCTTACATTAATTAATCCTAACAATGAAATTATAGATATTCCTATATATGACTACCTAAAACTTTCTAACAAGAAAAAATATAAAGGTTTTAAAAAGAACATAATTTATCCTAAGAAAAATGTCGAAATTAATCCCTATTTACTTGGGTTATGGTTAGGGTCTACTTCCGAAGATATAAATAGTATAGACATTACCGATATTAATATTTTATACAATCTTTATACTAAACTGAAGAGCAGTGATTTAAATATAGTACCATCCCAAAACTGTGTTTATAAAATTAAAGGTAAACCATGGGAAGATTTTATCAAAAAATATGGTTTTGATAAGAAAGATAAATATTTACCTGAAATATATAAATTTAATTCTAAAATAATTCGGCTAAATTTATTGCACGGACTAACAGAATCTGTGAACTCTTTAAAATTTAAAGAGGATATCAAATTTATTGATTATTCGTTAAATATTGAAAATAAATTGTCTAATATTACTATAGAAAAATTAAACGTAAATAATTATTACGGATTTGTTTTAGATGGGAATAAACGCTTTATGCTTGAAGATGGTACAATTACTCACAATACAACATTGGCTAAAATTTTAGGAGAACTTTATTCAAATATGAATATACTAAGTGGAAATAATATTTTTAAAAAAGTAACCCGAGATGATTTTGTAGCGGGGTATGTAGGCCAGACAGCGATTAAAACTAAAGCCCTTTTGGATTCTTGCTATGGCGGGGTTCTATTTATAGATGAAATATATTCATTTGGCTCGCAGCATAAAGAATCTGACTCATTTTCGAAAGAAGCTATAGATACTTTGAATGAGTATCTATCAGCAAAAAAAGATAATTTTTGTTGTATTATCGCGGGATATGAAGAAGAAGTTAAAAATTGCTTCTTCTCCATTAATAAAGGGTTGGAAAGACGATTTCAATGGATTCATAGAATATCTGATTATACACCAAAAGATTTAGCCGATATTTTTATTCAAATGATTAAAGATATAGGATGGTTTATATTAATAGATAACAACAATTTAATAACTATAATAGATAAGAATAATGATATATTTAAAAAATCTCCGGGAAATATTGAAATTTTATTAGCGAAAACTAAATTAGAACATTCTAAAAGAATATTCGGTCTAGATAGAAGACATCGTTATATTATAACAAAAATCGATATTATTAACGGTATTGAAAAAATGAAGAAAAACTTATTAAATACTGTGAAAGAAGATAATAATCATTATAATTTATATATTTAATTTATTGTATTTTTGAGCAATACATACAAATAAATCCATCCATTTCCAAATTATTTTCTTGTCATCTTCATCAAGATTTTCAGATTCCCATATAGTCTTAAATAAAGACCCATTTCTAGTTTCAAGAAATTTATTCTCGATAAAAAAAGAATTTTTTCTATCTTTAATATCTTGTTTATTTGGCAAAATATCTGCTATAAATTTTTCTATAATATCTTCAATATTCATCTGATCTTTGATTAGAATTCTTATAATAATAAAATCACTCTCTTCTGGAAACTGTTCAATCAATTCATCTATAAAATATATCAATTGTCCCTTAAATTGTACCAATAATTTTTCCTTTAAAGACATTTGTATTATTACATCATATTTTTAAACTGGCAATGCAATTTATATTTTTATTATGATATCTAATATCGGTAATTTTAACAATTATATTATCCCCAATTTGAAGTTCGTTTTCACCTTTTTTAAATTTTTTATCAATATATTCATATTCAGATAATTTTGTATAAGGTATTAAAATAGGCAAATTTAAATATTGGCAAAATATCCCATGATTAAATATCATATTAATTCTTGCCTCTAATTCCATCCCAATAACAGGTTTTAACACTTCTGCCTCAAATTTTATCTTAAATAAAATATCACCCGTATTGTCTAATATTTTATTTGTTATTATATTTATATTATCATTTATATCAATTATATACCCGTATTCTTCAGTACACAAATCTTTCAATTTTTTAATTTGTTCGATAATATTTTCTCGAATATTATTATTCAAATATTTAGCTTCTAATATAATATCTTTTATAATATCTATCTTTTCCATTATTATCTTAACACCTATTTATCTCTATTAAATTCAATTTATTTAAAATTGAATTTAGATAATTTATTTAATTTAATATTAAAATTATGCAAACAACACAACTATCACAGCCCAAGGGCTTCAACGCTAAAAACCGAATTATTTTTTCCAAAGTCGAAAATGGCACAATTCCCGGTAGCACACCCCAAATTAATTATAAAAGAGTGAGAATTTCTGTTAAAAATCCAGACGGCTCTGTCGGAGATTTGATTCTTCCCACCACCGAAGTATTTAGTTTTGGTGTTCAAGAAAATAAAGATATGAATTCTGGAAAAGTGAACGGTTATACTATGCCTTTATGTCTTTGGAGCAAAAATGGCGCAACTGAAGATGAGAAACTTTTCTCAGACACTTTTAATGATGTCGTAGACAAGTGTCGAAACTATTTGCTTGAAAATCGAGACGAAATTGAACGATACGAATTGGAAGATTCAGATCTTAAGAGATTTAACCCTCTTTATTGGAAAAAGGAAAAGGGTAAGGTTGTCGAAGGTATTGGCCCAACTCTTTATGCGAAACTTATTTACTCTAAAAAGTCTGATAAGATTTTGACTTTATTTTCTGATTCTAATGATAATAGTGATGTTGACCCAATGTCACTTTTTGGAAAGTACTGTTTCGCTGAAGGTGCCATCAAGATCGAATCAATTTTTATTGGAAATAAGATTTCTCTTCAAGTAAAGCTTTATGAGGCCGTTGTACGCCGCCTGGATCAAGGTATGAAAAAACTGTTGTCTAGACCAACATCTTCCAAGGTCCATGAAACTATTCAGAATAAGAGTTCTGAAAAGAGTTCTGATAAGAGTTCTGAAAAGAGTTCTGAAAAGAGTGAAAGTGACAGTGAAAGTGAAAGCGGGAGTCTGAGTGATAAGTCAGAACCCAGTCCACAAAAGAAATCTGAACCAAAACCTAAGAAAATGATTAAGAAACGTGTTGTTCGTCGAAAGAAGGTTTAAGATCAAAATATGATAATTTTTAATATAATTATAAATATATTAAAAATTTATACCAGTTGAATGGTGTATCAGGAAAGCCGATAATCCTATTAAAACATCTATTAACAGAATAATCCACGCATCACCGTCTTCTTTGAAAGCGAATATTGCAAATATTAAATATAATAATCCATGAACTGGTCTTAATCTATTCCACCATATTTTTCCCCCAAAAACTTCAGGACCAGTCTTTCTTGAATTTGTTAAATATATAGTAAAAAATCCAATCGACGGTATTAACGCTAATCCCCCTAAATATGGCAAAACATTATTAGGAACATATTTTGCTATAAATACTAAGGATAATCTCACTCCTATACAACCCAATAAGAATAATCGTACTCTTTTCTTTTTTGTTGACATTTATTACTGTAAATTTTATTATGAAAATGTAATTTCTTGAGTTTGAAATTCCTCCTTGATCTTATTTAAACTTATTCTGCAATTATTTACAATTAGAAAACCCTGTAATTTATTAAAATCAGGATCTTTACAATATGGTATATGTACGTTAACACTTTTATCATTTGAAAATAATTCTCTCCCCCTTTTATAGTTAAGAATATTAGTATTATATTTTGTATTACTCTCAATATTCTCAAGACTAGAATACGCCATTAGTAATTTATAAGCATTTTCAGGCCCGATTTTAGGGATATTGGAATTATAATCAGTACCGCACATTATACACAAATCTCTGAATTGTTCATAACTACAATTTATTTGATCCAAAATATTGTCAATTTGAATCTCTATACAGGAGTTTTTTGTAGTATTTATTCCAGTTAAAAATAATTTAGTTCCATACGCTAAGACATCTGTATCATCCGATAATACCCCATCCACTTTACCATTTAAGGCGAGATTTGCACACATGGTTTCTCCCTCAACCTTAGACGTAAAATAAGGTACCCCTAAAATATCAAATAACGTTTTAGTATTCTGAAAATCATCAGGACTTAAATGAATAGATTGACCTTCAATCTTATTTAAATACCTTTCACAAATCTGTATATTAAATAGATCTTCGAGTCTTAACAAACTTTTTACTTTATTACCACTTTTCTTATTGCAAATATCAATCAATATTTTACCGACTTCTTTACTTTCATGATATTTATTTATCGCATCCCTAACAGTATTTATTTTTAAATCTAACTTATCTCTCGATTCTTGCCTCAATTTTTTCTCATTATCTTTCTCTTTAGGTGCTTGTCCGTCATATATAAACACACAATGAATATTATTCCTCCTAAGGCAACACACGAGATTAATAAAAGCATCCAACCATCTCTCTCGAAATATTGCTTTATATTTATAGATATATAAACTGATATCTATCGCAATTTTTTTATATGCGTAATTACTCAAATCGCTTTCTACAAATACGTTTGGGCAATGCTTTTTAAGAAATTTATTCAAATTTTTAATACCCATTTTAATTTATTTAATTAAATTAAAATCAAATTCATTTTAGAAAGATGATGCCGACATCTTCGCAAATATATTTCTCACTCTATCTCTCGCGGTTTTTTTTGAAGCCTTACGAGAAGACCTCTTACGTGCTTTCGAACTTCTTCTCTTTTTCGAAGAACTTGCTCTTCTTTTACGAGAAGATCTCTTGCTCGCTTTTGAACTTCTTCTTCTGCGAGAAGATCTCTTGCTCGCTTTT
>Ga0114999_10009249_pt1 | contig 10826 bp, 12 predicted proteins | sample ArcticOcean_MG_C_3_FD_89820 | JGI IMG/M metagenome (GOLD analysis project Ga0114999, IMG submission 89820) | Marine microbial communities from western Arctic Ocean - ArcticOcean_MG_CB8_126 | ecosystem: Environmental > Aquatic > Marine > Oceanic | place: Arctic Ocean: Canada Basin | collected... | reverse complement strand
TGCGCGTGAAGTCTGTGTCGCCGCGAGCGGGCTCTCGCCTACGTAGATCTGAACGGGAACATCATCGGAAGGCTCGGCTCTGATTGGAAGCCGCGCGCCGGAGATCTTCGCAACGTAGGTTTGCAGCTCCGCTGACGCCAACCGCGTCGAACGCGCCGGAGATTCACTGATGATAATGTCAGCGTAAGCCTTTCCTTTCATCAACGAGAAACTGGTCCTCGGCTTTCACTTGCGCCATGGAAAGACTGAATGCGCAGACGGCGGTAACAATTCGAAGCTGTTTCATGGTGACGTCTCTGAGCATCGGCTTACCGTTCCTTCCTTGAACTCCGCCAGCGAGTCAGGAAGGTTGTCAAAGAGACCTGACCCCTTAGATCCTTTTTGCCACGTCTGACACCGGGCGGCTCGCGCCGCTCCGCTACAATGACTGGACTCGTTCAACTCGGTGGACAATGGTTGATGGCTCATGGTTTGTCTTTCGCTCTGAATTGAAACGAGTAGACGTCCGCGTCCTTCAACACGAAACGAAGTCGGACGGGTTTGCCGGCGAGACTGCTCAGTTTGGCTACGGACTTCCACGACACAATGCGGTCAATCGTATCGCCAAACAGTTCGCGACAATCGGCAAGGGCTAAACCGGGAACGGGCTTTCCGTGGTCGTCTTGGATTTCGACTCGCACACTTCCTGCCGCGGACGTCGAGAAGTTGATGGCGAGTTGTGAGCCTGCGAACTTCAACGGCTTCGTAATCAGCTCGCCTCCGCTCATTGGCGCCCGAAGCGAAACGAATCCATCCAGACGTAGCGTGTACCGCCGCAGAGACGTTCCCTTCTTCGCCGTCCAGTAGCCCTCGGTGCCGTACAAGGACAGCTCGTTTGGGGCACCCGGCAAGTGGGACGGGGTCTCGACCATGTGCCAGGCGACGTAGTTCTGGCCGTAGTTCCACGTGCCGTGTCGCTCGATTCCAGGCCGGATGAATCCCTCGGCCCAGCGTTTGAACGTGACGCCGTCGCGACTCACCATGAACAGCCCTTCGGTGATCGCGCTGCCGTAACGCTCGCTGGAAGCCGCGCGTGCTTCGCGTTTTTCGAGTTCGGGAAGCGCTCGCAACGAGGGTGGCCAGTTCCGAGTGCGATCCGGCCCGGCGGCGGCGTTGCGGTTGCGGTCTGTTGTTGACGGGGCTCCCGCGCGGTCGACGTAACGAACTGGGAAACCGATCAACAGGTGAGGCGCCCGGTGATAGGGAGCCACACCGTTCTCGTAGAGTTGTTCGGGCGGCGAATCGACGTAGATAAGGTCGGCTTCCTGCTTCCAGTGCACAAGGTCGGGCGAAGTGGCCGTGCGGATCCCTCGGATGCCGGCTGGTTCCCACGTGTCGGCGTTCGTCGTGCCCTTTGTGAAATATCTCCAGTACGCGCGATACTCGCCCCGTGCTGAGTCCCAGAAGGCCAGGTTCTGCGAGTCGAACGCACCATGCGTGATCGTCGGCTCGGCAGTCATTGGTGACCAATGAATTCCATCAGCCGATTTGTAAGGCCGCATGCCCAGTGGCTTGTTGGAGATCAGGAACGTCTTGTAGCGGGCATCGGGTGAGGCGTTCGGATTGTTGTCGCGAAAGACGGCGGGCCCTCCGACCGTCGCCTGCTGCTCCGCGGCCATCGCGGTCGTAATGACAATGTTGTTCGCCTTGCTGCCGTCGAATTCGTGCAGGCCCAGATCCGGCTTTCGCCAGTGAATGCCATCGTCGCTTTCGGCATAACACAGGCTGTCCACGCCAGCGCTCAGTTTGCCTCGATCGACCGCCAGTCGCCAGGCACGATAGTACATGCGGTACCGGTCGGCATCGCGAAAGACACTGTGATAGGCCGTCGCGTTTCCCTCCCATGGAGCGTCGTGCGCCAGCGCGACTTCTCGGGGAGTCGGATGATGCAGCCGCAGCTCAGCCGTGCCCGTCAGTCGGTCAATCAGGTGATCGTCAACAAACAACTCGCGCCGCGACGCGATATTGATGGGCTCAGCAGCTCCGGCAACTGTCGGCAGGATGAGCAGAGCAGCGACGATTGACGGATTCATCGGGGCTCTCTAACTGTTGCGGTAACAGTCGATGGGAATCATCTTGAGTCGAGGGAATACGGCTCGCGTTTCCAGAGCTGAGACGGCTGGGTACTGTTACTGTGTCACGCTCTTGCTGGGAAGGAACTGACTGAGATTATGCAGGTTCCTTCTTTCAAGTCCAGCCAGGTTCTAAAGCGAATGAACTTGTTCTCGTCGCAGTTTTGGTTTCCGGCGTAGGTCGGGCAGAAATAAGATGTGGCGTACCAGTGGCCGTTGAAGAAGTCCACATCGTTTAACACCAGACCGGTCGACTTCCAACTGCCAGCCGGCGCCTCTTTCTTCTTCTCGAAGCTGTTGTGGATTTTGTACTGCTGTTTGCCGAAGTCGACGACTTCGACCACAGCACCAACACTTGACCCAATGACGTACAGCCTGCCCATCTCACTTCACGACGACTGCCTCCACGGCGTAAGACTGAATCACGCCGTGCCCTCCTTCAAGGAATAGATGCACGTAGAACTCTTTCCCCTGCACGGGCGTGGCCAACTCAGAGAGGTCCACGATCAACTCACCGTTAAACGAGCCCTCGGACATCTTTCGGGCCAGGATGTCGGCTCCGTTCAGCGAGACACCCACGCCCAACCGCGCGGCTCTGCCCACGCCGTCAGCGTGACCGTAGGGTCAAAAAACTCAGCCGAACTCGAAGTCGTACTCAGCACTACAGTTGCGGCCGCACGAATTCCGACATCTCAGCCACTTGACTTCACGCATCTCCGCGGTTGAAAGACTGCGGCCCATTGAAGCCGGGCTGTGCCAGTCGTGGCACAAATCGGGGACTGCTGTTTCCGCGGTCCATTGAACAGATCAAAGGGGTCAGGCCTCTTTGATGATTCTCGCCCCCTTTGATTCTTGGTTCCTGACACCTGCTTCCACTACTGCTTGTCGCCCCAGACTTTGAATTACGGATGCCTCCTGAAAACTTGTTGGGGCCGTAGGCAGGGTTTCGCTCGGGTCTCTTTTCTCGGCAACTCCACAGTGCGGCAACCGCGGTTATCAGTTGGATCTTCATTTCCCCGGTGCTCCCGACGTATCGTCCGTGTCCTGAAGTTGTGTCACGACCTGGTGAAATCGCACTTTGTCCGTGACTGGCTTGCCCGCGCGAACGTCTTCTTCGCTAAACACGGCAATTTGTACGGAGCCAACTCCCCGCTTGCCGGCGCGGTTGAGTGTGTAACGCTGGTGGTCGTAGTTGATGAACAGCGTGCCGTCTGCCGCGTGAGCGACGCGAACTGGCGCTCGCGGCTTATGCGAAGGACACGACGATTCGCGAGATGGCCGCGCAGCTTAAGCGGACGGAAGGCTCGTTGTATCAGCTCCTCGCGCGGATCCGGGCGGAGTTACATCGTTGCATGACGGCGGCATTGGCCGGAGGCGAATTATGACGGAAAACGAACTCAATCTGCTGCATCGTTATCTGGACGGCGCGATCACTCCGGGGGAACTTGAATCGCTGGATGAACTGTTGCGCAGCAGTGCTGAGGCTCGGGCCACGCTGCGGTCGCTTGCGACGATTGACGCCATGTGGCAGGAGATTGCTGCCGACGAAGCTTTCGGTAGAACTGGTGAGCCGATGGCGCGAGGCGCGGGCGACAATACAGTCACCGCGCCCAAACCCGCGTCTGGCACGATCGGTTCAGCTGAATCCCGGCGTCTTATGCCACTCTGGATGACGGTGACCGCCCTCGCGACTGCGTTGGTCGTTGGTGCATTCGGCTGGTCCCGAGTTCCGGAAGGCACGCCGACTGAAACCATACGCGGCATTGCCAGGGTGATTCGGATCGAGGGCGAAGGCAAGGCCGGTCAGGACCGCGTTGTCGTTGATGGGGCCGAATTGTTTGCCGGCGAAGATCTGGTAATGCAACAAGGTCTGATCGAACTGGCGTTTCGCGAAACCGGCGTCCATGTCATCGCGACGGCTCCGCTGAAGATGAAGCTGGACAGCGACCAGCGTGTGTCGCTGCACGAGGGGAAGGTCAAGCTGGTCGTCCCGCCGCAGGGTGTGGGATTTGTTGTGGATACTGCTCAGCGGAAGTTTGTCGCCTTTCGCTCAAGTTGTCAGGCGGCGAAAAGTTTGGGGTGATCAAAGTCGGTTCCGTTCTCAATCAATGGGTGGACATGATCATCGAATTTGAAGAGGGAAAGCTATCCATCGAAATCAATGGACAACGAAAGCTCTTTGAACACGATCAAGTCTCGATGAAGGAACGTCACGAGTTCACGTTCAAGGCTCTCGAAAGCCCGAAGAGCCGATTGCTGTTTGATTATGTCAGGCTGTGGAAGGTCGATTGATCCAATCCCGTGTGGTCAAAAAACTCGAACGACTCCGAAGTTCTGCGAATTCTGCATGTCGAATCGTCTTGAGATGGCGGTTCTCGAACGAATCGTGCTGATTCCCCTGACGCAGTTGCCTGGATTCCGTTGCTCGCGTCGGTTTCATCAATCGGACGCTCGAAACGGTTCGGAAGCCCGTTGGCTACTTGCCATCAAGCTGATGGCGCTTCGAGTGAATTCTCAGTCCCGACCGGCGCATGCCTGATCTTACTCCAGTCGACAAAACCGAAGGCATTTGGCCTGAACGTAAACCCACAGCGGTTGAACAACCCGACGCGACTTGGCGGTTCGCCAAACTGCAGTAGATGCGGCAGACCTCAGCAGTTGTGCGGGGTTGAGGCCAGCCCGATGCGGACGGGATCGCATCACGTTTAGCTCTCAGACTCACCGGCCGTGTGGTACACTCGGCGATCATCTACCGGATGAACAGGCCAGGGTGACGGTCCACCCAGAAAAGTACCGCACGGGCTTTGACAATCCCCTCTTGAGCGGACACGTAGTCTGCTGAAGTTCAAAATTCCTCAACCAAATGAGAATCCGATGATCCGTGGACGCTATAGACCATGGCAGGTGGCCACGGTGATTATGTCGACGACATGCGTGTTCTTGCCATGTCGGCCAGGTCTAACCGACCAGTTCGCCACGACTTCCGTCAAATCGACCGGTAAGCGTCCCAACGTCATCCTGATCATGACCGACGATCAGGGCTACGGTGACCTGGCCTGTCACGGCAACACGATTCTCAAGACACCCGCCCTGGACCGCCTGCACGCCGAAAGCGTCCGGCTGACCAATTACCACGTCGACCCCACCTGTTCGCCCACACGCTCGGCACTCTTGACCGGTCGCTACTCGACTCGCACCGGTGTCTGGCACACGATCATGGGCCGGTCGATGATGCACACCGACGAAGTCACACTGGCCGAAGTGTTCGCCGCCGGAGGCTACCGCACCGGCTGCTTCGGCAAATGGCACTTGGGCGACAACTACCCGCTGAGACCCCAGGACCAGGGGTTCCAGGACGTACTGGTGTGCGGAGGTGGCGGAGTCGGCCAGACACCAGACTTCTTTGGCAACGACTACTTCGACGATACCTACTGGCACAACGGCCAAGTGGTCAAACAGACCGGCTACTGCACCGATGTCTTCTTCGATGCCGCACTGAAGTTCATCGCCGACTCCAAACAACCAACCGCCGGCAAACGACAACCCTTCTTCTGCTACATCCCGACCAACGCCGCTCACGGACCGTTCCTCGTCGCCGACAAGTACAAACAGCCCTACCTCAAGGCCGGCGTCCCAGCATCCCGAGCCGCCTTCTACGGCATGATCACCAACATCGACGAAAACGTCGCACGACTGCGCAAACAACTCGCCGCCAACGGACTGGCAGACAACACGCTGCTGATCTTCACCACCGACAACGGCACCGCCGCCGGAGCCGGTCGCAACGGAGGCTTCAACGCCGGACTACGAGGCACCAAGGGGAGTGAATTCGACGGAGGACATCGGGTGCCGTGCTTCTGGTACTGGCCGAAAGGACACATGACCGGAGGCCGTGACGTGAAACAGGTCACCGCTCACATCGACATGCTCCCTACACTCTCGGAGATCTGCCAACTGAAACCGCCCACCGACCGCACCATCGATGGCACCAACCTGCTGCCACTACTCAACAACCCGTCTGCCGACTGGCCCGAACGCACCCTGTTTGTCCACTCGCAACGGATCGAGTTTCCTCGCAAACTCCGCAAGTGTGCCGTCATGACCAACCGCTGGCGACTGGTCAACGGCGAACAACTCTTCGACCTCAACATCGACTACCGACAACAGAACAACGTCGCCGAAAATCATCCCCAGGTCGTCAAACAACTCGCCCAAGCCTACGACACCTGGTGGACCAGCATCGGCACCCGCTTCAACGACTACGTCCGCATCGGACTGGGACACAAATCCGACAACCCCACCCTGCTGACCTGCCACGACTGGCACACCAACAACCAACCGGTCCCCTGGCACCAGAACCACATCCGCAACGGACTCAAAGCCAACGGGTTCTGGGCCGTCACCGTCACACGAGCCGCCACCTATCGCATCACACTCAGAACTCGACCCCCAGGTCGCGATCACCCGCTCGATGCCACCACCGCACGAATCACAATCGGCGACATCACCCGCGAACAACCCGTGCCACCCAACGCCACCTCGGTCAGCTTCACCATCAAACTCAAACCCGGCAACCGACGCCTGCAAACCACCCTGCAAGACAAAACCGGCAAACCCCGAGGCGCCTACTTCGTCCAAATCGAAGCCCTGTAGATTGCAGAAGAGGCAGGGGTGACCTTGCGGTGCTCGGATTCCCCAGCGACCTACCGAACAGGCAACTCAAAACACGCCATCTCCTCGGCATTCCGCACCAGCAACCGGTTCCCCACCAACACCGGATGATTCCACGTCTTCGCCTCCAACGCCGGGAACTTCCCCAACTCACGAAACCGCTCAGAATTCGCCTCAACCAACACCACCTCACCCCGTTCGGCCTGCACCACGATCACATCGCCCACCAACAACAACTGCCCGTACCCATACCGTCCACGCTTCCACTTCCGACGCCCGGTCTCCAGGTCCAGGCACACTAGAATCCCCTCGTCCAACCCGTAGGCAAAACCGTCCCGCACAACCGGGTCGTTGAACTTGCATCGCATCAGTCGGTTCTGCCACACGATCGACGGCACCGCACCCGCGCCGCCCAACTCCAACATCGCACACCCGGTCGAATAACCACTCGACACCAACAACCGACCCGGCGACACCACGACCGGCAACGCCGCGTTCACCTTCGGACCGTTCGTCCAGGGCAAGTGCCACAACTCGACACCGTCCTCAATCGCATACGCCGTCAGCCCATCGCCGCCAAAACACAACAGCCCCACCCGACCATCCATCTCGAACAGCCGAGGCGACGCGTAACTCGCCGGCCGATTCCCGCTCGACCAACTCAACTCGCCAGTCTCGGCATCAAACGCCGCCACACCGCCCCGGGATCCGCCGGGAATCACGATCACGCGGCCGTCGACGACCAGAGGCGAACCGGACATGGCCCAGTCGAGATTCAAGCCCGAGGTCGCTTCGAGCACATTCGGCGGCGTCTCCCACAACGATCGACCCGTCGATGCGTCCAGGCAGTTCAGCCGACCGTTGGCGCCCAGTGAGTAGATCCGCGAGTTGTCGAAGGTCGGAGTAGCCCGGGGCCCGGGCCGCCCATCGCTTCGTTGAATCGGTCGTCGTCCCGATGAACCCACACCGCATCGCCGGTCACCAGGTCCCAACAACTCACCACCTCAATCTGGTCCCGCTGCTCCTGCGTGTAAACCCGACCCGCCACCACCGCAAACGAACTCCAGGCCTGCCCGACCGGATGACGCCACAGTTCACGAGGCGGCTCAGTGGACCAGTCTCGCGACAACTGCACCCCCCGCACCACGCCGTCACGACCCGATCCGCGGAACTCCGGCCAGTCACCCTCGCCCGCCAACAACAACTCGGACTTCCCCGCAGCCTCCAACGTCGGTTCGGGCACCGAGCCGAAGTATTCGCGAGTCACCTGATCTCGAGTCGGCTGCCAGCGAAACCGGACCACCGGCACCATGTCGCCCTCGTACTCCTCCAAACGCACAACGCTCAGACCGACCACGCACAACAACACGCCCACACCCTTCGCCTTCCAACTCAACCGGCTGCCAAACACCCACCACACCGCCAAGGCCAACAACGTCAACGGCACCAGCACCCACAGCGAAAACACCTGGTACGTCCGGTCAAACCCCATGCCGAACCAAGCAAACAGTATCGCCGCAACACCCAGCACAACGATCACCGCCGCCGGCCACCAGCGCAGAGGGAACTGTGAATGGGATCGATCGCCTTGCATCTCTGGCTGATTCACGTCTTGGCCTTCTTCACAGTCCCACGCCGCCGCTTCAGACGCTCACCCATCTCACGGTCAAACTCATCATCACGCCGCTCCTTCGGCACCGAGTCCTTTCCTGCGCACCTCTCACCCGACCAACAGGCAAACACTGGCGACAACACAACGGCAATGCCAAACACGCTCATGTCCCTCGTGACTGAAACCGGAATTACCGAAAAGGCAGCTGTCGGTCGTGCCGATTGTAGGCTGAGATCGGAATGACAATCCACATCATCGGCAGGTCCGGATTCCCTTGGACGGACTCCGAGCCGGGTGTTAGCCTGAAGCTGAAGACGGGCCGGACGGAACGACGATCCTGTCCGATGGATACGCCGGAGAAGCAGTGTGAAACCTTGGCTGCTCGAGTTACTCAAGAACCTGCGTGCGCCGCTGAACCGCCCATGGTGGCGACAGCGTTGGGACGAGTTGCGCGATAGCTGGTCCTGCTCGTTCGGACTTTCGACTCTGCTCCACGTTGCCCTGATCGCCGCCATCGGCAGCCTGTGGTTCCTGGCCGACGAGACGTCCGGAGTCGCACAACTCGACACACGCTGGGCCGACGCCAACGAGACTCCCGTGCTCGACGAATCGGTCGACATGGCCTGGGCCAAGCCCGATCCCGACACCACAGCCGGCGGCAGCCAAACTCAGTCCTCCTTGGCAGTCTTCTCGCCACCCCACTCGCCTCGAGAATTCACGCCCAACGATTCACTCAACGGGTCACTCCCGCCCAGCTGGTTCCAGGACGGAATCTCGAACGACGAACTGGGCAAGGAACTCGTCGACCTCGCCGGCTGGCGGGCACGACTCTCGAGGATCGGGACCGGCAAGGGACTCGCAAACGGTGCCGGTAACGGGTTCGGTGGAGCCTTTTTCGGGATGAAGGCGGCTGGGCAAAGCGTGGTCTATGTGGTCGATTGCTCGTCGAGCATGAATGTCCGGCACTCGAGTGCCGCCACTCGGTTTCATCGGCTGAAACTCGAATTGCTCAACTCCGTCGCCTCGATGAAACCCAGCCAGTCGTTCTACATCATCTTTTTCAACGACCAGCCGATCCCGATGCCCGCACCCCGACTGCAGCAGGCTCGGCCGGAATTGCAACGGCAGTACCTCGGATGGATGGCCAGGATGCGAGCCAACGGGCTGACCGACCCGCTGAGCTCGATGCACATGGCACTCAAGCTGCGACCCGACGTGATCTACTTCCTCACCGACGGAAACTTCAACTTCAAGACAGCAGTCGCCCTGTCTCGAATCAGACAACCCCGCAGCGTCATCCACACAATCACCTTCGGCGAACGAGAAGCCGAACCACTGATGAAGTCAATCGCCGTCGCCAATCGCGGAACCTACCGCTTCATCCCATAACACGCCCAAGGTGATATTCCCCAACCCAACCCGCCTCGATAGGATCCACACGCAAAACACCCGCCAAAAACATCCAACCGAGCCCCCCTGCGGATGACAACGGGCCAGAGCCAATCCAACGGACACGGCACTGCCGGCCTCAAGTCCCGATCGTTCCTTGCGCTGCTGGTCACCCAGGGCTTCGGCTCGCTCAACGACAACATCTTCCGTTGGTTCTGCGTCCTGCAGGGCATGAAGATCGCCTCGATGAAGGCGTCGACCATGTCGCTTGGCCTGGTCTGCTTCACCATCCCCTACCTGCTGCTCGCCTCGCACTCGGCCTACGTCAGCGATCGCTTCAGCAAACAGAAGACCATCGTCGCCTGCAAGGTCGCCGAAATCCTCATCATGGCACTCGCCGTAGGCGCCATGGCACTCGGCGGCGTCGACGAAATGCTCGGCATCTACGTGCTGTTTGCCGCCGTGTTTCTGATGGGCAGCCAAAGTGCCATGTTCGGGCCGGCCAAGTTTGGCTCGATCCCCGAAATCGTTCGCTCCGAAAAGATCTCCGAAGCCAACGGCCTCATGCAAATGGTCACCACCGCCGCGGCGGCTCTCGGCATGTTCGCCGGGTTTGTCGTCTCGGAAATGGCCGACCTCTCGACCAGCCACCCGACGCTTGCCAGCCTGATGTGGCCGGCCGTGGTCCTGATCACCATCGCCGCACTCGGCACCATCGCCAGCAGGTTCATCGAACCACTCACACCGGCCGACACAACACGCCAACCACCCAATCCGCTCAGAGAAACCGTCGGCAACCTGAAACTGCTCTTCGACAACCGGCCGCTATTCCGAGCAGCAATCGGCGAAGCGTTCTTCTGGTTCCTGGCCAGCATGGCCACGTCGGCCATCACGCTGATGGGCAACGAAGTGCTCGGCCTCTCGCAAATCAAAACCGGCATGCTGGCCATCGCACTGGTGCTCGGCGTCGGAACCGGCAGCGTGCTGGCAGGGCTGATGTCCGGTGGCAAGGTCGAACTGGGCCTCGTCCCACTCGGCGGCAC
>Ga0114999_10009246_pt1 | contig 10828 bp, 13 predicted proteins | sample ArcticOcean_MG_C_3_FD_89820 | JGI IMG/M metagenome (GOLD analysis project Ga0114999, IMG submission 89820) | Marine microbial communities from western Arctic Ocean - ArcticOcean_MG_CB8_126 | ecosystem: Environmental > Aquatic > Marine > Oceanic | place: Arctic Ocean: Canada Basin | collected... | reverse complement strand
TTATTCAATATGGTGTACCCATTGCAAGAATAGAAATGCTAAATAAAGATCAAATGGAAATTTGCATTGAATATTCAAAATTGGAAAATATGGATGCAAAACCTACTCTTTTTTTTGAGTTCCATGGTAGTGAGGAGTCTAATAAAGAATCAATCAAAATTGTTGAAGAATTATCAAAAAATAATAATGGAAGTGATTTTAAGTGGGCTGAATCACTTGAGGATAGAAATAAATTATGGCAAGCAAGGCATGATGTTTATTACTCTGTAAAAGCACAAGGAAAAAATGTTAAAATATATTCAACAGATGTGTGTGTGCCAATTTCTAATTTAGTTGAGTGTATTAACTTTGCAGAAACTGAGATTAAAAAATTTGGTCTTAAAGCTCCAATGGTAGGTCATGTTGGAGATGGAAATTTTCATGCAATTATAATGTATGATCCAGCAGTTGAAGGTTCATATCAAAAAATTAGAGATTTTAGTGATAAGCTTATAGACAAAACTTTGGAGCTAGAGGGCACTATTACTGGAGAGCATGGTATTGGCTTACAGAAAAAAGCTTATTTATTAAAAGAACACCCAGATAATTTACCTTTAATGAAATCAATAAAAAGAAGTCTTGATCCAAATAATATTATGAATCCAGGTAAAATTTTTGATCTTAATTAGGTTTAAATTTTTAGCCTAACATCTTTTTAAGATTTTCTAATGCTTGAGAAATATTATCTTGTGAGCATGCAAAACTGAACCTTACATAATCATTACAAGTTTGACCAAAAGCTGTACCAGGTACTATTGCAACTCCAGCTTCATGCATCGCTTTTTTACAAAACTCTGCACCATTCATTCCAGTTCCAATAACTTTTGGAAATGCATAAAAAGCTCCTCCAGGTAAACTACATTTAACACCTGGAAGTTCATTTAAACCTTTATGAATTAAAGCTCTTCTTGTATCAAATTCTTTCATCATTTCATTTATAGAGTCATCTGGACCATCCAGCGCTGCAATTCCTGCAAATTGAGCAGCTGCATTTACACAAGACACACTATTAATTAAAAGCTTATTAACATGTGGAACTAAACTTTCTGGCCAAAAACTCCATCCAAGTCTCCATCCAGTCATTGAATATGCCTTACTCCATCCTTCTAAGACAATTAATCTTTCTCTTAACTCTGGATAATTAAAAAATGTAGGCATTTCTTTGCCATCAAAAATTTGTCTACTGTAAATTTCATCACTTAAAATAGTTACATGTGGATGTTTTTTAAGTCCTTCTGCTAATACATCAACATCAGCTTTTTCTACAAAACTTCCTGTTGGATTATTTGGATTAATTAATATTAACAGTCTAGTTTTATCAGTAATCAAAGATAAAATTTTTTCTGGATTAAATTTTAAATCCTTATCTTCAGTCAAATCATATGGTACTGCTGTTGAATCTGTATAGTTAATCATAGATTCATAAATTGGAAAAGCAGGTGTTGGGTGAATTATTTCTGCACCAGGCTCACCAAAACATTGAATTGCATAACTCATTGTTGGTTTTCCACCAGGCATAATTAAGATTCTCTCAAAATCTATATCAACATTATAAAGTCTTTTAATACTTCTTGTTACAGCTTGTCTGCATTCTGGAATACCATTAGACATTACATAGCCATGATGGCCGTCATCTAAAGCTTTTTTTGCTGCTTCAACTATATGTTTTGGTGTTTTAAAATCTGGCTGGCCCAACCCCATATGAATCATTGGATTTCCTTGAGCTTCTAATTTTTTTGCTTCAGCTAATATAGTGAATGCTGATTCAGTACCCAATCTATTTAAACTCTTTGCTAATTTCATCTGATATAATCTTTCTATTTTCTATATATTAATTTTGAAATATTTAATTCTTTTAAATTTTTACACCCCATTAAAACCATATTTCTATTTATTTCATCATTCATATTTTGTAATAAATGTTCAACTCCTTGTTGGCCCCCTGCGGCCAAAGAGAACAGAAACATTTTTCCAAAACTACATGCAGTAGCTCCGGCTGCTAAAGCTTTAAGGACATGCGTTCCTCTTCTTATTCCGCCATCTAAAATAATCTCTAATTTATTCCCTACTGCATCTGAAATTGCCTTCACTTGATCAAAAGGAGCTCTGGATCCATCTAATTGTCTTCCTCCATGATTTGAAATTATTATAGCTGTACAGCCAATGTCGATGGCTCTTTTTGCATCTTCGACCGACATAACTCCTTTTAGTGCAAAAGGACCATTCCATTTTTTTACACAATACTCCGCATCTTTCCAGTTCATAGCTGGATCATATTGTTCGTTTATGTATTCAATTACTGACTTTGCAATGTTAGTTCCTTTGTCAGTTTTTTTTGAAACATTAGAAAGTTCAAATTTTTTATGTGTTAAATAATTAAATACCCATGAAGGATGCATTGCAAAGCTCATAAAGCTTTGAAGAGTTAATTTTGGTGGAGTTGTAAATCCAGTTCTATGATCCTTTTCTCTATTGCCTGCAACAAGAGTATCAACAGTCAAACACATTCCATCAAAGCCAGAAATTCTACATCGATCAATTAGATCGTCCGTAATTGATTGATCTTTATGAACATAAAGTTGAAATAGTTTTGGACCTTTTGATATTTCTGATATTTCTTCAATAGTATTATTTGCCATTGTTGACATGCTATAAAATGTTCCAAATTTTTCTGCTGCTTTTGCTGATGCTTTATCTCCTTCATGATGATAAAGTCTCTGCATTGCTGTTGGAGATAAAAAGATTGGCATATCTATTTTCTTACCAAAAACTGTTGTTGAAAGATCTGGCTTTCCAACACTTGCCAGAATATTTGGAATTAAATCACAGTCATCAAATGAATCGGTGTTTCTTTTTAGAGTAACTTCATCATCAGCTCCACCATCTATGTAATGAAATATAGGAGAGGGTAATTTTTTTTTAGCTAGTTTTCTGAAATCACTAAAATTATGGCAATCCTTTAAATTCACGTTCTTCTAAATCTTAAATTATTTCTATTTAAATCGCTTATTTTAGTACATCCCATTAATTTCATGTCTCGCTCTAGTTCTAAGCGATATTGATTTACTGCTCTTTCTACGCCAGCTTGTCCTGCTGCTGCTAATGCATATAAATAAAGTCTTCCACCCGAGCATGCTTTTGCACCTAGTGACAATGCTTTAAGCATGTGAGTTCCTCTATGAATTCCACCCTCACAAATCACATCAAGTTTATCTCCCACAGCGTCAACAATTTCTGCAAGTTGATCAAATGGAGCTCTGGATCCATCTAATTGTCTTCCTCCATGATTTGAAACCATTATTCCTGTACATCCAATATCAACAGCTCTTTTTGCATCATCAACACTCATTATGCCCTTTAAAGCAAAGTGGCCTCCCCATTGAGAGCAAAGTTTTTCTGCATCCTTCCAGTTCATAGACTGATCAAGCATGCTAGAAAAATAATTTCCAATTGATGTTGCTGTGCTGGTACCTTCACTAACATGATCTTGTAAATGAGGTAATTCGAATTTTCCTTTTGTTAAATAATTAATTCCCCACATAGGTTTTGATACAAAACTAAATAAACTAGACAATGTAAGTTTTGGAGGAGAGGTAAACCCGGTTCTTAGATCTCTTTCACGATTACCACCTGTTATTGTATCAACAGTTAAAGCCATAACATCGAATTTAGCAGCTTTGACTCTTTCCATTACAGCATCATTTAATCCTCTATCTTTATGAAAATAAAACTGAAACATTTTTGGCGTATCAACTAAAGAGGCTATTTCTTCAACACTTACTGTTGCAAGAGCTGAAACACCAAACATTGTATTGAATTTTTGAGCTGCCTTTCCAACTGCTCTTTCTCCGTCATAATGAAAAAGTCTTTGAAGAGCTGTTGGTGCAAGATAAAATGGAAGATCTAATTTTTTTCCAAAAATTGTTGTTGATAAATCAATATTCTCAACCCCTCTTAAAACATTTGGAACTAAATCAACATCATCAAATGCACTTGTATTTCTGTTATACGTAATTTCATCATCTGCAGCTCCATCTATATAGTGAAATATAGGAGAGGGTAATTTCTGTTTTGCTAATTTTCTAAAATCATTAAAGTTATGACAATCTTTCAGATTCATAAATTTAGATTAAAATTTTTTAAGGAAATTAAATTCGTAACTATTTGCACCTGGGTTTTTATCTCCCAAACTTGCGTTTGATATATGGTTATAAGACATTCCAAAACTCGTATTTTCTGAGATTGTATAAGAGGCCTGCACTTCAGTTTTAAATTCTAAAACATGACCTAAATCTTTTCCGTCTCCTTTACTATAAAGTCCAGGTGCAAAACTAGGAGTAAATGACATTTTATCACCTATGCCATAATTCCATTCTACACCACTATATATATATGCCGCTGAGTTTTCAGTTATAAAGCCACCAGTTAGAGGAGACATATTTCCTAAAAAACTTTTTCTTTTCAATGTTTCATTTTGGTGTTGGAATCCTATCATTATTGCTTTTTGCTTATGATCACTGAAATCAAAATTTCCTATATAAAAATTATACTCATAAACATTATTATTTTTATTTTCTTCAGCATTAATTGGTAAAAAAAATAAAACTGAAATTACTATTAAAAGAATTTTGTTTAAAAAATTATTCATTTTTATGTAGTTTAATATAAATCTATACTTTGTTTTTTTTTATTATCAGGTTTTTATATATTATTGCACCACCTAATAGAAATAACAATATGGGTAATAACCACAAAATATAAGTATTTTTGTTCAATACAGGATCAAACAATACCCACTCTCCATATTTTTCTTTTAAAAACTCATATATTTGTTCCTCAGATAAGCCATCATTAATTTTTTTTATAACAACTAATTTTATACTCAAAGCAAAATCTGACTCAGAATCGTAAACAGATTGTCCTTGACAAATTAAACAGCGTACATTTTTTAAAATTTTATTTTTTAGGTCATCAAATTTTTCATCAGATTTTAACTGGGAAAAATTTATTATTATAAAAAAAATTAAAAATAACTTTATAATTTTCATTTTAAATACATTTCTATTTCTTGCAATAATTCTATGTTGAGCGGACCTATAAATTTCTTTATAATTTTTTTATCTTTGTTAATAATAAATGTTTCGGGTACACCATAGGCACCAAATTCAACTGCTAAAGTTCCTTCTTCATCAATTAAAATTTGAGAATATGGATTTCCCAATTCATCAATAAACTTTTTAGCATTATCAAAATTATCTCTATAATTTAAACCAATTAATTTGATTGACTTGTTTTTACTCAGTACCATCAGTATTGAATGCTCTTTTCTGCAGGGTACGCACCATGATGCCCATATATTTAAAATATAAAAATTATTATCATTAAATATTTCTTTTGAACTAACTTCATTTTCTAGAAAAAAATCTTTAGCTATAAAAATTGGTATATTTTTTTTATTATCTACGTTTGGTACATAAATATTTGAATTATTTAATCCTTTATAGAAAATAATAAAACAAAAAATAAAAAATGAAACTATCGTAATAAAAAAAAATTTATTTTTCATGTTTTCTTTCAAATAAACTAATTAATCCACCTAAACTTATTAATAAAACTGAAATCCAAATCCAAATCATAAATGCTTTGATTTGATACCTAATATTAAAATATTCCTTTCCTTTAACAGCATTCATGACCAAAAAAGTGTCAGAAAATAATGTCGTTTTTATATCTGCTTCACTAGTAATAATTATAGGTTGATTATAAATTCTCAACTCAGGTTTAAGGTGCTTAATTTTTCCCTTGTTATCATTTATTTTAAAATGTCCAATTATCGAACTATAATTGATATTTTCATTTTTTTCTATCTTCTCAAAAAATATATTACCTTTTTTAAAAGTAAATTTTTCACCAACTTTTATATTAGTTATAATTTCAAAAGAAAAAATGCTGTTGAATAATATACTTAGTATTAGTAAGCTAAAACCTAAATGTGCAAGTGATTGAGAAAAATTATTTAATTTTTTAACAAACATATCTTTTATTGTCACAAAAAATAAATAAAAAGCAGAAGAAATCAAAACAGTATTAAATAGCAAATCAGCGTTTGATTTTCTTAAAATAAAAAATGATAAAAAAACTGAAATTATAAAAATAATAATAAGTTCAAATTTATTTTTTATTTTTGATTTTACCCAATTTAACTTTGGCCCAATCGACATAAACAATAAAAATGGAATTAGAAAGGGAACAATTAACTTATGATAAAAAGGAGGTCCTACTGAAATTTTTTGATTAGATATTACATCTAAAAATATTGGATAAATTGTACCGATTAGAATAACTGACAAAAAATACATCATAAACAAATTATTAATTAAAATAGAGGTTTCTTTACTCAGCCAAAATATTTCATTTGAATTTTTGTTATTTTCTTTATGGAATAAAAAAAATACTCCCAAAGATAAAAAAACTAAAACAAATAAAAAAATCAATATAAATATGCCTCTTTCTGGATCATTTGCAAAAGTGTGAACTGAATTAAGAATTCCAGATCTAACTAAAAATGTTCCACACATGCTAAGCGTAAATGTTGCAATAGAAAGTATGACCACCCATGAAGTTAATACTAGTCTTCTTTCTAATACTAAAACACAATGCAGTAATGCTGTTAATGTTAGCCATGGCATCAAGGAAACATTTTCAACTGGATCCCAAAACCAGAATCCACCCCATCCTAGTTCATAATATGCCCAAATCGATCCAAGCATAATTCCAAGAGATAAAAAAATCCAGGAGACTAAAATCCATTTTTTTATATGTAGTGCCCAATCCTTTGAAATATAATTTTGCGTAACAGCTGATAACGCGGAAGAAAATATGATTGAAGATCCTACATAACCTAAATACAAAATTGGAGGATGTATTGCTAATGCCGGGTCTTGCAGAATAGGATTAAGACCAAGTCCTTCATTGGGAATCGGAAATAAATAATTAAAAGGGTTTGAAGTTTTTAATATAAATAAAAAAAATCCTATAATAATTACTTGTTGAAATAATATAGTTAAAACTCTATATTTTTTTGGTTGATCGCTAGATTTAACTAAAAACAAAAAAATAAATAAAGTTAGCACTAATAACCATAATAATAAACTTCCTTCATGGTTGCCCCATGTCCCAGATATTTTATAAAATAATGGTTTGGTTGTATGAGAATTATTAAAAACTGTTTCATTACCAAAATCTGAATTGATAAATGAAAAAATTAATCCTAAGAAACTAACTACTACAAAAAAAAATTGCAAAAATGATAATGATAAAACTCTATGATCAATATTTTTATTATTGTTATTAAAATTTTTAATAGAAGCAACGCTAAGTAAAATTGAAAAAACTAGACCTAAAATTAACGAAAAATACCCAATTTGATTAGCTAACAATTTATTTCTCTCCTATCGCTTCCTTAACTTCTGGTGGCATATAATTTTCATCGTGTTTTGCTAATATTTTTGTTGCTAAAAAATAACTTCTGTCTTTTAAAAAACCTTCAGCAACTACTCCTTTTCCTTCTTCAAACAAATTTGGTACAACTCCTGAATAAGTAACATTAATTTCATTTTTAAAGTCAGTTATAATAAAATTTACTTTATCAGTATCAATGATTATTGATTTTTCTTTAACCATTCCCCCAACTCGGATTTTTTTTTTATTTATTTTAACTAAACTTTTAATTTCTGAAGGTGATTTAAAATAAACTACGTTTTCTTTTAATGATTGTAAAATTAAAAAAACAAATAAAGCTACTGAAGCCAGTATTAAAGTTAAAAACAAAATCCGTAATTTAACTTTTTTACCATACATGGTTTATAAGTTAAATATTAGATGTGTTTGATAATATCTCTTTATTAATATTTTGTGATCTTGCAACTCTTGCTTTCTCTACATTAAGAGTACCAAATTTAGATGCAAATCTACTTTGTTCTTTTACAAGTTGTAACTTGGTTACAAAGTATAAAGATGCAAAACTTATCAATGTAAAAGAGAATGCAGACCAAACGTAAGATCCATATCCATTCATTGAAATTATTTCATTTATCATAGTCTATCTAATCCTTTATTCTTAACTTTTATCAGTTCTGTATTATATTTCATTAAAAAAATAAGCAGTGAGAAAAGAGTAAATGCCGCAGTCATTATCCCTAAAGGGATCAACATCGACATATGTATAGATGTATTTGAAAAAACATTAACAGATGCACTCTGATGTAGTGAATTCCACCAATCTACAGAGAATTTAATTATTGGTACGTTAATAACTCCTAAAATTGCAATGATAGAGGTAATTTTAATTACATATTCCTTATCTTTATAAATCCTCCACGCCAATAAATACATCAAATAAAATAAGGCTAAGATTAACATGGAGGTTATTCTTGCATCCCAGGCCCACCAGGTTCCCCAAGTTGGCTTGCCCCAAATTGATCCTGTTACTAATGCAATAACATTAAAAATAAATCCTGATGGTGCTAAGCTTTTAGAAATCAACGAAAAATTTTTATTCTTAAAAACAAAACTGCCAATCGAAAATAAAGCTAAACAAGAAAATATTCCAAGTGATATCCATGCTGCTGGAACATGAACATACATAATTCTTACTGCATGACTTTGTTTATAATCTTCAGGAGATAGGATTAATGCTTCTGTTAATCCAATACTCAAAACAATTATAAATAAAAATAAAACATATTTCGGTGCTCTAGATGTAATTACAAAAATTTTATTCGGTTCAAAATATTTAAACATTTTTAAATTATATATATCAAAAAATAGATAATTTAATCGTTATTATGGAAAATAATTCTGATCAAGAGTGGAAGGGAGTTAATGTTTTTAAGAAGTATTAATAAACACTCTTGACCAAAATATGATTAAAATTAGCAAACATATATGTCCAAGATTTGAACTAATTGTGTTAAAAAAATGATCTAATCAATTAGATGGCTTAAAGTAGCTAGTGCCTTTTTTTCCCGAGAAAATTTCTTCAATTAATGGGTGTTTGATAGGTTCTCCTGAATCGTCCATAATCAAGTTTTGTTGAGATACATAAGCTTCGTACGTAATCTCATCATTTTCGGCTAACAAGTGATAAAAAGGTTGATCTTTTCTAGGTCGAACATTTTTTGGGATAGATTGGTACCATTCTTCGGAATTATTAAATTCAAAATCAACATCGTATATCACACCTCTAAACTCAAAGTGTTTGTGTTTAACTATATCTCCTATTGAAAATTTAGCTTTTTGGATTGTCATTGCCTAGAATATGGAGATTAAAAAAAAAAAATCAATAAAAAAATTATGAATGTTTTGTGTCTATGTTAATATCTTTTACGTGAATAAAACATTTATTAAATTTATTACTGACTTTGGACCTTTAGCTATATTTTTCTTTTATTATTACAATAATGATAAAGATTTAACAGTTGCTATTCCACCCTTTATAGTTGCAACATTAATTGCACTGACCATAGTTTGGTTTCTGGAAAATAAAATTCCAATGGTGCCCCTTATTAGTGGGATTTTAATTTCTTTTTTTGGTGGCTTAACAATTTATTTTGACAATCCAGTTTTTCTTTACATAAAACCAACTGTAATAAATATTTTATTTGGTCTTGCTTTATTTTTAGGAAAATATTTTACAAATGAACCTGTCCTTAAAAAAATAATGGGAAAATCAATTACTTTATCTGATATTGGTTGGGAAATTCTCACTAAAAGATGGATGTATTTTTTCTTTGGTTTGGCGATCTTAAATGAATGTGTTTGGAGAACGCAATCAGAAGAGTTTTGGGTAAATTTTAAAGTATGGGGACTTTTACCAGTAACATTTATTTTTACAGCATTCCAAATTTCTTTAATAAATAAACATAAAATTAATGAATAAAAACTTAAAACTAGTTGTAAATAATCCACGCAATCAAATAGAAGAGAGGCAATTCTTTGAAAAAAATGAACTTAAAATTATTTTGGATTTATATGCTAAAATGGTTTCTGAAGGATCATGGAAAGATTATGGTTTAAATATTTCTATTAGGCAAGTTGGTTTTAGTGTTTTTAAAAATGTTGCTGAAAATGCTTTATATAAAATTTGTAAAAATTTTAAACCTAACAACAAAAATTTAAAATATTTAATCACAGACTCTAATGGTAAGATTTTAAAAAATTCTTTTGATTTAAAAATTTTACTTAAAAATATTAATTGGGAAAACCTTAAGAAGTAAAAAGGTTATCTTCTTTGACCAAATAATCTTAGCAACATTATAAATAAATTTATAAAGTCTAGGTAAAGTGTTAAAGCACCCATTACTGCTTTTTTACCCATTAATTCACCTGTATCACTTGCTGCATACATATTTTTAATTTTTTGAGTATCGTAAGCAGTAAGTCCAACAAAAATTAAAACACCTAAAATTGAAATCACAAAATCCATCATTGTAGATTTCATAAACATATTAACAACAGATGCTACAATAATTCCAATTAGACCCATCATCAAAAAAGATCCTAATTTTGTAAGATCTCTTTTAGTTGTGTAGCCATACAAGCTCATTGCACCAAAGGTGATTGAGGTAATAAAAAATACTCTAGTAATACTAGCACCAGTATATGTTAAAAATATTGAAGATAATGAAATTCCCATTAACGAAGCAAAAACCCAAAAAGTTGTTTGAGCAGTAGATGCTGCCATTTTATTAATTTTAGCACTCATGTAAAAGACAACTCCAAGCGGAGC
>Ga0114999_10009243_pt1 | contig 10832 bp, 9 predicted proteins | sample ArcticOcean_MG_C_3_FD_89820 | JGI IMG/M metagenome (GOLD analysis project Ga0114999, IMG submission 89820) | Marine microbial communities from western Arctic Ocean - ArcticOcean_MG_CB8_126 | ecosystem: Environmental > Aquatic > Marine > Oceanic | place: Arctic Ocean: Canada Basin | collected... | reverse complement strand
TATAGGTGGGCAGGGTCGCATAGTCCGCCGCCGGGTCGTCCATGGCCGCTGCGCAAGCCGGCAACAATGCCCAGAAATCGTCTTCATCGAATTCGACTTCGTGATGTTCGGCGCCGACGGCATCGGCCAGAATGCGAGCATGCTTGCGTTCGTCGGCGACTGCGGTTCCGGTAAATCCCGCCGTGAAGGCCTGCACCGAATTTTCGTTCAGGCGCGCCATCATCGCCAGCAACACCGAAGAATCGATGCCGCCCGACAAGAACATGCCATAGGGCACGTCGGAACGTTGATGAATGCCGACGCTGTCATTGAGAAGATCATCCAGCCGCCGGAGCGCCACGGCTTGGCCCATATCTGCGGGGGCGCCCTCGGGCAGTGCATGGGCCACCAGCCTGTCGGTGATACGGCCGCGCCGCACCTGCAGGGTTTCGCCGGGCAGCAGTCTGTGAACGCCCTCAAAGATGGTTTCGGCGCCGGTGGTGAATTGCAGCTGCAGCATCTCGTCGCGGGCGGCAGGACGGAGAACCGGCGTTACCAGGCCGGCCTGAATCAAGGCCTGTGGCTCGGAAGCGAAGACGAAGCCCAATTCGGTTTCTGCGTAATACAGCGGCTTGATTCCGAACGGATCACGGGCCAGCACCAGGCAATCTTCGACCGGGTCATGGATGGCGATAGCGTACATGCCGCGCAGATGACGGGCGAAACCGAGACCGTGGCGGAGATACAAATGCAGAGGCGGTTCGCAATCGGATCGGGTGGCGAAGTCTACCCGGCTCATATCCAAACGCAGTTCTACGTAGTTATAAATTTCTCCGTTAGCGATCAAGGTGGTCTTGTCATCGTCCAGGTTTTTCGAGGCATAAAACGGCTGGTCCCCAGTCTCCAGATCGATAATAGCGAGACGCGTATGCGCCAGACCGACACCGCCCGATATGGCTTGACCCAAACCGTCCGGCCCCCGATGGGCCAGGGCCTTTGCCAGGGCCTCGAGCATAGCGCCACCCGGCGGCTTCCCCGAAATCGTCATGATGCCGGCAATGCCGCACATCAGGGTAGCTTCCCTTTGGCCTCGGCGGTGGGCTTGGATTCTACTTCGGGTGCAACGGATTTAAAGAATTCCATAAACCGCTCAACGACGATTTTTCCGGTATAACTTTTCTTAAAGGCCTGATGTCCCTGGCGGGCAATGCGTTGGCGCAGCTTATCGTCTTTTAACAAGTTGGTGATGGCGGTAGCCATAAACGGCGCATCGTCAACGGGAACCAGTATTCCTGTTTCACGATTTTCGATCAGGGTGCCAGGACCATAACTGTCGGCCGCGATCACCGGCGCGGCCTGGGCCCAAGCTTCAAGAACCACGTTGCCCAGAGGTTCGTGGCGGGACGGGCAAACGAAAATATCGCCACTCGCCAGCAGCGCCGGCGTATCCTCGCGCCAGCCCAGAAACCGGGTGCGCGGTTTGACGCCCAGAACTTCCGCCTTTTTTTCAAGTTCCGCACGATCAGGACCTTCGCCGGCAATCCACAGATAGGCGCCGGGGATGCGTGCCATGGCTTCGAGAAGCACATCAAAGGCTTTGTTTTCGTGCAATCGTCCCATTGCCACCACCAGCGGGGCGTCGTCCGGGGTAAAGAACGGCCGCCGGTCAACGGGTTCGGCCTTAGTCTCGGTAACGAAATTGGGTAGGTAATGAGCGCGAACCGCCGGCCAGCCATCGCTAATCAGATACTCTCTAATATCTTCCGTGTTGGCGATCAGGTGGCTGCATTTGCGGTAATATTTGAGATTGTAATACCCCCCCAACCGGCCGACGTGAGCAAATTCCCCCTTAGGCAGCATCCGCGTGGCGCGGTTCATCCAGGTCAGCGCCACATCGGGGCGAAAAGCTCTGATTTCTCTCTTAAGCGCACTAGATGTACGGAAGTCCGTCCAGCCGCCGAAAGCAAGCTCGACCGGTTCAATCCCCGCCTCGCGAAATGCCTTGGCGCGGGCCGGGTGGTGGCGGATGATGACCCGCTGATTCAGCCCGGCCTTATGCAGCGCAATGACAAGGCGAACAAAGAACGCCTCGGCGCCGCCGAATTCCGCTCCTGCCATGGCCTGAAGAACCCGCATGGTCAAGACAACAACGCTTCAAAGGCAGCGGCAGCCTGCGGCCAACGCCAGCGGCGTTGTTTGTCCAGCGCCGCCAGATGCTGGGCCCGCCATAAGCCGTCATCGGTAAGCACCTTGGTAGCGCTGTCGGCGAACGACGTTCTGTCCCGGACGACAAAACCGGTTTCTCCTTCGAGGACGCGCTCACTTACGGAGCCCAGATTTTCGACCACGGCGGGAACTCCCATTGCCTGCGCCTCGCCGACGGCCAGGCAGAATGTTTCGTTCAGGTCACCACGGTAGAGCATCACTCTGGCGGCGCGCAACTCTTCGACCAGCGCCGCCTTGGGCACAGGTCCGCGCAGCCGCACGCCTTGGTCCTCCATGGATCGGGCCCGGCCCAACACTGTCTCCATTTCCCCGGCCTTTGATTCACCGACATGTCCGTATGTGGCAGCCCCCGCAAATACATGCAACTCGGCCCCGGGCACCCGGGGTTGGATATCGTGCTCCCATACGTCGAGCAGCCAATCCAGCGAACGCAATGGGTTCGATGTAAACACCGCTCGGGGCTCGGGCGGCGTGTCCAGCGCCTCGGCCTCACAGAAGGCATCGGGCAGGCCGTAGGGGATGACCACCCGGTCGCCGGCCGGCGCCCAGCCGGGGTAGGTGGTGGCATGATAATCGCCGATAAAGATAATCGCCGGCTTGATACGCCACAGTTTCGTCAAATACCGCCACTTCAAAAGATAGTTCGCCGGGTTGTGGGTCCAGAACACCGTGCGCCGGGCCCCGGGCATGCGGTCCAACAGTTTGTCGCCACGGTTAGCGATATAGAGGTCCACGCCGTCTGGCCAGATCCCAGCATCAATGGGCTGCCACTTGACACCACGATGATCCAGGGGCGCTTTGCAATTGTTCAGAACGTGCACTTCGTGGCCGCGCGCCGACAGTTCCTGCACCAATGCCACCACCGAGGATTCTACGCCGCCCAAGGGGCGTTCGTCGGGTGTTCGTCCGTCAAATTCTATGCCGTCATCGGCGAGGACAATGCGCGCCATTCAGCTATCGTCCTCCAGTTTGGCCTTCAGGTGGGACAGAATGGGAAATAGCCCCGCGAACAGCGCGATCAGAAATCCGTAGCCGCCTTCGCGGTAGCCCCGCCTGAAAAAATAACACTTGATGAAGCGCGAAAACAAACGGCGCACGTTGTTTCCCATAGTGCCGATATCGCCAGATTGGCGCAGGTCTTTGGCCCGTGCCGTGGAATAGCTGTCGAGGCGGCGAATCATATCGGAAATGTCGCGGTCCACGAAATGGCGGATGCGGTTCCGCAACTGAGGCCCTTTCTTGGCGCCGTCAGCCCACTTTAGCGGCGGGTGCACGCGGGCATCCCCCCATACCTTGACGTCCTTTTTAAACAACCCCGGGTATGCGGCCTTGCCGTAGGACGCACCCCAGCCCCAGCGCACCAACTTTCCCCCGATGTAATTGTCGACCAGAATTTCGTGCCAGTCATAGGGGGTGTCGGCAATGACGTCGCGAATTTCCCGGCCCAAGTCTCCAGAAGCCCGCTCGTCGGCGTCAATCTCGAAAACCCATGCCCCCCGGCAGGCCCCAATGCCAGCGTTGCGGCGATCACCCTCGATGGCCCAGGCGCCGTCGATGACACGCTCCGTAAACCGCCGGGCGATGTCGCCCGAGGTATCGGTGCATTTGTCCAGCAACACGACGATTTCATCGGCGAAAGTCAGACCTTCCAAGCAGTCGGCCAACTGAGCTTCTTCGTTGTGCACGGAAATCACCGCCGAAAGCCGGATATCAGCCACCGTTTTCCTCCCCGCCTGAATACTCCAGAGCCGCCTTGAGATGTGACAGGACCGGATACAGCGCCGCACATAGTGCTATGACGAAACCGTATCCGTTTTCCCGGTAGCCCTGACGGGTCACGTAACATTTCCAGAACCGGGAAAAGATTTTGCGCACCATGTTGGGGAACGAGCTGATATCACCGGACTCGGCCAAATCACGAGCGCGCAAGGTTGTGCACCGGTCGAGGCGCAACAACATGTCGGATATACCCCGGTCCACATAATGAATGATTGGCGTTTTCAGGTCTTGGCCTTGGCGCCCGGTGACGTGCAGGTGGGGATGGACCCTCTCCGGGCCCCACACCTTGACGCCTCTCCGGAACAGGCCAGGATAGCCGTTTTTGCCGAATAGCCCTCCCCAGCCATGACGGATGAGCCGCCCGCCGACATAGTTTTCCACCGGAATATTAAAGATATCTCCTTCTCCGGCCGTGAGCACGGCCTGGATTTTCTCGGCCAGTTCCAGGGACGCCCGTTCATCGGCGTCGATTTCGAAAATCCATGTGCCCCGACAGGCTTCGATGCCGGCGTTGCGGCGTTCGCCCTCCAGTTCCCAGGCGCCTTCGATCAGGCGGTCGGTGAATTTGCCGGCAATGGCCTTGGAGCCATCGGTGCATTTATCCAGCACGATAACGATTTCATCGGCGAAGGTCAGACCTTCCAAGCAGTCGGCCAACTGGGTTTCTTCGTTATGGACGACGATAAGCGCCGAAAGCAGCACGTCTTCGCTCACGCCGCCGCCTCCAACGCACACCGCCAAAGATCGTGAGCGGCCTTCTCGACCGTATCCACCGTCAAGCTATCCATCAGAGAATCCGTATCCTGATGATCGAAGTTCTCCGGGAAGATTTCATTGAAGGACTTGTCCGCCCGAACGGAAGCCCCCAACGGCCCCCAGGGGGCGTACAATTCATCAAGACTGGGGCCGAACAATCCAAGGGTCGGAATACCCACCGCAGCGGCCAGATGCATGAGGCCAGAATCGTTGCCAACATAGAACGTAGCGCGCTCCAAACACGCGCCAACGTCCATCAAGTCGAGCCGCCCGACCAGATCGATACGCCGATCTTCGGGAATGGAATCGATGACCCGCAAAGCCATGGGCCTCTCGTCGTCGCGCCCGAATACGGCGATGCGGGCGCCGGGAAGGATGCCGCCGGGGGCCGTCAGGCGATCTATCAAATCAACGAAATACCCGGGCCGCCAGGTTTTCGCCGACCAGTTAGCGGTGGGACAGATGGCCAGCACCGGGGAGCCATCGGGAATCAGGGCGATTGCCGAGGCTTGGGCTTCATTGGAAACCCAGACCTTGGGCGCCGGCGGTTGGCCGTCGAGCCCCATCACCGCCGCCAGCTGTTCGACCCGATGCCCCGGCGGCTTTTTACGCCCGAGGCGATAGCGCCGTTTTGCCAATAGCGGATAAGACATCGGCGTATTACGCAAGTCGACGATTACATCCCAAATAAACCCCGCCACGGCCCCCCACATAGCCACCCAGTGCATGGAAAACAGCATTTTATCGAGAACGACGATGCGATCCAGGTTGGGCACATTCCGGAACAATATCTCCGCCGCCGGGCCACAGGCTATGGTAATGCGGGCGTCGGGATGATCGGCGATCAAACGCGCCAGCAGACCGGAGGAAAGAATCGCATCTCCGACCCGGGTAGACGTGATAAAAAGAATCTTCATACAAACCCTTGCGCATTTAATGGGCCCCGCGACAAGACCTTGCACCGGAGCGGATGCCTCCCCACTTCTACACCGACGCCCCCGGTATTTACAGCCACGAAAGGCAATCGATGAGCGAAAAACCCCGATTTACCATCCTGGAGAATCGCGGCCTGCTGGCCGTAGCAGGACCGGACCGGGTGAGTTTCCTGCAAGGGCTGGTGTCCAACGACATGGAAAAAATCACGCCGGACCGTGCCGTCTATGCCGCCCTGCTGACCCCACAGGGCAAATTCCTGTATGACTTTTTTGTCTTTGAGATGGACGGCGACTTAATACTCGATTGTGAACGGGCCGGGCTGGAAGGTCTGAAAAAAAAGCTGTCAATTTACAAACTGCGCGCCGACGTCACTCTGGAAGACCGCTCCGGCGACCTTTGCGTTTCAGCCGTGTTCGGGGATGGAGCGTTGACGGCGCTTGGACTTCCCCATGAAACCGGAGCCGCATTGGCGTTCGGCGACGGCAATGCCTACACGGACCCCCGCCTGACGGACATCGGCGGGCGCGCCGTCTTGACCAGTGGACAGGCCGAAGCCGCCCTGACTGCGGTCGGTTTCAGCCCTACGGAGCCTAGTGATTACGACCATTTACGCTTAAAGCTCGGCCTGCCTGACGGAAGCCGTGATTTGATTGCCGATAAGTCGATTTTACTGGAAAGCGGGTTTAGCGAACTCAATGGCGTCGACTGGGACAAGGGCTGTTTTATGGGCCAGGAATTAACGGCACGGACAAAATACCGGGGATTGATCAAGAAACGCCTGATGCCGATAACCTTTGATGGGCCGCCGCCGGAACCAGGGACGCCGGTCATGGCGAAGGACAAGAATGCGGGCGAGGTACGCTCAAGCCTGACGACCGATGACGGCGGCTTAGGCATTGCCCTGATCCGACTGGAGGCCCTGGATAATTCTTCGGACCTTAAGGCCGGCGGCGTATCCGTCACTCCAACCAGGCCGGATTGGATGGCGGACGAGCTTTAAATTCAGTCATAATGCGCTTATGACCGAAACCCTCGCCCAGGCTTTTGAGACCCTGAACCGCTCGCGCTCCATGCTGGAGCCGGTGTTGAGGGCCTTCGACGCCCGGATCAAGCAATATGGGTCCGACCCCAGAAGCGCGTTTTGGCGCAACGCGGAATGGCAGCGACGGCGCTATGACATCCTGTCCGGCCTGTTTTCCGAAGAAGACAGAAAGGGCGGCATCACGATTACCGATTTCGGCTGCGGCTACGGCGCTTTTTTCGATTACCTGAAAGACCGCCCGGTGATGGAGGGCAGCCGCTATACCGGCATCGACATTTCAGGAGCGATGATAGACCAAGCCCAAGCCAGCATCATGGACCCGCGCGCCACCTTTCAGCGCCACCTGATCGCCACCGAGGCGGCCGACTACACCTTCGTCTGCGGCACCTACAACATGAATTTGGGCGCCGACGAAGGCGAATGGGCCGATTACGTCAAGGCCAGTCTGTCCCAGTTATGGTCGAAGACCACGAAGGCCCTCGCCTTCAACATGCTGCGTTCCGACGCGCCGGAAAAATACCAAAGCCTGTATTACGCCGATGCAAAAGAATTTATGGATTATTGCCGCGACAAGCTCAGCCCCGACGTAAACTATTCTAACGACAGCCCCCTGCCCGACTGGACAATTTTCGTACGGCGTTGAGCTGAGGGAGCCGGTCAAAATTGATCTAAACACATGCAAATGGATTACATATGTGCAATTGAATGGCGCACATGCAAACGAGTGATGAGCCACGAATACGAGGAAATAATTCAATGCCTGATATCTTCGAAAGACTGAACCTGCGCCATGTCATCAACGTCTCCGGAACGGAGACTCCGCTCGGCGCAGCGCCGGCCAGCCCGGAAGTTATTGCAGCAGCATCCGAAATTGCGCCGCAATCGGTTTATATGTCTGAACTTCAATCTGCGGCATGCGATGTAATCTCGCGTGCGACCGGTTCCGAGGCGGGATGCGTTACGGGCTGCTCGGCGGCATCCATCGCAATCTCCGTGGCGGCGACAATGACGGGGCCTGATCTTGCCCTTGTCGAGCGTCTGCCCGATACGACGGGACTGAAGGATGAAGTCATCATGCAGCGCGGTCACGAAATGACGTATGGTCACATAGTTTCGCAGAATATCAGGATTGCAGGCGCGCGCGTCATCGAAATTGGGGCCGCAACCCAATGCGGCGCGTACCAGTTGCAGGGCGCGATTACACCCCAGACCACTGCCGCCCTGTACGTCATCTCGCCTCTTACGGTACAAGAAAGGTTGATTGATTTAAGGACCTTCTGCGAGATTTGTCATGCCGCCGGGGTGCCTGTCATTGTCGATGCGGCGTCACAACCCGACCCTCGTATATATCTTGACGCCGGTGGCGACCTTGTCCTTTTCAGCGGGCAAAAATCCTTCGAAAGTTTTACCTCCGGTATCATTGCCGGCAGGCTCGGCCTGGTCCAGTCCTGCATGTATCAAATGCATGGCATTGGCCGGCCGATGAAGGTTGGCAAAGAGGGTGTGGTTAGCGCGATAGCATCTTTAGAGCGGTGGATGAACCGCGACGAGGCCGAATACAAATCGCGCATCCAGGATCGAACCAAACGCATGCGCGAACGGTTGGACAAGATTCCAGGTCTCGCCGCCCGCATCAAAGGCAGCCAAGTGGTGGTAGCGGTTGACCCAAGCGAAGCAGGCCTGACGGCGTACCAGGTTTCGATTGCGCTTACCCGGCAATCTCCCTCCATCGTGACATGGAATCAGTTGGCGGATTTTGGTGAAATCTGGCTGACGCTCCGTATGGTCGACGACAAGACCACGGATCATGTGTGCGAACGATTTGAAGCTGTATTAAGCGATCCAGCGCAATTTACCAGTATCGACCAAGACCCGCCAAATCTTGGTGACCATATGCTTGATCAGCTCGGAAACTGGCCAATTTCCCTTTGATGAGGTTGGCTGTTTTCTGTTTGCCTTGTGGTGCAACCCCTTAACAGCCAACCCTATTCGACGTTAGCCGCAATCTGTTCCGCCAGCTTACGGATTTCGTCCATGTCGCCGGGGATGAGTTCCCAGTTCATGGTAATTCCGTCGTCCGCGGACCTGGGAATGACATGCACGTGCAGGTGAAAAACCGACTGCTGGGCGCCGGGGCCGTTGGCCTGGACGACACTGATGCCCTCAGGGCTCAGGGTTTTCTGGACCGCGCGGGCGACGAGCCCGGCGGCGGCAAATGCCTTGCCGGTCCAATCGCCGGGAGTTTCCAAAATGTCCCGGGCGTGGTGTTTGGGGATCACCAGCGCATGGCCCGGCGATAGCGGATTAACATCCATGAAAGCCAGAACGACGTCGTCCTCATAGATTTTGAAACAGGGAATTTCGCCCCGCAGGATTTTGCAAAAAATGCAATCGTCGTCGAGATATGCTGCGGCCATGGTAGAAAATTCCTTCGCGCTTTCGGGTTTCACCCGGTCAAGCTGATAGCCGTCCCGCCCCCTGTCAAGATGTAAGCAGGGGAGTGTTTCCGGTTGACATGGAAAGGCGGAAAAGCTTTTTTAACCCGTCTTTAAAACACAACCGTGGTCGGCAGGGGCATTTTGGAATGGCGCCGCCGGCTTTATTATTGAATTTCGGAAAACAATAAAATGACTGAAGAAACCAAAAAAACAAAAATTATGCCGTTGATGCTTCTCGTCGCCGCGTTCGCTGTTTTGGTCACTATCGGGATTGCAACCAACTAAGCGGCAAAGCCACTACCAATAAAAACGGCGGCGGATATTATCCTGCCGCCGTTTTTATTTGTCTTTATTATCTCGTTTCTCGGCTAGAGCCGCCTGGGCCGCCGCCAACCTGGCGATCGGCACCCGGTAGGGTGAACACGACACGTAATCCAGCCCGACCTCCTGACAGAACGCCACCGAGGCAGGGTCGCCGCCGTGTTCGCCGCAAATACCCAATTTCAGGTCCGGGCGAACGGCGCGGCCGCGTTCGGCCCCGATGCGCACCAACTCGCCGACGCCGTCCCGGTCGATGGATACGAAGGGATCTTCGGGCAGTACGCCCTTGGAGTGATATACGTCGAGAAAATGACCAGAGTCGTCGCGGGAAAACCCATAGGTGGTCTGGGTCAGATCATTCGTTCCGAAGCTGAAGAATTCCGCCCGCTCGGCTATCTCGCCGGCGCGAAGGGCGGCGCGCGGCAGCTCGATCATAGTGCCGGTCATGTATTCAAAATCCGCTCCCGTTTCCGCCCGCACTTCCCCGGCGACGCGGTCGATGAGGTCTTTCAAAATGTCGAATTCAAGTTTCACGGAGACCAGCGGAATCATGATTTCCGGCTTAACCGGAGTGCCGGCTTTAAGAACTTCAGCGGAAGCCTCGAAAATGGCGCGTGCCTGCATTTCGTATATTTCCGGATAGGTGATGCCCAACCGGCAACCCCGGTGCCCCAGCATGGGATTGGATTCATCCAATTTCGCCAGCCGGTTCTTGATTGCCGCCAATGACGTCCCCGCCGCCCGGGCGACTTCCGCCATCTCGTCCTCGGTATGGGGCAGGAATTCGTTCAACGGCGGATCGAGAAGACGAATGGTGATCGGCAGGCCGTCCATGATGGTGAACAGTTCGGTGAAATCCTTGCGCTGGTACGGCAACAGGCGGTCCAGGGCGCTACGGCGCTGGGCCTCGTCTTCGGCCAAGATCATTTCGCGCATGTGGACGATGCGTTCAGGGTCGAAAAACATATGTTCGGTGCGGCTGAGGCCAATGCCTTCGGCGCCGAATTTCAAGGCCGTTGTGGCATCCAGCGGGGTTTCCGCGTTGGCCCGCACACCCATGGTGCGGACCTCGTCGACCCATTCCATCAGGGTTGCGAAATCGCCGGTCAGTTCAGGCTGGATCATTGGCATTTCGCCGCGCATGACCTCGCCGCTGGTACCGTCGATAGTTATGACGTCGCCTTCGCTCAATCCCTCGCCGAGCGCGAACAGCGCCTTGGCATCGGCATTGACGCGCAAATTACCGGCACCGGACACACAAGGAATACCCATGCCGCGGGCGACGACGGCAGCGTGGGACGTCATACCACCACGGGTGGTCAGAATACCTTCGCTGACGTGCATGCCGCCGATAT
>Ga0114999_10009242_pt1 | contig 10832 bp, 9 predicted proteins | sample ArcticOcean_MG_C_3_FD_89820 | JGI IMG/M metagenome (GOLD analysis project Ga0114999, IMG submission 89820) | Marine microbial communities from western Arctic Ocean - ArcticOcean_MG_CB8_126 | ecosystem: Environmental > Aquatic > Marine > Oceanic | place: Arctic Ocean: Canada Basin | collected... | reverse complement strand
CTGAATGGCGTTGATGGAATAGATGATCAATCCCGTCCAAATCAGTCCAAAGGTGACAGCATGGGTTGTAGTAAAAGTCTCGTTGTAAAGATATACCCCAATTGCGAGTTGGATGGATGGAGTAAAATATTGAATAAATCCCATAGTTGAATAACGAAGACGTTTGCCGGCATTGGTGAACCACAATAGTGGTAGCGAAGTTACAACACCTGCACCAAATAATAAAAAATCAGTCATCCATACCGTTCCAAAATGTCCAGTTCCTTCAACTTCCCAAAACGCTATTAAAACAACTGCTAAAGGTGCAAGTAGAACTGTTTCCATTAAGAGTCCTACCAAAGGTTTAACAGGAATAATTTTACGGAATAATCCATAAAATGAAAATGTGAAGGCTAAAGAAAGTGCAATCCATGGTAGTGAACCAAAATTCCAGATAAAATTCAAGACTCCTAAAGCAGCAAAACCTACCGCAACACCTTGCCAAATATTTAAACGTTCTCTCAAAAAGACTGCACCCAAAAGGATTACCAGTAGTGGATTGATGAAATAACCTAAACTTGTTTCAATTACCTGGTTTGTGTTCACTCCATAAATGTAAACAAACCAATTACCTCCTAACAGTGTTGCAGTTCCAAGCAGCATAAAGATATATTTTGGAGAATGGAATAATTCACGGAATTCTCCTAAACGTTTCTGAACCGCCAAGAGAGCTAATAGAAAAAACACCGACCAGACCAAGCGGTGTGTCAATATTTCCATGGATGGAACAGAGTTGAGGAGTTTCCAGTAAATGGGCATAAAGCCCCATGACACATAAGCCAACATGGCATACTCTACTCCGGATCTGGTTTCAGAATGTTGGGATTTAAATATGCTGATCAAATTAAACTGTTTTTGCTTTGAGGTTTGTGGTTTAAGTGTAAAAATGCAAATCCCTCTTCGATAGAAAGGACAAATTTAAGATTCGGACTTTTTTAATAGTTCAATAAATATGGTGTTTCAGCTATTTCGATTCAGGACACTGGAAAATGAAGAGTGAAGGTACTACCCACTCCGAGTGTGCTTTTCAGCGAGACTGTACCCTCGAGCAATTCCATCAAACTTTGCACTAGAGCAAGACCGAGACCGGTGCCCTTTTGGGTTGTGATTCCGGTAACTTTAACTTGGTGAAATACTTTAAAAATATGTTGTTGTTGTTCTTCGCTCATACCGCAACCAGTATCTTTAACTGCTAGGTCAATTCCGTTTTCGTCTTGAGTACAGCGGATTTCGATACGCCCTCCGGGATCAGTAAATTTAATCGCGTTACCCAATATATTTATCAAAACCTGACGTACCTTGCTGGAGTCAGAAAACAGCAGAAATTGCTGATTATCCTGAAAAATAAGCTCTTGCTCTAAAGACTTTTCCAGTAGTAAAGGTTCAAGCCCTTCCATTACTTCCTGAAGCAAATTTTCAAACTTGAAATTTGTCTGTTGTATTTCCATCTGCCCAGCTTCTATTTTTGAAAGATCGAGCAAGGAGTTGATTAATTCCAACAAATGGCGTCCACTTTTCAATATTCTGCCAAGACGATCAATATGATAAGCAGAAAGTTTCTCAGTTCCTTCTGATTCCAGTAAAACTTCTGTAAAACCGATGATAGCATTCAGCGGTGTTCGCAGTTCATGTGACATATTGGTCAGATACATGCCCTTGGCACGGCTGGCTTCATCAAGTTGACGATTTGAAAATTCCAGCAATTCTGTTCGCTCCCTGATGACGTCTTCCATTATCTGAAAAATTTCAGTCAGCTTTTTGACTTCATCCTCATTTTCGGAGAAATCAGCTACGCTTACAGCAGACTTGAAAGCAGGGCTACCGGTATTACGGTCCTGTTCATTAATAACCTGCTGAACATCACTTCTCAACTGTAGCAGCGGAGCAGAGATTCGTTTTGCGAAAAATAAGGCTAAAACCAAAACCAACAGCAAAACTACAAAAGCGACGATCCAAATCCAAATGCCAAGTCTGGACAAACCCTGTTGCAGTTCGGAAGCTTGCTGCTGCGCAAAATCTGTTTGCCAGCGTACCATTATTTCTACTTGCTTGCTGATCTTTAAAACTAGAGGCGACTCTTCCGTTGACCATTCAAGCTGCGCTTTTCCCGAGTTATTGATTTGGACTGTGCTGTTTGCTTTTTGCTGGAGATTTTCAAGAGACAATATCATCAACCTTAAATCATAAAAAGCACGCCGCTCAACTGAACGTTCTTCTTCCCACACACGTGACTTTTTATAAAGCAGTCCCAATTGCTCGAAAGCCGGATGGATCTCATTATTCCAAACCAGATCACGTTCCTGGAGAAACTTCTCATCAGCACTGTCCAACCAATACTTTTGTGCCAGCGTCGCTCGATGAACAGCATTGTTAAGTGTAAACCATTTAATGGAAACAGCAGGCATCTCCTGGTGCTGCTCCAATGCACGGTTTTGTTCCAACGTCAGCCAATATAGTGCAAAAAATCCCAATAAAGCTATCGCTGCGCAGACCGCGACAACCAGTAAAATTTTGTGGCGCAAACTTTGGAACATATGCTTATATTTTTTCTGCAACTGAATCTATTCAACTAGCAAAAAAGCTAAATGATCTTTGATAATTTATGACTCATTCGTAAAAAGTCACAAAACTTGTCATTACGAACGTAGCGAGAAATCTATTTTATGTTAAGCATTACTATCATTAAGATTTCTCAATACTGTCGAAATGTAAATTATGGGTTTCTGAGTGTTTTCCGAAACCAATATATTTGAGCAACATTAATCATGTGTCACAGGTTTCTGCTGAAAGGCAAAGAGCAGGTTGAGGCCAAGCCATCCTGATGATATCAACCAGAACACAGCTCCTGCACGGACAAGCCAGTCAATTTGTAAAAGTGCGCCCGGCAATAAAGTCAGCAGGGCTAGTGCTGCCAGCCGTAGTTGTCCGGATGTTCTTTTTGCTGGTAAAATGTCTTTGAGCAAAGGTATCTTCACTTTTCCGACCAAAGTGCTGAATCGGTGAAACCAAATTAAAAAAGGAACAATTTTGTATAACATGCCGTTTGTGATTGTTGCCGTAAAGCCCATTAAAAACAGCAGACCAAATGCAAAAAGCCACCGTTCGTCGGGCCAGAATAATTGAGATGCCAGACAGAGCAATGACAGTGGAAAAGCAAGCAGGCCAATCTGCCAAAAACGCAAAGTGGCATCCACGATTTTACGTTTTCGTTTAAGCAGCATCCGCCAGACAGTTACAGTAAATATTATACTTGCCGCGATTCCTGGCAGCATGGCGCTGAAAAGAATTGCTGAACCGGCTGAGTTTAAGAGCAAGACTGAAACCGCGGCCAAACTAAACATTCCGGCTCTTAAAATCCAGACTGCACGCTTTTCCGGAAAAGGGCTAGAAAGGTAAAACATCGGAATTACATGAAATCCAACTCCGACAATCAATCCTCCAATTGCTCCGGACAGTGCCAAAGTCACATGCAGGTTTTTTACGATCGAACGTTCAATCAGCGGCGGCCACAATCCCGTAATTGCACCAACTTCTAGCGCACCAAGTGACACTGCGAATGCCAGTGATATTAGTGAAATACGCATAGCAACCACAACAGGTCGATTTGCTTTTACGCGAAAAAGTGCTGTCAGCAGTTGTGTAAGAAAAACGACGAAGGAAAATAATAGCGCTGCGATCGCAACGGGAAACAACAACGGTGAAAGTTGTATTAATCCTCCAGTCAGGGCGAGAATACCGAGGATCATGAAAAAATGCACCGCTCGTGATAATGCAATCCACGGAACCTGACCTCCTACCAGAACCGGAACCAGCTGATAAAAGGCGCCCATCATTATCATCATTCCCCAGCCTAAAGTTATCAGGTGGGTTAAGGCAATAGTTTCAAAATGCCAGCTGCTGCTGAAAAGTAAAACACCACGAAAAAGTATCAGGCAACCTGCCAGAAAACCGAACACCGGAGCCGTAAGGAAAAAACGAAAAGGAATATCTTCCGGTGGGGCTTGCTCCAGACTGAGTCCGGAAGACCTCATTCGTCCTCCTGCCAAATCCACAATTCAATTGAACCATCTTCAAAACTTTCCAGATGGGTCAGCATTCCGCGTTCTTCGAGCAGAGGAAATAACAGACGTGGAGCTTGCCGATGAATCATTTTCAGCACCTCCGTTTTTCGCAATTTATCAACTGCCTCCAGCACAACAACCATCGGTTCCGGTGGCTCAAGTTCGCGGCAGTCAACCGTGATGACGGAGAGTTTGTTTGTAACAGAATCAGGAAGCATGGGTTTTACTCGATGGCTTCCATTTTCTGGATTAAGTCCGGAACTTGATCGGACAAATGTTGATCGACCATTGGATAGAGCATGCCTTCTTCCTTCATATTATGCTGCTGGATCAACATCAGCAGAGTTTCTCCCGCGCCAAGAGTAGTGTCAGGATCATCAATTTCAAGCGATTCTTGTATTTGGGCTAAAACTCCTTTCATTTGAACATGCTCTGCACGCATGACCATCGTGGGACCTTGAGTCATGCCAGTGGCTTCTTCAAAGGCTGGAAACAAAACTGCTTCTTCCATCTCAAAATGCCTCAGCATTCCTGCTTCAAAAGTGAGCATCTTTTCCCGTCCTTTTTCAAAACTTCCTGAGAGTAGCTCCGCTTCACCATCTGCGTACAGTTGATCACAACGTGCATGATCTGCTGCCATATATTCATTTATTGTCTGCATCTTTTCCTTGGTTAATGTGTGAGCCTCCCAATGAAAAAGTTGATCGAAAATAACTTTTACTGTATAAATCAACAGTGAAAATGGAAAATCAATCAGTTGAAATTAGAACATAATTGTTGATCAAAATCGAGTGATTAGTCTTTTTGGATCCTATAATTTATTAACAGAATCGATGGAAGATGAGATTTAAATGCTGAGTTGAATGAAGGATGGTACTATCTGCATGAAACATAGTAATGCATTAGGGAAGCTTAAAATAAACAATACATCATTCAAACTTTCAAGTCTTAAGCTTGCAAGAATTCTGTAAACAGGCCATTCTGCAAGCATAGCTTTCAAGAGTTGCCTGCTTCTTTTTCCTATAAAAAACTGCTTGATCTTCGGCTCAGACATCCACTGTTTAACGTTTTAACACTTCAGTTTATAATTCAAATGACAGATCAGTCCATTCAGTATCGTTTTCAGGCTGCACAGGTTTTGGTGCGTGACGCAGGTTTATCTGCTCTTCAGTGGTTCAGAAATCTTGAGAGTCTACATACCGAGAAGAAAGGTCCACAAGATTGGGTGAGCGAGGCTGACCGTGAAGTTGAAAAGATGATTCAAAGAAGGCTGAAAGAAATGTTTCCGGAAGATGGTTTTTTTGGCGAAGAAAGCGGATTTCAGTCACAAAATTATGAAGGCCTCTGGGTTGTGGATCCGATTGATGGAACAAGCTGTTTTCTGCAGGGTCTGCCATCCTGGTGTGTCTCAATCGCTTATGTCGTAGATAATGAAATAGAGATTGGGCTGATTTACGCTCCCTGCACAGATGAATTGTTTGCAGCACAACGTGGAAACGGGGCAACGTTGAACGGACGTCCCATGCGAACGAGTAAAGCAACTTCACTTTCTGAAGGTATTGTAGGTTTGGGATATTCACCTAAAAGTTCTATCGAGGCGACCCAAAAAGCATTTGCTTATTTATTCGAAAACGGTGGTGTCTATCACGATATTGGTTCCGCTGCGTTGATGACCGCATATGTTGCTGCGGGCCGTTATGTCGGATATTATGAATATCAGATCAATTCCTGGGACTGTCTGGCAGGTATCGCCATGGTTCGTGAAACCGGTGGCTGGACCAATGACTTTTTAGCCAATGACGGTTTACACACTGGAAATCCAGTCCTGGCGGCAGCACCTGGCACCAAAGAAGCTATGTTAAACTTATTCAGCGCAGCCGGTCATTAATTCCAGCCAGCACTTTTCCAGACGTGCCAATGTTTCAATCAATTAGCCCTTTGTCAAATCCTGCCATGGGTGCACGCTGGCAGGGAAATACTCTCCAGTTTGGCCTGGTTTCTACAGCCGTAAAATGTATCCGCTACTTATTCTATCCTGATTTACTTCCGCAAGCTGGTGATGAAGCTGCACTGCTGAACGTTGTGGAGTTGGACTCAAAGTTTCAGTTTGGAGATGTCTGGGGCTGGCAAGCAGAATATTCCGGAGAAAAGGAAGCTCCGCTAACTTATCTGCTTCAGCTCGAAAAAAGTGACGGTACTAAACATTTTGTGATTGATCCTTTTGCGAGAGAAAGTCGGGGCGGTGAACAGTGGGGAAAAACCCTTGGTTTTGAGGTGGACGCAGAAGATTTTGCGCTAAAAGTTTTTTCGAGGCCGCAAGATTATTTTTTTCATGGAATACGTCGATTACCTGTTCTGCGTCCGGAAACACCAACTGTTAAAATTCCTTCAAGACCTTCAGCGCCTCAACATTCTTTGGAGCAGAGTATTGTTTACGAATGTCACCTCCGTGGGATGACCCGTAGCTCCTCAAGTGCAGTTACTAATTCAGCTTGTTCAGGAACTTATAAGGGTTTGGTGGATTGTATTCCTCACTTGAAGACACTTGGTGTAACTGCGGTAGAATTGCTGCCGGTTTTTGATTTTGATGAGAACGAGAGAGCATTTTCTGGAGCTGACAATGATCATCCATTATATAATTATTGGGGTTATTCAACTATTCAGTTTTTTGCGCCAAAACAAAATTATGCCGCCGAAGTGGAAAATGCTGTGCTGGAATTTAAAGCCATGGTTGATAAATTCCATGCAGCAGGTTTAGAGATATGGCTGGATGTGGTTTTTAACCATACCGCTGAATTTGGCGCGGATGGTCCGGTGGATCATTTCAAGTCACTTGCTCCGGATCATTGGTATTTGCTGGAAAAAGACGGTGCTCACAAAAATTATTCCGGCTGCGGAAATACTCTGAAATGTGCCCATCCAACCAGTAGAAGGATGATTCGTGAATGCCTCATTTACTGGGCACACGAAATGGGAGTTGACGGCTTTCGGTTTGATCTGGCCACAATCCTTAATCGTGACGCTGCCGGAAATATTATGGATTTTCCTCAGTTACTTTGGGAATTGAGGAATGATCCATCACTGAAAAATATTAAACTGATTGCGGAGCCTTGGGATGCTTCTGGAGGTTACGAACTAGGAAAAGCCTCCGGATTAGCGGATTGGGTAGAATGGAACGATAAATACCGTGATACCGTGCGCCGTTCTTTGCGTGGTGAGGAAGATATGATGGTGGCGCTTAAAGAGTCAATTCTCGGCAGTCCTGATATTTTTGGTTCTGTAGAATCTGGCAGAAAATGCAGCCTCAACTTTATCACCTCGCACGACGGCATGACGTTGATGGATCTCGTTTCATACAATGGAAAACACAACGAAGCTAACGGAGAAAATAACCGCGATGGTCATAATTCCGAATTTGCTGATAACTGCGGAATCGAGGGGCTGACTAATATTCCTGAAATACAAAAATTGCGTTTCCGGAAATTACGAATGTTTCAGTGCATGCTTCAGTTGTCAAACGGAATTCCGATGCTGCTCGGAGGTGATGAATTCGGCAGGACGCAGCAGGGTAATAACAATGCCTATTGTCATGATTCTGAGCTGACATGGCTTGACTGGGAGCTTGCAGAAAAAAACTCTGAGCTTTTGCTGTTTACTCGTCGTATGATTGCTGTGCGGAAACAGTACTTTTCTTTTCTGTTTTCAGCAAAAAGTAATTATCAGTGGTTTGACGCTTCCGGAGGTACGGAAGAGTTTGAGCCATATGTACGTACTCTGCATTACGAAGTAACAAATTCTGAGTGGCCGGAACAGACAATACGTGTACTTATCAATTGTTTTGAGCAGCCGGTTGAATTTATGCTGCCCAGAGAAATCGATTGGATGGTGCTGATTGACAGCCATAAGGAGCCTGCTGAATACATTCCTCCTCAAGCAGGAAGCGCATGGTTGGAAGGATTTACCGTGCAAATCTTGAGAGCTACTGGTGTGAAAGTTTGAAATTGTAAAATTGACGATTTCCTGCTTTTCCAGAGAAAATTATTGAAAAAGATTAAATGTCAAAAACAAAAAAAGATACTCCTGCTCTTGGAGCCGATTACAGCGCTAAAATGAAAAGCAGATATGCTGAAAAAGTTAAGACCTCCGCTAAAATATATTCAAAAGCAGATCGTCGTGATAATCGTATAGTGCAAAATATGACAGAGGAAGCTCAACAGGAATCACAGAAAGGAAGCAGTTGTCATGGGCATTGTTTATGCGGGGCTGTAAGCTTCAACATCACAGGTGATTTACGTCAGGTTGTCAATTGTCATTGCGGACAGTGCCTTCACACTCACGGACATTATGCCGCCTACAGTGCGGTTGAGAAAAACAAAATTCAGTTTGTGAATGATGCCGGACTCAAATGGTATCGTTCTTCAAACGAAGCAAGACGTGGGTTCTGCCAGGAATGTGGAGCAAGTCTTTTCTGGGAACGTCTTGGAGCAAGTACCATTAGTATTGCTGCTGGTATGCTCGACTTAGCTCACGGAATAAAAACGATTGGCCACATTTACTGTTCAGACAAACCTGATTATTATGAAATTGTTGATGATTTGCCTAAGTTTCTTCAATCCTCCGCGGAGGAACTTGAAGGTGACAACAGCTAAACAGTTGAAATAAGCTTCAACTCAAAAAAATCCCTGAAACCATATCATTTCGACTTAAGCGCGAAATCTGCTATCAGCAATCACGCTAATATCATCAAGATTTCTCACAACCTTCGAAATGACAACATTTTAGCTCTCCTACATTAATAACTGTGCTGAGTTCTGTCTCCTAAATATCACAAAATTAACATACAATCACCATAACTAAAAAAGCGGTAATTATGATCAACCGCTTGCCGGTATGCAGACAATAAAAAATCACGTCCGCAAAAAGCTGAAACTAATATCATCAATGTTGATTTTGGAAGGTGAAAATTGGTCAGTAGTCCAGCCATCATCCTGAATTCGTAAGGCGCGTGAATAAAAATATCTGTCCAGCCTGAGCTGCGTTGGAAATTCTGTTGCGCCAGCGTTTCCAACACTCTTACAGAAGTTGTACCAAGGCAAATAATCTTTTTTTGATTTAGCCTGTATTTCTTCAACTGCTCCAGAGTTTGAGTGGTAACAGAAAAAAATTCCGTATGCATTTTGTGTTGCCTGATATCTTCAACCTCAATTGAGGAAAAAGTGCCCAGCCCGACATGTAGTGTAACCTCCAGGATGTCTATACCACGCTTGCTGATTGCAGATAAAATTTCTGGTGTAAAATGCAAACCCGCAGTTGGCGCTGCAATTGCCCCCGGTTCTGAAGCAAAACAGGTTTGGTAACGTTCCCGGTCTTCCGCGTTTTGTAAATCATTCGCTTGCCTACGTTCAATGTAAGGCGGTAAAGGCGGGAGACCAAATTCTTCTAAACGTTCTTTCAAAAGTTCTGCTTCTTCAAATGACAACAGCCATTCTCCCTCTTCAAGTCTTTCCTGCGCAACTGCCCTGAGACGTCCCTCGCAAAATTCTAGAAGCTCGCCAGTTTTTATCCTTCCGGCCTTACGGACAATAGCAGTCCAGTGACCTTCGCTTTTTTCTTCAACCAGTAATGCTTCAATTACTGCTCCTGTTTGACGTTTCCCGGGAAGACGGGCAGGCAGGACTTTGGTGTTGTTGATGACAAGGCAAGAGGATTCAGGTAACAGCGAAACTATTTCGGCAAAGTTGTGATGTGAGATTTGTCCACTTTGACGTTCCAGTAGGAGCATACGAGACTGGTCACGTTTAGGTGTGGGATGTTGGGCAATGAGCTTTTGCGGAAGTTCATAATCGTATGAACTTAACTTCGATTCGAATGCAGGCATTGAGAATTTGAAGATAAAATGTCAGCTTAGAGCAAACAGGTTTATTAAGAAATGTATCCGTTTCTGCCTGTTCTACTGCTAATTTGTTCTATCCATGCCTCCCATTTTTTTTATCCGATCTTCAGGAGCAATAATTTGTGTTATTTTAGCACTAAATTTTTCATTTGAAACAACGACCTCACCTTGAGCAATCAATTTTCCGTTGACGAACATATCTAGGTTATCACCAACTAATCTGTGCAATTCCAAAACAGATCCCTGACCAAGTGAAAGGAAGTCGTTGATGTTCATTTTTGCGCGTCCTACCTCAAAGGTAATGGTCAAAGGCATCTTCAGCAAATAATTCAAATCAACACCTTCATCATCATCAGACATTGCGTCCATTGCGGATGGGCTGTCTGACGCGGATTCCAGCATTTCATCGATGTTTTCGTCAGTAGATTCAACTGTCTCGGTGATTAAGGAACTCAGATCACCACTGCCGCCAAAATCATCAGAAGTTTGGTTGTTTCCATCCATCTCATTCATCAACGAATCCATATCGTCTTCAGGATTATCCACATTTTCAGCTTCAGTACTTTCCTGATCTTCTTGAACTTCTTCGTCTGCCATTATTTACTCCATTACAAAATATTATTAAACGGATTAGGAGGACTCCAACTCCCAGCAATTGCGTAATTGTGGTTCTTCAAGGTCATCACAACCGGAAGGACTTTCAAAACCTTTCAACTTAAAAGTAAAAGCCATTTCATCCGGAATTATTTTTTGTAAATCAACAGAACTTTCTGCATTGCCGAAGACGGCGAAGCAGCGGAAAGTTTCTTCAGTTAACTTTTCTACCTTCCGGATTTGCG
>Ga0114999_10009241_pt1 | contig 10833 bp, 5 predicted proteins | sample ArcticOcean_MG_C_3_FD_89820 | JGI IMG/M metagenome (GOLD analysis project Ga0114999, IMG submission 89820) | Marine microbial communities from western Arctic Ocean - ArcticOcean_MG_CB8_126 | ecosystem: Environmental > Aquatic > Marine > Oceanic | place: Arctic Ocean: Canada Basin | collected... | reverse complement strand
TTGTCATTCAAGAACGTTCCGAGCACCATCCATCGCGCGAGGTATCCCTGGCTGCGGACGACTTCGCCAATTCGATCTTCGGGAGCAAATTTTCCGAGCGCCACTGCGGTTGCATTGCGAATATTTTCGTCGCTACTGCGAAGCCGTTCGCTCAACAAATTCATCGCTGGCGCGAAGTCTTCGGCCGTTCCCACCTGAGCCAACAACTCGTAGGCCAAAGATTGAACAGACGGGTCGTCGCTCATCAATGCCGGCTTGAGATAATTGACGATCTCTCCCTGCGGCGCGTCATCAACTTTCGTACGCAACAACGCTCCCAAAGCCGCTTCGACGACGAAAGGAGACTCATCGTCAATTCGCGGTTTCAACTCGCTAAATAGGTTTCCGTTTTTACAATGAGCCAGACAGCGAATCGACAGGATTCGAACATCTTCGTCAGCATGCTGTAAATATCCAGTAAACAGTTCGTGGTGTTGATCGGGCTTTATGGGAACGGGTCCAAGAGCTACGAGCACAGCCTTGATCGTTGCGACATCATCGGTTTGTGATGCGGCAATTCCCAATGGTTCGCCGAGTTCCGGTGCGGGAGTCATCTGCGACGTGATCAAAGCGACAGTTCGCACCATGTCAGTTCGCCCCGATCCCAAATTCTCTTTCAGCGCGGCGAGCAGGTGAGCTTGCTCATGTTTCTGGAGCGCATTTAGGCAAGTAGCGAAGCGATCGTCCTCGGGATCCAGTCGCTTCAGCCCTTGCAGTAACACCTCAATGAGCTTGGCATCGGGAATCCCTTGAATGCCTCGAACGACAGGCATTAACATTTCATCATTCGCAACCATTGTCTGTAATCGTGTAACAGCAGTCTCGTTACCAACTCGCCCCAACGCTCGAGCAGCTGCCTGAATTATCAAACCACCGTTCGGCTCCGATGTTGCCCCCGTCAAGTCGATGGAGCCAGTCATTGAATCGACAGTTTCCCATGCGATAGCCCGCCTTCGCTGCGCGTATGTTGTCAGCGCTCGAAATCGAACTACTTTTTCAGAATCCTCCAATAAGGAGGTTAGCTCCTCGACGCCTTCGAGCTGATCGAGATACTCGATCGATTCCGCCGCTGCTGCACGCACAGCGGTATCCTCGTGCTTGGCAAAAGCGAGCACTTGGTCGCGCGCGTCGTTTCGCTGAATTCTGGCCAGCGCCACTAAAGCTCGTCCACGGAGCCAAGGCAAAATATTTTCGTCCTTCACAATAACCTGTATGGGCTCAATTGCGGCAGCAACGCGATGGCTCGAGAGATACTCCAGCGCAGCAGCTTGCAAAATCCAGTCCCCCTCGCGAACTTGCAACAACATTCGTTCTGTAGCAGGCGGATTCGATTGTCTGTTGGAATTCAACTGCGAGTTGGGATTCAATTGCGTGCGGGGATTCAATTGCGCGATCACATTCGTCGCACAACTTATGCTAACGGCAAAGGCAGCAAAGTAGTTTGCAATTCGGAGCATGTAATACCTACGGTTGACCGCAATGGAAAAACTGTCGCAATTAGCGTTGATAAATTGGAAGGTATCGATACGGGACGCCAAGAATCAAAATCGAAAGCGACGTTCCATAAGCTTGTCCGTGTGCACCTTGCCAGCTTCCATCGTTCGATTGCTTGGAAAGAATCGTTGCTGAGATTCGGGGGTACCATGCCTGAAAGTCATCTTCACCGGATTGATACATCGCTTGGATTGCGTAGTAATGCGAGTAATGGAATCGCGGATAATTTTTCTCAAACTTTTGATCGGGATATGCTTGTAGAAATGCCAAGCCGCGTTGGGTGGCTTTGTGATCGCGATGACCACACATGATCAACGACATCACACCAGCCGCGGTTCGAGCAAAGCCGGGCTCGCCACTGTTGGGCATATATTTGAATCCGCCACTCGTTGGGTCCTGACATTTCAATACGTATTCAGTCGCCTTTTGCATGGTCGCGTCCGGGACGGCGATGCCAGATTCCTTGGCGGAATTGAGACCGACAAGCTGCATGACTGTCATCGAGAGATCGGCGTCCCGAGGCTCGGGGTTATAACGCCAGCCACCTTCTTTATTCTGCGCTCGCAATGTAATGTCCACAGCGCGGCGCAGTGTATTTCGAATGTTGGGATTCTTGGATTGTCCCCACGCCTCCGACAGAGCGAGAATAGCCAAGCCGTGTTCGTACATACCTGCGTGATTGTTGGTCGTGCCAAGGAAACCACGTTGTGACTGTCCCTTGTTAATCAAATAGACAATTGCGTTGTCCATCTTGCGACCGTAAGCACCTCGTCCAGGGACATAACCCTTTAACATGAACGCCATCAAGCCAAGCGACGTTTCTGCCGTCGGATTTGAATTGCTACCCCAGCTGCCATCTTCGTTTTGGACGCCCGGTTTTGCCAGGTATTCCAATCCTCGCGAGATCGACGCGCGGACTTCAGGGGAGAGTCGAGCCACGCCGACACGTTGCACTGCTTCTTGAGCGTCCGCTGTAAGCGAGCTCAATGCAATAAAGGAAACCAACAAGAGCATGGTTCTATGACATTGGGAATAGATCATTCTGCCAGCGCCTCATAGTATTCGGCCACCTGACGTCGAAATTCGGGCGGCAGTTGTTGAACGTATTTTTGAATTGCAGCCGAGCGTCGTCGTCGAGTCAACGCATCGCGAGACTGTCGAGTCCGCGCGACATCGGCGCCGCGAGCGACGGAAGAAGAAGTCCCGGCACCTGAACTCTCTTCGAGATCCTTGGGATCGCCTTTAAACGGTGTCGGCTGACCTTTCCCTTTGCCCTTTCCTTGGCCTAGACCTTGGCCAGTTCCTTCGCCTTCTCCAGCACCCGGTCCGGCGCCTGGTCCAGCGCCTGGGGGTCCCGCACCTGGCGGCCCCGCGCCGGGAGCGCCGGCTCCCTCGGCGCCGAATCCCTCTTCCCCAAAAGACTCGGCACCAAAAGACTCCGCTCCAAAAGCATCGGCAGGGAAGGCATCGTCTCCCAAACCGTCGTCTCCAGTGTCGTCCGTTCCTTCATCGCCGAAACCATCGGTGTCGTCAGCGTCAAACGCCTCTTCAAAGATGATCTCTTCTTGCATCACTGAATTGATAATCGACAAAGCACGTTCCAACGCCGCGATCGCTTTAATTTGTTGCTCGACAGTCTGCTTTCTATCTCCCGCGCCGAGAAATTTGCGAGCGTTGGTCATCGCATCGCGTGCGTCTCGCAAAGGAAACAACAGAAATTCTCCTTGCAGTGCTTCGAGGTCAAGCCAAGCTTGCACTGCCTGAGTCAACTCGAGTTGACGAGCTTCGTATTGCGATTGCGATCTCGAAAAAACCTGATTCTCTGCTTCCTCCACCGTGGTTTTCAACTCAATTTGTTGTTCCAGTATCTGTTCCAATTCCTTCAACAGATCGACGAGTCCGCCATCTTCGTTGGCAAGAATCTTGGCTGCATCTCGGAGTATCACGAGAGCCTTTTCCTGGTTGCCAACAGCTCGAATCGCCTTGGTAACCACGATATCTTCAGCAGCCAGTGACAGAAGGTTATCGGGGCCGCCGGCGAGCAACAATTCTTCTGCTGCAGCAAACCTCTTATTCGCTTCGCCATCTACCTGGCCGACCGTTTCTTGAAGCATTGCGAAAAATAGGTCGTATCGTTCGATCGTCCCTTTTTGAGCACGACCGATTCGGTCTTTGTCGACTTCGGCAGCCTCGGGAGCAAGAATCAGTTTCTTTCCCCATGTGACCGTCTGTCGATTCAAGAATTCTTCGTCCTTGATTATTTCCAAGAGTTCCTTCAAGAGCTTGTCGTCAGCCAGCGCCGCAGTGGCGCCTTCCAACGCTCGGCTTAGTTCGTCAATTACCAATTCAATTTCTTGTTGTGCTCCAGTGATATGCGGCAGCGCTTTCTTGAGATCTGTTCGAGCAGTTCTCAACAATTCTGCCGCTTGCGGGACGTTCTTATCAGCAACGTAGGACAACAATTCGTTGACTTTCGTGATTTCATCCGCTTTGCCCTCAGTGGCAAGCTGATTCGATTCAAGGTCTTCAAGCAGCCAACTAATTCGGCCGACAATTGAACGTATGCGTCGGCGAGCATCTGTTTGAACTCGCTCTTCCGTTAAGAGCCGCCGACCTGTTTGTAAGATGTCGTCGTCGACCTGGGCCTCGACAGAGCAGGGCAGAAAAGCACCGCCGATCAACGTCAGAATCGCTAGAACGAACAATTGCAGAGGATGTTGTTTTGAGTACATCATGAACTCGGTGTCTCCTGCGCTTTGATTTGCTTGACTTTGACTGCGGCAGTAATCTCGCGATCTCGCACGCGTTTAATCTCATCCCGTTGGGCCGATAATTCACCTCGAAGCCAATCCAAATAACCTTCCAGCTCGACAACGGTAAATTGCCGTGTTGCAGAACGGCGTTTTCTTTGGCCGATCGGATTTCGATCCACAACCTCAATTGCAAAAGCAACACGATGGCCCGGTTTGAGTTTCTCAAGGGTCTTCTTCATCTCCCAGGCAAAACTGAATTCCTGACTTGGAACACCTTTGAAATCGCGAATTGGAAGACGGTCTTCTTTGCTACCATTGATTGAGTAGACCAACCATGCTTTCTCTAAGCCGTGGTCGTCGCGAGCTCGAGCAGTCATCTTGATAGTCTTCTGAACAGTCGCCAGCCCATCGGATAACGGCTGCATTAGTTCGACTTCTGGAATCGAATCGGCTACCACTCGCACGCTGTGTTGCACGTCGCCGTATTCAAAGTCTTTGCCGCTTTCCAGTTCCGTCCACATGAAAGTGTACTTAAACGGCTCGTTCGCCGACATATTGAAAGTGACTTGCTTGCCCGTGTCGTCGACTTCCGCCTCGACAATCTCAACTTCACCATTCTCGCCGATAATGCGGTCAGTCTTAACCTTCAAATACTTCACGGGTATATCGCAGGACAAGTGCCACTGAATCTCCGTTCCCGCTGGAACTTCGAGATTCAACAGATCCAGCTGCTGACCATCCTTGTTCATATATCCGGGGAAAGTCAGATCAATCTTCGTGTCAACAACTCGGGGAGCGGCAATGGCTCGAATCCGATAGACAGCGCTTTGGCCGTCACCAATCGTCACGTAATATTCCAGATCGGTAACCACTTCCTTTATCTGTCGTGCGAAAGTCGATCGATTGCTGTCTTTCTTTAGCGGCAATCTCTTCCAGCTGCCGCCGTCGACAGACCTGGTGTAAACGTGCCCATCTTTAGGAATCACTCCGGCAGCTGCGGCGGTGACATCGACAGAATCGCCGACTCGGACGACGAGGTGGCCACTAACTTCCGTGACTTGAGTTCGAGTTGGATAGACGGCATCGAAACCGACCAATCGTTTAAACAAGGCGCTGGCGTGTTCTTGATTGCTGAGGCTAATTACACCGAAACTCAACAGAATCCCAGCGGCGACCAGCACTAGATTTCTCAGCTGACCGAAATCGACGATCTCGCGGAAATCGATCTTTTGAGTTTCAGCGATCGCTTGATTCCGCGTTGCTTCAATCAGTTCGGCGGAGATGTCAGGTTCTTTTTCAGACGGTCCTTTTAACTGGGTATAGGACACCAACAAAGACGACAATGTCGGATTCTTCGACTCGACGTCCAACGCGACTCGCAGCGGATCAAATGGCTTTAAGTGCCTCAACCACTCGTGCCATAATGCCCAGACAAGAACCACGACGTTTATCGCCAGCAACAGTAATCCGATACGAGCGGTCATGCGAATCTGAAAGAGGATTCCCCAGTCGATCACGAAATCGAGCACGATCATCAGGATCACCCAAATCAAGAACCGCGAAAATCCGCGGAGGTTGACATAACGCTGCTGCTGATGCCAAGCCTGTCGTAATTTACCTTCAATGGTTGCCATAACCTATGACTCTCTAAACCAAATTTTCACGACGACGGAAAAACCACTCTACGCCAGCAAACAGGACAAATAGGACGAACAGCACTGGCTTGTCCCACAAATCGATCTGCATTCTCACTTCTTTCGACAGCGGCTCTTCCGAACCAAGTTTTTCAGGAAGGCTACCGAGCTCGGCGAGTCTCAGACTTTCCCCACCCGACTGCTTTGCGATTTGCCGAGCCACGTCGACTTGTGCTGCTGTCTCTCTATCTTCAAGAGGCACAGTTTTCACCACAAAGTCGACTCGATTGGAGACTTCTGCATCCGGAGGTAAGGTTCGCAATTGATAAGTTCCATCTTCTCCCGCTAAATGGATACCGGAATACAATCCAGGCGAATTGGGAACCGGCTCCAATCTCATTTCAGCGGCTGAATCCGAAACGCCAGCAACATCCAGAATCACCGAGTAGGACTCTTGGATCACGGGTTCGAACGATTGCGTGAGAACGTTGGCGAAGACTTGCACCTGTTCACCGGCACTGTAAGTTCGTCGATCTGTTTCTATGGTGATTTGTTTGTTTTTCCCCAACAGTCTCGAAAGGGTCAAGAATTGAATCGCCTGTCCCCAAAATTTCGCGTGATATCGGTCACCGACTTCTAAACGCATCCGCCACAAATCTTCGGTGGCGACGAACATGCTCTTTCCCGTTCCGTATCGCTGCCAGGCGACGAGTGGATAGTCTCGGATCTGTTCGGCTTCTTTCGGAGTGGAAAGCAAGATGGTCGCACCCGGTTTGGCGCCGTCGAGTCGCGGGAGGTACATTGGCCGAATATTAGCCCAGATTCGATCGTTCGTCTCTGGAGAAGGGGACAACGTTGTCACCGAGCTTTCGCGACCGGCGGCCGTCACAACGGGCCCAACGTTTAGCGAATCCCATTGGCCGTTGCCAAGTTTCACGGGTAGCATCTCGGCGATCGGAGTCTCACCATACGATCCCGGTGCCGACATTGGTCCCGCCACCATCAATAGCGATCCCGCCCGCGATTTGACCAAGTCTTCCATCAATTCCATTTGCGTGTCGTTGAAGAAAGTCGCCGGAACGTCGCCGAGTATGATCAAGTCGTACTTAAACGCATCTTTAGCGACTTGCGGAAATCGAGCCAAGTGACGCGGAGAGCTTGCAGCCAATGCCGGATCGCCCTTGGTCATCAAAAACGTCACTTCCAATCGCGGGTCGCGAAGTAAAACCCACCGCAAATAACGATATTCCCAACGAGGCAGTCCTTCGATGTAAAGGACTTTGATCTTCTCATCAATTATCTGGACGGCGTGTGAAGTTGAGTTGTTTTCTTCTGACGTTTCCCCAGTCAAAGTGGAAACGGATACGTCTAACTGAACAGAGCCAGATTCTCGTTTAGGAACGAATTTCAATTCGGCAAACTGCAACCCGTTTTCCAATTCAATCTGCTGCGAAACCGTTGACTCACCGTCGATCTCCAGAATCAATTCGACGGTGTTACCTGCAAATCCATGCGATTCGATTTGAACACGAATCGGCACATTATCGCCTTTGAAAACAACCTCTGGAGCGATAACCTTCCGCAGAATAACGTCGGGTGGCTTGGGGAGCCCAACGGCCACTGGATAAACTGGAATGCCCTGAATCTTCAGTTTCCGCGCCGTTTGAATTGGGTCGCGGCCTTTCGCCCAAGCGAAATCGCTGATAACGACAACTCCAGCAATCTCTTGTCCCGCATGCCGCGCTACCGCTTCTTCGACCGCTGCTCCGATCGGAGACGTTTTGCCTGTCACTTGATGATCCTTCAACCAACCGACTGGATCGTTTGCTCCTCCTTCAGCTCGCAGTTGGTCGCCGAAACTAAAGAACCGTACCTGATAATCTTCGTTAAGCTTGTTTGCCAAATCGATGTCGGCGTGGCTGAGTGCTGCTTGAGTCAACGCGAAGCGACTTACCGGTCCAATCTCTTGTCGCACATTATCGACGTTCTGATCGTCAACTTGGTGGTCGAGCGGTCGCTTTCCGAGTACAGCAGCGGCTTCGCCGACGTCTGCAGGCGTCGTCCGCGGATCCTCAATCAACATGCTCGTCGATGAGTCAATTAACACGAGAACGGTTCGCCGATAGGGTTCCACCAATTGAATTTGTGCCATGGGTTCGATCAGCACGGTGACCAACATGAGCAAGGCCAAGCCCTGACAAACCATCATTACTCCACGTCGCGCGCCGGTAACCCTCGACTCCGAGCGATAGAGATACACCAACAAAGCTGCCGCAGCGGCGATCAGGACAGCAGCCATAATCCAACCGCCGTTGAAATAGACATTCAGTCCCGCAATTTCTTGCGTTTCTTCGAGTCCTAAAATACTTTTAAACATTCAACATTCTCCAAACTCGCGTGCCCAACGATTCTCTAGCGTTGGCGATTACGAACGTCGCGCTGCCGAAAGGCGACTCAACTGTAATGACGCGGCGACGTCGGTTTCTGGTTGACTCATGCGGTTCGTAAAGTACTTTGCCAATAAACTCTGTAAGACAAATACCGCGATGCCGATGGCCAGCAGCCAACCCGTTAGCTCGCGCCCTTGTCGACTTTGCTCGATCGTTACTCGCATCGTAGCGTTGACAGGAACAACCCGCGCTCCAAGTGGTTCAACATTGCCAGCCAACGTATCGGCATCTAGCACGCGAACATTCGACTCGACGGCATCCACGTTCGCTGCCACTGTTGCAAAGTTCGATTCGTCGTCATCTGCGATTTCATAAACTCCAATTGCATCCGTTTCAATGGAACAGATTGGACGTTGATCGGCCTCACTAACCTTCAACTCATAAATCTCACCTTGCGGCCCAGAAACTTGGACGTGCTGGCCGACTCGTCGACCGTGCACAACTAACTCAACGGTATCTCCCACGGTGATGCTCTTGTCGTCGGGACGGCTCGTCAAATTCGTCAGGGACTGCTGCAACAACATGGTATAGAGCGGGTGGACCGCCAATTCGGTCCACGTGCGATCTGCACTGGTAGTAAACAACAACACAGTTCCCGCATCGAGCTCACGAGTTAACAAGAGCGGTGCATCTTGTTCAGTTAGCATCAACACCGTTTGGCTCGTCTCGCTTGGCTCCACTTTGATGAGCTTCGAGAAGCGGGCGGTATCCGTCAGCTCTTGCGGCAAGTGTTTAACAATCCTCGCCAGCGAATGATCTGACCGAACGGGAGCGATTGACCAACCTGATTCATCCTCGTCGGCAGTCAACGTCGCACCGAGTTTGCCTGGCAGTATTTTTCCAAGTCGCTGATTGTACAACTTAGAATCGACACGACTTCCCAGGAATACAATGAGACCACCTCCACCGCGGACGAAGCCTTCGATTCGTTCAGCCATTTCGGGAGCGACATCGGAGACATCGGCCATCAATATGACATCGTAGTCCGAGAGATTTTCCAAGCTCAGATCGGCTGTCTGAACGTGATTGACTTGCACTGCAGATTCGGTCTCTCGCTCTTGTAGCCGCATAGCGCGAACGGCGTAGTAAGCTCCATTTCTTCCGCCGCCTTCATTTACGACTTCGTCGACACATAGCACTTGAATCGTATCTCGCACAGTGGCGACCGCGTAGCGATCGTTGTCCGCAGTCAGTTCATCGGTTGTTAACTGCGCTCGCAAATGTACATCCCCCACTTTTTCAAAAGCGGTAAAGAACGAGACACTGCGAGTTTCCCCAGGCTCCAACTCGCCCACGAGCGTTTCAGTGACGAGATCGTCGTTCACATAAAACTTAACCCTACCACCATCCGTAGGATTGCGACCTTCATTGCGTACGTCCGCCAAGTAACGGGCCACTCCCGATTGCTGCAACGAGCCCGACGAATAAGTCAAACTTGTCAGGCTGATATTGTTTTCTCCGTCGACTTCGACAGGAACGACAAACACGTTTGCCATTGCCGTTAAGTCTGCCATCGACTCTTTCGACTTATCGGACAACTCTCCCCAGTCGAGTTCCTGGCCATCGGTAATCAGATAGCATTCGCGACCAGGAGTTTTAAGCTCATCAACCAGTTCGGTCAGCTGTTCCAAATTGCGTTCCAGGCTCAATCGATAGGGTTTGGCCGATTCTTGTTCTTCCAACAGGTCTTCAAAAACAGCAGGGTCGTATCCGGTACGTCGCAGCAAAACTTGCGGATGATTGCTCATCAACACGAGACTGACGGGTTCGCCTTCGTCGGCCGTTTCAAGAATTTGCTTCGCTCTGTCCACCGCCTTTTCAAAACGCGAGTATTCGCCGTGGTTCATGCTATACGACGCATCAATCGCCACGACCATGCCAACTCGTTCTTCTCCCAACCAACGCGTGGTGTTCGTGTTAAACGTCGGTCGCAACATTGCAATTGCCAGTAGCGCAATCGCCAAACATCGCAGAAACAAGATGAGGAAGTCTTCGAGTTTGACTTGGCCAGATCGAATTACCAACGCACGGCGCAACAACTCCATGGCCGCCCAGTCTGTCTGCCGCCGGTGCTTGCGGTGCAAGAGATGGATAATAATCGGCACGGAAATTCCCGCGGCGCCGAGTGCCGTCCACATCTGCCATGAATTCAAAAACCCCATAAGGGCCTCCCTAGTAACTGCTATTCACCCGCTTGAAAACAAGCGATCGACCGATTTATTTGGTCGCGTTTGGTCCGGCAATTCTCTTGGTGTTTATGATTTGGTTGTATTAATGAACAAATGCATCTCGCCAGTCGACTCCGCAAGGAAACGCCAATTGGTCTCCAAAGTCGACTTCAATTGTTAACTTAATAGTGTCGACCAAGTCGATGACAAGATCGACAGGTTCTGCACCCGGCTTCACTTCGTCTTCCCACAGCGTGCGATCACCAGAACGAACTCGAACTTTACATACTGCGCG
>Ga0114999_10009238_pt1 | contig 10834 bp, 8 predicted proteins | sample ArcticOcean_MG_C_3_FD_89820 | JGI IMG/M metagenome (GOLD analysis project Ga0114999, IMG submission 89820) | Marine microbial communities from western Arctic Ocean - ArcticOcean_MG_CB8_126 | ecosystem: Environmental > Aquatic > Marine > Oceanic | place: Arctic Ocean: Canada Basin | collected... | reverse complement strand
ATTGTTACGGGGAATTGTCGCGCCCACCAATCATGATCTGCTCGGCCCGCGTGTCCTGGTGGTTCGGAGCGGGAGCGGTACATACGCTTTGACACTCGAAGAAACGACAAATTTTCTAGGGGATACACTGGGCGGGGTGGTCGCTGCTCTTAGTGCGACAAAGCAGGATAAGGGCATCCTCCGCTATCTCAAACAGGTCAGTATTCTCAATGCTAAGCTTGTCGTGGATGATCGCGTAACGGGCGTTAACTGGGGGGCGCCGCAGGCTGATTTTGTGGTGATCCGTGACGACAATGAGATCCGTGCATCGCTTTTTGCAGACGTGAATGCGGCTGGAAAACCTACTCGCCTCATAGCGAAAGCAAATCTACCATCTGGTGCGCGGGAGTTTGCTTTAGACCTCGCTATCGAAAATTTTCCACTCGATCGATTAGCATCATCCATGCCTGGTCTGGAGGTTCTAAACTCTGTGGATGTGACTGTAAGCGGCGATATTGCAGCGCGGGTTGGTTTGGACGGTAAAATCTCCGGTGCCAAGTTTGAGTTTTTCGGCGGCGCTGGTCGAATCCGTAAACCGCGTCTATGGCCAAAAGGGATCCCGCTGACGAGCATCGATTTTCGTGGCCACTATGAAAGTGATCCTGCGTCACTTGAGATCGAACGTTTTGAAATAAACGCCGGTGGCCCTGTTGTGTCGTTAACCGGGTCAGCGATTGCGGTTGGTGGAGAAATAGCGTTCGACGGCCGTGCCGGTGCTAGCCGGGTGCGGTTGTCACGCCTCAAAAATTATTGGCCTGTTGGCTTTGGAAAGGTCGCGCGGCGCTGGGTTCTTGGCAATATGCAAAAAGGGTATGCGGAAAATGCGCGCGCGTCATTTTCCATCCGTATTCCTGACAACGAGAATGCAGATGTCGTCGTTGAATCTTTTTCCGGAAAAGTGCGGTTGCGTGACGTCACCATTCGCTACAACGAAAACTTCCCAAACTTAAAGAAAGTTGAAGCAACGGCGGTGTTCTCCAAGAATCGGATTGTTGCAAATATCTCATCAGGTGTCTTGGAGGACCTTAAAATTGTCACCGGCGTGGTCAAACTGTTTAACCTAGATACAGATAAAGAAGCGGCGGATATCCGTGCCACGGTTTCTGGTCCCCTGAGAACAGCCCTGACAGTTACCAATAACAAGCCGCTTCGATTAGTTTCCAAGTTCGGGGTCGACGCCACGACTGTCAAAGGATGGTCGACTACCGATCTTAAATTCACATTCCCGCTCTTTGCTTCTTTGACGCTGGATCATGTCAACGTTCAGGCACTGGCGAAAATTGTTAATGCGGTTCTCTTGCAAACACCGCTCGAAAAACCGATTAAGTCCGGCAATTTTGATTTGGTAATAAACAGAAAGGGTTTGTCTCTTGTCGGTGATGCAAAAGTTGCGGAAACGCCGGTTGAGCTGAAATGGACTGAACCATTTGGTGCGGATAGAAAATTTGTCAGACGGTATGAGCTTCGGGGGAAGATAGACCCAACCGCGCAAAAACAACTTTTGGACCTACCGAATTTTGCTCCCTACGTCGTCGGTCCAGTAGGTCTTGATTTATCTTTGATCGAAAGACTCAACGGCATTAAGGAAATTGCCGCGAAGATTTCATTGAAAGAAACGACACTTAAAATACCGGAGCTCGGCTGGAATAAAAGACCGGGCGAAGTTGGCGTTGCCTGGGTGTCTCTCGTGTCTTTTCCAGATGGTGCAAGCGATATTCAGAACATCGACATTCAGGCGCCGGGGCTGCACGGAAAAGCTGTAGTCCGGTTCGACAAGGCGAATAAATTTCTGTCGGCAAAAATTGAAAAATTTGTTTTAGGTCGCTCTGATTTTGGCGGCGTTATATCTGCGTCTCAGGGAGGCGGGTACGATGTCCAGTTAAAGGGAAAGTCCCTAGACTTCGTTCCCATGCTGGCACAGGTGGACAACGCTGAGGGATCGACAATGCCCCAGTTGAATTTAACGACGAATTTCGAAACCGTCTGGTTTGATCCGGACGTGCCGGTCCACAACGTTTCCGGCACGATGATGTATGATGGTGAATTCTGGAATCAAGCTGCCCTGACCGGGGTTGTTGCGAAGAACCAGCCCTTTTCTTATGAGCTGAAAACTGTCGCAGACAAGCAGCGCTATACGCTGCGGGCAGAAGATGCTGGCGGTATTCTGGCGGGATTAGATATTACCGATACGTTTCGGGGGGGGGAGCTCGTTTTAACGGCAGATCGAAAACGGGCCAAAGAGCAACCTTGGAAAGGTAGTTTGAACGTTTCTGATTTTGCGGTGGCGGATGCTCCCAATCTGGCGCGCATTCTGACACTTGCCTCGCTGACGGGTATCGTTAATCGGCTTTCCGGTAAGGGCATCGCGTTTACCAAACTCGAGGTGCCGTTTACTCAGACAGGTGATACAGCGACGATGACAAATGCTCGGGCAATGGGGGCGGCATTGGGGCTTACCGCCGATGGCACGCTGGATTTGGAGAAAAAGACAGCGAGCCTTCGGGGAACGATTGTTCCGGCGTATTCAATTAATAGCGCTCTCGGAAAAATTCCCCTTATCGGCCGAATATTTACCGGGCAAAAAGGTGGCGGCGTTTTTGCGGCGACTTACCAGCTTTCGGGTGATCTCGCCAAACCGAAGATTACGGTAAACCCGCTTGCCGCTCTGGCACCTGGTTTCTTACGCAATTTGATTGGTATTCTCGGTACGGAGTCCAAGGGTAAGCCGCCTAGCAGCGAAATTATTGACCCTAACTAGGAGCCCTTAAATTGGTTTTGCGAGAACGTGACGTTTCTTGCCGGCAGAGAACTTGATTGCGCCATCTGCATTTATGTCCGCTGTGCTGATCGTCTGACTTTCGTCAGTGATCACCACGTCGTTTACGCGGCCGCCGCCCCCCCGGATGAGACGCCTAGCTTCGCCATTGCTGTTGGCAAGACCCGCTTTTACCATTGCTTCAAACGCTGGTATGCCAGCGGTTAAGTCTGATTCCTCTATTTCGACGGTGGGTAGTGCAGCACCCTGAGTGCCGTCTTCGAAGGTGGCTTTGGCGGTCTCTCCGGCTTCTAACGCTGCGGCCTCGCCATGGCACAGCTTGGTGACTTCATGGGCAAGAATTTTTTTGGCTTCGTTGATCTCCGCATCCTGCAGAGCCGCGAGCTTCGCGATTTCATCAAGGGGCAGTTCAGTAAACAAACGGAGGAAACGTCCGACATCGGCATCTGCTGTATTTCGCCAGAACTGGAAATATTCATATGGCGATAGTCTGTCGCTGTTGAGCCACACAGCGCCGCCGGCGGTTTTGCCCATCTTCTCTCCGGCAGAGGTCATGATTAGAGGCGACGTCAATCCATACAACGCCGTGCCATCGACCCGGCGACCGAGTTCAACGCCGTTGACTATATTGCCCCATTGATCCGAGCCACCGATCTGCAACACGCAATTGTCTCGGCGTGACAGTTCAAGGAAGTCGTATGCCTGCAAGATCATATAGTTGAATTCCAGGAAACTTAGGGGCTGCTCGCGTTCGAGTCGACGTTTCACAGAATCAAATGAAAGCATCCGATTGACCGAGAAATGCTTGCCGAATTCACGTAAAAACGGAATGTATTCTAGTGCATCCAGCCAGTCGGCATTATTGACCATCAGCGTATCGGTTGGGGCATCGCCAAAGCTCAGGAATTTCTCAAAAGTTCCCCTGATGCCCCGAATATTGGCGGCGATGGTTTCGTCGGTGAGGATTTGGCGAGACTCATCCTTACCCGATGGATCGCCAACCTTGGTGGTTCCACCACCCATCAAGGCGATGGGTTTGTGACCGCAGCGCTGATACCAGCGCAGTGTCATGATTGGCATCAAATGCCCAATATGCAGGGAGTCAGCCGTGCAGTCAAAACCTGCATAAGCGACGGCGACTTCATCTCCATCCAAAATTTTGTCGAGGGCCGCCTCATCGGTACATTGATGGATAAAGCCGCGTTCGGAAATGATCCGAAGGAATTCTGATTTATATGTCGTCATTGTACTTCAGGCTAATCAATAGCCACCTATGCCAGTTGTCGCGGCGGTGTTTAACATAGTGGCACGGGCTCTGGCGAGAGAGGAAACGTCGTTAGCCGTTATCCACGGCAAGGATGGTTTCGCGCGGCTCGTCGCCCCAGCGCCTGATAAAGGCATTTAAGTTGGCCGTATTTTCCGGCACATCGTCATAGGACGGCGTAAACAGCAGCATCCGTAAGAGGTGGCGACGACGTTCGTCTTCCTCGTAATCCTCATAATCGGTCCGGCTGTGGACGGTATAGTGATTGTTCAAGAATTGCATATCTCCACGTTCGAATTCCATATCGAGCCGGATCTCATCGCTTAAAGCGAGCTTGCTGAACAGATTCATTGCTTCTGTCTGAGCGTCAGTCAGCCGGGGCACCTGTGGGAAACGTTGCGCGCTTTCGACATATTTTTGGCCGAACCGTCCGAAGAACTTGTCATTGTGAATGGTAAAAACCTGCGCAACATAAAACGGGTCCTCGCCCTCAAATTCTTCACCTCGATGATCGATGCAGAACGGTTTATAGAGCTCTGGCAACAAATCAGGGCGTGTCCGGAGGATTTCGTTATGGATAGCGATGGAGCTGGCAAATGAGCTGGTGCCGCCGGATTTAGCCGTTTGAAGGCACAGCAATCCAACGACATCGGATTTGTCGCAATGAAATGGCAGGTGAACCGGCGTTTGATACCCTCGGAGATTAAAGTTTTGATCCCAGTTGGCACCCACGGCTTTCACATGGCCGAGACGTTCGCCCATCATGTTCTGGGCGACGGCGTTACCTAAATAAGTTCCAAGTCCCCAATAAATCGTTGTGGCGTCTGTCTCGCCGAGTAGTTCGACCGGGAGGCCCCGGATTAATTTAGCGCCTCTGCCATGCTCCAATTCTTGTAGGATATCAGAAAGCGTGTTCGCCAGCCGGGGCAGCGGGAAATCGGCTTTTGTGATATTAGGAATTTTCAGCCCTTGAGATTTGACGTGTGCCAGCGCGTTATTGAGCTCGGCAATATCGTCATCTGTGAGAACATAAATCCAGTCGCTGATGTTAGCGAGCGCAGGGCCTTTCCAGCCTGCCGCCGATTCAAAGGGTTTATCCAGGACTGTTGTCGTCATAGATTTTACCGATCCAATGATTTCAGTTTGAACAATTCTTGAGTATCGGTTCCAATGGCGAGGAATGCAAACGACAGTTGGTTCAATGAATAAGCCCATTTTGGCACTCGGACTCATGAGCGGGACATCGCTTGATGGTATCGACGCCGCGTTGGTGCGGACGGATGGCGGGTCTGATGTTGAGACAGGGCTCTCTATAAGTGTTCCATACGAGAATGGCTTTCGCGACCGCTTGCGTTCCGTGTTGGGCAGCGACGGACCACTCGAACAGGTAGAGCAGGCGCTGACGCACCTTCATGTCGAGGCTGTGCAGACGCTCATCGCCCAGGCGGGACTTAAACCTAGTGGTGTCGATTTGATCGGGTTTCATGGCCATACGATCCTGCATGACCCGGCACAATCGCGAACCTGGCAGATCGGCGACGGGGCGTTTCTCGCGGAAGCAACGGGTATCGACGTTGTCTGCGACTTTCGTAGCAATGATGTCGCGCAGGGCGGGCAGGGAGCTCCACTGGTGCCAGTTTACCATCTTGCGCTCGCAGCTGACCTGGAGACTCCGCTGGCTGTGCTGAATATCGGCGGCGTGGCGAATGTTACTTATCTGAACGGCGATGAAACATCGCTTGTTGCGTTCGACACCGGGCCAGGTGGAGCTCTGACTGATGATTGGATGAATCGTAAGTTAGGCAGACCTTATGATGCCGGTGGTGCATGTGCCGCGACGGGCACCGTTTCCAAGCCTGTATTGGATCAATTGCTGAACACCCCCTATTTTGACAAGCCCCCGCCTAAGTCGCTCGATCGCGATGAGTTCGATACAAATTCGGTGCAGGGCTTATCACCTGAAAATGGTGCTGCGACGCTGACCGCCTTTACCTGTGAAACCATTGTCCGGGCAGTCGATCATCTGCCGGTGCGGCCAGAACGATGGCTGGTCACCGGTGGCGGCAGACACAATAAGTTCTTGATGGCACAGCTCAGACGCTCTCTTGGCGTCCCGGTGGACCCCGTTGAAAGCGTCGGCTGGCAGGGTGATGCGCTAGAGGCGCAAGCGTTTGCATATCTCGCGGTTCGCAGTCGGCGAGGTCTACCGCTTACCCTTCCGGGAACAACGGGTGTCATTATGCCTCAAACAGGGGGCGTCTTCTTTTCGAAACCCTGAGTTAGCGACCTCAGATGGTGGTCGATGCAGCCTCAATCGCCGGAATCTGGGTTTCTAGGTAGGTGTCCTCATGTGTGGTCAATTCATCGACCCGGTCGTGGAAGAAGTGATTGGCGCCTTCGATAATCTTGTAATCGATGGTAATCCGCTTTTGTGACTGTAGCTTCTTGGCTAAAGTATTGACCGAATCTTCCGGCACCATCGTGTCATCCGCACCATGGACAAAGAGACCAGAGGCAGGGCACGGTGCGAGAAAGGTGAAATCATACTTGTCGGCTGGCGGGGCCAGAGCAATGAAACTGTCAATCTCGGGACGCCGCATCAAAAGCTGCATGCAAATCCAGGCGCCAAATGAAAAGCCACCTACCCAGCATTGGGACGCATCGGCGTTTGCTGTTTGCAGCCAATCAAGCGCTGCCGCCGCATCGCTTAGCTCGCCCATACCCTCATCGTATTCACCCTGAGATCGGCCAACGCCACGAAAATTGAATCGCAGTGTCGAAAAACCACGTCTTGCAAAGGTCTGATAGACCTCAAAAACGACGCGATTATTCATCGTGCCGCCCTGTTGTGGATGCGGATGAAGGATCAGCGCAATCGGCGCATTTTCAACGCGCGAGTGGTGATAACGGCCTTCGAGCCGTCCGTCTGGACCGTTAAAAATGACCTCAGGCATAAAGAAGGAATCTCCTGGAAAAATTATACTGGCTGGAGCACAAACCGGTTGTTGACGCACCCGGTCGCGCCACATACATTCCCGGCGCTAATTAACCTAAAAAAAGCCAATAAGCATTAAGCGCGCGAATATAGTGAATTGCGCCATCAAATTACAAGCTTCTCGATAACAGGGCCCTAAAAAATTTGGTTTTAATTTTAAATTTCGAACATTAGTGAGGATAATTAGGCGTTATGAGATTGGGTAGTAAGGGAAGATACGCTGTCACTGCCGTCATATTTTTGGCGCAGCAGGACAAGAGAATGCCGATGTCTTTGGCTGATATCGCGAGTCTCCACGAAATTTCGTTGTCATATCTTGAGCAGTTGTTTGCCAAATTACGGCGCGCAGGGCTTGTTAAGAGCGTCCGTGGTCCCGGCGGCGGTTATATGTTGAGCAGGACTCCAGATAAAATCCTCATTTCGGAAGTTATTGCCGCTGTTGAGGTTCCGACAACGCGAGAGCGCAAATCTGCGTCCAAAAGTGCAAACGATGGATCGGAAACAGTCGCCTTATGGGAAGCCCTGGGTAATCAGGTCTATGGTTTTCTCAGCTCAATCTCGGTTGCCGATGTTTGTGAACGCCGTATTGAACCTGCTGGACAGTCTGATCAGCAGTTTTCGGCGCGCCGCGCTGCAGCCAGTTAACGACATCGGACGCGCGTGACTTCCCGCAGTTATCTGGATTTCAACGCAACCGCGCCATCTAGGCCGGAGGTCATTGATGCGGTTGCAGAAGCCATGCGGGAAGGCGGAAACGCTTCTTCCGTACATGCCGATGGCCGAGCCGCCCGCACGCGTGTTGAAAAGGCACGTCAGCATGTCGCGGCGTTGGTCGGCGCCGACGCGACGGGTGTAATTTTTACCGGCAGCGGGACAGAATCCAACAACCAGGCCCTGCGCTGCGACAACATCGAACGCATCATCATTTCCGCTATCGAACATGAATCGGTATTACAGGCCCGGCCTGACGCGGTCGTTTGTCCGGTTACATCAGAAGGGCTGGTTGATTTAGAAGCTTTGGCGAGTCTTTTGGGTGAAAGCGATGTGCCGACGATGGTGTCGATCATGCTGGCTAATAACGAAACCGGTATTGTGCAGCCGGTTGCGGAAGCAACGCAGATAGCTCATGACGCAGGCGCGCTGTTCCATTGCGATGCGGTGCAGGCAGCCGGCAAAATCCCTGTCGATATGAAGGCGCTTGGTGTCGATAGTATGGCATTGTCGGCTCACAAGATCGGTGGGCCGCAAGGTGTCGGGGCTTTGATCTGTATGAACCCCTCTATGATGCCACGATTTGTACATGGTGGCGGCCAGGAGAGTGGACTGCGGGCAGGGACCGAAAATGTTCCAGGCATTGTCGGCTATGGTGTCGCGGCGGAATCTGCGCTCGCCGGGTTGAATGAATTCGGTGCTTTAGCCGATCTACGTGATACGCTTGAAGAACGCGTTTTAGCAATTGAACCTTCGGCTAAAATTTTTGGCAAAGAGCTCGAGCGACTGCCTAATACATCGAAATTCGCCACCAAAGGCCTCACCAGTGAGGTGCAGGTCATGGGGCTTGACCTCGATGGTGCCTCAATCAGCGCGGGGTCAGCCTGTTCGGCGGGCCGGGTTGAGACGCCTTACGTTCTTGCGGCGATGGGCGTACCTGATGAGCTTGGCCTCTGTGCCGTGCGGATCAGCCTCGGCTGGACGACCACGTCAGCGGATATCGACGGTTTTGTCACGGGATGGCAGAAACTTCATGATCGTAAGCTAGGCCAAGGCTAGAGGCTGAAATGCCAACGGTGTCATTTATCCTCGCAGATGGGGCTCGCCGCGACTTTGCGGTTGAACTGGGCAAGAGCCTACTTGATGTCGCATTGGATAACGGTCTCGATGTCGAAGGCGCCTGTGGCGGTGTGATGGCCTGTTCGACTTGCCATGTAATTGTCGACCCCGTCTGGATCAGCAAACTTTCTGACCCAAGTGTTGAAGAAGAGGAGATGCTCGATCTCGCCTGGGGACTCACCGAAACATCACGCCTTGGTTGCCAGATTACTGTGATCGAGGCTTTGGATGGACTCGTTGTGAGCTTGCCTACTGAGACGCGAAATCTGCTCGACGGCTAGACAGCCGTAGCACTCTCTCAAAAAAACCCTTTCCCTGAGCCTGTAGCGCTCTATATTCCGCCGCATGAACGCTCTGGTTACCAATAAAGCGCCCGCGGATACACGGATTGTCGTCGCCATGTCTGGCGGCGTGGATTCGTCGGTGACGGCTGCGTTGTTGGCAGAGCAAGGCTATGATGTCGTTGGCGTGACGCTGCAGCTCTATGACCATGGTGCCGCAGTCAGCCGCAAAGGGGCTTGTTGCGCTGGGCAGGATATTGCCGATGCCGGCCGGGTCGCTGAGAAAATCGGGATTCCTCATTATGTGCTCAACTATGAGAGCCGGTTCCGTGAAGAGGTAATTGATGTCTTTGCCGATGCCTATGTGCGCGGTGAAACCCCAATTCCCTGCGTACTGTGCAACCAGACAGTAAAATTCCGCGACCTTTTAGGCGTGGCCCATGATCTTGGTGCTGATGCCCTCGCGACCGGACACTACATCCGACGGGTCGAGACGGGGGACGGCGTTGAGCTGCATCGCGCGGCCGATGAGAGCAAGGATCAAAGCTATTTTCTGTTCGCGACGACCGGTGAGCAGCTCGACTATCTACGTTTCCCGCTGGGTGAGCTGACCAAGGACGAAACCCGCAAGCTGGCGTCGCGCTTTGATCTGCCAGTAGCGGCGAAGCCCGATAGCCAGGATATCTGTTTCGTGCCGCAGGGCCGCTATGCTGACGTGGTTTTGAAGATTCGTCCGGACGCGGCGAAGGCTGGCGACATTGTTGATCTTGATGGCAATATTCTTGGCCAGCATGATGGCATCATTCATTACACGATCGGCCAGCGCCGCGGGCTGCATCTCGATGCGGCGGAAGAGGCACTCTATGTCATTCGGATCGATCCCGAGGCAAAGCAGGTCATTGTCGGCCCACGTGAGGCGCTGGCAATCACCACGGTGCATCTCAATAATGTGAATTGGCTGGGTGACGACGTCGCCGACGGCAAAGTCATTGAGTGCGAGGTAAAAGTCCGCTCTATGCGTCCACCTGTCGTGGCATCTGTGCGCCTATTGGGCGATGGTTCGGCGAGTGTCGAACTAGCCGCCGCCGAACACGGTGTCGCGCCGGGACAAGCCTGTGTCTTTTATGATGGTGAGCGAGTACTGGGCGGTGGCTGGATACAGCGTGAAAAACCTGCGACCGAGGCCGCGTAATACTTGACGAGTAGGGGGCGAAAGTCCTATACGGCTCGTTCTTGGCGACCTAAAAATGTGGCGGGGTAGCTCAGCTGGTTAGAGCAGCGGAATCATAATCCGCGTGTCGGGGGTTCAAGTCCCTCTCCCGCTACCAAAAAACCTCATAACTTCAATATGTTATGAGGTTTTTTCTTTCTAGAAATATTCCCAACTTGAGTTAGACACAGTTAGACACTAATCTGTCTGAATGAACACTCATAATCAGAAAACCCACAAGAAAGTCATTCGAAAGGGTTTGTCTCTATATAAAACCTCTCGTTCTCCCTACTGGTTTGCTCGAATCTGGATCAGTGGAGATCAAAAATATGTAGTTCGTTTAACTAAGGAAACATCCAGACTTGCCGCAGCGGAGGTCCTGGGGAATAGGAAGGGCGTGTGTCTATCTATCGGGCACTTGGGTCGTAGAGGGTGTTCT
>Ga0114999_10009237_pt1 | contig 10834 bp, 11 predicted proteins | sample ArcticOcean_MG_C_3_FD_89820 | JGI IMG/M metagenome (GOLD analysis project Ga0114999, IMG submission 89820) | Marine microbial communities from western Arctic Ocean - ArcticOcean_MG_CB8_126 | ecosystem: Environmental > Aquatic > Marine > Oceanic | place: Arctic Ocean: Canada Basin | collected... | reverse complement strand
TTCTGAATTTTTCTTTCGTCTCGGTTCCCTGCTCATGGATACTCGGTATCAGGGCAATGTTCGGCAAGGCGACTTCGGCATAGCGCTCCAGCCGGTTGCCGTTCGGCAGGTTGCGGCGCAGGTTGTAACGGACCCCAAGTGCGGTTTCTTCGAAGTCGAGGTCCGGCCAGCCGGCCGTTGTGACGACGCTGCCGAACTGATCGCCCGAATTGGCGGCATGAAGGATAAGCAGGTGATAGGCATCGACCACGTTCTCGAAATGCTGCAGCCAGTTGCAGTCGCGCACAAAGCCGATCGCATGGTCTTCCCAGATACGCATGCCGCGCAGCACAACGTCGTCGCGGTGGCGAGTGTCGATGATGTCGTACATCGGAAACAATGGCATTTCCGCCGGCGGGCCCATATAGATAAAGACCAGCCCACCAAATTCATGCGTCGGATAGCCGGGCTGCCAGATATCCAATTTCTCGCGGAATTCTTCCGTCTCGCAGGCCATGTCGATGCATTTGCCGTCCGCCGCGAATTTCCAGCCGTGATAGCAGCAGCGCAGCCCATCGTCCTCGACGCGGCCCCATTCAAGAGACGTACCGCGGTGCGGGCAGTGCAGTTCCAGGCAACCGACATTGCCGGCGCCGTCGCGAAAGACGACGAGATCTTCGCACATGATACGCACGCGCTTCGGCATATCCGCCACTTCGTCGGACGTGCAGACCGGTTGCCAGTAGCGCCGAAGCAGTTCGCCCATGGGAGAGCCGCGCTCGACATGAGTGAGGTTGACGTCTTCGTTGGGGATCTCATGGTGATATCGCGATTTCATGGTTCTCTCCTAGCTGGTCGCAGCAATTGTCATCAGCGCGTCGGTGACCTTGTCAGAGGATTTCAGCAAGACATCTCCGCCGGCACCGCGCAGAACCCCGTTGGGGTCTTCTCCGCGCCGAATGGCATCGATGCCGTCGAAAACCATTTCGCGCAGCATGATGATGCCCCGGTCAGTCACGCCAAGCCGTTCGATCGTACGGTCGACGGGGCGGCCCTGGGTAACGATAGCGCGGTAGTCCTGCTCGAACAAAGTCTGGACGAGGCCGGCGGCCGGATACTCCATGCCGGCCGGCAATACAGGCTTCCTGCCGTCCACTTCGGGTACGTGGGTGACGTGGAATAGCAGGGTGTGGTTGTCATCGACCGGGGTCCGGAAGATGGCAGAAAATCGGGGCCAATCGAACTGGCCGCCCGGCCAGGGCTGATTCAGCAGAATCGTGGTTGGCAGCCGCAGATAGTTCGTGCGCCCGTAATCGCCGCGTATCTGCACGGTCTGTATGCCGAATTCGTCGCCATGCCAGTCGACTTCCGGGATCTGGCTCCAGACGTCAGCACGGGCCGAACCTTCGCCGTGAAGGATGCCGGTATGTACCTGATCGACGGAATTCTCGACGATCTGAAGCCAGTTGGCAGGCCAGAGACAGAAATTTTCAACGACTCGCACGCCGCCCGGCGCGGCGATTACGTCGATCTGAGGCAGGGCCGGTGTCTCTCCCGTGCCCATATAGGTCCAGATCAGCCCGCCCTGTTCCCAGACAGGATAGGATTTGATCGAAATCTTGTCCTTGAATCTACTGTCGGCAGGTTCTCCAGGCATCGCGAGGCAGGCGCCGCGCTCGTTGAAAGTCCAGCCATGGTACGGGCAGGCAAGCCCGGTGTCCCTCGGCCGGCCGTATTCGAGCGAAGAACTGCGATGGGGACACTGAATGTCAATCAGACCGAGGGTGCCGCTCAAATCCCGGTACAGGACCAGATCTTCGCCCAGAATCCGCACGGCCAGCGGCTGTCCGCCGAATGTTCCGTATTTTTCGCCAAAAGATGTTGCGGTGCCCGCACGTTCCTTGAAGGTAAACGGCTCGTCAAGCTGAAGCTGAGCGCTTGGGCCGTCCCACCGGTCCGAAATGGCGATCGGATACCAGAACGACCGTAGCCATTTTCCGCAATCGCTGTCTGGTCCGACCTGGCTGAGTATCCGGTTATCTTCGGGCGAGAGCATATCGTTTTCCCGGTTAAGCCATCTGGTAGGCGAGTTTTTCGTATGCCCGTTCCTGCAAGTCGCCGTCAAGACCCCAGCGCACGACCTGTTCCATCAACTCATCGAATTCGGACCGATCAATCGGCGCGTAGACGAACCGCTCACCCCGGCTGAAATTTAAATAATCCCAGTCTTGGTGCTCGAATTCCGGCGGGTTCGAATATTTCCACAGGGGCAGCCACTCGGACGGTGTGGCTTGGATGGCCTGCTCGGCGCGTTGTAGCCCGCGGAAATATGCCTGCAGCACTGCCGGAGGATGGCGTTCATCGACCCACCAGAGAGTTTTGAATTCACCGCCAATAATTTTGCGGCATCCCAGCTGTTCCGCCATATCGAGTTGCGGCGGCAACAGGCTGGCGGCTTCGAACTCGCCGTCGATCAACGCGCGCAGGCGGGCGCCGAACCCGCCGACATTCACCGCGTTCACCTGTTTCAGCGGCATATGTTTTTCGAGATGCAGGGGTACGTTGAAATGACTGCCGGCCCGCAATCCTACTGCAATCGGCACGCTTGCGAGATCTTCGGGTTTCTCGATGCGCGAATCTTCACGGACATAGATACCCCAGGGCGATACGCCGTGAACGTCGGGCACGAATTTTCCCATGCCAGCGCCCGCGTTGCTGATCGAGCCCCATGCGCAGGCGGATCCTATCGTCTTTTCACCTTCGATAAACGGCCTGTCCTGCGGGCGTTCCTTGTAGGTGCCGTTCCACCGGACCATCTGTCCTTTGAGAACGTCCCACATAATTTCGACATCGAGTCCTTCATCCGCCCACAGAGCCTGTTCGAAGGCGACATACTCGTTGAGACGCATGCCGGTCGGGACGATCTTAATTTTCGTCAGACTGTCGGTCATATTACGTCTCCCTTACGTTGATATTCCTGATTGTAATATATATTATACATATCGAAATTGTTGTTACAACGACGATTCCCCGCAATCGCATCAGAATTGAGCGAATGGCCAGGTCGGCAGAAAGACACAGCGACAGTCGAGCCGGCATTCAGTCGGTAGAGGTTGCAGCGCAGTTGCTCGATGCTATGGCGGCAGCACCAGGCTCGCTTGCTCTGAAGGATATTGCGGCGGCCGCCGGAATGCCGGCAAGCAAAGCACACCGCTATCTGGTGAGCCTGTGCCGCACCGGCATGATGGAACAGGATCCCGCGACCGGACGGTATGATTTTGGACGATTCGCCCTGGCGGTTGGGCTTGCTGCGCTGGGGCGCATCGATGTTGTCGCCGTCGCGACAGGAACTTTGCGCCGATTGAGCGACCGGACCGGCGCCACAGCGGTTCTGGCGGTTTGGGGAGAGCACGGACCGACGGTTATCCGTTTTGAGGAGAGTGCGCAGCCGGTGCGGATGAACGTGCGGGTCGGATCGACCCTTCCAGCGACCCGGTCCGCGATCGGCCAGATCTTTGCTGCATTCCTGCCGGACAACCTTACCCGGGAATTGATTGCCGCCGAGAGGCAGCTCTTTGGGACTGGATCTGCGCCAACGCAATTCGACAAAATTCTTGAGGACGTCCGGAACCGACGTCTAAACCGGAACGTCGGCACCTATATTCCCGGGGTCACGGCGCTGGCAGCGCCGGTTTTCGATGCCCAGGGCAGACTGGCCGCCGTTATCGGTCTGTTGGGGCATGAAGCTTCGCTCGACGCGTCATGGACCGGAGCGGTGATGGCCGTACTCGGCGAGACGGCGGTCGGAGCGTCTGCACGGTTAGGCTTTTCAGAGACGTTGTCGCCCGCCCCGTCGTAAATCCCCAACTAAAAGCGGCGACGCTCTTTCGAGCGTCGCCGCAAAGTGTCGGTCGTTTCGACTACGTCGGAATGGTATCTAGGCGGCCACCGTCGCGCGCCTGCGCAACAGATAGTGGGCCGTACAGTGCTCTGCGCAATAGTGCCGACCCGGTTGGTTCGTCTTGCCGCAAATGTGCAGGCCGAATTTCCCGGCATCGTCGCTAGGCCAGCGACACATCCATGCTTCCACATCCGCCGACGGATGATGAAAAATGGGCTCTTCGAAAATAACGAGCTCCGGCTCCGGCTCCTTCTTGGGGATTTCCGTTCCACGCTGTAAATTTAACCGGTGAGCCTTGCCAATGACGGCATTGCGCGTCACGCCGCCGCCAAGTTTCTCAGCGATCTGACGCGCCGACAAACCTTCAGCCCACAGACGTGTAAGCGTCTCGACCCGTTCGGGACTCCACTGCATGACTTTTCCTCCTCGTACTTGAACTCTTGTGCCAACCCGCACCGCACGCACTACATGCAGTGTATCATAAACAGTTAAATACTATATATGGGCGGGCTCGGAGGGCAACCGGAATCTGCGGTTCTGCTAAAATTTCCTGTGGAAAGCCGCGGCTGGGGACAGTTACGGGTAAGCCCCTGTTATTGCATCGCAATAGAGACCAATCGCCAAGCCCAGGCCTGTGGACAGCCGAGATACCCCCAGCCCTGTGTGCAGTTTCTCGCGAGACCGCTCATATTTGGGCGATATTCAGACCGCCGGTTCACCCTTGTAACTGGTCAGATTGATGATCTCGAGGACATTGCCGTCGGGGTCGTGAAAATAGGCGCGCGGGCCATTCACGGCGCCGCCCTGGCGGTCTTCTTCGAAAAAAACATCGACGCCGTTTGCGATGAGATCTTTCTTGGAAGCTTCGTAATCCTCGTCGGCGACGATGAAGGCGTGGTGGACATCGTGATCGTCCGGATCGATCTTTGCCTCCGACCGCGCGAGGATCACGCAATCGCCGCCGGTGTCGAGGAACACCATGCCGCGTTCATGGTTCACCTGCACCGGCGTCATCCCGAGAATATCGGCATAGAAGGCCATGCTGCGAACGGTATCGGTCACCGGAATGGTGAAATGCGCGAGTCCATGGGTTTTGATCATCGAATATCTCCCTATGGAGCGATTGCAGCAGAAAACGGACACTTATGCATCCTGTAATTCAGCAGCACGGAGGCGTGTCATTTATCTCGATTTATGAATACCGATGAAAAAATATCGATATTTTTAAATTACGCGCTTATCATTACTACCTTAAAGAGGACGCGGGCCGATAACCGCGCGACGCAAATTTTGATAACAGGGAGAACGTCATGATATCCAGATTACCGAAATCCATCGTCACAGGGATCGCATTGGCCGCCGTTTCGGTGACCGCCATTATTGGCGCAGCCCCCGCGACGGCTGAGACCAAGCTGTTGTTCAACCGGTTCGTGCCGGCCAAACACCCCTTCAACACAGGCATGTTCGTCCCGTGGGCGAAGGATGTGGCAAAGGCCACCGAGGGCCGCGTGAAGGTTGAATTCTCGACGGCATCGCTGGCGCCGCCGCCGAAACAGTGGAACATGGTGTCGAAAGGCATCGCCGATGTCGCCATGCTGGCCAATATCTTCGAGCGCAACCGGCTGAAACTGCCGCCGATGGCGCAGCTCCCGTTTCTTGGCGAAAAAGCCGAAGCGCGGGGTGTCGGGCTGTGGCGCACTCACGAAAAATTCTTTGCCAAAGCCAATGAATATAAAGGCATCCATCTTCTCGGGCAGTGGGTTCTGTCCGGCGCCGGTTTATATCATAGGAAGAAGCCTATTTTGTCGCTTGCAGACCTCAAGAACGAAAAGATGTGGGTGATTGCCGGCATGCCCAACAAGATGATGTCGGAATTCGGCGCGGTCGTCGTGTCGGTGCCCGGGGTCAAGATGTTCAATGTTGTCTCGAAAGGCATCGTGAACGGGACGACGACGTCGACCTATACGCTCGCGGCGTTCAAAACCATGCCCTATATCAAACACGCGACCCTCATCCCCGACGGATTGCACGGGGTGACCTTTTCGCTGCTTCTGAATGCGAAGAAATGGAAGCGCCTGTCCAAAGCGGATAAGGCCGCGATTGCTTCCGTGTCGGGCGAGCGTATCGCCGTCAATGCGGGCCGCAAGACCGATCGGCTGGACGCTGCGATCAAGAAAGTGGCGATAAAAAAGGGCATCGAATTTCACAAGGCGAGCCCGGCTTTCGTCAAAGATATGAAATCCATTGCCGCCCATTATACGGCCGACTGGATCAAGAGCGCGGAATCGCGTGGGGTCGACGGCGCGGCGGCGCTGGCGTACTTCAAATCTCAGGCGAAGTAGGGGCCGGACCGGGGAACGCGGCCGGGATGGATTGACCGGTCGCCCGGACGGGTGACCGGTCTGCCGCGGTCTGCCATGTCAAAGCTTCGCCATATTTCGCTGGTCGCCGTCGCAATCGCCGTTTTTGCCATGGCGGCGTTGACCTTCGTTGATGTCATTGGCCGTTATTTCTTTAATTCGCCGATTCCGGGCGCGTTCGAAATCGTCGGTCTGATCCTCGGGTTTGCGATGATCGGCGCGTTTCCGCTGGTGACGTTTCAGGAGCGACACATCACGGTCGATCTGTTCGACAATTTTATCCGGGGCCGGTTTCGCCGGATCCGCGGGGTCTGTGTGCAACTCGGCACGGCCGCCATGGCTGCGTTTATCGCCGAGCGGCTTTACGCCGCAGCCCTCGACGAATGGGGCAGCGATTTCGTCACCGAAAATCTCGGCATTTCGCGGGTTCCGCTGCTGCTTGTCATGGCGGCTGTCTGTGGGTTCACCGCGATCGGAATGCTTTACATCGTAGTAAAGAATCTTCGTCGCGCGTCCGGAATATCCGGGCAATCCGGGGACACCGACGAATGCTGACGGCACTGATCGGCTTTCTTGGCCTGCTGGCGATCGCCTTCCTGGGATTTCCGCTCGGACTATCGATGCTGCTGACCGGGTTTATCGGCGTCGGCGTGCTGCGCGGCTGGGAGCCGGCGCTGGAGACAGTCAGCCAGCAAATCATCGACGTGACCCTGAACACCAACTTCGCCGTCCTTCCCATGTTCCTGCTGATGGGGGCATTTGTGTACCGGGCGGCGCTGTCGGACGATCTGTACGATTGCGCCAATGCCTGGTTCGGTCATTTCAAGGGCGGGCTGGCGCTCGCAACCGTCGCGGCCTGTGGCGGGTTTTCGGCGATTTCGGGATCTTCCGCGGCAACCGCCGCGACCATGGCCAAGGTCGCCGTGCCGTCCATGCGGCGTTTCAATTACGCCGACAGCATCGCCGCGGGCACCGTTGCCGCCGGCGGCACGATGGGCTTTCTGATCCCGCCAAGTGCGGCGCTGATCGTTTACGGCATTCTGACCGAGGAAAGCATTGCCGAGCTTTTTATCGCCGGGATCCTGCCGGGCGCCCTGACGATCGCCGTCTATATGGGCGTTATCGTGATCATCGCCCGGGTGCGGCCCGAACTGTGCCCGCCCGGCAACCGGGCGAGCTGGGCGCAACGCTGGCTGTCGCTCTACAAGGTGTGGGCGGTGATGGCGCTGTTCCTGCTGATCCTTGGCGGCATCTCGTTCGGAATGTTCACGCCCAACGAGGCGGGCGGCATCGGCGCCATCGGCGCGCTTGCCTTCGCGGTCGGCCGGCGGCGCATGACGTGGCGTATCATGTTCGATGCCATCCTCGAAGCGGCGCACACCACGGCAATGATCTTCACCATCATCATCGGCGCGCTTGTGCTCAACAATTTCGTCATCCTGTCGGGCTTGTCTGCCGGCATGGTCGAGTGGATCGATTCATTGTCGTTTTCGCCCATCGTCATCATCCTGATCATTCTCGGATTCTACGTCCTGCTTGGCACCGTTATAGAAGGTCTTGCGATGATCTTCCTGACCGTTCCCATCTTCGTGCCGATCGTCGAAGGGCTGGGGTTCGATCTGGTCTGGTTCGGGATCGTGATGGTGATGGTGGTTGAAATCAGCCTGATCACGCCGCCTATCGGGCTCAACGTGTTCGTCCTGAAATCGATGCTGCCCGACGTGCCGTTATCGACGATCTTCCGGGGCATCATGCCGTTTTTCGCGGCCGACATCGTTCGGCTGCTGCTGGTTGTTTTCTTTCCGGGAATCGCCTTGTTTCTGCCGTCTGTACTAAGCTGACGCCGTCTGTACTAAGCTGTTGAACGACATCGGAAGCACATGAAGGACAACCGGACATGACATTCGACGTGGCGATTATCGGCGGCGGCTTCGCCGGGCTGACGGCGGCCAACCATGTGGCGCTGGCTGGTCTGAAACCTGTGGTGCTGGAGGCCGGCGCCGACGATTTGTACATGTGCAATTCGCGGGTCTGTACCGGCGCACTCCACGTGGCTTTCAAAAGCCCGGAGGAGCCCACTGGCGATCTCTACACAGCGATCATGGATCAGACCAGCGGCACGGCGCGCGAAGCCGTTGCCCGGGCGGTGGCAGAAGGCGCGCAGGCGACAATCAACTGGATGCGCGACGAAGGCTGCGATTTCATGCAGCATCCACGCCGGTCCTACGGCCTGCCGATGATGGCGCCCGGCCGGGAAATGCGCGCCGGTCTCGACTGGGAAAAGAGCGGGCCCAATCTGTTTTTGCAGTCGCTGGGCGAGAAGCTTTCCGCCCGTGGCGGCGAATTGCGGCGCGGTGTCCGGGTGGCGCGTATCCTGGTTGAGGACGGGGTTGTCTCGGGGGTCGAAACCGACAGCGGCGAAAATATTTTCGCACAGGCCGTCGTCATCGCCGATGGCGGCTTCCAGGCCGATCGCGATCTGCTCGCGCAGCACATCACCGCCGCTCCCGCCAAAATCCGCCAGCGCAATACACAGACCGGGCAGGGCGACGGGCTGCGCATGGCGATGGAAATCGGTGCGGCGACGCTCGGTCTCGACAAGTTCTACGGCCACGTTCTTAGCCGCGATGTGATGACCAACGAAAATCTCTGGCCCTATCCTCAGGTCGATGTTATCTGCGCCAAAGGTATCGTGGTGACGCCCGCGGGCAGCCGCTTCGCCGATGAGGGACGAGGTGGAATCTACATGGCCAACGCCATCGCCGGTCTAGACGATCCGCTGACCGCGACCGCGGTTTTCGATTCGACGGTCTGGGAGGATGCAAAGGAATCCGACATCGTGCCGCCCAACCCGTCTTTGGTCGAGAACGGTGGCACAGTTTTGAAGGCGGACACGCTGGCCGAGTTGGGAACACTGGCGGGAATCGACACGGCAGGGCTGTCCAGGACGGTTGATGAATTCAACGGTCTGGTCCGCGCCGGCAGCGCGCCGGCGCTGGAACCGGCGCGGACCACCGTAACCTATCCCGCGCACATTGTCGAAAAGCCGCCGTATTACGCGATTCCGCTCTGTGCCGGCATCACGGTCACGTCCGGCGGCCTGGCGGTCGATGGCGATGCGCGGGTGCTCAATGCCGGCGACAACCCGATCCCGGGCTTGTACGCCGCCGGTTCGGTCGTCGGCGGTCTCGAGGGCGGCCCGAATGCCGGGTATGTCGGCGGGCTGATCAAGGCTTTCTGTATCGGCCGCATCGCAGGACGGACGATCGCGGCTGAGATAGGCGTATAAATACAGCGTTGATTGCAGCGCTAAACTTGATCAAGCGGCCTGACGGTACGCCATACCGGAACTGTTCGATCTTCGATATCTGGGAAGTATTGAATAATGTCGAATACCAATAAGAAGACAGAACCTGTCCCCACAAGCGCCGCGATACGCGATATCTGGCCGGACATTTCCGGCAATACGGTCAACGGTCTGGGGGAGACCCAACCGAGGCCGCCGCGACCGGTATTCTGGCGCACCGACAGCTCCATCGCGCATGAGGCGGTGCAGTATTATTTTTACGGTTATGACAAGGATAACGAGCGGATTTCGGCGGCCCGCAAATACCGCGACGAGACCCAGGCCATCGGGATCAGCGAGGTCGCGCCGCAGGCGGTAGATAAACCCGCCGAGGAATGGACGGCTCTGGTCAAACAGGCCGCCCTCGACTTTCACGCAGACGAAATCGGAATCTGCGCTTACCGTCCCGATTGGACGTTCAAGGACCGCCCGCAACCAAGGGCAAGTGGGCCATCGTCATGGGTTTTGCCCACAATTACGAGAATATGAAGACGGCGCCCGACGAGACCGCCTATATCGAGGTGATGAGCCAGTATGGAAGGGGCGGCAATGCGGCGAAGCATCTCGCCAACTGGATCCAGGAACGGGGACACGTCGCGGAGGCGAAAACCGGCCCCAATACAGAAGACGTACTGATGATCCCGGCGGCGATAGAGGCCGGGCTCGGGGAACTTGGCAAGCACGGCTCGCTGATCAACCGTCATCACGGGTCGAGCTTCCGACTGTCCATGGTGACGACGGATATTCCGCTGACGGTCAACGCGCCCGATATTTTTGGCGCCGACCAATTCTGCACCAGCTGCCAACTGTGCTCCAGCGCCTGCCGACCGGACGCCATCGGCACTGCAAAGCAACAGGTCCGCGGCGATACGAAATGGTATGTCGATTTCGACAAATGCGTGCCGTATTTCGCCGAGAACAAAACCTGCGGCCTGTGTCTGGTGGTCTGCCCGTGGTCGCGCCCCGGGATCGCCGACAACCTCGTCCAGAAGATGGCCCGTAGGATGGACGATTGACGGGGGAGCGCGCTCCCACCCGGCCCGGAAAAGCATCGGCGGCCATCAACGGCAGCTCAGCCCGCCAGTGCCGAAACTGCCATGTGCGGATCCCAGGTTCATCCGGGATGATAGCGGGTGCTTTCGGGGACACGTCGGTCAGGCAGCTTGTCGCCAATAGCGGACATCTATTCCTTGTCTTCCCAATTCTCTTTTTTATCCATCTGTGCGCCTGAATAAGGATCTGTGTGTC